>Ga0123326_1000047_pt1 | contig 102138 bp, 102 predicted proteins | sample BioC13SIPDNA_FD_89739 | JGI IMG/M metagenome (GOLD analysis project Ga0123326, IMG submission 89739) | Anaerobic biogas reactor microbial communites from Washington, USA - Biogas_R1_A C13 SIP DNA | ecosystem: Engineered > Bioreactor > Anaerobic > Unclassified | place: Washington, USA...
CTTCCGGCTCTATATATAGAAACTTCTATAGAGTTTTTGTACCGCCTCCCCGCAGATTAATTATCCAACCCGGGCCCCTTCCATTTTCCTGAAAATGGCTCCCTTTGTAAGTCCCGGGGACACTGGTTCTCGGGTTTTCGCTTCCCCTGCCCATATTTGACCGCAATCAGGGCCGAATCGCGGCCGCTGAAGCCATGATGTCGAAAGTGAGTGAGCAGCGGCGCGGTACAGAAGCGGCGGTGCACGCGGAACTGACGTCGGCCCAGCAAACTGCGTCGGGGGCCTACGCCAAGGCCCACACGCTGCAAAAGGAAGTCATGCCGAAGGTCGACGAGACATTCCAGAAGATCCAACGAGGCTATCAGCAAGGCAAATTCAGCTACCTGGAGGTGCTGGATACCCAGCGCACGCTCTTTGATGTGCGAGAAGCATTCCTCGATGCACTGACCCGGTACCACCAGAGCATCGTGCGGTTGGAGCGGCTGACGGGGCAAGCATTGGAAGAAAGAGACACGGAACTCAAACTCGACATGGAAGGAATCAGCCGTGAAAAATAGAAATCTAGCTCTCCCAAGCCGTTTGCTGCTTGGCGCCATCGCGTTTTTGGCCGTTGGCGCAGCGGCAGTAATGACTTTTTGGGTATCACCCGTCAACCTGACGGGAATCGTTCAAGCTGCGGGAACAGCGGAAGAACTCCACGACGACGATCATTCAGCAGGCCCGAGTGACGGGCAGGAAGAAGCCGGCCATGAGAACCACGAATCTGGTCACGACGAAGGGAAGGGAGAGGAAGACCACGACGGCCAGGCTCCCGGCGACAATGAAGAGGATGAGCATTTCGAGGCGGTGACCCTGACCCAGGCGGAGATGAATGAACTCTCCATCACACTCGCTGAAGCAGGACCGGGAAAGTTGGATATTCAAGTGAGCTTACCAGGGGAGGTGCAGCTAAATCAGGATCGGCTGGCGCACGTCGTTCCGAAGCTCTCCGGGATTGTGAGGGAGGTTCACGCAACCTTGGGAGACAAAGTTCAAGAAGGCGATGTGATGGCGGTCCTGGAGAGCCGAGACTTGGCCACGTCGAAGGCCGCCTACCTTGCGGCCCGTGAACGGGTCAACTTGGCACAGGCAACCTACGCACGAGAGAAGGGACTTTGGGAAGAGAAGATCTCGGCGGAGAAAGACTACCTTGAGGCCAAGAACTCCTTGGCGGAAGCGGATATTGCCTTGAAAGCGGCGCGGCAACAGCTGGAGGCTCTGGGCCTGCCAGACTCGGACATCGCAGGCCTGACTCAACAGTCCAGCCGTTCGCTGACGCAGTACGAGATTCTCGCACCCTTCGAAGGTACCGTCATCGATAGGCACATCGCGTTGGGTGAGTTCGTCGAGGCGAATGCTGATGTCTTCACTCTGGCGGATCTCAGAACTGTCTGGGTGGACCTCAGTGTCTATCAGAAGGACTTGCTGGCGGTCCGGGAGGGGCAGGAAGTAGTCATATCGGCCTCCGGCGCCCTACCCGATGCGTCGGGGAGAATTGCATACATTGGTCCCCTTGTTGGGGAAGACACACGTACTGCTCTCGCTCGCATTGTGCTGTCCAATCCCGAGGGTCTATGGCGCCCAGGTCTTTTTGTCACCGCTCGTGTTGCCATCGACGAGCTATCAATTCCCTTGCGGGTTCCAAAGACGGCGCTCCACACCATCGACGAGAAGCCCCAAATTTTTATCCAACATGACGGAGCGTTCGAGTCAGTGCCTGTGGAGGTCGGCCGTGTCGATGCGAATGCCGCGGAGATTCTGAGTGGACTCGACGCTGGCCAGACCTATGTAGCGACCGGTGGCTTCCATCTCAAAGCCGAGATGGAAAAAGAAGCGTTTGCAGGCGATGGACACGGACATTAACAGCCGATTTGAAGGAGAAAACACATGATAAACAAGTTGATTGATTTTTCTCTCCGGAATCGTCTGCTGACCATCGTGCTCGCGGTTCTTGTGATGGCCGCTGGTTATTACAGCTACACGCGCTTGCCGGTAGACGCTTTCCCGGACGTATCGCCGAATCTGGTTCAAGTCTTCACGGAAACGGAAGGTCTTGCACCAGAGGAGGTCGAAAAGTTCATCACCTATCCCGTTGAGGCCTCAATGAACGGGCTTCCCGGCGTCGTAAACATCCGCTCCGTGTCGAATTTCGGATTGTCTGTCGTCAATGTGTACTTCAAAGATGGCATGGACATCTATTTCGCCCGGCAGCTTGTTGGCGAGCGACTCCAGGAAGCGCGCGAGCAGATTCCGGAAGGCTTCGGTGAGCCCGCGATGGGACCCATTTCAACCGGAATGGGGCTAGTGCTCTTCTACTACCTGGAGGATACGACAGGCAAGTACTCACTCACCGAACTGCGGTCGATGCAAGACTGGATCATCAAGTTCAACCTGCAGACCGTACCTGGCGTGACAGAGGTCCTGGGCATAGGCGGTTATGAAAAGCAGTATCATGTCGTCGTCGACCCGACGGCCCTTCTGCGTTACGACCTCACAATCCACGAGGTCATCGAGACGCTGGAGGCGAACAACGTAAACGTGGGCGCCCAGTTCATTGAGAAGAACTCCGAGGAGTACGTCGTTCGGTCGGTCGGGCTTGCCACATCCATAGAGGACATTGAGGAGATCGTCCTGAAATCCACGGATGGCACGCCCGTTCACGTGCATGACGTTGCCAATGTGGAGATCGGCGGCGCTATACGACGAGGCCTGCAGACGCGCAACGGCATGATGGAAGTGGTGTCCGGACAGGTCATCAAGCTCTTCGGAACTAATTCGTCTACCGTGATTCAGGCAGTAGAGCAACGCCTCGCCGAAATCAACAAGTCCCTTCCGGAAGGCGTTTACATCCGGCCCTACTACGACCAGAAGACACTCGTGGCGGCCTGCGTAGCCACGGTTACCAGCGCGCTGATACAAGGCATCGTTTTGGTAGTGGTGGTTCTACTGGTCTTCATGGGCGGTTTCCGTCCCAGTCTCGTTGTCGGAATGGCCATTCCTTTCTCGGTCCTGTTTGCCTGTATTGCCATGGACTATTTTGGAATATCGGCCAATCTGATGTCCCTAGGCGGATTGGCCATCGCTATTGGAATGATGGTTGATGCCACCATCGTGGTCGTGGAGAACGTGGATCGCGTCATGCACGAGGACGAAACGGGCGAACGCCGAATCCATCTCGTACGGCGCGCTTGCGCCGAGGTGGGTCGACCTATCGCCTTTGCCATTGCCATCATCATCCTCGTTTTCCTGCCCCTATTCACGCTTCAGGGAGTCGAGGGAAAGACTTTCCGTCCGTTGGCTTACACGGTGTCCCTCGCCATGCTGGGGTCATTGGTATACGCGATAGTCATAGCGCCGACTCTGAGCGACCTCCTTATGCGGAGAAGGAAGGCGAAAGGCGCAGGCAAGTCGCGAGTGCCTCTTTTTCGCAGGGTCTTAGGCCGTGTATTTCCACGTCTTGGACACGCATCCTCCCAGAGGGAGGAAATCGAGAGCCGTGAGGCTCCGAACGAGGCTTTACCGGTCCGGGTGATTCTGTTCTTCTATCGCCCAGTGGTCGATCTGTTCGTTCGAGCACGGATCCTGGCGGTGGCTCTGTCCCTGTCACTTGTCGTTCTTGGCGTACTTGTCTTTCCGCGTCTAGGTTCGGAATTCACCCCCGAATTGGAAGAGGGCACTATCGTGGTCCGCCTGACAATGGCGCCATCGATCTCCCTTCGCCAGAGTATCGAGACCACCCAGGTAGTCGAACGGCGCATCTTGAAGGTCCCCGATGTGGTGGAAGTGGTGAGCCGTATTGGGCGTGGTGAGGTGGGAGCGCACACGGACCCCATCAACTCGGCGGAAATGTACGTTCTGTTGAAACCTGAGCGTGAGTGGGTTTCGGCGTCGAGCCAAGAGGGGCTTGAGGACGTTCTTCGTGAAGCCGTCGGTGAGGTGCCCGGAGTAGTCGCCAACTTCACGCAACCCATCGCGATGACTATTGACGAACTTCTGGAAGGAGTCCGGGCTGAACTGGCCATCAAGCTCTTTGGTGGTGAACTCGACGAGTTGAAGAAAAGTGCCGATGATATTGCGGCCTTGGTTCAGGAAGTGCGGGGCGCGACCGACGTGCAAGTGGACCAGGTCTCGGGGACGCCGCAACTCCTGATTCGCGTTGACCGCAAGGCCATCGCTCGGTATGGCATCAACGTTAACGACGTGCAGCAGGTCATCAGGGCTGCGGTTGGTGGTGCGGAGGCAGGTCAGATCTTCGAGGGAATCCAGCGCTATGACATACTCGTTCGCTACGCGCCTCAGTATCGGGAGACCGCCGAGGCAATTAGGGATGTGCTGGTCACCTCGCCTACGGGCGTCAAGGTGCCCCTTGCGGAAGTGGCCCTTGTGGAAGAAATTGTCGGGCCCCGCCAGATTACGCGCGAAAAAAACCAACGATTCATAACAATTCAGTGCAATGTCGTGGGCCGCGACATCGTTTCGTTTGTGGAAGAGGCTCAAGCGGCCATAGACGCGGAGATCGATCTCCCTCCTGGTTACTTTGTGACCTGGGGAGGACAGTTCAAGCTGCAACAGGAAGCCAACAAGCGTCTTGCCGTCGTGGTGCCGGTCACGCTTGTTCTGGTGTTCTTGCTGTTGTATAGCAACTTCCAATCCCTGAAGAACGCCTTTCTTATCGTTCTGAATATCCCCCTCGCCTTGGTAGGCGGAGTTGTTGCATTGTGGCTTAGCGGGCAGAACTTGTCCGTTCCGTCTTCTGTCGGCTTCATAGCGCTCTTCGGCATCGCGCTGGAAAACGGCATGGTTCTGGTGGCGTACTTGAACCAGCTTCTCCGCGACGGAGTGCCGATAAACGAAGCGTCCGTTCGTGGTGCATGTCTTCGCGTGCGGCCAGTTCTTATGACTGCTATTACCAGCGGCCTTGGGCTCTTCCCGCTGCTGTTTTCAACTGGAACGGGTAGCGAGGTCCAACGCCCCTTGGCGACGGTGGTCGTTGGAGGCCTTATAACATCCACGGTACTTACACTCCTCGTCTTGCCAGCCTTGTATAAGTGGTTCGCCGTTGAGATTGAGAAAGAAAACGCAGGGAGTCAACCCGGAAAGGACTTGCCATGAAGGAAGTACGAGCATACATAAAACCCCACAAGCTGTCTGAGGTGACCCTGGCGTTGCATCATGTTGAGGGTCTGGCAGGAATGAGTGTTGTCGATGCACGCGGATTCGGCCGTGGACATAGATCAGGTCATCACGAAACTGGTGAAGATGCATTCGATTTTGTTCCCTGCGTCAGGGTGGAGATCGTGTGCGCCGATGAACTGGTAGATCCCATTGTAGAAGCCATTCAGAAGAATGCGCACACGGGGCTCAAAGGCGATGGAAAGGTCTACGTTTGCGAGGTCCAGGATGCAATCCGTATCGGGACGGGTGAACGCGGTGAGGATGCTGTTTAGTCTCCTCACCGCGTATGTGGCTTCAGGTGAGCCTTCTGAAGAAGTTCAGCCGCAAAAGAGGTTGTCCTGACGGTGTGCCCATCGAAGCAACATAACAAGAGTAGGAATGTAAAGCCACAGAGAAAGGCTCCTCGACGCCAGAAGGTTAAGAGCGCCGTCATCTGGTTTCTTGCGGTACTAGCGGCCCTCGGTTTGACCGGAACTTTGGTGTACCACGGACTAGGTTCGTATGGACACGTTCACCTGCCCATGGCAATGGTGGTGGCCGTTCTTTGTGTTGTCGGCGTGGCTCTCTGGAAGATAGCGGCGATCTGGCTGGGATGAGCAAGGACTTGCTTCAGGGAGGAGACGAAAAATGTCAGAGGTGAGTTTCAAGATTCGCGGAATGGACTGCGCTGAGGAGGTGGACGCTCTCAAGCGCGAAGTGGGTACGCTTGTTCGAAGTGAGGAGCAACTCCTGTTTGACGTCCTGAATGGCAAGATGACCGTGGTCCTTGACGGTGAAGGCCCAGGACAAGAAGACCTTGTGGCCGCTGTCGCCAGGACCGGAATGCAGGCCATTCCTTGGCAGGACCATGTCCAACAAGAGGCCGAGGGGCAGACTCCATGGGCGCAGCACGGTCGCAAGATCATGACGACCGGGAGTGGGCTGGCCCTGGCATTCGGGTTTTCATCCCATGCGTACGTACATGGTGTCGTTGATGCTCTAGCGGGAAGCGAGGCAACGGACCACACCTTTCCATGGTTCTCCATCTTGCTCTACGTCGGCGCGATCATCTCTGGCGGCTGGTTCATATTCCCCAAGGCGCTCTACGCCGCCAAGCGGCTGCGGCCGGATATGAACCTGCTCATGACCGTCGCTGTAGTTGGCGCCGTAGGGATTGGCGAGTGGTTTGAGGCGGGGGCTGTTGCCTTCCTCTTCGCTCTCGCCCAACTCCTCGAATCCTGGAGCGTGAGCCGGGCAAGAAGAGCAATCGGCGCGCTTCTGGATCTATCGCCCGCCACGGCGCGCTACATCTGTCCGACAGACGGAGGTGTCGAAGAGAAACCCATCGAAGACGTTCCTGTCGGCGCGACAGTCCTGGTGCGTCCTGGCGAGAAGATCCCGCTGGACGGCGAAGTCACCACAGGTCGTACCACGGTCAATCAGGCCCCGATTACCGGGGAGTCCATGCCTGTTGCGAAGGAGGTGGGAGACGAGGTCTTTGCGGGAACAATCAACGAAGACGGCGCCATCGAATTCCGGGCGACGAAAGCAGCGAATGACACGACACTGGCGCACGTTATTCGAATGGTGGAAGAGGCGCAGTCGCGGCGGGCCGCCAGCGAACAGTGGGTCGAACGGTTCGCGAGATATTACACGCCCGCCATGATGGTACTGGCGCTCCTCATAGCTGTCGTCCCGCCGTTGGTACTGGGTGGTGACTGGTACCACTGGTTCTACGAGGCCTTGGTCATCCTTGTCATTGCTTGTCCGTGCGCCCTGGTGATCTCGACTCCCGTCAGTGTGGTGGCAGGCCTGAGCGCCGCCGCCAGGGCCGGCGTTCTCATCAAGGGAGGGATGTACCTCGAAAAACCCACCCGCTTGAAGGTGTGCGCCATGGACAAGACAGGAACCCTGACACGCGGGGCACCCGAAGTTCAGCAGATCATACCGCTAAATGGCCATAGCGAGGAAGAACTATTGGCCCGGGCAGCCGCCCTTGAATCGTCAAGCGAACATCCCCTCGCCCGCGCCATCTTACGCTATGCCGCGACTCGTGCCATCGACTACAATCCCGCCGAGGACTTTCAAGTTCTCAAAGGGCGGGGTGCAGAAGGCACGATAATGGGGTGCCGGTTCTGGATTGGTAGCCATCGTTTGCTTCACGAAAAGGGTGGCGAGGACGACTATATTCATGCGAAGGCGGATGAATTGGAGGACATCGGCCATTCTGTCGTCATCGTCGGGAATGACCAGCACGTGTGTGGGCTCATCAGCGTGGCCGACGAGGTGCGACCCGAGAGTAGGCAGGCCATCGTCGACCTCAGAGCGGCTGGTATCACACGCGTTGTCATGCTGACCGGGGATAACAAAGGTACGGCTAAGGCTGTTGCCGCGGCATGTGGTGTGGACGAGTTTCAGGCGGAACTTCTTCCAAGCGACAAAGTAGACGCGGTCGCCAAGTTGGTAGATGAATACGGGGATGTTGCTATGGTGGGGGACGGCGTGAACGATGCCCCCGCAATGGCAGCCGCCAGCTTAGGAATCGCCATGGGCGCTGCGGGGACCGACGCCGCCATCGAAACAGCAGACATCGCCCTCATGTCCGATGACCTGAGCAAGCTGGCCTGGCTCGTGCGGCACTCACGCAGGACCCTCAACATCATCAAGCAGAACATCGTCTTTGCTCTGGGGCTCAAACTGGTCTTCATCGTTCTTGCCATGCTCGGCCTTGCCACCCTTTGGATGGCCATCGCTGCGGACATGGGCGCTTCGCTTCTGGTGATCTTCAACGGCCTGCGGCTGCTTCGCTCGTAGCGAGCGTGCCCGCAACGCCATCGGGGCGCTGCTGGATATCTCGCCGCCCACGGCGCGGTTCTTTACGCCGGATGACAATGAAATTCACGAAGGGCCGGTCGAGGACGTGCCGCTCGGCGCGACGGTGATTGTCCGGCCGGGTGAACGAATTCCGCTGGACGGCGAGGTCACCAAAGGCGAATCGACAGTCAACCAGGCCCCGATCACCGGCGAATCGATGCCTGTGGCCAAGACGACCGGAGACGAGGTATATGCCGGCACGATCAATCAAGAAGGGGCGCTGGAAGTTCGGTCAACCAAAGCGTCGGCGGATACCACCCTCGCCCGAATTATCCACATGGTTGAGAGCGCCCAGTCCCGACGGGCGCGAAGCGAGCAGTGGGTAGACCGGTTCGCCGTCTACTACACACCGTTCATGATGTTCGTGGCCATCGCCATCGCGGTGGTTCCGCCGCTGGCCTTTGCCGCATCCTGGGCGGAGTGGGTCTATCGCGGGCTCGTGATCCTGGTGATTGCCTGCCCGTGCGCGCTGGTGATATCCACGCCCGTGAGCATCGTCTCTGCACTGACCGCTTCGGCCCGTGCCGGCGTACTCATCAAGGGCGGCGTCTATCTCGAAGCGGCGGGTCGGCTCAAGGCCCTGGCCCTGGACAAGACCGGAACGCTCACGCAAGGCCGACCGGAAGTGCAAAGGATTGTCCCTCTAAACGGGCATACGGAACAGGACATATTGGAGCGTGCCGCCGGGCTGGAGGCCAACAGCGAGCACCCCTTGGCGAGGGCGATTGTGCGCAAGGCTCGCGATGCCGACATTCAACCGGCAGCAGCCGAAGGATTCCAGGCCATCAGGGGCAAGGGGGCGGAGGCGACCATCGGCGGCCGGGCCTTCTGGATCGGCAGCCACCGGTTCATGCATGAAAAGGGACAGGAAACGGACGAGGTTCATTCGCGAGCCATGGAATTGGAGGACGCCGGCCATACGGTGATCGCCATCGGCAACGAAACCCATGTCTGCGGACTGGTCAGCATTGCCGACAGCCTGCGAGACGGCGTTCCACAGGTGGTTGATGCCATCAGACGCGCCGGCGTAAAAACGGTGGTCATGCTCACCGGCGATAATGAGGGCACGGCTCGCGCCATCGCCGCCGAAGCGGGGCTCGATGAGTTCCGGTGCGAACTGCTGCCCGAGGACAAGGTCGAGGCCGTAGGCCGGCTCGTCCGCGAGCACAAGCACGTGGCCATGGTGGGTGATGGCATCAACGACGCCCCGGCCATGGCGGCGGCGACGTTCGGCATCGCCATGGGCGCAATGGGTACGGATGCGGCTTTGGAGACAGCCGATGTGGCCCTGATGAGCGACGATTTGAGCAAGCTGCCCTGGCTGATTCGCCACTCCCGGCGGACGCTAAGCATCATCAAGCAGAACATCTCCTTCGCCCTCGGCCTGAAGCTGCTGTTCATCGTCCTGACGCTGCTGGGATTGGCTTCTCTCTGGATGGCTATCGCCGCCGACACTGGCGCTACCCTCCTGGTGGTCTTCAACAGCCTGCGGTTATTGCGTATTAGGCACAGTTGATGACGGTATCCATGCTGTTGAACTCACAGGCCGCCGGTCTGGTTCAGACAAATGACGCGATAGACGCCGAGGTTGTGGTGAATCAGACCGGGGAGTTTGGAGCCGTTCAGCACGGGGCGGCTGTTCAGCCGCAGCGCCCGGCGGAATGTCTCCTCCAGCTCGCCCGACCAGTTGAAGTCCGTAAGCGACCGCCGGATCGCCGGGATGGTCGCCTTGCGCTGGTAGATCGGAACGGCCTCCTTGATAAGCCGCCGCTGCGCCGTCGGGTCCGCCGTGCCGTCGAATGGCATGCCCACGAGCATTGGCCAGCACGCGTCCGACGCGTTCCAGCCATTCACGCCCCGCCTCGGCCTCTCAGAACCGCTGACGCAGGGCTTGGTCGAGGGCTTAACCGTGCCATACTGAAATCGTAACAGGACGAATACTCAGGGCATTGGCGACAGGCGCCCCAGGCCTGTGGGTCCGCCTGGATTTCCCGATTCTGGATTCCGATACCGGAACTGCGCGCCAGCACACTGAAGACTTTGCCCTTGAGCGGGGCGTTCAGCTGAAGCTGGTCAAGATCGGGGAAGATCGTCCCGAAACTCTTTTTTCGCTCAGGCATGGGTCTCAGCCTCCTGTCCGGCGTGGGCGAAGCGGTCCTGGGTCTTGAGGCAGATGCGGACGAGCATCAGCATGACGGGCACTTCGATGAGCACGCCGACGACGGTGGCAAGCGCCGCGCCCGAGGACAGGCCGAACAGCATGACCGCCGTCGCGATGGCGACCTCGAAGTGGTTCGACGCGCCGATCATGGCCGCCGGCGCGGCGTCTTCATAAGTGAGTTTCAGTTTATAGGCCAAGAAGTATCCAATACTGAAAATCAGCATCGTCTGAATGAACAGCGGAATGGCTATCCAGACGATGGTCAGGGGATTGGACAGGATCGTGTCTCCCTTGAAGGAGAAGAGCAGCACGAGCGTCGTGAGCAACGCGATGATTGTGACGGGCGTCAACACGTGCAGGAACTTGTCATTGAACCATTCTTCGCCTTTTGCGGCGATGATCCATCTGCGTGAGAGGTAACCGGCGACCAGTGGCAGGGCGACATAGATCGCGATGGACAGCAGCAGCGCCTGCCAGGGCACGGGCAGTTTACCGACACCAAGAAGAAAACCGCCGAGAACACCATACAGGACGAGCATGGTCAACGAATTGATGGCGACCATGATCAGCGTCAGGCCATCATTCCCACGGGCCAGGTAGCCCCAGACCAGCACCATCGCCGTGCAGGGCGCGATGCCGAGTAGGATGCAGCCGGCGAAATAACTACGCCAGAGCGGGATCTCCATCATTTTGACGCCCTCATGCATGACGATGGTCCCCGCACCGTGCGTCGCGCCAACGGCCAGGTCGAGGCCAAAAGGCATCTTCACCAGATCGGTGGCGTCAGCACCGATGAAGCCCCGAAACAACACGCCCAGAAATAGAACACTAAGCCCATACATCGTAAAAGGTTTGATGCACCAGTTGACAAAAAGCGTCAGAAACACCGGCTTGCCACTCTTTCCGGCGCGGATAACCGAGCCGAAATCGATCTTCACCATGATGGGATACATCATGAAGAACAGGCAAATGGCGATGGGGATGGAAACCACCGGAGCATTGTTAACGTAAATCGCCATACCGTCGAGTTTTTGTGCCAGTTCCGGCGCGATCTTGCCAAGGGCAATGCCTGCGATAATGCATAGGCCTACCCAAAGCGTCAGATAACGCTCGAAGGGGCTGGACATCTTCCGGTCGGTCTTGTTGGTGCAACAGGTGACTTCCATAATTCACATTCCTCTCGTCGGTCTTGCGTATGTTTTCACGATTCAGGCTTTGCACGCCGTTACGTTAAGGCTCGTTACGAAATCGCTAGGCTTGGTTTCCTGCGGAAAGTGGTCCGCGAGTTCACGGAACACCGGATCGGACCAGTCGGCCATGCTGTCGATATAACCGGATTTGCACTCGAACTGAGCCTCCATTAGCCCGGCGTCGCGAACCATCGCCTTGGTCTCGTCCACCAGAACGGCCCCCGCCACGCATCCGACCAAAGCCTCCACGGATGCCTGGGCGCCTTCGGGTAAGGGCTTCAGCAAGGCAATATCCGACACGGAAACCCGTCCGCCGGGTTTGAGCACGCGGGCGATCTCGCGCCAGACCTGCGGTTTGTCGGGCGACAGATTGATCACGCAATTGCTGATGACCACGTCGACGCTTGCATCGGCCACAGGGAGATGCTCGATCTCGCCAAGCCGGAACTCGACGTTGTCCAATCCCGAACGTTCTCTGTAGGCCTCAAGATTGCGTCGGGCCTTCGACAGCATTTCCGGTGTCATATCCACGCCAATTGCCCGGCCGGTTGCGCCGACCTTGCGCCCGGCGATGAACACGTCGAATCCGCCGCCGCTGCCCAGGTCAAGTACAACCTCGCCTTCGCGGAGCGAGGCCAGCGCGACCGGATTGCCGCAGGACAGGCCCATGTTGGCTCCATTGGGCAAGTTGGCCAGTTCGTCGGCGTTATAGCCGATCGATTGCGCCAACTGCGCCGCTTCGTTCTCCTGGCTTCCGCCACAACACGAGGATGGACCGCAGCACGACTCAACTTTTCCTTCCGCGATACGAGCATATCTTTCGCGCACGGTTTCATAGATTTCTTGTCTCTTCTCAGTCATTGTTCGACTTTCCTTTGCGATGTTTCCACCCCGAAGCCGGATATTCCGGCACTCGAGAATATTTATGGCCGATGCAGTTGCACACATCGGGCTTTGCCACAGGAGGCGAGCGGGCGCTCACCCACAGCAGCACCCCGGCCCGCAACCGCCGGACTGGGGACGGCTGGACGACCGTGTCACCGCGGGAGCGGTGAACACCCGGACAATCCTGTTTGCGCCGCAATGCGGACAGACTACCTTCTTGTCCTTTTGCATTGCCGCATGCTCCAACATGGAAAGATCGAGAGCGAAGGGCTTGCCGCACGCCTGGCATTCGAAACTGTACTGGGGCATGGTCATTTCTCCTCTTTGGTATTGATTTGACTGGGCGCATCTTTCCCGGCATCGGCTGGCGCACCGAAAACGCCACCGCAACAGGACGAAGGACGCCGTTCATCGGTTTTTTGGGGTTCCTCTTCGGGCACCTCCTCGATGCGCATGTTGCAGCAGGAGGACTTTTGGCCACCGAAGATTTTCGAAAAAAGCCCCTTCTTCTCAGACTCACTCATTATGCATTCTCCTTTCGTCTAGATTGCATTGAACACAAATCCGGCGGCGACCGCCGTTACGAACACGATACCTATAAACACGGCGACCAGACGGACCTTGAAGATGCTGGCGAGCATGCTCATCTCCGGGATGCTCATGCCGGCGCCGCCGACCACCAGGGCAATGACCGCCCCCAGACTCATGCCTTTCTGCGTGAGCGCCACGCCAATGGGGATGACGGTCTCTGCCCGCACGTAGAGCGGCACGCCAATCAATGCCGCCAAGGGGATCGCGATGGGATTGCCCGGTCCCGCGACTCGCACGACAAAATCGCTGGGCACATAGCCATAGACCACCGCGCCAATAGCCACACCAATAATCAGGAATAGCAGCACGCCGCGGAAATCACCCCATGCGCCGGCAAAGGCGCGGCGCAGCTTGCCTCTGAAGGTGGGCAGTTTCTCCTTGTCGTGCGCGCCACCGCTGACCCGGACATTTCGGACTTCCTTCGCGAAGCCGGTCGCTTCGAGCACGATTCCCGCCAGGACGGATGCGACGAACGTTACCCCCGCGTAAGCCAGACAGGCTTTCCATCCCAACAAGGCCAGAAACATCGTCAGAATGATCGGATTCAATAGCGGCGAGGCCAGCACGAAGGACATGGTGGCGCCAAAGGGCACGCCAGCCCGCAAAAAGCCGACGGTCATGGGAATCGTCGAACACGAGCAAAACGGCGTAACGGCGCCGATAACCGCTCCCATGACATTCCCAAGCCAGCCCTTGCGGGCCAGCCAGCGCCGGACCGTTTCGTCCGAGACGTACTCGAACACCAACCCAACCAAGGTGCTGATCGCCAAAAAGAGCACAGTCAACTCGGCCAGGATCAGGAAGAAAAACTGGAGCGATATCCACAGGGAGTTCATCAATCGTCCTCCTGAACCACTACGGCACCATCTGCCATAAGTCGTCGCAATCCCGTCGCCCCGGTCGGCTCCTCAGGCAGCCAAGGCGCAAGGGCGACGCGGCGGGACAACTCGGTTTGCACCTTGCTTATCTGAGCCACCTCGAACCTGGCGCGGGCGGCGAGTAAGGGGTCGCTCGGCCCGGCCACCGCCAGGGAAGCGTTGATGACCCATGCCCAGGGCTCGATGCCGGCCCGGCGCAGGTCTTCCTGCAATGCCGCGGCTTCCAGAACCGGCGTGGTTTCGGGCAGCGTCACGATCAGCATCTTCGTCTGTTTTGAGTCCTGCAGACGCATCATCGGCGTGACGACCTTCATCCCGTCTTTCGCGTGGCGCATGATATCTCGATGGTACGATCCTGTTGCATCTAGCAGCAGCAGCGTATGGCCGGTGGGGGCGGTGTCGATCACGACGAATTTCTGCAGCGCCTCGCGGATAACCTTGGAAAACGCCTGAAAGACGGCGATTTCCTCTGTGCAGGGCGAGCGCAAATCCTCTTCCAGCAGGGCGATGCCGCTTGCATCAAGGCCCTTGCCTTTCGTCTCAAGCACATGCTGGCGGTAACGCTCCGTCTCGACCTTGGGGTCGATTCGGCTGACTTGCAGGTGTTCGATATGGGCCGCGACCGTGTCTGCCAGGTGCGCGGCGGGATCGGTTGTGGTCAAATGGACCGCGTGCCCGCGCGCTGCCAGTTCGACGGCAACGGCTGCGGCGACCGTCGTTTTGCCGACACCACCCTTGCCCATGACCATCACCAATCCGTGGCCGTCGGCCTCGATCTCGCGAACCAGTTCGGCCAAAGAGGGCGCATTAACGGCGGGCAATTTTTCGTGCGTTCCGGCGTCCTGTTTGGGTCTGTTGTGGTTATCAAGCAAAGTGCGAAGAGAAGCGACGCCGGTCAGGCTGATTGGTTGGAGTTCGATGTTATCGCGCGGCAGGTCCCGCAATGTGGCGGGAATGTGCTTCAAGGCGCGCCGGTCGCGTTCACGCATGGCTTGGGCGAGGGGATCGTCGCTGGCGAACATGGGCATCAAGCCGTTCAGGGCCAAGCGCTGGTTGGCGATCCCAAGCGCGGCCAATTCGCCGCTGGTGCGCTCGGCCTCCTTCAGCGCCGCCGTCTGTGGCCTACTGACCAGAACGATGGTTGTGCGCGAAGTGTCCGCCAAGGTTTTGACCGCCGCCTGGTACTGCAGGCGCTGCTTTTCAAGTCCGGCCAGCGGACCCAGGCAAGATGCGCCGCTCTGATTGGCGTCCAGGAAGTCGGTCCAGGCGCTGGGAAGCGAAAGGAGGCGCAACGTGTGCCCAGTGGGGGCGGTGTCGAAAACGATGTGGTCGTAACCAGCGGTAGCATCGTCGTCCGTGAGCAGTGCCGTGAATTCATCAAACGCGGCAATCTCCGTTGTGCAGGCCCCGGAAAGCTCCTCTTCCATGCGGCGCACGACATCGGCGGGCATCACGCCGCGCGCTGGCCCGACTATACGATCCCGGTAAGATTGCGCGGCGGCTTCCGGGTCGATGTTCAGCGCATAGAGGTTGGGAACGCCCTCGATCTGCGTGGGCGTCCGCTCGCCGATTTCGGTCTCGAAGACGTGCGCGAGATTGGACGCCGGGTCCGTGCTGACCAGCAGCACGCGCTTGCCTTGGTCGGCCAAGGCTACCGCAGTGGCACAGGAAAGCGTGGTCTTGCCGACGCCACCCTTGCCGGTGAAAAACAGATAACGCGGAGCCTTCTGAATTAGTTCGTGGATGGAGTCGAATTGGGTATTCATACAAGGCCCTCTCTTTCGACGCCGGCCATTGCCGCCAATTCCACTCGTTCCGGATAGCCTCCCATGCTGACCACCGCGCCGTTCAGCAGAATCAGCGGCAGACAGTCCGAGCCGCGCTCATTGACCGTTTTCACGACGACGGGGTTGTTTGCGAAGGCGTCGTATTGTTGCGTCGGATTATAACGCGCAACCTCAACGCCCTGGGATTTCAACCAATCCAGCGACGCGCTGAACGCCACCAGCCTCTCGTCCACACTGGGACCGCACACACCCGATGAACAGCACATGGGGGGATCGAATACTTCCAGTTTTTGCATTGTCTGACTCCTTGGCCTTGATTGATCGTTTAATATGTCGCCAGCAGATACAGCCCGGCCACGCAGAGCGCCGCGCCCGCCAGCGTTCGAATTGCCATATCGGCTTTGCCCGCCTTGATGGAGGCCTTTCCAAACGAGATTCCGAAGAGAATTGCGGCCAAGGGAATACTGAATCCGACCGCGAAAGCGGCCATGAGAACCATGCCCCACACGACCTGGCCCATAAGCACACTGGCGCCAAGCACGATAAAGATGCCCGGATTGCACGGGAGAGAACAGGCCGCTACGCCGCCCCCGAGGAACAAACCGCCCAATGCGGCGCTCACGCCGCCGCGAGCCACCAAAGGATTTCCCGTGGCGCGCGTTCCTTTGGAAAACGCAGGTGTCGGAAGCAACTTAAGCGTCCCGAGGCCCACGAGCACCGCCACGACACCGGCGAACAGTTTCCAATACCTGCCGAGAAAAGCCTGTGCCGCTTGTCCCACCATGCCGGCGACAAGGCCCATGATGACCAGCGCAAGCGTTGCACCCAGTAGAAACCAGAGCGCGGACAGGACGGTTGAACGTCGATCTTTGACTTGCCGGGTTCCGGAATAGGCCACTAGCATGCCCATGGCGGGCAGAGTGCAACATGCGCTGGCCAACGCGCTGACCAGACCCAAGGCGAACGCCAACGGGAGCGCGATGGCGCTGGAACTGCCGTCCTGTAAAGCCTGTGTAATTGTTTGCAGCATGCTTGTCCCCTTTAGTTGCAGCCAGCCGAGGATGGGCCGCAGCCAGAAGGTCCGCAGCCGCCGCCGGCATTGGCCGCCGTAACGAAAGCCTGCATCAGTTTGGCTTCGGTGATGTCGTCGCTCACAGCCAATGCTCCTCGCCCCTTGACCATGGCCAGGACACACGGCGGAGAAACCTGCATAGACAAGTTCGTGAATTCGCTGGAGCCGGATTCGAGCGTGAAGGTTCCCATTTTGATGTTGCGCCCTTGCAAGGTTTTTGCGCCCTTCTCGACGACAGAGGCGATCTCGCGGTTCTTGGTGGCGTCTAGTCCCGCCAGGAATACGAAGACGCCGTCTTTGTCCATTGCTTTCTGGTTCAGATCGCCCAGCGACTGGATCAACTCGCCACAGACAACCGGCCCATCTGTTTTTGGACCTTCAGTGTCCTGCAATGTCGCGGATGCGGAGGCCTTTGCCAAATCATCTGTTTCATTGGTTTCTGCCATATCCTTCGCTTCTGGTGCTGGTGCGTTTACAACCGCACTTGCGGCCCCGGCGCTTTGTGTCATGGCAAATTCGGCGCTCGCGCTTTGCGCCTGAACTCCGCCATCTTTCATAGCCGCCCGCGCGACAAGCACACCGGCAAGCACAATGACAATCGCGCCCACAATCCATCGTGCGCGACCCGATCCTCCGGTATGGCAGCTACATCCCGGTCCGCAGGCCGACGCGTCTTCCCTCAATCGCTCCATGTTCGTTTTCTCTTCGTTCGTCTCGTTCGTCTGGCTCATTGTTCAGCGCTCCTTTCAGTAGTGTTGTGGATGGCCCATCCACGAATTGCCATCTTCAGTTTGTTTCTTAGGTCGTCCTGTTCCCATTCAAACTCCCAGGCAGCGTCTCGACGAACGCCCGGATTTCATCGCGCACACGGCGATAATGCCTGAGCGCTTCCTCCTCGTTCTTGGCGTCGGCAGCCAGTTTCGGCGGATCGTCGAAGCCGACATGGACCACCTTGGCCTTGCCGGGAAAGATCGGACAGTTCTCGCTGGCGTGACCGCAGACGGTCACGACGTAGTCGAACTCGCGCACCGGCAGTTCGTTGACGGTCTGCGACTGATGCTTGCTGATGTCCACGCCCGCTTCGGCCATGACCTTGACCGCGTTGGGATTGAGTCCGTGCTTCTCGATCCCCGCCGAATATGCCTCGATGTCGTCGCCCTTGAGATGGCGTGCCCATCCCTCGGCCATTTGGCTTCGGCACGAGTTGCCCGTACACAAGAAGAGAATTCTGATTCTATCGTTCATCGCATTTGACTCCTTTATCGCATCGTGCGTCTTCCAGGCGGTTCTGGTCTTCGCGGACGGTCGGATGTTCGGTCAGGCAATCAAGGAAGCAATCGTGCAGGCACTTCTCCAGATCGGTCCGGCCTTCGGAGAGGCGATAGTGCATCCACGCGCCCTCGCGCCGCACCTCGACCAGCCCGCCCGAACGCAAAATGCCCAAATGTCTGGAAATCTTGTAGTCCGGTTCATCCAGCGCCGCAGCCAGGTCGCAGACGCATGTCTCGCCGCGAATGGCCAACAGCACCGCCAACCGCAGCCGGGTCGGATCGGACAGCGCTTTGAAGAGCGCGGCTTCTTCCTGCATGGTTATGACCTCCGTTTTGGCATCCGCGCTACTGCGCATCTGCACAAGTCCGCAGATACTCTACCCGAGCCGTCCTCCTCGTGTCAAGCCTTTTGGCGAGATTTGGGGTGAGATTTCGATCCGATTCCGGCGACCTCTGCCGAAGAGCCCGAATGTCCTCGCTGTCAGAGGGTCATAGGGGCAGAGCGCCCCACAGATTCAAGTCCGTGTTCGTTGACAAAGGCAGCCAGCCGCCGATGTCCCTGGCTGCGGTAGGTGGCCAAGTCTGGCGGTGTTCCCACGCAGGGCAGTCCGGCAGAGACGTCTCCTTCGACATCCTGCACCACTTCGAGGCCACTGGCCTTGTAGAATCTCGCCGTTTCGAGCCTCGAATCGGCAACGGGCGTTGCAAGACCGGCCACCTCCATTCCCGCCCTGAACCGATACTTCTCTTGAGCAGCCTTGCCAATCGCGATCAGAAAGTCGCCGTCTTCACCCCCGCAGGCGCCACTGACGCGCAGGACATAGCCCTGGTAACTGTGATGCCGCTCATCGAATGAGCGCATGAGCCGGATACGAGGCTGGACAGCCTGGATGCATCCAGACCAACTGACTTTTTCAGCGCTTGATCGTTCCCTTGGCATCAGCCTTTCCCCGATCCCTCCAGCTTGCACAACACACGGTGGATGCGACGGACGAGCTTGTCGTCCGATGTGAACAACGTGATGCCGCGATTGAAGACCGTGATCTCGACGGTGTCGTCCGTAAGCACCAGTCTCAGGTGGTCATATTCGACGGGATTGCCCGCGCTCTTGTCGCCGTACGTACCGCCGAGGTTGAGGATATCCTCCTCGTTGATCGCCTTCCTGATTTCCGCAGGAATCTTCGCGCCGCGCCAAACCTTCACGGGCAGTCCGTCGGGGTTCATGCCTTTCCCAAGCATGCCCTTGCGATATTCGATCTGTTTCAGGTCTTGGATCATAGCCTCTGCCATAGCCTCACGTGTCGTCTACGCATCAACCCTACAAGGACGCCTTCTCCAATCGCTCTTTTCGCCTTTCCCAATCGGGAAGAACTCTCTTTATAAGCCGAAAGAAGTCCTGGTCATGGTGTGGGCAAAGTAGATGGCAAAGCTCATGCACTACGACATAATCCACACAATCGAGAGGAGCTTTTGCCAATTCCGTATTGAACATAATTACACCGTCTTTGTTGCAGCTTCCCCAGCGCTTCTTCATCAGGCGATATCTGATCATGGGTTCCGGGGCGCCTTTAGAGCGGAATCTGGGCATGAACAGAGCAACTCTGCTCTCGATAATCAGCCGCGCATGGTCTTTATGCCATTTGCGCATCAGTCTCGCTGCCTGTTCCCGGTCATCGGTATCTGGCATTTCCAGTTCGAAATAGCGTCCAATAAGCCTTACTCGCGGGACTTTTCCGGTGCGTATGCGAAGTCGATACTGACGCCCCAGATAAATGTGCGTCTCGCCGTTTATATATTGCCGTGGAGTGACTGCTGGCTGGTGCGCCTCAAAGAACGTCAACTGATCAACGATCCACTTCGCCCGTTTCCGGATTTTGTTTTCAATGTTCTCAACCCGAGAGTGCTCCGGGGCTTTGACGGTTACGCTGCAATCCGGATGCACGGTGATGGAAAGCCGTTTCCGCTGACTCAAAGCCACATGCACCCGGATCGTTCTGTTGCCATATACCAGGCTGATATTCATGCCTATGGTCTCCGTGCCTTCGCGATGTCCAGGCATTGCTCCATAATCGCATCCATATCTTCAAGCGTGAGATCCAAATCGGTGTCGGTCTTAAAATCAAAAAGACAGTCTTCAATATCGTTGCGCATCTTGTTTTGAACATCAGCGTCGGCAACCCAATCGACAATTCGGTTCTCTTCGATACATGCCTCAATGCGCAGGGCGAGATCGGCAAGACGATCCTCCAGATTATTCGCCATACCCTCGAAACGCTTCAGCGCTTCACGGAGCGAACCGTAGTAAGCCTTCGCTACATCATGGTGGTTCAAGCGGGATGGAATTTCATCTCCCGTCCTGTTGATTACCGCTTGCATGATCTCCGTGACGCGCTTCAGATACTCATTGGCTTTGATTCGTTGCTCTCTGAATGCGCGTATTGACTCTTCCAACAACTGCGAGAAGCGTTTATAGAAGGCGGGATCTTCCTGCATCCGATCATGGATTGTGCGCGCCGTACGGTGCGCAATTGTATCGGCTTTGGCGGCGGCGCCAGGGAGTTTGTCCACCTCTTTTGCAAAGGCATCTTTGTCGAAAATATTTACCAAAGGCGTGATCTGCTCGACCTCGCCTGTCCCCACGTGTGTATTAAGCAGCTTCTGTATCTTTGGTTCATATTCCGAAAAGTCGATCACTTCTGCATAGCGACGCTTCACAGACATGCGCAACTTCGAGAAGAACTTCAGATCTTCACGATACTTGTCCTGCTTTCGCTGGGGCGTGTTCTCGATGAAATGTGTCGTCGACAGGCAAACCGCCAGCGTTCGGGCGAATGACGACAAACGCTCGTAAAATCTCTGCCGCAAGTCCTCGTTTGCCAACGCAACTTCGTACTCTTCTACATCATTCTTGTTGCCGACTTCCTTGAAGGTGTCCCACAGCACCGAGTGCTTCTGGGGAAGCGTGGCCACTTCGGCGCGAATATCGGTCAGAATGTTGTCGAGATCGGCGCCATCGAATTCCGGCATGCTGCTATAAAGGTCGAGGGCATGATCGAGGTTTTCAAGGATGCCGCGATAATCGATAATGTAGCCAAATTCCTTGCCCTCGCACAGCCGGTTCACGCGCGCGATGGCCTGCAGCAGGGTGTGGTCCTTGAGTTTGCGTGTCAGATAGAGGATGGTATTGCGTGGGGCGTCGAAGCCCGTGAGCAGTTTGTCGACGACAATAATGATTTCCGGCTCGTCGGCGTTCTTGAAGGCATTGATCAGCAGCCTGTTGTATTCTCGCTCGCTACCGTACTTCTGAATTACTCCCTTCCAGAATCGCTGCACCTCCTGCGTGTTCTCCTCATACAAGTCCTCCTCCCCCTCTCGTTCGTCAGGTCCGGATATCAGGACGTCGGCTGTCACCATGCCGAATTCATCGAGATAGCGCTTAAAGAGAAGCGCAGTGGCCTTGTCCTGAGCGACCAGTTGCCCTTTGAAGCCTGTTCCCTGCCAATTGTCGCGGTAATGCTGACCAATGTCCCAGGCGATGGCCATGACCCGCTGCGCGGCCTTGTTGAGCTGATCCGTTGTGGAAAACTTCTTCTTAAGGTCTGCCGCCTGTTCTTTGCTGAGCGGAGCCGTGATGCGTTCAAACCAACTATCGATGCCATGAGCGTCCACATACTGTTCGACATGACGGCCCTCATAGAGCAGCGGAACGACCGCCTTGTCCTCGACCGCCCGGTTGATGGTATAGGTGTCGACCAGCCCTCCGAACTTGGCGACGGTATCCTTGTCCTTCTTCATGACCGGCGTGCCGGTGAATCCGATGTAGCAGGCACGCGGCAATACGCGTCGCATCTTGGCGTGGCGCGGTCCATACTGCCCCCGGTGACCTTCATCCACCAGAACGAAGATGTCGGTGGCTTCATTGCGCTCTCCGGTACGCCCAACGGCGGCCTCGAACTTGTCAATAACGGTCGTGATGATTCGTTGCTTGGTCCCCTGCAGCATTTCCAGCAGGTTCTTGCCGGTCCGCGCCTGTTCCACCTCCTTGCCGCAATGGTGAAAGGTCCGGTAGATCTGATCGTCCAGGTCCACCCGATCCGTGACGAGAACGATCTTGTAGTCCAGAATGCTGGACAAGGCGATGGACTTGGCCAGCAGCACCATCGTCAGTGACTTGCCGCTGCCCTGGGTATGCCAAACAACACCGCCCTGCCGCCGTCCTTCCTGATCGCGCGACTCGATACGCTCCATTAGTTTGCGTACGCAAAAGTACTGCTGATAGCGGGCGATCTTCTTCACTCCCGCATCGAAAAGCACGTAACGGTAGGTCAGTTCCAGAAGCCGCTCAGGGCGGCAGAGCGCACACAAGGCACGGTCTTGTTCCGTTACTCGACGCTGTAAGCTTGTGTAAGGCGCGGATTCCTCGCGAACCATCAGACCGGTAGACATGAGGCGGTCCATCTGGTCCTCTGACAGTTCCACGTTGACCGCTCTCCGCACTTCCTCCTCAAAGCCCTCGCGTTCCTCACGCCATCCCGCCCAGAATTTGGCAGGCGTCCCCACCGTCCCGTATTTTGCTTCGTTCTTCGCCAACGACAGAAGCACCTGGACCGAGAGGAACAGTTTCGGTATGCCGTCGTCCTTCTGATTGCGCAAGTGTTGCGAGATCGCCTCGGCCATCGGGTCTTTGCGGGAGGGGGCCTTGCATTCGATCACGCAAAGCGGAATGCCGTTGACGAACAGGACGATGTCGGGTCGGAGGGTCTCGCGCGAACCGGTCCGCTCGACCGCAAATTCCTCGGTCACGTGAAAGACATTATTCTCGGGGTGCTCCCAGTCAACATAACGGAGCGTGAAACTCTTGATATCGCCATCCACCGACTGCTGCATGGACTTGCCCAGGCACAGCAGGTCATAGACCTGTTCGTTCGTCCGAACCAGGCCATCGAGCGGCGTCTCTTTCAGAGCCTGCATGGCGCTCAGGATGTTGCCTTCTGTGAAGGGCAGGTCCTGACCCTTGTGCCGCACCCGGTTGTGCTCGCGCAACCAGGGCGCCAGAACGCCGTCCAGAAAGACGTTCGCCAACCGCCCGCCGCGCAGTTCCACGGCCTCGGCCGGCGACAAGTACTGCCAGCCGATATTCTGCAGCACTTGCAGGACGGGGATCTGCGAAATCGCATCCTCGCGCATGTCGGGGGGGCGAGATTCCATCATTGGATCTTCCCTTCCATCCCCAGGGCGCGCCAGTAGGGAGCAAAGGCAAGCACTGCCAGTTCGCCAATCAATTCCAGAAAGCCGGCGTAGTCTCCGTGAACGTGCGCCTTATCCAAAGCCTGGTAATACTCCAGACGCTTTTCGACTGGCAGGACAATCGGCGGGAACCCGTTGCGCATCAGATCGAAATTCATCAGCAGCCGCGCCGTGCGCCCGTTGCCGTCCATAAACGGATGAATCTTCACGAAATCCGCGTGGGTCCGAGCGGCCAGTTCCACCGGATGCAACGACTTGCCCTGCGCTTCATGCCATTGGGCAAAGGCTTCCATCTGCTCCGGCACGAGCAACGCATCGGGCGGCGTATGCTCCGCGCCTGAAATGATGACATTTTGCTTCCGCCACGCCCCGGCGTTGGCGTCGTCGATGTTTTTCAGGATCAATGCATGGACGCTTCGGATGACATGCAGCGAGAGCGGCTCGTTTTGCTGAACGATGTCCTCGATGTAGGCGATGGCGTCGCGATGGTTGATCGCTTCGAAATGCTCGCGCAACGTCTTGCCGCCGACCGTAATCCCTTCGAGCGCCACCTTCGTTTCCTTGAGGGTGAGGGTGTTGCCCTCTATGGCGTTCGAGTGATACGTCCACCGCAACACCAAGTCCTCATGCAGATTCGCCACTACCCCGGAGGGCAATGGACGCTGCGCATCAAGTCGAGATTTGAGTTGGTCTAGCCTGGTAAAATCGATCATGGTCATCACGAGTTCCTTTCAGAAGAGTGCCCCCGGATAGCCGTTCTCAGCCCTTCGGTGGAAAATCGTCGTTCCCATGGCTGTCCTTCTGCTGAATCTGGCCGTCCTTGCCGTGAATCAGGAACTCCGTGCCCTGATTGCGGCTGATCTGACGCCCGGCATCCACGGCATCCTGCTTGCGGTCGTAATGTCCGCTCGCCCGCGAAGCGCCGCCCTTCTTCACGTCCCAACCGCCGTTGGCATTGGGCACCACATGATGCGAACCGCTTTTCTTCGACATGATTCTTTCTCCTATTCCTGTGTGGATTGTTCTTCTGTGCCTGGAGTCGAATCTCCAAACACGCGATTATGCAGTGAAGTGAGCAGACCCAAACTGATCGCGATGGCCTTCTCGATTTCCGCCGACGTGACAAGAATGTCCTTGCCTGCGCGCTCGGCTTCCATGACGCGTTCCAGGTATTTGCGGTCCATCACGCCCAGATTGTGCGTGATGGGATGGCGTTTCTCGAAGGTGTTCTTGAGAAACAGAACATCGTTGGCGGCGACATTCTCAAAGAGATCCTGACTCATGCGGTTCTGAACGATCTCCGCCGCACGCTCAGGGCTCTGAAGACGATTGCCGAATCGTTCCTTGAACAGTCTGTCGATCTCCTCCTCCGACTGGCCGGCGGATCGAAGGTGTCGCGTCAGCATGGCCTTCAATACGGCTTCAAGGATCGAAACGGTGTCTTCGAGACAGTTCTCCAGGTCCCGCGCGCCAATCCGCGGGCCGAGTTCCTTGCGCCGGCGCTCCACGTCGCCCAGCATGGTCCGCACGACGCCGTATTCCGCCTCGACGTGGGTCATGAAGATGTCCCGTCCGCAGTCGGGACACCACGTCGCCAGTCCGAAAACGGCATGGTCCAGCCCGCAGTGAGGGCAAATGACGTCTCGCTGCACATCTTCCTCGAAGGGATTCCTGACCATTGGGGGCTGTCCAGGCTTGTAGCTCAGTTCCATCGAGAACATCCCGCCACCAAACTTTCTGCGACCAGATGGACCGATGCCAAGTGCATCCTTCATCATGTCCTGGATACCCTTGTGGGCTTCTCTCATCATGACGTCCTTGCCATAGCGCAATTGCTCACTGGTCATGAATTCCGATGGTTCACGGCGAACACGGCAATAGGGACAGTGCATGTCGGGTTCACCCTCGGTGATTCCCGTTCCCGAGCGCACCTTGAAATAGCCTGGAGAACAGGCGTCATTAGGGCATGCCCGCGCGATCCGTCCATGCTCATCGGACTGAATGGGTATCTGAAAAGTGTGCTGATGCGGTCCCGTTCTGCGGATGTTATACGGGCCGCCCTGGCGAAACAGGTCTCTCGACATTACTTGCGCCCTCCCTTGCCGACCTTCAATCGGAGCTCGCCCGTCAATAGTTTCTGCATCAGGCCCCTCTTCTGTTGCTGGAGGCGGTCTCGCTTGCGGATCAGCAATTGAATCTCGCGGTCGCAGGCGTCTATCGTTCGGGCTATATGACCTTGTTCAATAAGCGAGGGGAGGATTATAACCAAGGACCTGAGAAGGCTGAGATTCAGACCGCCACGCCCACCATCACCGGCTGAGAGTCTTCTGAGCTCATCATATCTGCTATCCAGGTGATGGTAGAGATAAAAGGAATCAAGCATTTGTTCATTTGGGATAATCGCGGCCACGGATTGGTTCGTGCATAGCGAAATCTCATTGATGGCAACTGTACCTCGGGTCTTCCCTTGTCCAGCCAACCCTATAAGAACTGAATGTTCGGGGATCATCTTTGCGCTTGAATTACCCAACCCCTTCCGCGTGATTCGCCCCTCAACGGAGAACACCCGCCGATGGTTCAGTTCACCTGAACTCATCCATGGAATATCACCACCCCAATAGTCAGGCACAGAGGTTGAAGGCGTCCCTCCGGCTGTAAGACTTCCGAGCTTTTTTAGATTCTTCCGCACCCACCCCTTCGGCAGATCGCCGTGTTTGCGGGCGGGTTTGCCGAACTGGGGGAAGCGGAGGCGGCCGGTTAGGAGTTGCTGCATGAGGCCTTTCTTGAGACGCTGCTTGGCCTCGATCAGCCGGTCCGTCAATCCAATCGCCCGGTCCCACGCCCCCAACACCTCCGCAATCCGCTCCTGCTCCGGCAAGGGCGGCAAGAGGAGTTTGTGATGCAGCCACTTGGGCAACCGAAACACCATCTTCTCAACATCGACGCCCACACTTGAATGGAAGCATGTCTGCTGAAAATGCAGGCTATGGGAGAAAAAGGCCAAGTATTCAGCAAGGAGAACCCCGTCCTTGGGCAATAAGGTGGTATATTCGTTGGAAACAAGCGCGCCATCCAAACTCGGCGGGACAAGCCCGCAAGCCCCGTGGATTATCTGTCTTCGCGAGATCAAGAAGTCTCCAGCAGTTATCAGTTGCTGCGTCTTCGTTCGAATCTCTGCTCCTCTCAAACGGACGCGGGGTTCAATCCCACCACGATTTCTCTTGGCGATTACCAGTTGATATTCCGCGTCATCTTTCAGGATGGCCTTTCGCTCGACGACCTCAAGCACATCGCCAAAGCGACAGATCTTCCATCCTTTCGGACACTCGCCCAGCTTGGGGATACCGGGCTTTACACTCGGTGGATAGATGCCATTAGTTCGCATGATGGCGCCTCTTGGGAATCCACCCAACTGTTGCCTTCTTGTATGCGTGTCTGTTTTCGTTATAGCCTGTCATTTTGATTCCCAGTTCTATTGAATATTCACCACGAACTCGCCGCTTCGGGCAACACAGACACCGTTCTTCACAATGAAGCATTCGACCCAGTGCGTGCCAGCATAGAGCGTGCTTTCCTTCTGCGTCAGGCCACCCACGCCTGCGGTCTTCGAACGAATGATCTCACCGCGTAATCCGTGAGCACGCTCAGCCTCAGAGCCCGTGTTCACCACCTGCCAGAAAACGTCAAATGGACGAGGGACGTTGGTATTGGCTCTGAAAAGCAAATCAAGGTGCTTGGGCAATGGACGGCTGTCACTCCCAAAATCACTCCAGCTTCCATTGTTTTTCACTTGGCCGACCACCGAGACCGAATGAGATTGTCGAACCGGCCAGAGTGGCGCCTGGCGGTGCGGAGGATGAAATCGCGATGAAGTGCGTGAATGACTGAGGATGAGGCCACTCGACTGTGTTCTGTTGGCATTCTCGTAACTGTCCCAAGCCTCGTTGAGGACCCGTTCCCCAAATTGGTCACCAAGGAGGTCTTTCAAGGCATCGATAGAGTCGGCTCGAAGGGCCTCCACGATGTCCTGACGAACGCAGGCCACCCACTTGAAGAAGGCCTTGGCGCGTGCCTGGTTATCTTCATGCCAACGATCCGCGAAATTCTCTTCAGGGTTGACGGGGTTCTGAATCTCCCACCTGCCATCGGCATTACGCCGAATCAATTCCCGCTGAGCCACGCTTTCATCAAGAACGGCATAGCGGTTCTCGATGAGCGCAGCAAAATGGGACAGGCTGTTGACCGTGTTTATCAAAGCGGACAGCAGGTCATCTTCACCCTTGTATAATCTGGCAACGAGCGTCGTGATAATCATGGAGATGGGTTTGAATTGTGGATCACCAAAAGGATCATATCGGCGGGGTTTGCTGAAGCGAATGTCTCGATGCCGCTTGAGAATCTGGACTGTCCGTTGCAGAGGAGTGCGGACGAGCGCGTCAGGCACAGCCTCAACGCTTTCATACAACGGCAATTGGCTTGCACCAATACGGGTATTCTCGAAGATCGTCCGTTTCTGGACGAACGCAACCTTGCCAAATGCGATATTTCGTTCCCGGAACCACGCGGCATAGCCACATGGATTTCCCGACCGCCACTCGTATTGCGGATTACGATCTTTGTCTTTATCCGTCAGACAGATCGTGGTCTTCGTGAAATCTGGTCGAGTGTCAGGATTACCTGGGTTAGAGCGCGATATCCCCGCGCCCATTACAGGGTCAGGCACACACGGAAGAACATCGATATGAAAACCAACACCGTCCTTCTGTGCATACTCGACTGTCCAGCAACGCTTCCCTTCCCCATCCAGCATTTCGCAGTACTTTCCATCTGATTTCAGCCGATTCCCTACCATCTGCTTTAATGTCTCAGCATTTTGTGAAGACCATTCGATATTCTGATACTGCAACTCACATACCAAATCCACGTCGTATGCCGCACCAGCGCACTCGCGCAGGGGTTTCACGACCGTTCCAAGGCGGATGGAACCTTGTGGATATATCTTTGGGGCGGCATAGCTGCCGGAATAGGCGTTGTCGTCATATCCCCCTTCAAGGCATTTACCGACGGCCTCGTAGCTATCCACTGCACGCTTATAGTCGGTTGGTGAAATGTCCAACGATTCCGCAATATATCTGAGAAGATCATTGAGGCGTGTCGCTTGATCAGTAAGCATGTCGATCCTCCCCACCAATGGTAGCGCTTTTGGCGAAGGCCTGAACAAGGCTACTCAGATTGCGGTTTTGATCGTCCTTGCAAAGTGGCGAGTCGATCCGGCGACACTGAAGAAGGAGTATACTCATGCGCATTTCTCCCGCTTGGCCCTCTCGCGGGCCATCTCGTCGAAGTCTCGCCGCGTCTCTTTAGGGAGGAGGTCCCAATTGAAGCCTTCCATTTCGCTTTGCGCGAGGCTGTAGAGCACGTTCTCGGCATCGCAGAGAAAGCGTCCGGCGGGCTGGTTCTCCATTAGACCCCGGAGAACAGGCCCATGACATTTCCGCAGGACTTCTCCCGAACCACACGGGCAGACATGATGGCCGCGATAGGTTCCGTCGGCCAGGACTTTCAACAGGGCGAGTACGACCTGAACATTATCCGTTCGGAAAGCATCCTGGTAGTATTCCCGTATGCCTTCGCACCCGTGAGAGAGTTCGCCAAAGGGCAGGGCGCCGTACTTTTCAAGGTGGGCGTACCCGTACAGGTATTCGACAACCAGTGTCTCGACGAAGGTGAGCAGCCGGGGATCGGCCTTGAAGCGTCGATACACCTCAACAGGCGCGCCCAGACACAGAGTCCTGTCGCCATATTGGTGAAACGCCGCCGGAATGCGTCCGCCTGTTTCCTGTACTTTGGGTGGTGTGTCTGGATAATTGCCTGGCAGGGTCATCAGAATCGAGAAGGCATCCGCAATGTTCACTCCCTGGAACGTTGCGTTGAAGGGCAACGTCCCTCGAACAGCCCAATGCCCGGGGCGATCCTCGGAAAGCGTCAGGCCAGGAAAGGTCTGGACCAATTCCTCGAACTGCTGTCGGATCAATGTTTCCCTGCCTATACTCAAGGTTCACGCCCCCCATGGCTTGCTGGGCTGAGAAATGTGGATGCTCGGAGCCACCGCCGTAACGGCGCTTGCCGAGCCAGAGCGTGTCGGGAACGTCTTCGAAGCCGCCTCGTTGACGATGCGATCGCCGAACCCGGGTTTGAGCGCTTCGGTCATGTCCCGGAGGCTTCCGGAACGCAGCGCGGCGTCGAGATCGGTCCGAACTTGTTGCAGCCACGACCGGAAATTGGTCTCCCGCTGCGGGTGCTTCTGCCATTTGTCGGCGAAATTCTCGAGTGGATTGACCGGGTTAGTGACGAGCGCGTTCCCTTGGGCATCTCGCTCGATCAGATTGGGCATCTTGTTGACGATGGCCTGCAATGCCTCAAGCAGGTCGGCCTCGTTGCTGTATGCTCGGGCCGCCAGGGTGGAGATGATGATAGAAATTGGGCGGTCATCCCGGTCGTTCTGGAACATGATATCCCGGTGTCGTTTCAGGATCTGGATGGACCTCTGCAGTGGAGTCTTGACTTTGTACTCGGGGACCTCCTCGACGCTTGCGCGAATCGACTCGGCCAACAGCATCCGTTTCGCGTTGAATTGGACGCGCATGCGCTCCTTGAACCACTCCGCGTAACCGACGGGATTGCTGCGCTGCCAATCATGCAGGTCTTTGTCGGTGATGAGAATGGCGCTGGCGGCGAGGCCTGTCCCGATCATGGCGGCAAGCCCGTTGATCTCGTGGTCGGGGATTGCCGGAAGAATGTCCATGTGGAAACGTGCGGAATCGGCGTACTGCAGGGTCCAGCAACGGCTGCCTTCAGCGAGCATTTTCCTGTAACGTTCGTTGGCCTTCAGCCGGTCACCAACCAGGCCTTTAAGCTGCTTCTGCGTGGTGCGCTCCTTGGGAAGGCCTTTGAGTTCGCATACAAGGTCGATGTCATATTCGTCTGCGTCGTTGATCGGCTTGATCATCGTTCCCAGTCGAAACGACCCCTGTGGAAAGACCTGGGGATCGTGAACAGCAATCGGAGAGTCCTCCTTGTTCAACCAGTCTCCCACCGCCTCGTAGTGCTTGACGGCCGCTTCATACTGGGTATCGGAAATATCCAGTGACTCCGCCAACCCTTGCAGCAGCAGCCTGAATTCATCGCGTCGTTCTGAAGGCAATGCCATTTCTCGAACCTCCTGATTTCAGTCTTCTGGGAATTCCAGAGCTTTTGCGAAGCCACCCAGCTTGCGATTCTGATCGTATATGCAAAGCGGCAAGTCCGCCTTGGGCATCCAGACGCGCCCAATTTCAACGGCGACGGAGACTGGAACCGCTGGAAACACATGGAGAACGACATTCTGGCCGTGATGCGCCTTGATGCGGTCCATGAGGAGGCGAAACTGCTGTCTGAACAGCCTGAGTTGATCCCGACTTTTCAGAAAATCGTTATGGGGCTCTGGGATCGTCATTCGCCAGATCGACAGATCTGGTTGGCTCAAGACAGTGGTGATTCTGGAATCATCGATGGTCGCGCTGAGAGACAGATTCAGCGCGACGGTTGGATACGCGGTGGCTGGTTCCTCAATGCAGTACTCGAAGTCATCGGGAGATTCCTGCCACTTCCAATCGGGAGGTTCACGGTGAAGTTGATACACTTCGGCTGCGGGGATATCGGAAAGAAAACGCCCAAGGTCAACGAGGAGCGGTTGTGGGGCCAAGGCGAAAATCGAAATATGTTCGACATCGCCTGCCACGATACGCGGTCTGAGGGAATTGGCCAAATTGGAGCGAAGGTTCTGGCGCTCCATGCTCCAGTAGTCCCCGCGATGGTCTTCAAGGGCGCTATTGCGCAGACTGATCTCAATTCCCCTGGGCTCAGCGGGGTAGCGAAGAGGAATCATCGCCTGTGCGGCCTTCTTCCAGCTTAGCGGCGCGTTCTGCTCGCCAATATTTGCGCCGTAGAAAAGGACGTGACTTTTCTTGTCTTCCTGCAGAGAAGTCAGCAGCTCGATTCTGGCCTCATGGGCCTTTTTCATTGCGGTCAGCCGGTCGACTGGATGCTCGGCTACCTGTTCTCTATCGATGAGCCGATGGTGCTTGTCACACATCAACATCAAATTCGAAATCTCAATGGCCAGCTTAGGGGAGAGAGTGGCGTCCCCACGGGGACCATTCGGCGTCGCGGCCACAATATGTGCGACGTAGGCACCATTCATGTCGGCCATCGTCAGATCATCGCGCCAGAGGGGCTCGTTACAGCCTTCATACTGACAACGTCCACCAGCCTGAAGCCAAAGCCGAGTCTGAGTTTTGTCGGGAATGTTGGGGCGTCCACTCATAGTCCCAATCCCTTCAGATAGCCATTGAGATCGCCCTGGGTGGCCGCCAGTTCCTTCTCCAGTTCCTCGATTTCGCTCTGCACGGCCGGGATGTCGATGTCTTCTTCCTCCTCGAATGTGTCGACATAGCGGGGAATGTTTAGGTTGAATTCGGCTTCCTGGATTTCTTCGAGGGAGGCAAGATGGCTGTATTTCTCAACTTCCGTAAAACCGCGATATGTGGCCACTATCTTGTCGATATCCGCTGGGCGGAGACGGTTTTGTTTCTTCCCATTCTCGAACTCGCGACTGGCGTCGATGAAGAGGACGTGCTTGTCGCGTTTGGATCGGGCCTTGTCCCACGATTTACGCCCTTTGTTGAAGATCATGATGGCTGCCGGAATGCCGGTTCCAAAGAACAGTTGCGCCGGCAGTCCGACCACTGCTTCGAGTTGATTGTCTTCGACCAACTTGCGACGGATAACGCCTTCGGCGCCGCCCCGGAACAACACGCCATGCGGCACGACGACACCGACGCGACCTTCGCCTTCATGCGCGATTTCGACCATGTGACTGATAAAGGCGTAGTCGCCCCGGCTCTTGGGAGGGATGCCGCGCCAGAAGCGGTTGAACGGATCGTGCGCCGCTTCATCGTGCCCCCACTTTTCAAGCGAGAAGGGGGGATTGGCCACGACCACGTTGAAGCGCATCAGTTCGTTCTGCTCCAGCAATTTGGGATTGCCGATGGTGTCGCACCATTCAATACGTGCGGAATCGCAACCGTGGAGGAACATGTTCATGCGGCAGAGGGACCAGGTTGAGCCGTTGGACTCCTGGCCGTAGAGGGCATAATTGCCATCGGGGACTTCATGTCCGACCTTGATGAGCAGAGAGCCCGAACCGCATGCCGGGTCGCAGATGCGGTCGCCTGAGTTCGGGGACACGAGCTTCGCCAGGACCGTCGAGACCTCGGGCGGCGTATAGAATTCTCCCGCCTTCTTGCCTGCGCCTGCCGCAAATTGGGATATCAGGTATTCGTAGACATCTCCGATGACGTCGCGATTGCCGATGCGCGAAGGCCGAAGATCGAGACGTGGGTCGGCGAAATCCTCGAGAAGGTGCTTTAACCGTTTGTTTCGCTCTTTGGTCTGGCCGAGGGCTGGTTCGCTGTTGAAGTCTATGTTTCGGAAGACGTTTTCGAGTTTTGCCTTGTTGGCATCTTCAATGGCTGTCAGGGTGATATTGATCAGCTCGCCAATGTTGGCGACCTCGCGCCGCTCGAAGAGGCTCTGGAAGGTCGCTTGAAAGCAATCCGTCCGTTTGCCCTTACCATCTTTTAGTTCAACTTCTGGTATGACGAAACGTTCTCGGCTGAGCGCACGATCAATTCGGACTCTGTCCCCTTTGAATTTCTCCTCGTAGGCATCGCGCTTGTCCTGCCACAAATCGCTCATATACTTGATGAAAAGAATCGTGAGGATATAGTTCTTGTATTCCGACGGATCGACCGCGCCACGAAACGTGTCGCAGGCCTTCCATACGATTTTGTTGATGTCGTCGGGCTTGATCGCGTGGCTCATCTACCGGGCTCCTTGTTCACGTATGCTGTTCATGCAGATCGTTTCAATAAGATGCCTGCGCCGCGCCGCAATCACTCGTCGGAGAGCCGTCTCCTTCTCCATCAGAACATGGGCGCGGTGAATATTCTCTTGGGTTCGGACATCCGGAATCCTAATCTCCAGACGGGAGAGGACCGTTTTTGACACAAACGGCATGCTCGCAGATTGAGACTCGGCCTGCAGGTAATGCTGTGCAGGACGTTGGTTGATCCACCAAGCAAGAAAGTGGGGATACAAGTCCTTGTGACGAGGGCGCAGAATATAGAAAGAACTCCCGGCAAGTGTGTTCGGTGGCGGTTCGACTATGCAGTAAGCGAAGTGCTCGCCCCCTCTTGCTTGGAACAGGACGTCCCCTGGCTTGATCGCGTATGGTTCAGGATCACGGTCAGGATTGAAGGTCAGGAGGGAGTCAGTGTAGAGATGGTTCTTTGAATGGAAGTCACGCCCAAGGATAAGCCTGTGTGTCCCGACAGGATCATGGTCAATCCGTGCGCGACTCTGATAGCCGACCATTATTTCCACTGCGGATTTTAGATGTCGAGTAATCATGTCCTGTAGCAACTCCAAGCATCGGTAATCATCCTACTGTGCAATATTATCCGAGAAAGGCAGTCCATGTCAAGAAGAAAATAGCAGTAATTTATCTACTGCGTAAAATACTCGGCAATCCTCAGTGCGCCAGTTTGCAGCAAGCGGCTTTTGCCAACAACATAACACCAACAAGCACAACATCTTGAGGCCGTTTTTGCGTGAATCAGCACTCGTCTGTACAAGGAGCAGTTTTCGCGCATGAAGCCCTCCAGCCGATCTATGGGCGGGAGATCACGGGCGGGGTCGGGGAAGGTGATGAGTTCGCCGTGGATCAGGTCCCAGTCACCGGAGGGTGGGCTATCGGCAGCGTGTTGGGGCGCGTGGGCGGCAAGACGGGCCTGGGTGGCGGCGTCGGCCAGGGGATCGGCGGTGCCGTGGGCGAGGATGGCGGATTCAGGGACTTCGAGGGCCGGGTAGCCTGCGGGGAGTTCGTAGAGGCGCCCCCAGGTGGTGGCGGGCTGGATGTCGATGGCATTGCGGCAGAAGCGGTCGTGGTTCCAGAATCCGCGTTTGAGCGTGCCGTAGACGAAGCAGGTGATCGTCGGCTTGGCCGTATCATTGGGGATTGTGTGTTTCCTGGGTGTTTCCTGATCTCTCATGGTCTTGTCCTCTCTAGCTCATGGCCGGGACCGGCAGGTCGCGGATCGCGGGGCGTTCCTGCCGGATGAAGGCAATCTCGTGGTATTCGGGATGGAAGATGTCGTCGTGCGAGAATTGCGCGAGGGTCATGGGCGGCAGGGGCAAGTCCCGCCAGCCGGGGAGGTCGTCGAGGACGGCGTCGAGGAAGCGGGCCTCGGAGGCGTAGGCGACGACGCAGTAACGGCGATTTGCCCGCAGGACCAGCGGACGATTGCCGTGGATGACATAGGAGACCTCCGGGGCGCACAGCGAGGCGAAGACGGCACTTAGTTGGCCTCGGGCGGGGCGCAGGGCGTCGATGAAGCCGGGCAGGTCCAGCACGCCCATGTCGGAGAACTTGTCGGCCAGACGCAGGACCAGTTCGCTGTCCACCTCGGCGTGGCGGTAGAGGCGGTGGCGGCGAAAGAGGCTCGGGGCGTTGTAGATCGTGCCGTTGGCCGTGCCGATCCAGTTGGCGGCGCGCAGGGGGTGGTTGTTCAGGTTGTTGGATTCGCAGCCGCGCGTCCGGTAGCGCGTGTGGCCGAGGATGAGCGTCGTGCGTCCGGCGAACCGGCCAAAGCGGCCTTCCAACGCGCCGAGCACGTTTGCGTATTCGGGCTGGGCGACGAGCTGCGTCGCGGGAATAGGACGCTTGCAGAGGCGGTATTCGCCGTCCCGGTCGATCACCGCCAAGCCGCTGGCGTGGCGTCCTCGGGCCTCGTTGTGCATGAGCAGGCCGGAGAACACGGTCTTCAAGATGGCGACCTCGGCCTCGCTTCGCCGCTTCCTGCCGAGGATCAGTCCCGCTTGTCCGCACATGGCGCGTCCCCCTTTCCGGCGAAGTTGTCCCGCAGGAGCCGAACCCCGCCGCTCAGCAGCAGACGGGTGTAGTCGGTGGGATGCGCCTCGATCCAGTCAGCAGCCTCGGGAAAGCCGAACTCGCGGGCCAGCCGCGTAACCACGGGGTGGTCGAGCATGTTGGTCAGGCCGCTGTCGCGCACGGCGAGCAAGGCCTTCTCAAACTGCTCGGGCGGGGCGGACTCGACCGATTCCTCCTTCACGAACTCGACCAGCCCATGCCGGGCGAGGCGTTCGAGGAAGGCCCGTGCCGCCGGTTCCCCGTCCTCGGGCAAGGGCTCCTCGTCGCCCGCGGCTTCGAGCACGCGCCGCATGTAGCCATCCAGATCGCCGTTGTTGAAGGGCGAGGTGGCTTGCATCTTCTGGATGATCTCCAGCGCGGTCTCGCCGGGGATCTGCAGGCCGCTTCCGATAATCGGCTGGCCGTCCAGGTCGGTGTCTCTCAGTAGAATCAGCATGTCTTTGTCTCCTTGTGGTTGGGGGTTCATGGTCATTCCGGGTTCGCCGGCGCGGGCGTTACGGCGGCAGCCTTCGCCGCCTGGGCGTTGCGTTTGGCCGTGTGCTTGATGCGTTGCTCGCGGGTCTTGAAGGCGGCGTCGCCGGGCATGTTGGCCATCAGGTGCATGCGGGCGGTCTTGAACTCGTCGCCGATCATCCCGAGCCTTAGCAGCAGGACGCGCAGGTCATACTTGGCGCTCTCGGGATTGAACTCGCGCTTGCGGCTGGAGGCGGCGCGGGCGCTGATGGCCTTGGCGGCCAGCGCGAGCACGAACTGGATGTAGGCTTTGACCTTGCCCGCGTGGAGCGTCGAGTTGGCCGCCCGCATCTCGACCGTGTTGCGATACCAGAGATTGTGCAGGTTGAGCGTGGCGTAGCGGGTCGAGTCGTAATGCTGCGGAGCGGTGTTCTCGCGGCCATACCACGCGCGGTTCAGGTCGCGTAGCGTGCGGGGGCGGCGCTGCTCGATCCGCCGGATGAAGTCGTCGCTCAGGCGGCGGCAGTAACGCTGGCGGTCGGCGTGGATGCCAAGGGCGTGGAGGATCAGTTCCTCCTGCTTGTAGAAGGTCTTGGCGAGGTTGAGCAGCTTCTTCGTGTCGAAGACCGCGCCGTCGACGTGGATGTGGATGCCACAGCGGCTGTCCACCTTGCAGCCCGCCCGCCGTGCGGCCCGGATGACCTCCTGCAGTTGCGGGATGTCTTCGTAGGTCAGGACCGGGCTGACGATCTCGGCCTGCAAGTGTTTCGGGACGCTCGACAGCGAGGCGTCGGCGACGACCTTCCATTTGCGCCCGCGCAGGTCCTCGACCTCCCAGGGGTCGTAGCTGGCCGGGTAGCCGACGTGGCGGATGGTCCCGCCGACCACCGAGTGGATGGCGGCGGCGGTCTGCTCGCGCGTGCGCTTGATGGTTTCGATCTCGATCCCGAACCTGATTGCTCTCATGTCCATGCGGTGTTCTCCGTTTCTCTAAGTCGTTCTTTTTCAGCCCTTTGTGTTCGGCTGCTCACGACACATACACGCTTGGTTCGGGGCCTGAAATCAAGTCGAAGAACACGAAAAACAGACTTCCAACCCCTTTATTTCCAACGGTTTATGCCGGTCTCGCCGCAAACGCCGGAAACGTCGGGACTTACGCCGACCGGCCCCAAAAGAAACGCGCCCCGGAAAACACAGCCAAAGGGCAGTCCGGGGCGCGATTCAGAGGCAAAATCGGGCGTGTTCAGATCAGAGCGGGCGAACCGTGCTGGATGCCTTCCTCGGCCAGGCGGCGGTTGAGGTCGCGGGTCTGCCGCTCCTCGGCGCGAATGCGGTCCAGCAGAAGGCGGCACCGCTCTGCCCGTTCGGCGTCGATGCCCGCCGCCTCCTCGATCAGGCAGAGCCGGTCGTGCAGCAGGCCGACCATTTCGAGGACGTGGTCGCGGATCAGGCTCTCGCGCTTTTCCCGTGGCGAGGGGATGAACTCGGTCATCCCCCCGTTGCGTTTGACGATCATCTCCGGGCCTCCCTCAACTCAGCGTCGCGCCGAGAGAATGGATGCGCGGGAAGGTCAGGACCGTCCCGGTCATCTCGGCCTTGTAGCGCACCTTGCGCCCGGTGAGATCGGCGAAGGTTCGCGAGAGCGTGTACTCGGTCCAGTCCTGATCGATGGGGCGCGTCTCGTCGATGGTCATCGGTTCCCATGTGGCGCCGCCGTCGTTGCTGGCGAACCAACTCACGGTCGTGCCGCTGGGGATGTCCATCTGGGCGTAGAGCTTCGTGGACTCGACGCCCTGGGTCAGTTCGTTCTCGCGCGTGATGTACGCGCCGGTCGTCTGGTTCAGGTAGCCGACCAGGTTCACGTCGCGGAAGTTGAGCGCGGGCGTGTCGTTGGTCAGACCCGATTCGAAGCGGACCCGCACCAGCACGCTCGTGGCGAGGTTCGGCAGCCGCTCTTCCTCGGCGGGCACGATGGCGTCCCACGTCGCGCCGCCGTCCATCGAGTACTCCCACAGGATGCCGCAGCCCTCGGGGATGGCCGAATACTCGTCGATGTTCAGGTCGGAGAACTGTTGGCCGCTGATCGGCAGGAACTGGATCACGCCCGCGTTCTGGAAATCGTATCCGTAAATGCGCATGGCGAGGTCCGAGCCGTTGAGCGGCGTCCAGGTCTCGGCGTTGGAGCTTTCCAGCAGCACGCCCTCGGCGTAGGTCTGGCTGGTGATGACGCCGTTCTGCCCCATGCCGCCCAGGGTGGCGACGCGCACGCGATACTCGGTGCTGTTGGTCAGCAGCACGACGGCATAGCTCTGGTTGCCCTCGGCGTAGAAGGGATCGTCGAAGGCGATCTTCGTCTCTGTCCCAAGGGTGATCTCGGAGGGCGAGACGACCTTCTCGGCGAGAACCGTGCTGTTCGGCAGGCCGGTCGTGACGCCGCGAATCTGCACCGTCACCGGCATGCCCGGGTCCTTTGCCGTGAACTGCACCCCCACCGCAGAGACCACGCGGTTGCGGTCGAAACTGAAGGTCTGGGCCAGCGGGTCGATCCGCACGGGCCACCAGCGCCAGCGCCAGACCACGCGAATCACAGGGATGCGGATGATACGCGTCTCGACGATGCGCAGGATACGGGTGATGATGAGCGGGTCGTTGATCTGGATCGCGGTCCTGGCTGAGTAGGTCCCGTCGGTCATCTCGACGGTGCGGTCGCCGTTGCGCACATTGGTCGGGATCGTGAAGGCCGCCGTGGCGCGCCCGATCTCGTCCGAGGACACGCCGGTGGCCACCACGCGCCCGTCGCAGCGCACCGTGATGTTGCTCACGTTGGGCGTGAAGTTCATGCCGCGCACCGAAACGCCGGTCTGGCCGCGCCGCCCGATATTGGGCGTGATCTCGATCATGGCCGGCGGCTTGTCGAAGACGGCGTAGGGGTTGATGTTCTTCTCCTCGGACCAATCGTTCTGTGCGATGAGCACACGCTCAGTGCCTGGCAGCACCGTCAGGCTGCCGAAGAAGGAGGCGTCGCTGTTGGCCGGGTCCACCTCCAGCACGCTCGACACGGCGGAGCGGCCCGGCGCGACGAACTTGTGAACGCCGTCGATGCGCGCGCTCCACTCGGGATGGTAGATGTCGGACTGGGCGTCGTTGGAGAAATCGTCGGAATAGATGCCCTTTTTGGTCTGGGCATCGCGATTCTGCAGCTCGTTGTTCATCTGGTACTGAGCGTCGTTGTACTTGAGCGCCTCCACGTCCTCGATGATGTCGTGAATCATGTCCATCGTGACGCGGGTGAGGCCGAAGTTGCGGATGGTCAAGTCGGTCGAGTTGGGCGGGCAGTCGATGCTGCACAGCGCCAGCGTGCCCTCGGGAACGATGGGCAGTTTCGGAAAGTCGGCGGGCGCGCCGTCGAGCCGTTTGAGTTCGGTCCGCGTGGCGTAGATGATGTCGCGGCGGCCCAGGTAGTAGTCGTAGTCGATGCTGCAGTTCGAGCCGTTCACCGGCTGGTCGCCGACGCCGGTGCGCCCGAAGTTGACGACGTTCAGATTGCCCAGTGCGATCTGGGCGGCGGACATGGTAAGGCCCGACGTGTTCGTCGTGGGCGGATTGGTCGAGCCGATCACCTCGACACCGTCGTCGACATAAGAAATGGCATCGCTGCCCAGTTCAATGAGCAGTTTGAAGTTCGTTCGGCCCGTCGCGGCTGTCGAGCGGTAGACCCGGTATCCGAGCGCGCCGCTGACCGGAAGCCAGGTCAGGCGGTTGAGTTCTCCCGCGCTGGTCTGGCGCGAGACGATGGCTCCGGCGTCATATGCGGTTTCGCCGCCCGCGTCGAAGGCGGTCAGGACGTAGTAATATTCGTCCGCCGCCGGATGGCCGGACTGACCGAACCAGCCGCCGTCGACGTAGTCCGTCCCCTTGATCATCTGCTTAGTGTAGGTCCAGCGCACAGTGTAGGTCGTGCCGATGGCCGGTTCGTTGCCTGATCCGAGCCAGTCCACGTGGTTGCCCGACTGCTGCCAGTCCACGCCCTCCTGAAAGACCGTGGCACCCTGGCTGACTTCGAGGATGTCCACGACGGGATTCGGTTCGAGCAGGTCTTCGCCGCCGCCGACCGAGCCGCGCGTCACGTTGGCGGTCGTCTCGACGATGCCCTCGACTTGCGTCGATTCCTTGAGCGGCGTCGAGTTGAGCGCGTAGCGTCGCTCGTTTGTGTTGAAGGTCTTCTGCTCGCCGCGCACGGACTTGGTCGCGACGGACTTCGGCACGACGGTCGTCGTGGGTAGGTCGAGCTGGAGCCGGTAGCCCTCGATGTAGGCGCGGCCCGCGTTGGTGACCACGTCGACGTCGTCTCCGTCGATGTCGCCCAGGAACGAATCGAAGCCGCGCACAAGGTAACTGCCCGCCTGGTCGAAGGTGCGTTCGGCCAGGTTCTGCAGCAGCGATTGCAGCCCTTCGGCGGCGGCGAAGGAAAGCTGGTCCTCCGTAATCGACGAGACCGTGATCCGGTTGCCGGGCAGCGTGCCCAGCAGGTCCCGCAGGTACATGTTGGACTTTTCCTGCACCGTGGTGGTGATCTCGCCCGTGGCTCGGTCGAACTTGTAGAGCGGGACGACCTTGCGTTCGGTCACGTTGTTGGGCAGCGAGAAGCTGGAGGTGTCCTGCGACTTGAGCGCGAGAATCCATTGTTCGCGTTCGGCGGTCGGCTCGCCCGTGGCGGGATTGATCAGGCCGCCGTCCACGGTGTGGCCGATGTTGTACTTGAGCCGCTCGACGTAGACATAGTCCGCGCCCGAGTCTTTCGCCGGATCGTAGGTCAGCGTCGCGCCCGGCACGGCCTCCACATGGCCGTCGATGTAAACAACGCCCGCGCCGACCGTGAGCACGTTGGCCGCGGCGGAAATCGCGCAGCCCGATAGAATGGCGCCTTCCTTGAAGAGTTGGTCGGCGATCTTGCGCCGCTCCAGATTAATGATCTCCTGCTGCTCGTTCAGTTCCGAGTCGAGCAGGTCGCGGTCCTGGTGGTAGCGGATGCGCTTGTAGTTCTTGGCCGCGTCGAAAGTGTCTCGCGAGATAGTCATCGGGTGTTTCTCCTTCGCTTAGATTTTGATCACGCCCACGAGTTCGACGCGGGTATCGGAGATCTTGTTGAAATCGGGGATGTTCTTGACCTCGTAGAGGTAACCGGGGCGCAGCACTTCACCCGTGGGATTGGTGTCCTCGTGGTAAACGCCGTTCAGGGCGTAGTCGCCCACGAGGCCATCCACATAGGCGCAGTCGCCGCCGAAGAATCCGTATTCCTTGATGGTGATCCCGTTGGCCTCCTCCTCGTCGAAACGGAAGAAGACGCCGATGATGTTGGTCTCCTCGCCGGTCTCGATGTAATGGACGCCGTTGACGATGAGCGCCCCCTCCGGGTGCTCCTTGAGGAAGGTCCGCTTGTACCAGCGCTTGCGGGCGCGTTCGTTCTTGAGCGCGGTCTGGCCGATGTCGGGATCGGGAGGATTGAGCGGATCGGCGAAGGTCGCGTCGCCATCGCCGATGGCGCAGTGCGTGAGTCCCTCGACATCCTGCCCCATGAGCAGTTTGGCCGTCAGAATCCGGCCTGCGTTGACAATGAGTCCAAGTGCCATTGGTTGAGTTCTCCTTTAGGTCGCGATGACGTGCGATTCGTTGATGAGCACGATATAGACGGTCTGTTTCAGGTCGACGGAAGCGCCAAGCCGCCTGCCGATGCGCTGGGCGGTATCGCTTCGGCACTGAACGCTGTGCGTCACCTTTACCGCCGTGTCGCAAAGCGTTGTTCGGCCCCGCCGCGTGCGGACGGCAATGTCGGCGTCTTTGAGCAGCGCATTGAAGACCGCCCGTTGTGTGTCCGCCTTCAGGTCCACCGGACGAACCACCCGAAGCGGTTCGCGGTAATCCCAGCCGAATGTGCGGCTGACGCGAACGGCTGCATCGGTCCGGACCATGACGGTCCGAAGGAACGGCTTGGGAGAAGGCAGTTCATAGAACGCCACCTGCCCGCTCGAGAGCGAGGTGCGGTAGACCATCCGCCGCGCGCCGGCCTTGAGGATGACCGGTTGAATCTTTCCCTTAGAAACGCCCACGGCGCAGCCTTCCTTTCAGCACGAACACCCGCCCCTGATTGAGAACGGTCCGGTAGCGCGGCCTGCGAAACGCAGGCTTGGGCGTCACGTCCTGCTTTTTACCTAGAGTCGTCGCCATCGAATCACTCCTTCACCGCGCACCAGCCGGGACCGCTCAGGTTGAAGGCCCGGTAAGTGTCCGTTCCGATATCGAGGATGTCCTCGGAATCGACGTTGCCGCCGCCGATGGCATAGACCTCGATGAACTCGCCCCGCAGTTCCTGATAACTGGCGTCCTGATGGGAAGCGATCCAGGGGAAGAGCACTGTCCGGCTGTAGCGTTTGTCCGGGTCGCAGTCCGATTGAAGATTGCCCGTGGCGGAGCCCGCCCGGCCATACTGGCCGTTGTAATTGGTGTAACCGTCGAAGCGATTGACGGCGTAAAACGTGCCGGGAGACTGGTAATAGCCCGCGACGACCGGCTGGGGGTCTTCGCCGATCTTAGCCCCGGCGGCGTAGCCGTTAGCCAGCGTTTCGATGGTGACGGTGTTGGGCGTGGATACCGTGTCGCGGGCCGTGATCTTGACGCGCTCGATGGCGGCGTTGTCCTTGATGAGGTAGTGCTCATCGATGAGGAACAGCGCGGCGTCGTTCACCGGAATGACGACATTGCTCCCGGCGGTCACGGCGGCCTGTGTGAGCGCCACGGCGTCCGACCAGAAGCGGCGCAGCAAGCCGTGGTAATGGCCGTAGTAGGTCGAGCCGACTTTCGTCACGATGAAGACGTGATCGAGGTCGGCGTAGAACCAGTAAATGAACTCGGCGGCGTCCTTGATGCGGATGTAGGTCCCCGACGAATACCAGGCGCCATTGACGCCGACATGCGTCGCGGCGTCCCAGTACTGCCAGGCCTGGACGTAGATGCGGTCGGTGGTCGCGTCGTCGCCGAAGCGCAAATAGATGTCTTCTGCTCCGGACTCGCCGTAGGACTTGAAGACGTAGCTCGGTTCGGCATCGCCCGACATGTCGTCGTGAAGCGTCCAGCCGACCGTGTTCGTGAGAAAGTCCACAAGGGCGGAAAGGAATGTCTGCTTGTCGGGGCAGATAGCGGTGGCGCTATGGTATGGCATGGGGTTCCTCCTAGAGAATCGGCGCTTCGGTGCCGGTCAGGCGCAGTTTGAGATCGAGTTTGTTCTGGACGGGGGTATCCGGCGGCACCGTGCAGCGCCGCCAGAAGGTCAGCGTCTGGTCGTGGGCCTTGTCGCCGAGATTGAGCGCGGCGCCCGGCGTGGCGGCGTCGAGTTCAGCTTGCGTCAGAGCCAGCGTGTACCAGTCCGATTCGTCCGAACCGTCCTCGTCGACCGGGTCCACGGCCAAACCGGTGTATTCGTAGCCCGAGTAGACTGTCGTTCCGTCCGCGTGCGCGGCGGGCGTCGTGCCGCCGTAGCCACGGGAGACGGTCGGCGCGGTCGTGCCGCCGCCGGACTGAACCTGCATCTGCTCGGCATCGACGATGATGATTTCGCCGTCCGTGAAGCGAGCCTCGTCGAGGGTTAGACCGACTTGGGAATCGCCTATCGCGCCGACCAGCAAGGTCTGTTCGTTGGCGATCCAGATCTGGCGATCCTTGGACTCGCCATCGGTGCCGTTGTAGTTGTCGGCGTCGGGGTTGGAGCCGTCGCCTTCGGAAATAGGCTGCGTCAGCGCGGCGTCGAGATAGAGATGGATTGCCATTCATTTTCCTCCGTTATGCCGGCCACCGGGTGACGCGGAGATGGTTCGCGGCGGCATCGAAGCCCGCGCTCGCCGGGGCGTGTTCGTCCTTCTGGCGGAATCGCCAGACGAGGTCGGGCCGCGCCAGCCGCGGGCCGGACTGGTTGAGCGCCATGCGGCCCAGTCGCATGGGATGGCTGCGATTGACCGAGAGCCGCAGTCCCGTGTGATTCAGGTGCCGCTGATTGAGCCGTAGCGGCTGCGTGCGGCGTCTGCGCGGCGCGCCGGTGTCGGTGCGCAGCTCGAACGACGCCCGTTCCTCGGTGAGGTTGGCATCGGTCAGATAACGGTTGTTTAGTGCGTTCGCGTTGAGCGTGAAGGTCGGACCGCGCCGCCGCCAGCGGTCGACCACGTCCCAGGCTTCAGTCACCTCGCCCCACTGCGAATCGGCGAAGCAGGCCGAGAAGAACATCGAGGCCTTGAATTTGCCGGTCAGGTGATCGCCGCCCGAGACGCGGGAGCGATTCACCCGGAACCAACGGCTGAGGCGGGAGTCGCCCGAGCGACGGACAGTCCTGCCGTCAGCCGCCGTGTCCAGACCAAGCGGGGCCGACTCGCCGTAATAGTCCTTCTGCTTGAAGCGCACCCGGCAGGGAATGTTCGCGTGATTGAGCAATGCCGCGCCGAGATCGCGTCGGTTGAGGATCATCGGAACGGGCCGCTCGGGCGGTTGCCGCCGCGCCTGGATTTCGCAGCAGATCGCGTATTTGCGCTCGCTCTCCCAGCAGTTGGCGAGCATCCGGCTGTTGAGCGATTTGCGATTGAGCCGCATCCGGTCGCCGCGTCCGTGCCACGAGGCGAAGCAAACCGAGGCGTAGTCGTAATCGGGCCGGAGCGTCGTCCCGGAGTTCAACTGAAGGTAACTGAAGGCCTTCTGCTTGCGCGTGAGGTGGAAACAGCGTCCCAGCGGGGTGCGATTGAGCGCGAAGGTCTCGTCGATGCTGCCGAAGAGGATGTATCGGACCATCAGTTTTTCGAGCGCGGTCAGGTCCTCGGCGTGCGAGACGCGCGAGAAGAACCACTGCCAGAAGTAGGCGCGGGTTCCCGCCGGATGATGGAAAGTCAGCGCGTCGCGCAAGCCGCCGGTCTGATTCAGGCAAATGACGCGATAGACGCCGAGGCTGTGAATCAGGCCGGGGAGTTTGGAGCCGTTCAGCACGGGTCGGCTGTTCAGTCGCAGCGCCCGGCGGAAGGTCTCCTCCAGTTCGCCCGACCAGCCGATGTCCGTGAGCGACCGACGGATCGCCGGGATGGTCGCCTTGCGCTGGTAGATCGAAACGGCCTCCTTGATGAGCCGCCGTTGCGCCACTGGGTCCGCCGTGCCGTCGAAGGGCATGCCGACGAGATTCGCCAGGTACGGAAGCCATCGCTCCTCGCACACATCCACGTCGAAGATCTGCGGGAACCGGTCGATCAGTTCCATGAGTTCGTCGAGCGTGGGCGCCGTAACATTCAGAAAAGATTGCAGGTCGCCGCTTTCGTCCTCGATGCGATAGAGGGGCGGCAGCAAGTCGATTAATTTGTGTTCGAAATACGGGGGCATTATCCGGCCCTCCGCATGTCGAGGTGAACCTCGCCGAGGACGGGAATCTCGCCGCGTTTGAGGACGATGTCATCCTGCGGCGCGTACATGCGCACGTGGCTCACGCCGCGCGTCCCGTCGAGCAGCGCGACGATGTCGGAAAAATGAACCGACTGTCCGAACGAAACCTGGTCGAAGGCGAAGAAGTCCGTCAGGCCCGACTCGATTCGGCTGCGCACGAGGTCCAGGTCCTCACCCGGCCAGGCGAACACCTCGGCGTCGATCCGGATCGCCCGGTAGATCGGGTCGAACAGGTTCACCTCCACGGTGATGACCTTGAGTTCCTCCAGATGCTGCGCCAGTTCCTCCTTGAGGAGCGGCGAGGGCTGCCCGCCGCCACTCGGCGCGATGGCAAGATGTACGTTGTAGTAGCGGATATTCGTGCAATCGTTGGTGTCGAGCACCTCGGCCTTCGCGACGCCCGGATAGCCTTCGGCCAGCGCCTTGTAGTCTTCCTTGGTGACGGCCTTCCACAGGGCTCGCAGCTCCGCCGGAGCCTGTCGCCTTGCGTGATCGAGCGCTTCGCGATCCGCGCCGCCCGTGGCGGGGACGGGATTGGTGACGCTCAGTTGAACGCGCTGGCCGTCGAGATAAATGGGATCGAGCAGGTTGGTAGCAAGGTTCGCGGCGAGGTTGCCCTCCGCGCCCAGCGTCTCCAACCAGGAGACTTCGATGTCGGCTCCGTTGGCCGGGATTGCGCCGTGCTTGCCGTCGCCGAAGGAAATCGCGGTCGTATCGAGATGGTCGGTTTCCGGCAGGAAATGCGGGCTGTCCGCGTTGCTGTCCTGAAAGTGATGGACCTCGCTCCAGTCCTCGCCGTCCACGCACACGCGCAGGCAGCCCTGCGCGACGGCCTTGCCGGAGAGAATGACCTTCTGCCACGGCTCCCCGGTTCCGCTGAACGTCTCGGTCTTGCGAACGCCCTGTCGCGCGCCCACCTGCGCCGAAAGGGCGCCGCGCGGGATGATCGCATCCTCCACCGTTTCGAAGTCGGCCTGCCCGTCGTCGAGCAAGGCCCGGCAGGCCGTCCCGGCGGGAATGGTCAGGTCGGCGTCCAGGGCGGCGGAGAGAGAGAACCGAATCGAAGTCGTCGCGGCGACGGGCGTATCGAGACGGTAGTTGATGAGCTTGCACAGGTTGATGACGCTTTGCCGCTGACGGGCTGTCGGCAGAAAGGCTTCTGCGGCCTGCGCGTCGAGGTAATAGGCCAGCATGTCGCCGACGCCGCAGAAGAGTTCCAGCAGCACAACGCCCAGGTCCGAGGCGTTGAAGTCGGTCCAGCGGTCGGTCAGCTGCGGCACGCGGTCCAGCAGCTCGCGCCGGAGTGACTCGTAATCTTTGTTGGTGTAACTGACGCTTGCGCGGCCCATGCCTGCTCCGTTTCTTCCTGTTGCTGATCGCCGCCCGCGACCGGACGGCCCTCAGTGGTTACTTACCGGAAGAATCGTGAAACTGTCGGATGGCCCGCGCTATTTGCGATAGAAGGGATAGACGAGGTTGCCCTCGACCTGCGACTGAATCACGCGGTAGTTGATGCGGACGAGGAGCAGGTTGCGGTCCTTGCTCTCGGGCGCGTCGTCGAACTCGACGCCGGTGATGACGACGCGCTTCTCCCAGCGTTTGACGGCGTCGATCACGTAATGCCGCACGAGCGCCTTGACCACCTCGTCGTTCTGCTCGAACACCAGGTCCTTGAGCCGCGAGCCGAACTCGGGGTTCATGAACCGCTCGCCTGGGCGCGTGCCGAGAATCTGCAGGATGCTCTCATGGATATGGGCGTGCTCGTGCGAGGTGACCGTCGAGATCTGCGCCCCGCCCGACCGTTTCTGAAAGCGAAAGGGATACTTGAGTCCCTTGCCGAGAAAGTCGAGATTCATGGCGTGCGCTCCTGACAATCGATCCCGCACACGCTATCACATCCAGAGCTGCCGCTGCCTGACGACGAACCCGCTGGGAACCGGATGACCAAGTCCAGGCCGTTGGAAAGGCCCAGATGAATGGTTCCACCGGACTCGATGATGCCGCGATGACCGGATTCGAGCGCCGCGAAACTCTTGGCGCCGCCCGCGATGAGGCGAATCTCGACATCCTCGCCAATGCCCTCGATGCGCTGCAGACTGAGCAGCACGACCGTGCCCGTGGGGTTGATGACCGTGGCGGAGTGTTCGGCGTGGTTGACATCCAGCCGGATACCGCCCGGCAATGCGACCGAGTAGCGTTCGGCGGCCACCTGCTCCGGCGTCGCGTCCCACGGCAGCCCCTCGATCATCGCCGCCTCGTGCGTGACGCGCACCGCCTCGGCGCGCAGGATCAGGACCAGTCCGCCCGGAAGCGCGACCTGACGATTGACGGGCGGAGGGAGGGGATGCGCCTCGCCATCCGCGCCGATGAAGACCATCGTGCCGTCGGCATTGACCCGCACCTGGTCGGCGTTCGGCAGTCCGAATAGCCGCCCGCCGCTTTCCAGATCGCGCACGCTCGTTCCCACAGGAACCGACTCGAAGGGATACCAGTCCGGCTCGGGCTGCGTCTGCACCTGGCCCATGTAGTTCTGCGCGGCCTCGGCGTGGGCATCGAGCACCGACTGCGCCTCCTGCCGGATGGCCTCGCTCGCGTTGTGCCCGGCCTGCAGGATGGTCCGCATCTGGGTCAGTTCACCGTGAATGCCCTCAAGAATCGTCTCCAGCCCTTCGGGGACCGACCCGCCGGCGGACGACATCCGGTCCCGGATTTCCTCCAGGTAGGAAACGCCGTCCTGGCCGTCCCGCAGCAACCCCAGCCCCTCGGCCAGAACGCGCGCCAGCGCCATGAGTTCGTAATGATGCTCGGCGCTGCTAGTCTCCTCGATCAGCGGTCCGCTGCCGTATCCATATCCAATCATGGGTTCACTCCCGCCGCGATTTTGAGAAGTCGCACGCACTCGAACACTTCGCCGATGTCGATGCCACAGGGTGGCGAGCCGGTCATCCCGGCAAGACTCCGCCGCCAGTCTGAAGGGGTGGCCTTCAGTCCGTAGGCGGCGCCGTCGCCAAGCGCGAAAGCGAGGAGGTTGTTCGGACTACCAAGCGTCCAGTCGTAGACCGCTCCGTCGGACGTCATCAGCCGCTGTTGCGCCACGATTCGCTCCACCGCCGCGCGGAGGTCATGGATATATTGGGGGCAGAGCGGAGCCCCGTCGATGGCGTCCAGGGCCGGAACAGCCTGACCGCCATCCGGTGCACCCAGAGACGCCCTCTGCCCGAACCTCTCATAGCGATTCCAGCGTGTCTGCGAAAAGGCGTAGTAGCCGATCATCGCGACAATCATGGCGACGATTTCCTCGTCCGTCGGCGCGACAAGCCAGCGCCCTCCGGTCGCTTCGGCCATTTGCGTGTAGGTGTTCTGGCAGGAATACCAGGAGGACGTGCGCGGGCAGATCATGCTGGAAATCACTCCGCGCGCCTGCAGATAGGCGATGGTCTCCTCGAAACGCGCCATCGTCGTGATGTTCGAGGTGCCGTTTCGATACTGATTGGCCACCTCGTCGCCGATCGTGATCAGCAGTTTCTGGGAGCCGGAATTCCATGCGGCCTGGTCCGCCGCCAGTTCCATCGCGTTCAGATACCACTCGCTGCCGCCCGAGGCGCTCGGCATGGCGGCGGTCGCCGCGCCGAATACTTGGTGGTCGCGTGTCGGCTGACACAGGATCAAGGCCCTGCGGCCATAGGTTGGATCATTGGAGTTGCCATCCACGCCCTGCTGCATCAGACCCACGCGAACGCCGCTGTAGACTTCGAGGACCTCGGAGAAGATGCGCCCCACCTGGTCCTTCACGGTCTGGATCACCGATCCCATGCTGCCCGAGATATCGACGATGATCATGACGTCGACGTCGCTGCCCGCGCTGTTGAGCGAATATTCGATCCGATTGATGTCGCGCATGATCTGCGTGATGTGGCGGCCAAAGCAGTGCCGCCCGACGAAAGGGTTCCGGGTCATGACTGTTCCTCCCAGGCCATCCAGACCGGAGCCGCCGCGACCGCCGGGTCGATCACCTCGACCTCGACGTAACGCACGCTGGTGCGCTCCCACGAGTCATAGACCATGATCATCGTGGCCCCGGCCTGAAGCCCCAGATGCACCACGCCGTCCGAATCGACCCAGGCGATGGTCGAGTCGGCGCTCTCGAACTCGGGATATTCGATGGAAGCGCCCCGGATGGAGAGCGGCACGGACCGTTCCCATGCGGAAACCGAGATTTTGATCTTCCTGGGGAAGACGTCCCAGTAGTGGATGTTGAGCAAATCGATGATCGCCATGCGGGGCTCCTCAGTTGTCCGTGGTGTCCGGGCTGCCCGTCACGATGACCGCTCCGCAGGCCGTCGCGTCGCCGATCCGGGCGTTGGGGCGGCCTTCGGTAAAGGTGTCCGGGCTGCCTGTCACGATGGGGTTCACGCCGTGACCGGGGATCGGGCAGGCGTGCAGATCGCCCAGCCGCGCCAGAGGACGCCCGTTGACGAAAGTGCGCGACGCGCCGGTGACGATCACGCCGCCGTGGCTGGTGGCGTCACCGAGACGCGCTTGCGGTCTAGCCATGCTGGGTCCTCCGTAAGCGGTAGCGGGTCTGGATTTCGAGATCGCAGACGTATTCCCCGGCCATGCCGCGCCGTTCGAGCGCGGCGTTGATCGCCCGGTGCGAACACTGCGCCTGCTCGATGCGGCGGGTCGCGGACAGGCTGTCGCGGCGGCGCCGGTAGCGGTAGAGCGGACGCTTCAGGTGATCGATCCGGGTCATCTCGGAGAGGCGCAGGCAGAGGTCGTAGTCCATCGCCATAGGATACGAGGCGTCGAAGCCGCCCGCCTGTTCGTAGACGTGCTTCCGGATCAGCCGGAAATGGAACGTCATGAAATTCAGCAGCAGCCGGTCGTTTGAATAGGGAATGCGGCAGCGGTGGCCCAGGCCGCGCGGGTTGCCGTCGGCGTCGATGATCAAGTGGTCCGTGTAGACCATCCCCGCATCCGGATGCGCGTCCAGATGGGCGACGCATTCCTCCAGGGCGGTCGGCTCCAGCAGATCGTCGGCGTCCACGACACCCAGAAACTCGCCCCGCGCCAGGGCGCAGGCTTCGGCCAGGGCCGGACCGCGTCCCTTATGCTCTGAGTCGATGACGTGAAGCCGTTCATCGGAAGCGGCGAGTTGGCGTGCGATATCGTGTGAATGGTCCGTCGAGCCGTCGTCCCAGACGATCAGTTCGAATTCGCGGAAGGTCTGCGCCAGCACGCTGCCAATGGCTTCTCGCAGATATTTCCCGGCGTTGTGGACGGTCATGACAATCGAGACTCTCGGTTCCATGCGGCGCTCCTATGGATTGATGAAGACCATGTTCGAGGAATTGACGATGATGTTGCCTGCCACGGCGTCCATGAAGACGATGCTGCCGGACTTGTCGGTGGCGCGGATGTGTTCGGCGCCTGCCGCCGCGTTCATCACGACGAACTGACCCGCCTTGTCGCGCAATTCGATCTTCTCCATGCCCGCCGTCGAATCGATCAGGATTTCCTGCATGCCGTTGAGGCCCCAGACATGGACCTTCTCGCGGCCCTTGGTCGTATCGATCAGGATTTTCTGCCAGCGAGCGCGCATCCGGTCGCAGGACTGGATGTGAATCTTCTCGTTGTCCTGCCATGCTTCCCATCGCACGTACTGCCGCGCCAGGTCGGTAATTTCGATCTTCGAGCGCTGGCCCTGCAGCATGGTCATGAGGTCGAGCTGGTCGCCGCGTTCGGCGTCCTTCGTTCCCCGGCGCAGGGCGTTGGCGACCTGCATCGGCCGCTTGACCTTGCTCTCGAAATGGAGAATCTGCCCGGCTCGGTCGATGACCTTGAAACACTCCTCCTCGTCCTTGTCGTCGCAGAGAATCGTGTGGCCGGTCTCGGATTTCATCAGCACCCGGAATCGCGGGCAGGTATAGGGCGGATGCTGGTGGTATTTCTTGTGTTCCTTGTCGTCGTGAGGATGGCTCTTGTGTTCGAGTTTGTCCTCGCAGTCGAGGCACGTCGGCTCGTTGCATTCGCGCTTGGATTCCTCGGGCTGCTCGCCGGGATTGCTCATCGCCAGCCAGACGCCCGTCCAGATCGGGTGCTGCACGATGCCGCCCTCGAACTCGGCCCAGACCGACGCGCCCTCCTCGGGCACGAGGAAGAAGCCCGTGTCGTCGTTGCCGCCGCAGGGGAAGCAGGGATAGGCCCATTCGGACCAGTTCTCGCGCCCGGTTCCCAGCACCGCCGGGACTTCCATGCGCACGCGGCCCAGGCGCTCCGGGTCGTTGTTGTCGCGCACGAACGCCCGGTATTTGCCGTACCAGCGGTTCTTGTAACGGTCCTCGTGCTGTTTGTCGGCGGTCTCGATCATGGATGGCTGCTCCACCACATGAGCGCCGCCGACCCCATCCCGACGAGAACCGCGACGATCAGCGAGCCGATGGCCGTCCAAAGCGCGCTGGTTTTTGCCGATGAATGCGCCGCGCGTTGCGAGAGCAGCATCTGCAACTGGACGTTGATTTCGGCCAGTTGGGATGGCAGGGTCGCCAGCAGTTTCTCCTGACGACGCTGCCAGTCTTCGAGCAGAACCATGCGTTCACTCCACGAGGGGTGGCCGTTGCCTCCGGCGCTCCGAAGCAGCGACTCAAGCCGTTCCAGCCGCCGTTCGTGTTCCTCGTGGGATTCCCTGATCTCCTCGATGCGGGACCACTGGCTGTCGCGCGTCTTTTTCAGCGATTCGATATCCGAAGCCACCACACCCGGATTGCACTGTTCGAGCGGCTCGTTCGCCGGGCAGTTCATCTTTTCCATTTACGGCATCCTTCCCAGGCCGGGCCGCCGAACCAGCGGACCGCCCAATACATGATTGAACGCTTCCAGGCTGGCACGCCGAGGCGTTGCATGAGCGTCAGGAAGGCGCGGTCGGCGTCCTCCCGGCTGACTTTGCCGGTGGAATAGAGATAGTCGTGAACGACCGCGGCGGGCGAATACCGCCCCCAGGGCGGCACGACGCGCCAGAAGAAGCGCGGCACGGACGCGAAGTCGGTCTCGAAGCCCTGGGGCACCTCGATGACGCGCTCGCCGAGTTCCCGCAGCCGCACGCGAAAGGGCTGCAACAGCCGCGCCCGGCGGCCGTCCGGCAGAATCTCGACCTGCAAGGGGCCGATCAGGCCAATGTCCTTGCCCGCGACAATGGTGCGGTTCGTCGTCTCCGTCATCGCCGCCACCTCGCTTTCCCCGTCGTGCGCACGTCGACATGCACCCAGGTCGGGTAGACGCCGATGCCGCCCTCGCGGAAGGCGTCGATGCTCTCCGCCAGTTCGGCCAGCGTCTCCGGGGTCCAGCCCTCCGGCACGAGCACGTCGGCGGCCATGGCGTACATGTGCTGGCTGTTCTTCGCTCCGCCGATAGCGGTGTTGTGCCGTTTGCAGCGGAAGCCGCTCGAAATCGTGAGGGGCCCGCCCAACTTGTCGCGCAGTTCCTGAAGCCCCGCGACCAGCGCGGGATGGACCGGCGCGCTGCCGCCGCAGCAGTTCTCGCCGCGGCAAGCGAATTCGCTTCGGCTGAAGTTCTTCGATAGATCGCCCATGCGTTATCCCCCCGTTACCGCGCCGGAGTCGCCGTCGACGGTGACCATCGGCGGGGGCGTTTCCTTGGGAACCGGCGGGGCTTCGCAGTCGTTCTGCTTGCCCTGGGCCGCCTCGGATTTGTCGCCCGCGCCCTTGCCCAGCGCGTTCTTTTTGAGTTTGAGTTCGCAGGAATACCCGGAACCGTCGATGCTGTGGCGCACCGAGTGGCAGTAATAGACCCCGGAGAATTTTTGGCCGACGCCCTTGACTTCGATGTTCTGCTTGGCGCGCAAAGACGGGATGCCGATGGTTGCCGCCACGGCCTCGACCTGCCGCAGTTCGGCGTCCTTGAACCGCCCTTCGGCCAGGTCCTGCGCGGGCTCCTGTTTCGGTTCCTCGTCGAAGGCCTCGGATCGCTCGAAACTTGGCGCGACCTGGCCCGTCTCCTGCTCCTTGTAGGAGCCTTCTCCCGTGTTGCCGTCCACGAGGTAGGTCTTCTTGCCCAGCGACGTGCGTTCGCCAGTCGATGCGTTGTTGGCTTTGTGCTCGACGGTTTCCTTCTTGCGAGGATCGACCCCGATGGCGTGCGTTTCCGTCCCGCATCCCTTGGCCCCCTGCGATTGGGTCGAGGGACGGAACGAGCGGAGCACGCCTTTCTTGTCGGTGAAGTATTCCAGCGCGACGGCGGGACCCTGGCCTAAGTCGCGCGGATGAAAGTGCAGTTCATCGTCCTGCACGTAAAACACGTAGCCGGTGACGCCGTCGCCGTCCTTATCGCGCGCCTTGGCGGCCAGTTCCTGGAGGAACTGCGCGTCCGAGACGTTGCTCTGGGTCACGCGCAGGTGGCGAACCTTGGTCTCCTTGACGTTGGCCGAAAGCCCGTTGTTGGACGCGATCTCCTGGGCGATCTCGGAATAGAGGATGCCCGGCGGCGGTTTCTTCCAGACCTTCTGGTTCTCCTTGCCCGCCAGTTTGAAGCCCTTGTCGTAGGCCTTGATGCGGATGCTCGGATCGGCTCCCTCGGGAAAGTCGTAGTCGATGTCCTTGATCACCGCCTTCTTGCGCGGGGAGAGGTTGCCAACATAACCGAACCGCGCGACGATCTCGTTGCCCTCCTGGAACAGCGGATCGTCCACGAACTGGAGATTGCGATTGGTGACGCACAGCTCCAGCACGTCCAGTTCCTCCTCGTTGTCAGTGAACGAGAAGGCGGTGATCTCCTGCGTGATGTCCTTCGAGAGCGTCTGGCCCTCGATCTGGATCAGGAACGTGGGTTTGAAGGTGTCCAGGTCCATCCGGTTCTCCATCGGGGCGTATGCCGGCCCCAATGGTTACTTACCGGAGGAAGCGGAAAACTGTCGGACGGGAGGCCGGAAAAGCGATCAGTCCAGAATCCGCATCTGGACGTGTTCGACCGAGGGGATACGCAGGACGGCGCCGGTCTCCAGTTCGAGGGGAAAGAAGAGGTCGTTGTAGTCGGCGACGATCCACCAGAGGCGGGCGTCGCCCAGATAGCGGTGGGCGATCAGGTCGATCCGGTCGCCGTCAATGACAGTGTGGAAACGGTCGTCGTAGCGCGGCGTGGTATCGATGCGCTGGCGCGTGCCGAGGGTGTTCCCGTCGGCACCGCAGATCAGGAGGGACCCGGCGTAGCGCGAGTTCTTGCCGATCATTGGCGCACCTCCGAGTAATTGACCGATTCGTCCACATATTCCTCCAGCACCACGTCCACCTCGGCGTGCTGCGGGAGCAGGTTGTCGCGGTCAAACATGTGGAAGTAGCGGGCCTTGACCTGGCGCACGACGCACAGCACGCCGGGATAGAGATCGCCGAAGATGAACAGCACGCGGTGCGGGGCGTTCTTGAGCATCGTGCCGGCGTGTTCGGGATAGAGCAGCGAGCGCAGCCAGTGGACCTTCTGTTTCACAGGCCCCTTGAACAGCTCAATTTTGAAAGCGATCCGGCGCGGCTCCCCGGCGACATACTGATAGCGCGGATGGCTCATGCCGGGAATCTTGATCGCGGCGTAGGCTGTCGACTTGTCGTCGCCGATGTCGTTGGGGTTGTGCTGGAACTCCAGCCGCTCTCCAGTGTCGACATCGACAAGATAACCTTTGATCTCTTTGCGGTCCCAGCTCATGGCTACAGAGTCTCGTAATTCCGGATGCGCTGCTCGCGCAGGTCCTTGTAGACGGCCTCGGCGATCCGCCGTCCGTCCAGCGTGGTTGTCACGGACAGATCGATGGGCCGTTCGGCGAGAGCATCCATTTTGGCGATGATCGTTTCCAGCAATGGCCGGATGCCGTCTTCCCGCTCTCCGGTGGTCGGCTTCTCGGGCGCACGCGATTCTTTGAGCAGGCTGAGCCGCGGGTTGAGCGATGCCTGCCGTTGATAGGATTCCATCCGATCCGGCACGGGCATGAACGGCTGAGCCATCGCGGGAATCGGCTGGGCTGGCTCCATATCCGGCTGCGCCATGCTCAATGTGGCGGGGATGTCCAATGGCGAAATCGACGGAGGCGCAAGCGCGACCGAACCGGGGATGCTCAACGGTCCAACGGTCGGCGTGGCCACGTTCCAATTCTCCGGCATTTCCGGATAGTTCATGGGCATGGCCGATTTGAGTGTCGGTTCCATATCGACCGGGATGGGCGGGCGCGTGACCGGCTCCATCGCCGGATGCAGGGTTGTCGCCACGTTGGCCGAAAGCGTCTCCAGCGGGGGTGTGCTCAGATTCCCGCGAATCTCGGCGGACATGGCCGGAAGCGGCGGCAACGGAGGCATTGACGCGGCGATCCGGGCCTGCAGTTCGGGCGGCGGAATCTCACCGAGTGTAGCCTTTAGCCCAAGAGGCGCCATCGCCGGAAGGCCAGCCTCGACAATCCCAGGAATACGCAGCGGCGCGAGTAATGGGGCCGTTGCGTTCAGGCCAAGATTCGCGGTCAGTTTGGGAAGGGCTCCGACCTGCGGCTCAAACGCCAGTGTTGAACCAAGTGAGTCGGGCAGCTCGGGCTGAACGCTCCCCGCGATGCTCGCGGACATATCCTGCGGCGCACGAGGCAGAACCTCACCTGAGAAAGGAACGTCGATGGTGTTCGGAACGGCGTAGCGGAGGTCCCCGGTAATGGTGGTTGAAAGCCCATCAGGCAGGACAGGCGAGACACGTCTCTCGATGGGCGCTGCGGCCAGTGCAGGCGTTTCAGGAACGGCAAAGCGCTGCAGTCCTACCAGCGGCGAATCAGGGACGACGGACTGAGCAGACCGCTCTGCAACAATTGGGGGCGTAACAAGCGGCCCCGTTGCGGTCGGCTGGGGAACGGCTCCGGCCAGAACGGGTGTCAGCAACAGCGCCGCGCTCAACGCCTTGGGCACGAGCCGCATATCCACCTTCGGCGCGAGATTCAGCACGCCGTTCAGGATGCGCTGAGCGAGGGGTAGCGGCGAAGACTGAGAGTCCACGTTCGATACGGGCACCTTCAGGCTTGGGATGCTCTGCTGAACGGCCTGGACGCCCCGCAGTGCGGCGGCTTTCAGACGATCCCAGAGGCTTGCTTCCGGTCCTTTCGGCGCAGCCGCGACAGAGGCTTCCATTCGCGGTCCGGCCAGAACACCGGTCTTCTGCAATACGGACGAAGCGGCATTCTTCAATCGCTCCGTCAGTCCGCCCCAGAGCGATTGCATGCCCTGGAACGGCGCGGCCACCAGCGACATGACGGATCGCGCCTTGTCGCGCAGGACGCCGCCCACAGACGAAAGCATGGGGACCAGCTTCTTGATCGCCGCGCCGAACGCCATGCCGGGCAGACTCGCCGACGCGCTCATGCCCAGGGCGAAGGTCTTGAACAGCGCCACGCCCGAGGCCGTGAGTGTCGCGAGCGGTCCCTCCTGGGCGTCGGAGAAGGGAAGCAGGTTTCGGATTTTCCCAAGGACTTCCTTCACCTTGCGGTAGGGATAGGTGGCCATCGAAACGATGCCTTCGCCCAGCGTCATGATGAGCCGCTTACCCGCTTCGAGGAAGGTCGTATCTCCCGAGAAGAAATCGCGGACCGTCGCGAGCATCTGACGCAGCATCGCGATAACCGGCAGATTGAGGATCGCCTCGCCGATCCGCGCCGCCGCCGAGGTGAAGAACCCGCCAATGGCGTTGAAGGTGTCGCGGATAAACCCGAAGACGCCGGCCACCACGTCGCGCGCCCAGCGGAAAGGCGTGGTCAGGAAATTGAACACCGCCCCGCCGATGGCCTTGAGACCGTCCAGCAGCGACACGTCGCCGGTCAGAATCTGCCAGACCGAGTAGATGATCTTCCCGACGGAGACGAAGGCCTGGCCCAGCATCCGCACGGGCAGCAGAAACTTCCCGATGAACTTGCCAGCCATGACGAGCGAGCCGACGATAACCTTGCCGACCCAGACCGCCGTGCGAACCACGACGGCCAGCGTCTTGATCACGAGCGTGAGCGGCATCAGGGCGTAGCGGATGACATAGGCGCCGACCTGCAGGAGAACCCCCAGAACCGTGCCGACCGTCTTGCCGAGACTGCGAAAACTTGAGCCGTCCGCCGCCGTCGAGACCAGGCCGAACACCTCGAAGATCGAGAAGAAAGCCTTGTAGAGCGCCGCGTAGGCGCCGATGAGCGAGCGGACGGCGGGCTCCAGAATGGCGCGCACGCGCCCGAAGGCGTGCGAAAAGGCTTCGGACAGTCCCGCCAGGTATTCGCGCACGCGGTGGTAAACCTTGAACACCGTCACGACGAAGCCCATCAGCCCCGCCGCTTCAAGTTTCCCGGCCAGTTCCGCCGACATCTGGCCCACGCCGCCGCTGAGCGACGTGACCAGCGCCTTGATCCCTTGAAACACGAGCGAGACCCGGTTCCAGACGCCCATGACCGCGTCGCGGATGCCGCCGAAGTTCGTGGTCCATGCCTTGCGCAGCAGATAGACCGCCAAAACGACGCCCGCGATGGCCAGCGTCACCGGCCAGAACCAGGCCGCGATGGCCGATCCCACGCCCGCCGCCGCCGTGCCGATGGCCGCGAAGCCCGCCGAGATGGCCGGGGCCGCCACGCCGATCAGGCCGACAGCCGACATGACCGCGCCCGCGATGACGAGCACCGCGCCCAGCGCCCCTGTGAGCGTTAGCGCCGCACGCGTTACGCCTGGAATACTCCGGGCGACGTTCTGGAAGAACACAATCATGCGCGACAGACCCTGGATCAGCGGCGTCACCACGGGAAGCAGCGTCCGGCCCATGATTTCGAAGAGGTTGCTCATCTGCTGGCGGAGCAGAACCATCTGCGAGCCGATGTCGAGATTCATGGCCCGCGCCATTTCCTCGGTAACCGCCGTGCCGCTCTTCATGGCTTTCTCGATGCTTTGGATGTTGCCTTCGAGAGCCTCCGTTCCCGCCGACATCTGAAGCACGAACTTGAGCGCCTCATCCGAGCCGAACGCTTTCTTGAGTTCGACCTGCGCGGCGGCCTTGGAAAGGTCGGGGTAGAGGCCTTTGATCTCCTCCAGGATCGCCGTGACGCTTCGCAGCCGTCCCGCCGAATCGGTGAATGACAGACCGAGTTCGTCTCCCGCCTCGGCGGCTTTCATCATGAACGCCTTGTAGAGCGTGCCCGCCTCGGAGCCGGGCATGGTGGTCTGGAGTTGGCCGAGCACCGCGAGCTGCTCCTGGAGCGGCACGTTCGCCGAGGCCGCCACCGCGCCGATGTTCTTGATCGCGTCGGCCATCTGCTGGCCATTGGTCTTGAACGACGCCACGGTCTGGGCCATCGCGCCCGAGAAAGCGGTGGCCCATTCCATGTCGGTCATGTCGGCCATGATGGGCTTGAAGATGCCGTAGCCGGACGTGAAGGTGCCGACCATCTCCTGCGTGCTGGCCTTGGTCGCCTTGGCCGTGAGCGCGGCCATCGAGGTGAAGACGCCGACCGCCTCGTCGGAAAGTCCCGACAGCGCCGACTTGACGTCATAGGTCGCGCCGATGAACTCGGCCTTGCTCGTTCCCGACCACTGATTGGTGAAAGACTCGGCGGCGTTTTCGATGGCGCGCAGATCGCGCACGCCGAGTGACGCGAGTTCGCCCAAGGCTTTCTGGCTGGCGGCGGTTGAGGCGACGAGCGCGGCGGGGACGGCCAAGGCGGCCAGTCCCGCGCCGATCATCATCGTGCCCTTCTGGATGCGATCCAGGTTGCGCGTCATGTTTTCGCTGGCCGCCGCGACCGAGGCGTCGAGCGATTGCATCGACGACTGGATGCGGTGCGCGTTGCGCGAGAACGCATCCTTCATCGAGACGACAACGCCAAGGCCCAGATCGTTCATCTTCTACCGCCGCTCCATTTGCTCGCGCTCGAAATCAAGTTGCCGCTCGAGCGCTTCGACGAACTGGCGTCGCGTCGCGAGCGGCAGTGAGCGAATCTCCGTGAATCCCCAGTGCAGTCCGCCGTAGGCGAGAAAGAAGGCGTCGCCTACAAGCGAACGGATGGGAACAAAAAAGCCGGTTCGGCCTCCAGCCGCGTGCGCAACAGCGTGCCGCAAGCCTCGCAAGCGACCTCGACCGCCGTGTCGATCCCGGCATCCACCCGCGCCATTTCCTTACGCAGTGCGTTGCGGTCGCGCAGCGACATCTCCGCCAGCGTTTTCTTGCTGGGCGGCTTGCCGTCGATGTCGACGATCCGAATCAGCATCGCCGATGTGATGTTCGGCTCCTTGAGCGCGGCGAGGCGTTTCTCCTTGTGGCCGTCGAGGTAGCCGAAACGCACGGTTCTGCCCGAGCCGGGCAGCGCGAAAGCGAATTCGCGTTCTTCGCCGTAGGGCGTGACCTCCAGATCTTCGAGGTTGATCGCCGCGTAGTTCGTTTCGCGGCAGGTGGGATTCGTGCAGCTCATCTCCAGGTTCACCTCATCGCCGAGGGAAATCTGGCGCAGCCGCACGAGGACGAAAAGCCGGTCGCCAGACAGCATGTCGAGCGCGTCCTGCATCGAGGGTTCGGCGTTCTCGCCGATGCGCAGGATGCAGTTCTTGAGCACCTGGTTGATCGACTCGCCCCTGCGGATGAGCCGCTGGTTGGTGAGCAGTTCCTCCTCGGCGCCGGTCATCTCCCGCAATTCGATCTCAGGCCCGCTGGGCAGCGTGAAAGTGTGCATGTTCGTCTCCTATTCCTTCGTCCAGTACTGGTAGCAGATGGACAGCTTCTCGATGGTGTTCTCGGTGTTCGCGCCTTCCAGTTCGTCGTACTCCAGCGTCTTGACCCACGCGCCGTGCAGCGTCCAGCGCCGCGTCTCGTTGCCTGTGCGGTCGTAACGCACGATGTCGATGTCGCGCAGGTAGTCGTTGGGCAGTCCGCCGGTGACGGCGTTCACGTCCACTTCCTTTCGCACCCAGTCGATGGCCTCCTGGTCGGAGCCGTCCTGCAGGATGCCTTTCTCCAGCGTGATATCCTCGAACTTCACGCGGCCCGCGACCTTCTGGTCGAACATCGAGCCGCCGGGCGCGAAGGCCACCTCCTCGAATTCCGTTTTGGGTTCCTGGCCCTTGTGAAACAGGGCCACGTCGAAGCCGTTCACCTCGATGGCGAATTGCCAGTTCTGGTAAAGACTCTGGGGCATGTTTCCGCTTCGCATTTATCGGTTCTCCTTTCAGGCGCCGAAGATTTCGGTGAAGTCCGCGCCGGTCGTCGTCAGCACGAAGTTGAGTTCGACGAACTCGGCGGTCTTGGTCGGCTTCACGAACACCCGGCAGATAATTTCGTAGCGGTCGCGCGCCGCCGGCGTGTTGGTCTCCTCGTCGCACTGCACGGCGAAGTCGTAGAGGCCGCCCTTCTCCTTGATATCCTGCAGGAAGGGGTTGATCAGCCGCTTGAGCGCCCGCCAGGTCTGCGGGTAGTTGGGCTCGAATACGACGAAGCGCGAGGATTCGGCGATGGCTTCCTCCATGTACATCATCAGGCGGCGCACGTTGACGCGGTCCAGCGCGGAGGGCTGGCTCTGCAGCGTCCGCTGGCCCCAGATGTTGATGCCGGTGTCGGGGAAGACGGCGATGACGTTGACGCCTTCGGGGTAGAGCACGTCGCGCTCACCCCGGCTGGTCTTGTAGCCGACCGACAGGGCGTTAAACACCCGGCCCCGGTCGATGCCGGCGGGAGCGAACCAGACCTGCGTCTTCTCGTCGCTGCGGGCGTAGCACCCGGCCACCGCGCCGCAGGGAGGGACCAGTTTCTTCTGACTCGTCATCGGGTCGCTGATTTCGATCCACGGGTAGTAGAGCGCGGCGTAGGACGAGTTGAACGCCGCGTGGCTGTACATACCCTGGCCCTTGCGGAAATCCACCGCTTCAAGCGGCTCCAGCAGGATCGGCGTGTCGGCGATCAGCATCAGGTCCTTGCGGTTCTCGCAGTAGGCGATGGCCGCCACGAAGACCGGCGCCGTGGTCACGCCCGGAATCATCAGCATATTGACGGCGTCGATCTCGTCGAAGGCGTAGATGCCCGTGTGCTGCGAGGGATCGCCGATGTAGTCGGCGTCGGTCAGCCCGTCGAGTCCGTTGTCGCCGCCCGCAAGCGCGTATTCGCCCAGAGCCGGACGCTCCGCCGCCGCGCCGGTCGTGACGGAGAGGTCGTGGACCGTAATGTAATCCGATTTCTCGTTGATCATGAGTTCGGCGTGGTTGGCCTTGCTCTCGTCCATCGAGAGGTCCTTGAAAACCTCGACCACGTTGCCCTTGTGCCGGACGACGATGTTGAAGGCATTGTCAGGGTCGAGCGAGCCGTCCTCGATTTTCACCGAGAGATCGTCGCCCCAGACGCCTTCGTCGATGGCGTCGACGCGCAGCGTGTCCGCCGGGTCGGCGCCGTCGGCGAGGTTGGCTTCCGCTACGGCTTGGACTATTCCCGTGTCGGTCGAGGCACCGGAGACCAGCGCAGTCGCCTCGGAGTTATCGGCTACCGCGGCGAGGACCTCCGCGACCGTGCTGCTCGGGTCACCCGAAGCGTCGGTCGCCAGATTGATCGTGACAGCGTTGCCGGTCACCGAGACAGAAAGCGGTGTGTCGGTCCCAGACGCGATCAAGGCGATGGAGATGGCGTTGCCACCCGCGCCCTTTTCCAGGGCCGTCCAGGTGATTTCATCCGTGCCGGGCGTCCCGGTGGTCAGCGAAGCCGCCACGCCGTCGCGTCCCACGAGCGTGACGGACGACTTGACCGCCGTGAGCGTGTCGCGGTCGGTCGGGTCCGTGATGTGGGCCACGCGGTTAACGTAGAGAACACGCCCGCCGTTGTCGAAGAAGGCGCGTGCGGCATAGGCCAGATAGCCGTCGGCGATGTAACCGCCGTACTTGTTGATGAACTGCTCCCAGCTCGTCACCAGCCCGACTTTATTGATCGGGCCGCGCTCGGCGACGCCCACCATCGCGGCGGAAGCCGTCGAGATCTGCTTCACATAGAAGCTGAAGTCCGTTTCGCGGACGTAAACGCCCGGAGAGAGATAATTCGGCATGATCAGTTCCTTCCTTTCCGCACGCGCTTGGCCGCTGTTTTCGCCGGAGCCGGTTCAGGATGCGTGGCGGTCTTTTCCGTCAGACTGACTAGGCCGCGCTTGGCCGCCTGCTCCAGTTCCGGCGAGATCAATTCCTTATCGATGACTGTCCGCTGCCGGGGGCCGAGATGGAGGTTTCCGTCTCCGCCCGTCAGATGAAAGGTCAGCGGCTGGAACAGCAGATTTCTGACTTCGATCATTGCTCTGGTTCTCCTTCTTGAGGTTCGAATGTCCGCGTCTCCTGGACGCCATCCTGAAAATCGAAAACGCGGTCGCGGATGAGTTTCCCGTGGCGCACCTCGCCGTCGTAGACGGGACAGTCCTCGACGCGCGCCCGCCCCGACGCCTGGCGCAGGTTCGACAGATTCACGCGCCGCAGTCCGCCCACGGGGATCAGTTCGGTCAGGTTGAGCGATCCCTTGTCGGCGATCTCGATTACGGGATGCGTCTGGTAAAGCCGCGCGACGGCTTCCTGCAGGCCCAGCAGTTCGGTCTCGGTCGCGGTGGTCACGACGATGTCGAAGTCGAGGTGATAGAGGCGCGGCGCCTTGCATTCCTCGTAGGAAAGGTCGGGCACGTTCTTCTCGATGAGCCGTGCCTGCGTTCGCCGCCGCGCGTCCTCGGTCAGGACCGGCCCCTGCAGAATCACGCTGGGCGTGTCCTTGACCTCGAACACGTCGTCCGCCGCGACCAGCACGGCGCTTTGGTGGACCTCGCGCTTGAAGAGACGGATGAATTCCTGGGTGACTGTGAGAATGATGCTCATTGCTCTGCCTTACAGAACCGCCCGGATCGCCTGGCGGTAGTTGTTCAAAATCTCCATGCGATGCTTCTCCATGACCGGATGCAGGAACGGACGGGCCGGGATGATGATCGTCGCTCCGTTGGGATGCTGGATCGTTGCTCCGTATTCCATCACCGCGCCGATGTTCACCATGTCCTCTCCGTCCTTATTGACCGTGCCGCGCAGCAGTCCGACGAACGCTTTGTCCGCCATGATCTTCTGCGTGATCGCGTTCACCAGGAACCCCGTGTCGATCAGCGCCTTGCTCGATCCCTTCCGGTCGATGGTGCTCTGCGCCAGTTTGGCGAACGGCTTGCCGCCCGGCGCCTGGCTTCGGATGCCCCGCTGTATCTCGCGAACGAGCAGCAGCGCATTGCGGATCGTCGCCTGCTTGAGGGCCACCGCCAGCCGGGGGCCAATCGAAGCGTTGATCTTTGCCCGCGCCTTATCCCAGTCTCCTGTTCGCCTAACCGTCATGGACCTTCACCAATCTGAGCGCCTTGTGCGTGACGCCCCCGAAGAGGCGTTCCTCGACAACCGCCTGCACGCGATAGGTTTCGCCATCCAGTTCCAGCCGGTCCTGCGCCCGCGCGTCCGCCTCCGGCAATGCCGACGCGACGGCGTCGATATCGCCCGGCAGATCCGCGGGCGGCGTTCGATTGAGTTCGACCGGAATCGTCCCGACTGGGGCGAACGTTTCGTCCTCGTGGCCGAAGAGTTTCTCACCGGGATCGCAGCGCGAGAGCGCCGCCTGCTGGCCCGAGGCGAGAATCATCGCCCGCACATCGGCAGCGGACTGGGCCTTTTCACCATCGGTCAGGAGTGGCATCGCCGTCCGCTCCCTTGCTCGTAGATGACCGGGCCGACATCTCCTGGATTCACGAAATAGTCGTCCTCGGCGAGCGTTGTCTCGGGATTGATCTCGGCCAGCCGCGCCTTGTACTGCGTCCGCAAGTCCGCTTCGAGCTGCGCCCAGTGACTGGCCTGCTTCGTCTTGTCCACCCGCTTATCGCCACTGGCGAAGGAAAACCCGTTGGCCGTGACCGAACGCATGACCTGGCAGGCGTGAATCCGCGCCAGCAGGAGCAGAAATTCACGCTCCTCACCGACGGGTTCGGGCACGATCTCGCCATCCTGCACCGCGAATGCGGTGTCGAGGTCACGGGCGAGCAGAAAGGCGCTCTTGTGCAGACAGCGCGTGAGCGTCGCCTCGTCAAAGATCGCACCGTCCCCGTCGCCCAGGTCCGCGCGCAGGCTGGCCATCAGGTCACTCAGCGCCACCGCCCACCTCCTCGCGCTTCTTCATCAGGGCATCGAGCACCGAGCGGCGCTTTTCCGATTCGATGGCCGCTTTGATGCGTTCGGGATCGTCCATTTCGGCGACGCTGGCGATGGCCTGCTGCGCCGTCATCTTCGACAGGTCAGGCGCCTCAACCGGCTCCGTCGTTTTCATAGGTTCCGGTTTCTCTTGAGCATCGGCATCACCAACCCGCGCCAGATGGCCCGAGGCAATCAACCCCTCTATCTGTTTCGTCGGTTCATTAACCTCGACCTTCTGGCCCGGCGTGAGCCGCAGCCCGGCATCCGGAATCACCAGGATGCCGGGACGGATGTTCTTAATCGTGATCATGATGGCCTCCTATCAGCCGCCGACGCCGAGTTTGATCTTCACAAGCACGTCGGGCCGGGTGACGCCCTGGCCGAGTTCCGACCAGACGAGCCAGCCCGTCTTGAAGCGGGTCTTTTGCTCGATGGCCTCGGTCTTGACCGCCTCGCGCACGGGCATCTTGCCGATCTCCTCGTCGGGGATGAGCAGGATTTCATCGAGCGGCATGGCCGAGGTCAGCAGGATGCCGCCCGTGCCATAGTTCTTGATCATGCCCTTGGCGCGCAGGTCGTTGCGGGTCTGCGGATCGAGGTCCCAGCCGCGCATGTCGTTGAATCGCCGCCCGCGCATGACGATGGTCTTCACCGTCAGTTCCATGTCCTCGATGATCGAGATCGCCTCGTTGAGCGCGGTGTCGGTCAGCGTATCGCCCGCGACCTCGATCACGTTGGCCGTGGGAACCGCCGCCGAGATGACCGTCAGCGTCCGCTTGTCGATCTCCTTGCGGATTTCGTCCGCCGCGCCGGTCTGGATGTCGGTCAGCGTGCCGATATTGCCGTGCTTCAGGACGGAGATATCGACCATCGGCGCCGAATGAATCCGGTGCGTCGGGAATTCGACCTCGTCCTTGCCGACCTCCTGCTCCTGGGCCTCGCCTTCGGTGGAGATCCAGTGCGCCTTGACCGTCGGCTTCTTCTGGTAAACGGGCCGCTCGCCCTTGGGCAGCGTGTGCTTGGTGAGCAGCAGCGAGGAGATTTCCTTGCGCTTGATTTCCTGTTCGATGGGCGCGGCGATGGCCGCCGCCAGGGCGCGCAGCCCCTCGGGCGACTCCAGCGCCTCGCTCATCAGCCGCGCCATCGTCTCCATGTACTGCTGGCTGTGGATGTTTACTTTTTGCGTCTTCATGGGTTCTGGTGTCTCCTTCGCTTAGACCAGCAGGCGGAATTTGAGCACTCCGCCTCCGACCGAGATGGCGCGCGCGATGACGTGTTCGCCCGCGCCGATGGTTCCGGCGGTCAGCTTGCCGCCCGCCGAGACCTTGAGATCGTCGCCGGGATTGATCGTCCCCTCGAAAACGTCGGTTTCGTAGACGCCGCCGTCGCAATAGATGCCGGGCATGTCGCCCGCCTTGTAGTCCTTGATGAGGACGCCGAAGGACGGGACGGTCGGGTCGTCGTTGACGGCAAACAGGTCGCTGCCCGCGATCTTGACCACCTGGCCCTTCGCCCCGTCGCTCTGCATGTAGCCGTCACCGTAGGCGAGGCCCCGGTGGCATGGATTGATAAACGCCATGATGCTTGCTCCTTTCGATTATTCACCCGCGATGGCGGGTTCGCCGACGCGGCTCTCGTATGCGGCCATGAAGCCGTCGCGCAGCTGGTCTTCCAGCGTCGCTTTGCGGTCGTCCACGTCGCGGGGTCGCACCCCGGCGTCGCTGCGCATGGGTTCCTCGGAAGCCTTGGCCGATTCTTTCTTCGGCTCGGGCTTCTCCGTGGGCTTGTCCTCGGGCTTGGCGTCCGCTTTGGCCTGCTTGGCCATGCGTTCGTAGGCCGCTTCGGTGGCCGTGAAGGCGTCGTCCGAGAGTCCGGCCAGCCGCTGGAACTCCTTGTCGCGCTCCTCGTCGCCGCCGAAGTCGACGCCCTGCTTTTCGAGCCGGGCGATCAGCTTGCTCGCGCGCGCCTTGTTCGCGGCGGCCTGCTGTTCGCTTTCCAGTTCCTGCACGCGCTTTTGCAGTTCAGCGACCTTGGCCTTCAGTTCCTTGTTCTCCTGTTCCAGTTCGGCGATGCGCTTGCCCGGATCGCCCGAGCCTCCGCCGCCCCGGTCCGCGCCGGGATTGCCGGGCTTCTTCGCCCCCTCGGCGGGTTGCTCATCGGGCTTCTTCTTGTCGTCCATCGCTGGACCTCCTTCCGGTTGGTTGGTGATTGATTCCTCGTTCGCCGACGCCACCTGGATGATGCGGGCGTTCTCGTCCGCGCCCTTGCGGTCGAGCAGGCCCAGCCCCGTGAACGTGACGCCGTGCAGGATTTCGTAGACGGGTTTGCCGCCCGATTCGCCCCCCTTCTGCTTGCGCAGATGCGGACAGTATTCATTCTTGCTCTTCACCCGCTTGCCGCAGATCGAGCACTCGCCCTCCTCGTAGTCGCACTCCATCGAGACCTGGCTGATGATTCCCTTGCGCATCAGCTTGTGCGCCAGGCGGGCCTGTTCGCTTTCGCGGACGTAGAGTTCGCCGACGCATTCGACGCGCCCGCCGGTCTCGTCTTCCAGGTAATCGGAGGCGACAATGCCGCCGACGATGTCCGAAAAGTCCTGCGAGTGCTGGAGGTCGATCTTGCGGTTGATCGCCGTGGCGTGGCGCGCGGCTAGTTCCTCGGCGAGAAAATGGTCGCCGTTGCGGTTCGTGCCCGTCCGGCACAGGATGAACGAGAACTGCGGATCGCCGTCTGGTCCGGCCTGCATCGCGTCGGCGCTGAGAGCGTCCTGCTCGGGAAGGCTGATCTCGACGGGGATCGTCGTGTGAAAGTTCGCGGCGGCTTGCAGCGGCGCCGGATGCTCTGCGGCTTTGGCGCCCGCCGTGCGTTTGCACACGAACAGCCGCTCCTTGGCGTTGGACGCCTCGCCGTGGCGCGCCGTGATCGAATAGTGGTGGTCCTTGGTCTTCATCCGGCTCTCACGCCCCAAAGAGCCGATGATCTTCTTCATCTGCTCTTCGTTCGGATAGGCGTGGTCGCGGTACGAGATCAGCCAGTGGCCGATATGTTTCGCGGCTGAAAGGAAGCGTTGGAAAAACGCCTCGGCGTTGGCCTTGGTCACCGTCTCGTGGGTGGTTTCGTAGGACTTCACCTGCGTGTCGGTCTTGATCTTGAGGCCCTTCCAGTAGATCATCAGTCCTTCGACGAAGTGGTAGGACTTCTCGTAGTTGGTCGTAGAAAACTCGGTGGCGTAGGGCGGATCGAAATAGACGAGATCGGCCTGCACCCTGGGCAGCAGTTCATGGGTTTCCTCGCGGTGCGCCTTGCAGTCCTGGCCATTGTCGAAGACCAGCGCGTTGATCCGTTCGATGTTCTTGCGCAGTCGCTCCTTGAACTCCTCCGGGCTGTCTTGACGCCCGTGTTTGGAGGATGCCGAAAAATGGCCGAAGCCCCCGTGCGCGCTCATGCAGGTCTTGCCCAGCGCGAACAGCGCGATGTCCTTCTTGTAGCCCGAGAACTTGTCGCAATTGGCCCGGATCTGGTCGATCAGGCCATGCACGCCGCTGGCGAAGAACAGCCCCTTGAAATGGTCCCGGACAAAGCTTCCCGCCCGTCCGTTCTCGGCCAGCAGTTTGTCGATGTCCTCGGCGCTGAGCCGCTCCTTGCCGTTCTCGATGATCGCCCGCGCGGCGTGAAAGCAGTAATGCAGCCGATCGTTGGCGACGACACGCAGCCCCTTGCTTTTGAACATGTAGGCCACGACCGCCGAACCGGAGAAGGCGTCCAGCGCCGACTTCACGTCCTGCGGCGTGTTGCGCCAGATCCAATCGACCAGTTTCTGCTTCGAGCCGATGTAGTTGGTGATGTACTTCGGGCGCTTCTCGGGCGGGAGTTCGCCTTGTTCCTGGGAGTCATCGTCGGCTTTCTCTTCTCCGACCTCAGACTTCCCGGACTCGGGTTTCGCTTCTTTCCTCGGGGCGGCGTCCGCGGCGGGCGATTCCTCTTCGGATTCGCCCGTGGCCGACATCGCCTCGGCGGCCAGATGAAACTCGGCCTCCGCTTCCAGCAGAAACTCGAGGCGCTCCAGATCGGTGGCGAACACTTCCATGCGATTCTCCCGCGTCGGTAACCGGACGGCCCGCGCCACAATGGCGTGGGCGCGTCCTTCAGTGGTTACTTACCGGAAGAATCCGCAAACTGTCGGATCGTGGATCACTTTTTCCTGGGAAGGGTGTTGAGGATCGCCAGGCCGCAGGCTTCGAGGCTGGCGAAACGCTCCGTTTCGGCGGGTTCGGTGAAGGCGCCGTCGTAGGCCGAGCGGGACTGGCGGTGGTAATCGAGGAAATCGTCGGCCAGACTGGTGGCGTCGTTTTCCACCAGCCGGTTTATGACCCAGTCGGCTTCTTCCTTTCGTGCCAGTACCTTCGGATCGCGGCTGTCCAGGTAGAACATCTCGATGTCGAGGCCCGGTCCGGGACCCTGGACCCAGACGCCGACTGGCTCGTAGAGGGGTTGGCCGTCCTTGTCCTCGCGAAGGATCATGTCGATCATATAGCGCAGTTTCATTGCCATTCCTCCGCGATCCGCAGGTGCTCTTCAAGCAGCTGCGCGTCGATCCGCGCGAACATATCGGCGTTCAAAGTCTTGTAGGCCCCCCAGCGCTTCCAGTCCGAGGCGTAATCCTTCTCGATCACCGGTTCGATCAGTTCGACGTGAAACCGCCGCCCCTGGTCGTCCGTCAGGTCCACGATGAGCCAGCAGTTATCGAGCGTGTCCCACACCCGGGCCTTCACGATCTTGACCGTGTGCGCGTATTGCCATCCGTTGTCGTAACCGACCGACTTCCAGAGCAGCCAGAAGTCCGAGCCGGTGTGATTGCCCTGCGCGTCGAAATGCGGAGCCAGGCGCGTCACCGTGAAGGAGTCAACCAGATCTCCGAGGATACGCTTGCCATCTTCGCCGTAGACTTCCATCCGGCTGCCGCGCTCGTTGAAAAGCCGCAGCAGGCCCTCCAATCGTTGTTTTTCCTGTTCGATGAATTCCTTCACAGAACCACCTCCTCGATCTTCCGCCCGTCTGGCAGCACCGTGATGCCTCGGCTCGTGAAACTCTTCAAGACCCGTTCGCGCTCCGCCTGGCTGCCGGTCACGATGGTTTCGATGTTGTCCAGCAGCGTGACGGAGTATTTGAAGATCGTTTCGTTGCCCGACCGCCCCGCGAATTGCTTCCAGTCGGCGGGCGCGCTGCCGCGCCGGTTGCGCACGTAATCGTCTGTTACCCGTCCAAAGGCGTCATGGTCGTAACTGACGGCGTCCATGCGCCGGAGCAGGCGCTTCTTGAAATAGAGGCCCTTGGAAGTCGGCTTGCCGCGGGCGGGCAGTTTCTTGATGCGCGTGAAGAAGTAGCTGGCGCCGCCGGTGTCCATGTCCGCCTCGGGCGACATGCCGCCGGTCGGCACGCCGATGCGCATCTTCTCGATGGTGCTGACCATCGCACCGTTATTCTCCAGCACCGTGTCGATGAACGAGTCCATCCGCGCGCCGTCGGTGAGGTTGTGGAAGAGCGCGTGCCCCTTCATCTCCCGCTCCAAGTCCTCGTCCGACAGATCGAACCGGTATTGATGCCGGTACCCGCCGTTCAGTTTTCGGTTGAGAAAGCCGTGCTGGTATTCGCCCTGTGGGTTGTAGCCGGGGAGGCGTGTCAGGTCTCGCACACCGAGACGTCCCTGCCAGTAGTCGCGCAACGTCTGCACCCGCTCGGTCACCGAGGCGTCGCGATCCTCCAGGCTTTTCAGCACCTTGCGGTAGTCGTCTCGCGCGTCCGTCTTGGAGACGTAGGCCATTTTGCGCAGGTACATCCACTCGGCATGCTCGGGCAGCGCCGTCGAGGCGTCGATTCCCAGGCTGTCCAGTTTCTCCATGATCCCCGCCACATCGTCGGGCGAGGCCCCTTTGGGAATCATCACCTCCAGTTCACCCCGCTGGGCGTAGTGGTTCTGGTCCGACCACGGGCGGTAGCGCACCCGCGTGCCGTCTGGGAAGGTGGCGGTGTACTGCTCGCCCTTCTTCATCCGGCGGCCATGAAAGAGCTGGCTGTTGGGCGCCGCGTCGTCCTGAACGAGGACCTCGCCTTTGTTGAGCGAGCGCAGCGTGTTCTCCACGCCCCCCTTGTGGACGGTGAAGGCCGCCTCGGATTTCTTGCGTTCGGTTTTCTTCTTGCGCAGATACTGAGCGAGGTCGCCCTCGGTGCGCCGCTGCGCTTCGCGGGCCTTCTCGATCTCGTCCAGCCAGCCCAGATACCCCTTGGCCATATCCCGCACCTCGGGGTCGTCGTGCGCGGCCAGTTCCTTGAGCGTCCGGCGATGTCTGACGGCCTTCTCGATGGTCGAGGCGTTGTACTGCCCGTCCTGCTGGTGGTGGTTGACCGTCTTCACCGCCGAGAGGATGTCGTCATAGTAGTTGTCCTCCTCCAAAGGCTTGCCGATACGCTGAGGCACGCCGGTCAGGTCCCCCTTGCGCAGGCCCGCCAGCAGTTTGCCGTCCGCATCCGGGCGGAGTTTCATCTTTACGACCGTGCGTTTCTTCCCCTGCAGCGTTTCGGTGAATACGAGCGCGTTCTGATCCTCGATGTCATCCATATCGACCGGCAGCGTTTTCCCCTGCCAGCCCAGCGCCTCGGCTTCGCGGACGAGCGCCTCCTCAGTGGGACCGAAGCGTTTGGCCTTGCCCGCTTGGACAGCCTTTGCGAACCCGAATTGCGGATCGTTCAGAATGTCCCGGTAGTAGGACTCGAAGTCGCGGCGCAGGTTGTGTTTGCGCTCCAGAGCCTGATCGTAGAAGTGCCGGACCTTGGTCGTGTCGCCGCCGAAGCGTCCCTCGGCATAGGGGCGCAGGATCGCAAGGTAATCATCGTCGGAGATCTTCTCGACCTCTTCGATGGCCCGCAGCGTCGCCGAGGGATCGAACCGGACTCGGCCCTCCTTGGCCGCCCGGAAAACCGTGTTGTAGTAAGGTTCCTGTTCGCCGTGGACCTGATTGGGGTGGTAATCGAGCGCGAGCCGGTCCTGCCCCAGGAACTTGAACGCCTGCCCCTTGTCGATGCCGTAGACGTGGCCGCCCTTCGCCCGGATGAACTGCTTCGAATGCCCGTCGTGGTTGGCGACCAGCCAGTCGATGACGTGCTCGCGCTGGACCTGTTCCATCTCCAGTGTGGTCAGATTCTCGGGAAGGGTGTTCCGGAAATCGAAGTCGTCCTTCAGGTCGGTGCGCCATTTCTGGATCGAGCCGGTCCGGCCATTCAGGCGGATGGTGCGAACCTCAATGGCGTCCGGATCGATCAGGCGTCCGATCCGGTAGGCGGCCTCCTCGCCGTGGGCGATGAACTCGTCGGCCTTCTTGCCGATCGGCTTGAAGAGCCACTTCTCGCCGTTCTCATCGGTCCAGAATTCCTTCTCATGCGCGCCGCCCACCTGCGCCTTGCCAGCCGGTTTGAACTTGCCGGGTTGTCCCTTCGCCTGCCAGGCCGTATCCACGTCTTCGAACACCACGCCCTTCTTGGCGGGTTTCACATCTTCCGGCGGGGCTTGTGGCTGCGGCTCGGGCTTTGCGGGTTTCGCCGGAGTCGCGGTCTTCGGCTTTCCGCCCTTCTTGTATTTTTCCTGGTGCGCCTTGTAGCCCGCGTCGAGTTTGGCCTGGATCGCGGCGATCTTGGCCTCGTCCGTCTCGCTGAACAGCGCGACGAAGTCTTCCTTCGATCCCCACTGCCAGTGCGAGACCTTGGCCTTCTTGGCCATCTTCTTCAGATCGACCGACTTCATTTCCTGAAGTTGGCTCTGCACGACCTGCTTTTTGATGGCGAGGTTCTCCGCCAGGTGCGCAATCTCCGCGGGCGGCACATCCGAGGCCGCCTGAAAAGCCTGCTCCGCCTGCTTCAGCGATTGAAGATAGGTGGCATAATCGTCGGGCTTCTGCGGAACCTGCACGCCAAGTACGCTGTCCTTGATCTTCGCCTTCTTCTTTTCGATGGCCTCCTTGTTTTCCTTGGCCTTCGCCTCTTGGGCCATCTGTTGGCCCGCCTTTTTCTGAAGCGCCTCGGCGAGCTGCTGCTTGTTTTTCAGCACGCCAATGCCATGCTTCTTCTTGGCCGCGATGAGGTCCTTGCCGCTCAGGCCGGTGTGGTCGACGCCCGGCTCGATCTTGTCCAGCAGCTCGATGGTGTCCTGCTTGGTCATGTTGAGCGAGATGCCCTCGGACTTGGCCATCTCTTTGAGTTGCGAAACCGGCATGGCCTCCAGATCGGGCAACGGCGCCGCTTCGGCCATCTGCTGGGCGGCAATCTTCGCCTGCTGAAGCGCCGCCTGCTTCTGCGCCAGAAGATCGATGAGTTCCTGTTTGCTGCGTAGCGCGCCGATCTTGTGCTGCTTGAGCTTGGCCTGAAGCGCCGCGCCGGATAGCCCGGTGTGGTCGATGCCGGGTTCCGCCTGGTCGAGCAGGGCAAGGTGCTCGGCCTTGGTGCGCGCCACCGAGACGCCGTTCTGCTTGGCCAGCGTCTTCAATTGCGCGGCAGTCAGCTGTTCCAGGTCGGCGGGCGTGCCCTTCTCGAAAGCCGCCTTGAGCGCGGTGGCCTCCATCGCCTCGGCATCGGCCATGCTTTCGAGCACATGCGGCGGGAGGATGCAGGCGTCCCCCGGCTCGGTCGCCTCGGCGGCCTGTGCGGACATTGCCCCGCTGCCGCAGATGACGAGCGGCTTGGCAACGATGTTCGTGCAGCGGCAATGGGGGTGCGCTGGTTGCTGGGGGAACCTGTCGATGGGAAAGGTCTTGCCGTCCAGGCCGCCGCAGACGGGGCACATCCGTTCGTCGTCCATCGCCAGCCATTCGAGCCGCTGCACTCCGACGCGCTCGTGGAACTTGAGCCGCCCCATGTTGTGAGCGCGCAAGACCTCCGTCCTCGCGATCATTTCCATGCGGTACTGCGCCTTGCTGAAGACCTTCGTGCCCGCCTGCCGGAAGGAGTCCTTGTCGACAATGACCTCGCCCAGGTCTCGTACGATATCGCCCGCGCCCTTGCCCGTGGCGATGCCCGAGAGCAGCGCGCGCTTGATGCCGTCTGCCAGCTCGCGATTCACGTCGCCGGCCAGTGTCAGGTTGTATTGCGTGAGGAAATCGAGCGCATCGGTATCGACGATCTGAAAGACCTTGGTGGCCAGTTTGTCGATGCCGCCCGGCGTGAGGTCGGCGTAGAAGGGCAGCGCGGCGTCGGCGAGTTCGCCGATCCCTCCCGCGACGCCGTTCAGGAAGGATTCTTTCGTGCTCCGGCGAAAGGCCAGCGTCTGCTCGCGCTTGAGACGCTTCATCGCCTCGTCGATCTCAACTTGGAGTTTCTCCAGCCCCCTGAGTCCCGCCAGTTTGTTCTCCGGCAGCGACGCCGGATCACCGTAGCGCCGGATACTCGCTTTCACCTCGCCCTCGGCCTGCTTTAGGGCCTGGGTGAGGCTGGCGGTCATCTGGTCGGTGTAGCGGTCGCGCGCCTTCAGGCTCTTGAGCGTCGCCGCCTGAATGCGCGCCTTCAGGTCGGAAGGCATCACCCCGCCTCCCGGCGATCCAGGAAGCGGCAGGCGGGCGCGTCGAAGACCCGGTCGGCGTTATGTACCCGGCAGCGGTTGTCCGACGCATTGAAGTGCGAACACTCGTCGCAGATCGCCCCGGCCACGGCGGACGCCGTCATTCCGCCGGGCAACCCGAGTGTGCCCTCCGCCGCCGGGAGGTCGGAGTCGTCGTCGGGAATGCCCAGCATCTTGCGGGCCTGCGGCACGCTCAGGATGCCCGCGATCACCATATCCGTCACCGGCTTGACCTGTTTCTCGTCCATCAAGTCCACGCGGCGGCTTTCGCTTTCGCGGTTCGACGCCTCGATGTCCGGATCGAGGTCCATCTTGATTTGCAGGCTGGAGCGGCTGATGAGTTTGCGGTCGTAGAGTTCGATGAGCAGTTTCTTGAAATCGACGGCGTCGCTGGGGTCCAGGTCGTTGAAGAGGAACTGAAGGCTCTTGTCCTCGTGGCCGTGCAGCGCCATCCAGTCGTCGAAAATCCAATCGAGCAGCCGCCGGGCGGCCTGCTTGATCTCGCGGATCATGACCATCATCTTCTGCATGCTGACCGAGGCGGTGGCGAAGTTCGGCCCGTCGCCGGCCACGAGCGAACGCGAAAGCCCCAGGGCCACGACAATGTCTTCCTTCACCTCCTTGACCTTGTCCTCGACGTTGAGCGCGTGCCCTTCGGCCCCGTGCGTCTCCACCGTCACGTAGAACGGCGCGACCAGACCGCTCTTCATGTCCATCTTGTTGACCATGTCGCGAACCTGTTCGAGCATCTTCTGGTCGGGCATGACCATCTTCTGCCCAAACGCACCGCCCACCTTGATGAGCCGGAAGGGCGTTGCCCAGCGCTTGGCGATGGCCCGTTCGGCGCGGCGGTAGTCGCGCAGGAGTTCGATGGATTGGAAGGCGGGCAGGACGAGCGAGTTGCCGCGTGGCGAGAAAGCCGGGGCGTCCCATTTCAGGTGAATGACCTGCTCGACCGGCAGGTCGATGGCCTCCGCGCCCGGCGTGTTCTCGGGAACCTGTTGGGCCTCGATCAGCTCGCCCTCGGCGTACTTGACCTTTACCGAGACCGGGTTGACGCAGACGGCCTCCTCGATCTCCTTGCCGTCCTTGGCGTATCGCTTGAAGCCGACGGCGTCACCCTTGACGAGCAGTTGCAGGATCATGTCCTTAACGAACTGCGAAACCTTGAGCCGGTCGCATGCTTCGATGGCCGCCCACTTGAGGTCTTCGTCCTCGGCGGCGATCTTGATCTCGTCGCCCACGGCGAAGGTCCGCCAGGAGTTGATGCAGTTCTTGACCAGCGGCTCTTCGAGGTAATACTCCCAGGCCCGGCGCGCCCGGTCTTCCCAGGCCGCCGGGATTGCCTCGCCGGGATGCAGCGCGCCGAAGGTGGCAGCATCGAGCGCCGCCACCGTGGCCAATGGCGTCTCGGTGGCGTTCTGCGCGGAAAGGGGCTGTGCGCCCTCGTTCGGTTCATTACGGGCTTCCATGCGGGCTCCTCCGGTAAAGGCCGACGTTGCCCCGCACACGCCGCCTGTCGGGCGAAAGCGCGGGGCCTTAGTGGTTACTTACCGGAGGGATTGGGAAACTGTCGGAGAGATAATCGAAGGTTAGCGGGAAAACTAAGCTTGCGCATCAATCACACGTCGAGCATTCTGGGATGTGACTGTAGAAGCCGTTTTGCTGAAAGTCATCCTAAAGGAAAGGCCATCAATCCATGCTTGTGCAAGGATACGTAGACGGACCCAGTACCATTCGTATTGTCGATGCCACGGCAAATGTTAACGGTTGGGAACACGATATGTCGCAAGATATCCAAACGGCTCTGGCGGCAGGTGGATTAGTGTCCGAGAGAGTATGCGCCGATAGCCTCAAGGACTTTTCCAATGCCTGTACTCGCGATTCAGGAAAATACAATTCCCTCGTCATCATATGTCACGGAGGCATCAAAGATGACCCAGATGCCGCACTGATTCGAATAGGCAAAGATCCGGTTACTTCATATGAATTGCTAAAGGAATACTTTGATGGAGCAATTGCAGACAAGATTGTCATTCTGGCAGTTTGCGAAGGCAGTAATGTTGATTCTGCTTGGTCCTTTTTCAACATAGGAGAAGGCAGCCCCTTATTCTTGATCGCATCGAGATGCAAATTATCAAAAGGTGAGGCCACGTCATTTATCCCAGCATTCCTGACGGAATTTTCCAATAATTCGCCCATAGATCGCACTTGTGTTGAAGGCGCGTTGAAAAAACACAATATATACACGCATGACAAGATGGAACTGCATCCCTGACCGTTACCTGAGGCTCATTCAAATAAACACAGGATCGGTGAAGACCGGCTTGAGCGAGACAATCTCCTCGCCGGCCTGGTCGAGGTTGCCTTCCTCATGCGCCAGCATCGCGCAGCGCACGGCGTCGATGATGTGGTCGTTGCCCTTGGAGTAGATGATCTTGCCGTCGCGCAGCGTGTAGGTGTGCGTCGTGAACTGGTCCTCGATCTCCAGGTCCTCGGCGGGGAACACCAGTTGCCGCCGCTGGAGCGCGCCGTTGATGAGGCTGGTCATCAGTTCTTTCGTGCGCTTCTTGACCTCCTTGCCGTCGCGCACGGCCAGGCGAGTCATGCCGCCGAAGTCGTAGCCCTTGAGCCGCCCCTCCAGCCCCAGCGCCTTGTATTTGTCCAGCGTCAGCAGCTCCTGCACGACGGCCAGCCCGTTGCCGCCGTTGTCCACGCCGATCCCGACGGGCGTGTAGTAGCGCTCCAGCAGGGCGAGGGTCTGCGCGATATGCGGGTAGGTCACGTGCTCCATGTGCAGGCGCAGCACGAGTCGCAGTACCTTGCGCTCGCCGACGTCGATCTCCTGGAACACGACAAGCTCGGTCGGATCGTTCGTGTAGCCCAGGTCGCCGCCGATCCAGAAGACGCCCGTCTGTGGCATGAGGTTGAGCAGCAGTTCCAGCCGGTCGTGCGCCGCCTCCTCGTCCTCGCAGTCGCGCAGCTCCGAGTCGGTGATGACGACCTTCTGGTATTCGAGCACGTCCTGGCGGCACAGGTTGAACTGCTCGACATTGAACGCGCCGTAGGAGGGCTTGCCGTGTTCGCCCGCGACCTCGTGCTGCCATCCCGAGGTGTCGCGCCCGCCGTAGAATTCCAGCAACTCGGCCTCGCGCTCCTCGTTCCAGCCGGGATTGAGCCACGACGGCCAGCGGAAGACCTTGAACTGGTCCGACAGCGTCAGGCGGTAATAGGTCGTGTTGCGCAGGCCGTTGGGCGTCGAGTAGATGCGCAGCGTGCCGCCCGCGTTCAGGCATTGGCGTAGCGCCTTCCACGCTTTCTCCGAAAGCCACGCGGCCTCGTCCACCCAGACCCGGTCCACGTGCAGCGACCGGAAGGCGTCGCCGTAGGCTCCCGCCGGGCGGAAGTAGAGGATCGAGCCGTTGGTGAACTCCAGCCGGAAGTAGGGCTTCCGGTGGATCTTCGGCTTGCCATACTTGGTCAGCGCCACGCTGGTCATCAGGTCCGGATTGGCGTCGAGTTGGAACTCGACCTCCTCGATGATCGTGTCGAGGTGCCCCTGGTGCGGCGCGGCGATCAGGCCCTGCCCCCCGTGGGTCACAAAGGCGTAGTGTAGAACCTGCGTCGTGAGATTGATCGTCTTGCCCACGGCACGCCCGTCGAGGTGGATGATGTTCCGGTCCTCGCAAAGCAGGTCCTCGCGCTGGTGCTCCCAATACTCGCGGGGCGAACCGTCGCGGTTGCGCAGATACGCCTGGCCCCAGAGCATCGGGCTGCGCAGCGTCTCGACGATCTTGCGCTCCTGGGCCGTGAGCCGCGCCATCAGCCCATCCTGCTTCGCAACGCCGCGCCCAGGATGACGCCGACCATCTCGCCGACGACCTGCTGAACCGCCAGCATCGACTCGCGCTCGCGGATGACCGACTCGATCTTGGCCACGGCTCCGTCGAGTTCGTCCCACTCGCGGTATTTCTGCCGGGACGCCTCAAGCCGCCCAAGGGCCTCGTCGATCTTCCCGGCGGCCAGTTGCGAGCCGATATCGATCAGCGCCAGCCCGGCGTCGCGGACGGCCTCCTTGTTTTCACGCAGAATCTCCTTCATTGTTCGCCGCCTTCCTGCTGGATGTTCTCGCCCTCGGCCCAGCGGTCCAGGGCTTCCATGCCTTCCTGAAGCCGGACGCCGACGCCCGTCAGGCGTTCCGCGTCGGGATGTTCGCCCGACTCCAGGGCTGCGTTGGCCTCGGCCACGTACTCGGGCATGTGGGCGTTCATCGTGCCGATGGCTTCCTGAATGCGCACTGGGGGCTGCGTCGTGGCGCACCCCGCCAGCGTTCCGGCCAAGGTCAGCGCGATCAGCCACTCGATGGTCTTTCTCATGGGTATTTCCTCCGTTGCTGGGGTTCTCAAATTACTTCCAGGTTTCCGCCTGAACGACTTGATTTCACTCGCCGTTCCAAGCGTGTATGTCCATGTCGCGGGCGCGAAGGCCCGCCAAAACAAAAGCCAAAAGGAGATACAGAACGATGACGAATCCGACGATTCACAACGCCGCGCAGGCCTTCCTCGAACACCTGCGCCAGCAGGGGAAGAAGGAGCGGACGCTCTACACCTACGCCAAGGACTTCGACCTGATCGAGGGCTTCTTCGGCGGCGACAAGCCGCTCGCCTCGATCCGCACGCCGCAGGTTGGCAAGTTCTTCAAGTCCGACCACCTGCTCAAGATGCCGAGCGGGAAGGAACGCGCCAAGCCGACGGTGGACAAGACGGTCCGGGTCTTCCGCATGTTCCTCGTCTGGGCCAAGGAAACCGGGCGGCTCGCCAGCCTCCCGCTGCCCAAGGACACGCCCATGGGCTACAGCAGGAAGAAGGAACAAGCCAATGACAGCGAGGAATGAAGCGGCGATCATCCCGCTGGCCGAAGTCAGGTCGCCACTTGCGGAGCACGTGGACGCCTTCTGCAGGAGCCTCCAGGCAAACGGACGCTCGAAGAACACGGTCAGCGCATACCGAAGGGACCTGCTGCTCGTGGCGCGGACGCTCGAATCGCAGCGCCCGGCGGTCGTTTTGGCGGACGTGACGCCCGGCCTGTTGGACGCGGCCCTGGCCGAACCGGCCATTCTGAACACGCGAACGGGCGAGCGCTCCCCGGCGTCGCTCCACCGGCTCAAGGCCGCCGTGAAGATGTTCTTCGCCTGGGCCGCCGAGAACGGCTTGGCCGCCGAGAATCCCGCCCGAGGCATCCGCCTCAAGCGCCTGCCGAGAAAGCCGCCCGTCTTCCTGACGCTGTCCGAGAAGCGTGCTCTGCTCAAGGAACTCAAGGGCCGCACGTCGGCGAGGGACCGCCGCGACCGGGTGATGATCGAGGTGCTGCTCGGCACCGGCATCCGGCTCGGCGAACTGGTCGGCCTCGACGTGGACGACGTGGACCTCGACGCCAAGCATCTGCGCGTTCGGGCCAAGGGGGGCTGCGTGCAGGTGAAGTTCATCAAGTCAGACCTCCGCTCGCTGCTGCGCGGCTACTTGAACGACCGCCGACGCGAGGCTCCGATGGGTTGCCAGGCACTCTTCCTCTCGAACCGGGCCGCCCGAATCTCGGACCGGCAGGTGGCCCACCGGCTCGGGCACTGGCTCCGCAAGGCGGGCATCGCCAAGCCGCTCTCGCCCCACGGACTGCGGCACACTTTCGCCACCCACCTTTACGAGGCGACGAGCGACCTGCTGGTCGTCCAACGCGCCCTCGGCCACCGCGACATCTCGACTACCGAGATTTACACCCACCTCGTCGATGGCCGTCTGGAGGAAGCCCTCGAACGTCTTTGACACGCCGGGCTTCACCCTCATCACGCGCTCCTTCGCGGGGCGCGTCTCTCTTGGCACAGCCGAAGAGACAGTCCTCAGACAGTCCGAAGAAACACACATCCGGCCAATGACAGAACGCGCCAGCCTGGAAGCGTATCTCAAGAAACGCTTCCTGGAACATGTCTTATGCGAAGTCTTGGTCATGCCTCGTCTCCGGATCGCCCCTGTTCATGCGGGTACGGCGAATCGCCGGTTCGGTGTTATCCGCCATCTTTCTTGCGTTTTTTCGGAGCGGCCTTCTTTTCTCCCTCTTTGACCGACCGCTTGCCGCCCGACTTCTTGAGCAGGTCCGCCGCCCAATCCGCCGGCGTGGACTGCGGTCCCTTCGGTTGATCGCTCTCGCGGGCAATCTTCGTCATCTTCACGTCCTTCATGTTCGCCCGGATCATCGAGTCCAGCTTCTGAGCCGCGTCCATGTTGCCCTCGGCCACGGCCCGCATGTACTTCACGGTGTTGATCCCGATGAACTCGATCTGGATGAAGTCGCTGGAGCGGTTGAAGGTGAAGTCCTGGTAGAGGCTGTCGATCACCTCCCGAAACAACTCGCGCTCTTCCTCGTCCAGGCACTTGTTGGCGAAAATCCCGTGGCGCATAGGGTTGAGATTGCCCGCCTGGCCGCCGCGATTGCGGGGAGGCTCGGCCTTCCCCTCGCTGCGTTGCCAGCGTTGCAACTCTTCCGTATCTCGTCGGTTCATCTTCGCCATCGGTCTCGCGTCATGTGTGAATTCGCTCCCCACAGCCGGACTCCGGGGCGGGAGAGGGAAATCGCTCTTAATTTTCGCTTCCAGGCCCGAGCGGCTCATCCGCCGGGCTCCAGTGGTTACTTACCGGATTCCTTCCGAAACTGTCGGTTCTCGTGGCCGTTTTTCCCGGCGACGACCTGATTGACCCGCCGCACGGAGATGCCCGCGAGCCGCGCGATCTCCCTGGTCGGCACGCCCTGCTCGCGAAGCGTGAGGATGAGTTGGCGGCGTTCGTGGTAGAAGGTCTTCGGCGATGGAATCCAGATCAGGCCGCTGGCGTGCTTCTGGACTTCGGCAAGCACATCGGGCGGCAGGACCTCGCGACCGTTGAGGTAGGATGGGTTCATGACGCGGCGTCCGCCTTCCTGATGCGCGGCGGAAACACGTCAGAGTTGGCGAAGCGCAGGGAGTTTTTGCGGGAGCCGCAGGTATGGATGATTTCGATATGCGTCTCGGTGATCTCGCCGAGTTCGTCATCGGGACCGACGAAGCAGACGAGGCCGTAGTCCTGGCCGAGGGGAAACGAGAACCGTCCGCGATTCTGGTAGAGGCGTTCGTCCGACCATCCCTTGGCTTGGGCGGCTTCGCGGATGACGTCCACCTTCCGGACCGATGCCGGTTTGACCGGCTCGGTGAAACGCCAGTCGCCGGTGTTGGGGAAGAGGAACGGCTCGGGCTGATGATTGACTGGTGGCGCGTAGTTGGCGGGATCGAACTCGCGAATGGCTGCCTGCAAGACTTCCTTGCCGTAATGCTCGATAGCCCACTCCTGCAGTCGATTGAATCGCCCCCGGAGTTCGTCCCACTTTGCCTTCGGCAACCGGGCCGACTCGAACGACCTCTTGGCCGTCTCCATCCTCGACCGGAGCCAGGCGAAATAGGGGGGATCGATTTTTCGGTAACAGACGTCGTCGATGTAGATGTCCTGCGGATAGTCGCCGGGCTTGTCGGTCTGGCGCAGATCGAGGCTGGTCGATGCGAAATAGAGCGTCGCCGTCGGTGTCGTCATGTGGTCGTGTCCCTTGGAAGCGTTTCTCAATTTTCGTTTCCAAGGGTTACTTACCGGACGGCGGTGAAAACTGTCGGAAATCTTCCGACCCACGTAACCCACGCAGCCCACGCAATACCCATATCTTTCTACAAATCGTAATATGAAATGACCCATTTTCATTTCACGATCCCTTGGAGGTTCTACCCATTGCGTGGGTTGCGTGGATTGCGTGGGTAAAATTGGTGACAATTGATGCGTCGTGTTGTTATGACATGGCTTATGTCTCGTTCCGGCTCAAAGCCGTCTGACTCCGTCTGCCGCCACTCGAAATGGGTATGAGAAAAGAAGAAGCCCCTGAAACGGAGAAACCGCCAGGGGCATCGAGAACAAAGCGATGAGGATCGGGACGAGATCAGAAGGGTAAGAGGTCGTCCTCTTCAGGGCCATCCGCCGCGACAGGGGCGGCAACACTGCTGTGATTGAAGGTATAGCACTTGAGTTTCATGTGGTCGGAATACTGCGCACGCCATACTTCCTTGGTGCCGAGGACGATTCGGTAATCCTCGATCTCAAGTTCCGTGGCGCCGTTCAGCGACCGGGAGAAAACCGCTCCGATGCGTCGTTTGCCCGTATCCTCGTTCCAGTGCTTCAGACCGGGAACGGTGATCTCGTTCTCTTCGGCCAGTTCGTAGATATCGGAGGCCGTGAGTTCCTGCCCCAGTCTGCCGAGTTCCTCGACGTGCGCGGCGACGGCGCGGATGAAGCCCTTGCCCGGATCGCTGACGCGTTCGCACGCGTCGTTGTGGCCGTCCAGCAAGGGCGCCGCTTCGAACAGGTTCTGAACGATCCAATCAAGGCAGCGCGCCCAGTCCCGGAAGTCGTGGCGGGCTTCCTTTGTGCGTGGCATGCCCTCGTCCAGCCAGGCTCGCACGACCGCAAACACGCAGCCGAGGTAATAGGGTTGGCGGGCGCGGACGTGCGTGAGCAGATCGCCTTCGGGATACTCGTGAAAGACTGTCTCACGTGGGCGTTTGCGAATGCGGACGATGGAAGAGCGGTTGGCGAAGTCGCGCGTGGTCTCGAAGCCGTTGGACGAGACGAAGATGAAGAACCGCGACGGGTCGATCATCATCTCGCCCTTGTGCGGCACGCGCACGGGGAACGCCCGCTCGGAGGTCATGAAGGCTTCTAGGTTGGGCGAGTCGAGTTTGCCGCGCAGGTTATCCATCTGGATGAAGGGCCGCCCCTCGGCCAGACGTGCCGAGAGCGACTCGTCGAAGGAGCCGACGCCGCCCGTCTGGCGCTGTGTGATGAGGCGCGGCGTTTCGTTGTAGATGGCCGCGATGACCTTCTGGCGGTAAGTCTTGCCCGACTGGCTGGCGTTGGCCTCGGCCACGTCGCAGGGCACAAGGTTCAGCATGCCGCCCAGCCTGAGCGCGGGCGTGATGATCGACGCCAACGCCCGGCTGCGGTCGCCGGGGCAGACGAAATCGAAGTCGTCGAGCAGGGCGGAGAGCGACGCCGTTGCCTCCTCCAGCGGCACGTCGGGCGGTGTCTCGCCCGAGGCGATGAACCAGCCGGTCTTGGGGTCGTAGCCTTTGCCGAGAACGCGTCCCTCTGCGTCGATGAGCGGACAACCGGAGATGCCCGCGATGGTGGGCAGGTCGTGCCGCGCGTCGAGCGTCTCCATCAGCGCGCGGGCCGTGTCGCAGGGGCAGACCGTCGGCTTGAGCAGCAGGCTGTCGTTCGGCCCGGAGCGGTAGACCACCACCTCGAAATGCCGCTCGATGCGGGAACGGAAGGCGTCCGCACCGAGGATGTTGAGCGTCATCTCGTGGTCGACCTCGGCAACTTCCACCATCTTGCCGCCGCGCTGAAAGAACACGTGCTTGGGTGCGACGACCGGAAACAGCATCCGCGCCGTGTCGCTGAGCCGCTCGCCGTGCGCTTCGTTGGGCAGGATCAGCGGCGTGAGGTTGCTCTGCGGGCGCCTGCCTGAGTTGCCGTCCCTGATGATGAACAGGGCGGCGTCACGAATAAGCGCTTCGAGCGCCTCGCGTGGATTGCCCTCATGCCGTAGTCGCTTGTCCAGGTCTTCGTCGTCTGCCGGCGCGAACCGCACCGCGCAACGAGCATTGGCCAGCGCGCGTCCGACACGCTCCAGCCATCCGCGTCCTGCTTCGTCAGGATCGGGGAAGAGCACGACCTCCCGCCGGGTGACGATCTTCTGCAGCGCGGACACCACCATCTTGGGCACGCTGGCCCCCGGCGTGGCGACCACCGCGGCGAAACCCGCCGACAGGGCCGCACAGGCGTCCGCTTCGCCCTCAACCACCAGCACCGGCCCCTCTTCCGGCAAGGGCCAGGGACAAAGCAGGCCGTTCTTCGCGCCCTTGCTCGACATCGCTTTCGAACCGTTCGAGAAAGGCTTGCCGTCGCTGCGCCGCCGCCGAAACCCGACGACGGCTCCCGCGCCGTCCCGCATGGGGAAATGCACCTCGCGCGGGGCCTGGGCATTGCGCGACTCCGCACCCAGCGCCCGGATGGCCTCGGGCCGCCAACCGCGCACCCGAGCCAGTTCCTCAATGGCATCCGGCGGAGAACCTCCGCTTGTATGGGATGCCGTTTGCTTCGGCGGAGAACCTCCGCCCGAAGTCCTTTGGCTGTTGGGCCGCGCCTGCGATTCAAGCAGGTCGTCGAGCGGGCGTCCCAGCACGAAAGCCACGGCCTCCTTGAAACTGCAATCCCGCGCCTTCCTAACCAGCGCGATCGGGTCGAGACTCTCACCCGTGGCGTGGTCAAAGAAGATATTCTTCGCGCCGCCCAACTGGCACGACGGCTTCTTGTCCTCCCGAAAGGGAGAACGGAACGCCGCGCCCGTGCGCACGTCGGGCAGTCCCAGCCGCGACCAGGTGTCGTGAATGGGCGTCTCCCGCGCGGCGCGAATATGCTCCTCTCTGATCCTGGCCATCGCGCCGCCTTATCCTTCCGCCGCGAATGCGAAGTCTCCGCATGTGGCCGACGCCGGCGCGGTCCGCAGCAGTTGCGAGAGGAACGTCTTGCGATTGTCCACCTGAACCTTCTGGGCACAGTTGCGCACGCCCCAGCGGTCGCCCAGCACAATGGCCGTTGTCCGCGCTCGCGTGACGCCCGTGTAGAACAGGTTGCGGTGATGCATGAACGAGTGCGCCTTGTGGACGATTACCACCGCGCACGGAAATTCGCTTCCTTGGCATTTGTGAAATGTGAGCACGTAGGCCAACTGGATGTCCCGCAGGTTCTCCGAGCCTTTCTCGATCTCGACCGTGCGGTCGTCGAACTCGATGACGAGCGTCCCGTTGGCGTAGATGTCCTTCATGAAGCCAATCGAGCCATTCATCACGCCGAGGTCGTAGTTGTTGCGCGTCTGGATGACCTTGTCGCCCTTGAGCAGCGGCGGACGCCGATTGGCCGGGCGCGGCGGAACCTCGACGCCGAAGCGTTTGCGTTGCACGAGCCGCTGGAGTTCCTCGTTGAGCGCCTGCGTTCCAAGCGATCCTTTGTGGGTCGGCGTCAGGACCTGCACGTCGCGCAGCAGATCGAAGCCCAGTTTCTCCTCCAGCACGTTCGAGAACATCTCGCGCAAGCAACGGCTCACGCCCATCGGATCGGTGAATTGATCGACGAGATACCAGTCGCAGCGGCCATCGGGATGTTTGTCGCTGGTCTTGTTGACCTGCCCCGTGAGAATGGCTGTCGAGTTCTCCTTCAGCACGCCTGCTTGGCGCACACACTCGTCCAAGATGGTTGTGGGCACGGCGCGGGTCTGGATCAGGTCGCGCAGAATGTTGCCCGGTCCGACCGGCGGAAGTTGGTTGTGGTCGCCCACCAGCACGACCGATGTGCGTGTCAGGTCGACGGCCTGAAAGAGATGCCAAGCCAGCGTCACGTCCACCATAGAGACCTCGTCCACGATCAGCACGTCGGCGTCGATCGGATCATCTGGCCCCTTGGCGAATGCGTTGCCATCATAGCCGAGAAGGCGATGGATCGTCTTCGCCTCGCGCCCCGAGAGTTCCTCCAGCCGCTTGGCGGCCTTGCCCGTCGGCGCGGTGAGCGCCACTTCGAGACCGAGTTTCTCGCAGATCGCATCGATGACCGACACACAGAAGCTCTTGCCCACGCCCGCGCCGCCGGAGATCAGGCTGATCCTTTGGACGAGCGCCGTCCGGATGGCGTATTCCTGCTTTTCATTCAGCGTCGGGCAGGCCCGCTCAATGATCTCGTCCAGTTCCTGGGTCTCGACTCGGTGGACTTCTTCGGCGCCCTGCTCGAAGAATCTGGCGAGAGCGGACTCCTGTTCGTGGATGAAAGGCAAGGCCGCCACAACGCGCCCGCCCATATCGACGCACCGCAGTGTCTTTTCGGGGATCAGGCCGTTGAGTTCGGCTTCGATCCGCTCGCGACTGTCGAGGCAATCCATGATGAGCAGCAGGTTCGCCCGTTCGACCAGTTCCTCCAACTCGACCCAGCAGTCGCCCTCTCCCAACGCCTCGTGGATGCAGTGCAGTATCCCGGCGCGGATGCGCGGCTGATGCTCCTTGGCCGTCCCCATCTTGCGGGCGATCTGATCGACCTTCTTGAACCCCAGCCCCTTGATCTCGCGCATGAGCCGGTAGGGATCGTCGCGTAGGATCGCCAGCGCGTTGTTACCCAGCTTCTCGATCAGCGTCGTCACCTGGTGATGCGTCAGCCCGAAGGCCGAAAGCCAGGTCATTGCAGCGTTGAATTTGCGCGACGTGATCCAGACGTTGCGCAGATTCTGGATGGTGGGGAGTGGGACCTTGGCGACCTGCGCGATCCGCTCCGGGGATTCCAGCAGGACACCTTCAAAATCGTCGCCACACGCCTGAACGATCTTTGCAGCGCGCGAGGGACCGATCCCCTTCACCTCCGGATGATTGGCGATGAATTGCGCCAGCCCCTCCGCGCCCGACGGCATCTCGATCTCGACGTGCTCCACCTTGAACTGGCGGCCGTAATCGGGATGCGTCTCCCAGCGGCCCGCCAGCGCGATGTGCTGCCCTTCGGTCGCGAACAGGTTCCCCGCGAACGAATGGGACTTGCCGTCCGTCCCGCGCAGCCGCCCCGCCGAGAACTTCGGCCCGGCGTAGAACACCTTCTCGATATTTCCTCGCAGGATGATTGGTTGATTCATGACAATGCCTTTCTGATTCGCGCGCCGATCCACTGCATCACGGGGACCGCCATGCTGTTGCCCAGCGCCTTGTATCGATGTCCGTCGGGAGTTTTGGCCAGTTCGCGCGCGAGGGTCTCCGGCCAGCCGGAGGCGATGAAGTACGCCGTCATCTCCTCGATGTCCTTGGGGCGGCGCGCCTTCGGCCAGTCGACCAGAGTAAAATCATCCGGGAATCCCTGCAGTCGTTCGCACTCGCGCGGCGTGAGCCTGCGCACGCCGATCTCCTGGCGTAGGAACTGGTAGTTGTGTTCGGCCTCCGAGCGCAGCGCCCCGGCGGTCCCGTCCTCGACCTCGCCGCCCCCTTGCGCCCAGTGGACCATCACGCCGTGCGGGCGCGTGGCCTGCAGCGTGAACATGGGATCGCCGAGCGAACCGATGCCGTCGCCGCAGCGCGGATTGTCCGTGGACACGCCTGTGCGCGATCCGGGTTCGAGAATCGGAGCGGCCACGGCCACCTGTCCGCCGCCATTGGCGTGGCTGCCGTGGTGGCCCATCGCCCGCAGGGGCGGCGAGATGGAACCGGGCTTGGGATCGTTCTTGCAGTCGAAGGCCAGCGCGCCGGGCGGATCGTCGGGCACATACAGCCCGCATCCGCCATTGACATGCTGGTTGTCGATCCCCTGGTCGTTGAAGAAGTGCGCGGTCAGCGCTGGCGCGATTCGCTTGGGCCAGGTAACGAGGTTCTGGCATTCGTCTCCGGCAGGTCCGCCGCTGCCCTTGGCCCATTTGGCAGTCACCGCCGAAGCAATCAGCGGGATGCCGCGTCCCGTGCCGTCCTCGCTGCCATCGTGGCTTGCGGGCAAAGCATGAGCAGTTTCCCTTGGAATCTCCGGCCCAAAGGCAACGAGGTTTGAACTGTCGCCCGAAGACTCGGACGCGCGGAGCGGTGGAACAACGTCCCCGCACGAATCCGCATTGCCAGTCTTGTTGTCGCGGGTGAAATACCTCGCCTGAAATGCGATGGCCCCGAGTGGATTGAGCGGAGCCCCGTCGGCTCCGACGAAGGTCAGTTGTTGTTCCTTCGCGCTTGCGCCTCCAGTGCTCGCCGTAACGGCTCGGGCAATTGGCGTCCCCGTCTGTCCGCCCTCCGCAGAATTCCCGCACACGCTTTCGCGCTCAAAAAGTATCTCGGCGGGGTCGAGCCCGGAGGTTCCAGCACATGCCACAACGAAGACGCGACGGCGCCGTTGGGGCACTCCGAAATGTTGCGCGTCCAGAATTCGCCACGCCGCGCGCCTTTGGGGTCCGACGCAAAAACCAGCGCCGGGCCAGCGCGGAAGGTGTCGCCGGCCAGACCGATGCCAACGCCACAGGCGGGTGCTTTTTCCCACAGCGGGGCGGGGACCGGGTTCGAACGGCCAGTCGGCTCCGACCAGAGCGCCGAGGAAACACCCGAAGGCGTTGTCCGTGGAGGACAAGACTCCGGGAACATTCTCCCAAACGCACACAGTTGGACCGATTGCATTACAGATCTCCACATATCGCAGGGTGAGGTTGCCGCGCTCGTCGGCCAGGCCGCGACGCAGCCCCGCCACCGAGAACGCCTGGCAGGGCGTACCGCCGACGATGATGTCCGGCTTGCCGCACTGCGCGGCTCGAGTCGGAAAGTCCGGGTCGGTAATGTCGCCTAGATTCGACGTCTCGGGAAAACGCTGCGCCAGCACGCGGCATGGGTATGGTTCGATCTCGGACAGCCACAGCGCCTCGAATCCCAGCGGCAGCCAGGCGACGCTGGCGGCCTCGATGCCCGAACAGATGCTTCCAAATGTGATTCGCTTCATGTCTCGACTCTTTCATTGCGTTCGCCTCACCCAAGGTCGCGTTCGTTGATGGCCCGCGCGCAGCGTTCGAGGTATGCCTCGACGAATTGCTTCGCCGTCTGCCGGTCGCCGCAGAAGTAAACCGGCACGCCCCAGTCCACGCAGATCGAGATGGCCGCGCCGAAGACCGCGTTGGGATGCGCCCCGGTGCCGTAAACTCCCTCGATCACGTCGCGCATCGACCCCTCGACGACGACGCAGGCGAACTCGTGTGAGGCCAGTTTCCTCAGTTCCGCGTGGAACCGGTGACGGGCGCGGATGACGGTCTGGGCGAAGTCCGCGAGGGACTTGCGTTCGACCGCCACCCGCTCTTCGCTGCCGACCAGCGAATAGTCACCGGCGGGAAGGGCGCGACGCTCGACGCGGAAACGGTTGGGGTCGAATGCGTACGGCGCCTGCTCCCGCGTATCCGCGGCGATGGAAAGAAGGTCCGCCATCAGAACGGCAGCACGTCGGCTGAGCCATCGTCGGCGGTTCGGTTCGCCGCGTGTTCGGGAGGCACGTCGATCTGGATGCGCCGGTTGAGATAGACGTTGGTGTATTCGCCGTTGGTCTTCTTCTGCACTTCCAGCGTCACGTCGAGCAGTTCGCCCAGCCGGTTCGGCAGCTCGGACAGTTTCAGGCCGCCGACATCCATGCCGCAGGTCGCCAAGTCGTTCTTGAGCCACTTCACGTTCTCGGGGCTGGCGATCACGTTGTTGCGGAACAGGTACCGCCCCGCGCAACGCGGTCCGAGAATCTTCAGCTGCCACTTGAGCATCGGCAGATTGCGCTCCTTGGAGCGCGTCATCTCGACCTTGTCCACCAGCACCTGATACTTGCCGTCGGGCGGTTCCTCGAATTCCTTCTCCTCGACCGGCGCCTCGGCGAAGTCGTCGTCGAACTGCGCCAGATCGAAATCGTCGTGCGCGTCGTTGGGATAACCGTTGGTTTCCATCTGCATGTCTCCTTACTTGGTTGATTTGACCGCCCCGGCGCTCGCCGGAGCAGGGGGTGTCTTCGGGGTTTCAAAGGCCTTGGCGAAGGCCTGGAAATTGAGGTCCATCACTTCGGGCAGGCAGCCGAAGCGGTCGCCGGCGTCGTAGTTCGGGCTGGGCTTCGTGCGCACGACGCGCCGGTGCTTCCGCGTTCCGTCCTCGGCCTGCTCTATCTGCACGTCGCAGTAGAGAATGAGGTCCACCAGCCCGATGACGATCTGGCGGAAGGATTCGGACAGCGTCGGCACGGTTCGCGTGACGGTCCCCGTGCGAGTCTCTAGGTCGCGATCCTGGCTGTGGCTGATCAGGATCAGTCCGTAGGGCAGGTGAGCGAGCTTGGTCAGCACGCGGTAGATCTCGTTCTTGATCAGGCCGTAGATCTTCCCGTGCGAGCCGTCGCTCTCATGCTCGAGTCCGCGCTTCTGGCAAATGTGGTCGGCGCAGAGGCGGTAAAGGATATCGATGGTGTCGATGACGACGGTCTTGAATGGGTGTTCGCCCTTGGCGAGTTCCGCACAGATCTCCAGAAACTCGCCCCAGTTCCGGATGGGCTGCTGATAGACTTCGAGGGCGTTGAGGCCCGGCTCCGTGGCCAGGAAGATGGCGTCCGGCGCCTGGGAGGCGAAGGTCGACTTCCCTATTTTCGACGGGCCGTAGAGCAGAATGGAAACGTCGCTGAGCGAGCGTTTCGGCGGTGTCTTCGCGGTCGGCAATGGCATGGCATGAATCTCCTCTCGATTCAGAAAATGGGTTTCTCGGCCTCGGCGTCCTCGGAAAGTTCCGTGTGAGGCGCCTCGTGCCGGTAGAAGTTCTCGATAACGTTGGGGCTGCCGCCCGAGCGGCAGAGCTGGAAGTACGGGCAGGGACGCCCGTAGGTGAAGCACTGGGAGGTGTTCTGATAGAACATATTGCGGCGGCGCGCGTCGAGAAACGAGCGGGTCAGTTCCCACAGTTCGGCGCGCAGCGTGTCGAACTGATCGCGGCTGACGAACAGCATCTCGCGATGAAAGGCGTCGGGCTGCGCGTACCACTCCGCCAGGCGCGCCTGAAACTCCTCGTCCGTCTCCGGCATTTTCCGTTTTGCCGTCGTCTTGCCGGACTTCGACTTGGCGATGAGTTCCGCGCACCGGGCCTGGTATTCGTCCTCGGTTTCGCCCTGCTTCTGGCGCAGCTTCGCCTTGGCCAGGATGTTGTAGACGAGGCCGCTGATGCGCCAACCGAGCGTCTGCTCGATGTACCAGCAGTAGAGTTGAATCTGGAAATCGCCCCAGAGGCGTTCGAGATAACCGGAGTCGATAAGCGAGGCCGTCTTGTGTTCGAGCAGGAAATACTGCCCGTCTTTCTTGACGATCCCGTCGACCTTGCCCGCCAGCGTGAAACTGCGCGACGACGCGCCGGTGGCCGGATTGACGATGTTGCTTTCGAAGGTCTTCTCCAGCGCGACGACCTCGAAATCTTCCTCGGGGTATCGCGCCGCGTAGGCCTTCATCATCGCCGTGGCCAGATGCCAGTCGGCGCGCTGCTTCTCGTCGCCCATCCGTTCGGGGTACAGGGTGTCGATGTGCTCTAGGACGCGGTCGAGGTCGCGGTGGCGATGCCAGAGTTCGAGGCACTCGTGAATAGCCGCCCCGAAGTGAAGGTTGTGGTCCCGTTCGAGCGGGACCAGTTCCTTCAGGTATCGCCACTCGCACGCCTTGCGGCAGTTGCGGAACTTCGACCACATGCTGTAGGTGGTGGTCATCTTCGCGCTCATGAGGCCACCCCCGCAGGCGCGGAGGCGGCGGCGCACGAGCACTTGCCCCTCTTCTCGCCAGGCGTAACTTCCTGTTTGATGGCCACCGCGTCGTCGCCGTATTCGCGCGTCGCGTAGCCGGTGAAGATCTCGGCCAGATCGGCTCCGACCTTGGTCGAGGCGTCGATCTCGCAGGTATGTTGTTCCTTGTCGAAGCGGTAACGCCCGTCCATGCGGAGCCGGGCGCGCCCGTGCAGGCTTTCCACGGCCATCAGCGCCAGCATCAAAGTCTCTTCGATGTCGCGGGCCGGAACCGTCCGAGCGAATCGGTAGCGGTAGATGTGCTTTGTCATGATTCGTTCCTTTCGTTGTTTTGGTTCCGTCCGAGGCCCCGGCGGCGGGCGGCTTCATTCCGATGCCGCTCAGTGGTTACTTACCGGAAGAATCCGCAAACTGTCGGCGCCCCGGACGTTTTCTCCTCACAGCCCGGCTTCGCGCAGGGCGGCCCGCAGCCGGTCGAGCCGGTAGTAGAGCGTTGCGCGGGCAATCCCCGTCTCGCGCGCCACGCGGTACATGTTCGAATCGAGCAGCAGGTCCCACAGTTCGCGCAGGTCTGCGGGCAGGCTCTCCAGCGCCTTGTGCAGGTCCATTCCAAGCGCCAGGTCATCGCCGGTCGGTGCCGAGGGATCGGGTTGGCTGTCGAGGCGGGGTGAACCGTCTTCGTGTTCCTGCCACTCCGGGTCGTCCAGCGACTCGCGGCACAGCCGCCAGTCCCGGCAGGCGGCATGGCGTTCTTCGAGCAGCGTGGCGATGCGATGCTCGACCACGCGCGTCATGAACGTGCTTCGCTTGCTTTTCTTCGGGTCATAGTTTTCGAGGCGCACCAGCAGGTCCAACGCGAGTTCCTGCTCGATGTCCTCGCAGTCCGCCGAGGTGAACCCCGCCTTGCCGATGAGCGTGCGGGCCTTGCTGCGGATCAGGTCGTTGGCGTATTCCCCCAACTCGTAGTACGTGTTCTGGTAATCCATTTCGCGCTCCTTCCCGGACGGGAGGGAGGCGCGTGGATGTCGACGCGAACCGGCGGAGGGACGGACAAACAGAAAGCGGAGGCCGAAATGGAATCGCCGCGATCAACCGATCTCTCGGTTCGGCGACATCCACAACGGCCTCCGCTTGGCGTCCGGCTGGTTGTCTGATGTCTTGGGTTTGTCTGTCCGGGTTAGGCGGGGCGCTCTTCGACGGTCATGTCGAAGGGCAATCCGCCCTTGATTTCCAGTTTCAGGATGAGCCCGTCGCCCATCCGCTCGATGACGTCGAAAAGCTCGACGACCTTGTCCTTGAGTTCGAAATCATCCAGCCCGCATTCGGGCCGGGGACGGTTGTCCCCGCCGAAGCGGACTTGTCGCTCGATCCGGGTCATGGGCGTGAAATGCGGGGCGCCGTCGCGGACCTGAATCTTGAGAATCCGGCCGTAGTTAAGGGCCTGCATCTGTTCGAGCAGGCTGCGATGCTCCCCGCTCAGTTCCCCTTTGGTGGGGCGCTTCAGTGTGGCTTGAACTGTCATATCTGACCTCCAGATGGTTGAGTTCGGCGGCATCTATTTCGCCGCGTTACGGGTGAAATAATGCGGCCAAAGAGGCCTCCACCTGCAGGTCAGGTCTGAATCCGACCCGACGGGTATCAAAAGAAAAGCCGGAGAGAATCCCATGTTTCTCAGGGCTTCTCTCCGGCTCGCAAAATTCTACCGGACGGGTCTAAATCCGACCGGTCATGTCTCGGGTTTCGCGGGAACGAAAGGTCGAATGGCGACCGAAATCGGGTTCAAACGGTAGCCGTATTCCCCTTCGCCGATTCCTTTCCAGCGGACCGTTTCGATGACGTCGCATTCGTCGATGGGCATGCCGGTGTTCTTCTTGATCGCCTTTTCGATGTTTTTGCGGATGCGTCCAATGGCCTTGCCCAGCGATTCCTCGGAAGCGGGCTCGCCGCCCGTGTCGTCGTAGAGCAGTGAACAGAGTTCTTTCGCCGGAATCGCCGTCGCGTCCTCGTCGTTCGCATCGTCCGCGAATCTCGCCAGGAATCGCTTGTATAGGATGTTGAAGATGGCAAAGGCCGTGCTGGATTGTCTGGCGACAACCCGATAGCCGTTGACGAAGACCTCCCGTTCGCCGACCTGCACCGTGAACAAGCGGTCTGGATTGGGAGGCATCTCCGTTTCGAAGGTCGCGGGATGCCTCCGGCCCTTTGTATAGATGGGCAGCGATGGGTTGCCGAGGTTGGTTGCCGGATTGCAGGCCGCCCTGGCTTGGAGGAGCGAATTGAGAGAGGCGCTGCCGGTCAGCAGCTCGGACAACGAGACAACGGGCAGCCAATCCTCCTGAAGGAATCGCTCGGTCTTGCCCCTGGGATGAACAACAAGCCACAGCGCCTTGTTATGGTTCGCCACAGCCCACTCGCGCGTCATGTGCTGGCACGATTCGCAGAAGTCGACGATACACAGCCAGACCTCCTCGTCGCCCACATCAACGCGAAAGACCCACGGGGCTTTCTCCTTCCAGGTCAGGCCCGCCTCTTTCAGGGCGGACTCGACGAAGGCTTTGACTCCGTTCGGCAGAAGACGCACGCGCCATTCCTCATAGTGCCTCTTTTTGCCGGGCAGGATTCGCCTGTCACAATCCGGGCACTTGTAGTCGTCGCCATAGAGGTCCAATCCGTCCTCGATATAGATTCGTCCCCGGCAACTGCGATTCTTGACGAAGCGGAAGTCCTCGGTGTCCTCCGCATTGGCGCATCGTACATACTGCCGATCCTCGAGTTCGATGAGACCGCGTTCGGCAAGCAAGTCGGCGGCTTCCCGAAGCTCCGCCGAAGGTTTCGACTGGGTGCCGTCGGCGAGGAGTCTGTCCAGCAGTTCAGGACTGCTTCTTGAAGCGTTTTTCAGTCGAGAGGATGGGGATGCCATATTCCTGCCTCATGTGGTTTTCGAATTCCTGCCGCTGGAAAACATTCAGCCGGTGGTCGGAGTAACGGACGACGAACTCGTCCTCTTCATGGTCTTCCTCTCGCTCGAAAATGACGCTCACGCGCTTCTTGGCGAAGCAGACCTTGATGCTCTCGATATTTCCCAGGTGCTCCAGAAGGCCGCCGATGACCGACTCGAAATGAACGATGGCCGGACCGATGGCCTTCTGATCGGATATCTTGAGTTTTGGGGAACCGTCGAGGGGCGAGTTTGCGAAGACCAATTCCACGAACTCCATCTTCTTGTCCTCGCCGTCCTTCAAACGCGAGAGCAGCCGCTCCAGTTGCTTGGCATAGGTCACCTCGGATTCGTTCTCGTAGGAGACCTCCTTGCCGAAGTAGCCGGAAGCCAGCTGGTTCGCGATCTCCAGGGATTCGGCGATGCTCTTCGAGGCGATGTTCACGCGCTTGGCGCCGCTCTCGAAATCCAGAATGATCCATTCGGGACGGTGCCCGTGGATGATCTTGTTGTCGTGAACGATGTGCTCGGGGCGCTCGGCGCGGCGAACGAAGACCAGAAGCCTGCCGCCCATTTCGATCACGTCGCGGAACTCGCTTGTGTGACCGTCGGCGAGAGCGATGTCCGCTTGACGCAACGCCTGCAAGACTTCATTGGACTGTAAGTATTCCTCAAACGTCCGATCGCCAGGCTTGCGCGCCTGGGTGGTCATCTCCATCCGGGCGAATCCCTTGCGGTGAATCTTGCTCAAGTGAAACACGTCGCGCAGCAGCATCGGGTCTTCCCGGTAGAGCGCAAACAGGAGGGCGGGCACGTCGAACTTCTCTTCGTTGACCCGGCACTGCTCGGCAACCTCTTCGGGCAAACGCCGCTGGGCCAGTTCGGTGATGGCCGCGTGTGATTGATGGCGGGCGAAGCACGAGACGAGATGATAGGGTGTCAATGTCCCATTGCACTCGCAAAGCGCCTCGCGCCTGGCGTGGATCGAGTCCTCGACATCGAGACCAAGGTTCCGACAGAGGATCGCCGCCCGCCGCCCATTCAGGCCGCCAGCCCACTCGGCCAAGTGCCCGTTTGTGTTGAGTCGGCGCAGGATATCCTCCAGCCCGAGTTCCAAGTCGTTTTCCCAAAACTCCGCGAGTGGGGCGCCGACTTCGCGCATGCTCTCGTTAAACGCGTTCCGCATTTGCAGAACCTCCTTTCATGTTGTCGCAGCCGCACTCACGGCCCGTATAGTGAAATAAACACTAAACATCCAAAACAAAAAGAGAGAGGCGGGCGTCATTCCCAGCCTCCCGAAAACAGATCCGGCTCCGGCTTCTCCGGCAGAATGAGTTTCAAGTCCTCCAGCCGAATCTGCATTGCCTGGCCGGAGACGTTGAACCGCTTGGCCATTTCCCGAGCCACCTCGACCGTTGGGCGTTCGTCGTCCCAGCGCGCCTTCAGTTGCTCGATCTCCTCGAAGGCTACGTACTGACCGGCGGAGCCGTAGACCTGCTCCCAGACGCGAAACACGCGGTCCTCGGGCATCAGCAGATACCCCGCGAAGCAGTCCGCCTGCCATTCCATCGGCTCCCTGGATTGGGTGGACCGGCAGACGATGGACGGCTCGCTCTGGAAATCGAAAAGCGATGGCTGATCCGGAGGATCACAGATCTGAAGGCGGTGCAGTTCCCAGTGGCCGATCTCGTGGGCCAGCGTGAAGTTGAAGCGCCCTTCCTTCGAGGGGTTGTCCGTCGGCTCCAGCGACTCATCGATCATGACGGTCTGGGACTCGATCCACGTCGCGCCGAGCACATCGGTTAGTCCCAGCCGTTCGGCCAGATCGCCGATCTCCAGCGTCAGGCCCAGCGAACACTCAAGGATGGCGTCCACCGGCACCGGCGCATCGTCGGCCAGGCCATATTGACGCGCGTAGGTATGAATCAGCGCGGTGGCCGCTCGCTCGATATGGGGCTTGGGCATAAACTTGACTGGATACAGACGGCTCACTGCTTGTCCTCGTCCTCCTTGTCTGGATCGACCATGCGAGCCGTCATCTTGCGAATTTCCTCTTCACTCCGGCCGTTGGCCACGCGCAGAAAGTCGGCCAGGGCCTTCGGCTTCTTTCTGATGATCTCCGAAATGTCCGGATCGACCTTGCCCGCCAGCGCCAGCAGCTCGTCGGTGTTGCAGTCCAGCAGGGCGGCCATCTTCTTGATGTTCTCCGCGCTCGGCGGATCGAACTCCCCATTCTCGATCTTGCTCACAAACGTGGGGCTGATCCCCACCTTGGCCGCGAACTGGCGGAGTGAGTAAGAGGGATCGGTCTCCATCTTCTTCTTGCGCAGTTCCTGTATCCGTTTTCCGAACTCAGCGTTTCCTGGCATAGTTCATCGTTTCCTGTCTTTCATCGAAGCAACGAAGCGCGAGAGGCGCTTTACGACCCTCGCGCACAATGTTGAGGATAATATAAACACCCGGACCCGTTCATGTCAACCCCCAAATGTAAGCGCAAAACCGACAGTTTTTGCCTCTCGCCGGTAGGTAACCAATGGGGCGTCTCCTCCCAGACGCCAGCAAACCGAGTCGAGGACGAAAGCCGATGCAGAAAACACATGAAGAACGGGAACGCCCCCTTCAAAGGCTGGACGATCTGGCATCGATCCTGGCCCTCGGCGTCCTGCGCCTGCGGGCGCGGCGGGCCATGTCAGCCACATCGAAGAAAGTTCCACATTCTCCTGTGAAGGACTTGATTTCGACTCCCGAACGAAGCGTTCATTGTGACCGAGACAACGCGTGAAGGAGGTCCAATGAACGCATCAGAGAAACTGAACAACGACGGGGGCAACGGGGCGGATCGCCTGCGGGGAACGGTCCTGCGGCAATTGGCCGCCCTGTCCAAAATGAAGGTCCCCGAACTGCGGGAGAAGTGGCGTGAACTGAACGGAACGAAACCACCCGCCTACAACCGCCAGTATCTGATCCGCCGCTTGGCCTATCGCATCCAGGAAATGTACTACGGCGGCCTGAGCGAGAATGCGAAACAGCAACTGGCCCAGGTCGCCGAGGCTGATCCCCTGGCCTGCGTCGGCAAGCCCAAAGCCCAGAAGAAGCCTGAGCCTGCCCGGCTGGTGCCGGGGACGCGCCTCAAGCGTCGGTGGCGCGGGGTCGAGTATGAGGTGGTCGTCGTCGAGGGCGGCTTCAAGTATGACGGGCAGGTCTACCGCTCGCTGACCGCCGTGGCCATCGCCATTACCGGCACGAAGTGGAGCGGGCGCATCTTCTTCGGACTCCCGCCGGTCAGGAGCATCAAGAAGGGGAAGCGTCATGCCTGAGACCTTGCTCCGCCCACAAACCGAACGCGCCACCGTCCGCTGCGCCGTCTATACGCGCAAGAGTCATGAGGACGGTCTGGAGCAGGAATTCAACTCCCTCGACGCCCAGCGCGAAGCCTGCGAGGCGTTCATCAGAAGCCAGGCCTCGCGCGGATGGGAACTGGCGCCCGGCCAATATGACGATGGCGGATTCTCTGGCGGGACGATGGAGCGCCCGGCGCTCAAGATGCTGCTCAAGGACATCGCGGACGGTGAGGTCGATATCATTGTCGTCTACAAGATCGACCGGCTGTCGCGGTCGCTGCTCGATTTCTTCCGCATGGTCGAGGTCTTCGAAGAGCAAAACGTGAGTTTCGTCTCGGTCACCGAGCAATTCAACACCACCGACTCGTCGGGTCGCCTGATGCTCGGCATCCTGATGTCCTTCGCTCAATACGAACGCGAGATCGCGGGGGAACGCATCCGAGACAAGGTCGCCGCCGCAAAGCGTCGCGGCAAGTGGTGCGGAGGGCCGCCGCCGCTTGGTTACGATGTGGATTACGACAACAAGCGGCTGGTCGTCAACGAGAGTGAGGCGCAACTCGTCCGGCGTATCTTCCGACGCTTTGTCCAGACCGGTTCTTCGCTGCAAGTCGCACGGGAACTGAACGCCGATGGGCTGACCACCAAGTCCTGGACCACCAAGAAGGGCAATCATCGCGCCGGGCATCCGTGGTCCGTCGGCCATCTCTATCGCCACTATAAGAACCGTCTCTATCTCGGCGAAGTGCAACACAACGGCAACACTTACCCCGGCGAGCATGAGGCCATCCTTGACCGCGCGCTCTGGGATCGGACGCAGGAACTGCTGGCCGACAACAACCGGACGCGACGGTTTTCCGGTCGCCAAACCTCCAACTCCCCGCTGCGCCGACTCATCCGCTGCGGGCATTGCGACAGCGCCATGAGTCCGACCTACGCGAAACGCCACGGACGCCAGTATCATTACTACGTCTGCCAGACCGCTGCCAAACGCGGCGCGGGCGTGTGCCCGGTCAGCCGTGTCGCGGCGGGCGAAATCGAGAAGGTCGTCGTCGAGCAACTGGGCGCGGTCTTCCGCACACCCACGCTGGTCGCCAAAACGTTCATGTCCGCCCGGAATCAGGAAGACGAGGAGCGCCGCCGCCTGAACGATGAACAGACGCGGCTCAGGTCGGAATTGAAAGCGCTTCAGGACGAGGCGATCCAACTCGTGCGTGACGGCGGCGACGCCGACCGGATTATGGAACTGAACGCAAAGGCATCCTCGGTCGGCCACGACCTCGACCGGATCGAGCGCGATCTGGCGGGACTCGGCCAGAGCAACATCACCGAGCATGACGTCGCCGAGGCCTTCGGTTCGCTTGAGGAATTCTGGGAGGTGCTATTTCCAACTGAGAAGCAACGCATCGTTCAGACGCTGGTCGAGCGGATCACGGTCTGGCCGGATGGACTCGATCTGAAACTGAAAGCCGTGGGTGTCGCGGGACTGGTCGCCGATCTGAATGCCTATGCCGACGAAGCGCGGCAACGGGGAGGCCAATCATGAGCGACGGCAAAGTCACGATCCGCTCCACAGCCGACGGGGGCCTGCTGATTCACGTGCCGATGCTGATGCGCAAACGCTTCGGGCGAAAACTGATCATCGCTCCCGAAGGCCTCGACGGATCGAGCACCGGCGACCATTCTGCGAGCCAGGAACGTCTTGTCGCGATCCTGGCCCGCGCCCATGCCTGGACCCGGCTTCTCGACGAAGGCCGGTATGGCTCGACGAAGCAGCTCGCCGACGCGCTGGGCAAGGACCCCTCTTATGTTGCTCGAGTTCTGCGTCTCGCCACCATTGCGCCGGATATCACGCAGGCCATTCTCGATGGCCGCGAACCGGATGGGCTTTCCTACATGAAACTGATCAAGGTCCTCTCTTACGATTGGAACGAGCAGCGCAAGGCGCTCGGGTTCGCGTAGCCGTTTGACCCTCTGAAATCCCCCTCATCCCAGACGCCGGAAGCGCACGCCGCGCCTCCGGCGTTTTGCTGTCTTGCGGCCATTTCGTGATCGTAGAGCCGAGGGCTGGCCTGTCGTCATTGCGCCCGCAAAAGGAAATCCTCTCAAGAAACGCTTCCCGGCCCTGGAAGCGAAAGTCAGTAACGCTTCCAAGCTGATCGCGTCTTGGCCTTTGTTTATGCGGCTTTCATGAAAAGGCTGTGGACTTCCGGTTCGAGAAACGCCGCCGGGTAAAGGTTTTTGGGCAGGCCGTTCGATGGTCGCTCGCAAAACGCGAAAACCGATGAGCGCCATAAGGCACTGAAATGGCTTGTCTTATGCGAAATCGTCTCCTCGGACTCAGTCCACAGGTATTGGAGAGAACAGAGAGATTCGGGGAGAAATGTGGCCAGATTGGGGGGAAATGCCGGACGGCAAGTCCACAGGCCGGGGTGGCGGGAAACCGCGCAAAGCCCCGCCAATAAAGGGCCAAAACGCAAAACGCCCCCTCGGGCCGGTTGCCCGAGAGAGCGTGGTTGCATTCTAAATAATGGTGGAGGTGGCGGGAATCGAACCCGCGTCCGAAGGACTTCAGCTGGCGAAGACTACGTGCGTATCCGGTCCGTTAGGTTTCGCGAGCGCAACGTACGAACCGGCAGGAGCGCGCGCCCGCTATCCTCTAGGTTTCGGTCGGAGTCACGAGGAGGGGACCCAACCTATCCTGCTGTGTGTCGCCCCGGCCCGCCCTCGCAGGAAAGAGCGGCGGGACGTGGCTGCTAAGCAGCCAGTGCTAACTGTGTGTTATCAGCAGTTATATTTAGTTTCCACGATATTTACGAGTCGCGGACAACTCGGCACGCCTCCACCGCCTCATGACCCCCGTCGAATCCAGAGCACCCCCATTGGTGATCGTCGGTATCATTATAAGGTGTGCGCGGGGCAAAAGCAAACCATGCCGTCCGCAACCCCCTTTCGCGGGAGGGGATTCTCGTGTAGGATAACGGATTCAACCCAGCGAGCGCCTATGAATGCGGATCCCCGGATCGTCATCGTCCTGCCGGCCTACAACGCCGCCGCCACCCTGGAGCGGACCTACGCCGATATCCCGAAGGAGCGGGTGGCCAAAATCATCCTCGTGGACGACGTGAGCCAGGACCAGACCGTGGAGATCGCCCGGTCGCTCGGGCTCGAGGTGGTCATCCACGTCCAGAACCGGGGGTACGGCGGGAATCAGAAGACGTGCTACCTCGAGGCGCTCAAGGAGGGGGCCGACGTGGTGGTCATGCTCCACCCCGACCACCAGTACGACTCCCGGCTGGTGCCCGAGCTCGTCGGGCCGATAGTCCGGGGCGAGGCGGACATGGTCATGGGGTCCCGCATCCTCAACGGGCGCGCGCTCGAAGGGGGGATGCCGGTCTGGAAGTACGCGGCGAACCGGGCGCTGACGGCGCTCGAGAACCTCGTCTTCGGCACGCGCCTCACCGACGGCCACAGCGGTTTTCGCGCCTACAGCCGGCGGCTCCTGACGACGGTCCCGTTCCTGCTCAATTCCGACGATTTCGTCTTCGATTCGCAGATGATCGCCCAGGCCGCCCACATGGGGTTCCGGATCGGGGAGATCCCGGTGCAGGCGCGCTATTTCCCGGAGGCGTCGAGCGTCAATTTCCGCGTCAGCACCGTCTATGGAATCAAGACGCTGGGAGTGCTATTATGTTTCCTCCTGCAGCGGTCCCATCTGGTACACTACAGGTTTCTCGACCGGAGGCTTGCGGACGTCGTGAGCCGGTACCACCAGGGGAATATCTTCCGGCGGTAGGGGGGCATCCGGGGCCGGTCCTAATCTTGTGAAAGTTGCAGTTTTGTTGAAGTTTTGTAGTTGCGCGGCGGTTTTGCCCATGCTAGACTCAAAACTTTGCCAATGCTGGCGTAGCTCAGCTGGTAGAGCAGCTGATTTGTAATCAGCCGGTCGGGGGTTCAAATCCTCTCGCCAGCTCCAGGCTTAAGAGATATAAGGGTATATAAAATAAAGGTTTGCGGGCTCGCTGGCGGGCGGTGAGCCGACACGCGGCAAACCGGGCCCAGGCCCAGCGGATTATGGAGAGGTGGTCGAGCGGTTAATGGCACTGGGCTGTAAACCCAGCGTGCTTCGGCACTACGAAGGTTCGAATCCTTCCCTCTCCACCATTTTTTTAAGCGGGAGTAACTCAGTTGGCAGAGTCATAGCCTTCCAAGCTATTGGTCGCGGGTTCGAGTCCCGTCTCCCGCTCCAGTACCCAGCCCACGTAGCTCAGTCGGCAGAGCGCGTCCTTGGTAAGGACGAGGTCACCAGTTCGAATCTGGTCGTGGGCTCCAGCGGGGCCCCTGCGGGGCGCAGGTCGGGAAGAGTCATTATTAGAGGGAATAAATAATCGGGCGCACAAGTCAGGAGAAGCGAGTATGGCCAAGGAGAAATTTGATCGCAGCAAACCGCATGTCAACATCGGGACGATCGGACACATCGATCACGGCAAGACGACCTTGACCGCGGCGATCACGATAGTGATGAACAAGCTGGATCC
>Ga0123326_1000091_pt1 | contig 80745 bp, 61 predicted proteins | sample BioC13SIPDNA_FD_89739 | JGI IMG/M metagenome (GOLD analysis project Ga0123326, IMG submission 89739) | Anaerobic biogas reactor microbial communites from Washington, USA - Biogas_R1_A C13 SIP DNA | ecosystem: Engineered > Bioreactor > Anaerobic > Unclassified | place: Washington, USA | collected...
AGTGTTTCGCATAGCGGGCCGGGCTCCCCTGGAGTATTTCCCCACGTTTCCGAAGATGCTGGGTTTCGTGGCTGCCAAATGCCTTGGATGTCTGATTCACGGGCTGGCCTTCTTTCTCCTGCTACGCGGTTTGACGCCCATCGAATTCCGCTATTATCTTGTTACTACGGGGACATTCTTTGCCGCCGGGCTCGTTGGTATGGCAGCGTTCTTTTCACCCCAAGGTCTCGGTGTCACCGAAGGCGTGCTGTACCTGGTTCTCTCGGCCTTCCTGCCGAAACCCGCGGTTGTCTTCGGAGCATTGGTGATACGGCTGATTGTGAGCATCACGGAGCTGCTCCTGGCGGGGGTATTCGTAGTGCTGGACAAGCGATATCCCTTAACCACGGCAAAGAGCGATGTGGTGGAAATTGAAGATGAACCCGGGGCGGTACATGCGGAATCCCACCGAGATAATTAAGACGCATCCGACAGTCGCGGTGCTGACGGTCCTTCTGCGGTTGTTGGGCGGGCACAGTGTCTCGAATGTGTGGTGGCTTGTCAATGACCACCATCTCTTCAGCTACGACTTGATTGGGCACATCAGCCACACGCGCAATTGCATCAATGCCCTGAACATCAGCCGCGGCGAACGCCCGGCGTCGGTGATTGTGGCCGTCACAAAGGCCTATTCATGGTTTTACCCACCGTTGATGTGCCTGGGCGGCGTTATACCGCCCATCTTGGGGTGGAGCACCCTTGACGGCGTTTCGTTTACAAACACGGCCTATTCCTCCATCTTCGGCGCCGCCGCCGCTACCGCCGCCATCTTTGTCTTTGAAGTGACGATGCTCCGCTTCTGGAGTAAGCGGGCGTTTGGCTTACGGATATAGGAAGACTCGTCGTGAAAGAGAGCACCGCGAAGAGAAACGAGGTTGACGGCGGGGCCTGTGGCACTGCGTTCGCCAAGTGGAAAGCGGTGTCAGACGTGCTGCGCCTGGGGCAGTCAGACGGCATGCTGCGTTTGCTTGCCGCGTATGTCGTCGCCCTTGGCGGTGTTCAGGTGCTGGTCATCGGGTCCAGCCTGCTCAGAATTCCGATCACGCAAATCGTGGCCATCATCGTCCTTATTGCGTCTATATCGTTCGGATTCCTGCAATGGCGCATCCTGAAGTGCAGGCCATTCTCTGAAGATGGCGCCGGCGAGGTCTCAGAGTCGGGCAAAGGTCTGGCGATTGCCATCGCGAGCGTGGCCGCGTTGGTGTTGCTCTTCATGGCCGTGCAAATGGGGCTCAAGCCGGATTTTTCGTGGGACGGCCCGGCCTATCACTTCCCGATGATGAATTTCTGGGCGCAGAACGGGTATATCGACTTCGTTCACCTTGACCCGGAATTGGGGGTTGAGGGGATCTCGGGGTGGCTCCGGTTCACCTTCAATGTTTTCAATGGTTTCCCATTCGGGGTCGAGGCCTGTGCGTGGACCATCGTTCAGGCTTTTCACAACTCGCATCTTGCCGCCATTGGGGGTTTCCTGTACGCGCCGCTGGCCATGCTGGGGATTGCCTATCTCGCGCGGGTTCTGGGCGTGAATTCCCGGCTCGCGTTGGCATCGGGGGCGTGCTTTGCCCTGCTTCCCGTCACTGTACAGCAGTTGCCGACCACTAAGGTTGACGCTGCGTATGCCGGGGCGGTCATCGCGATGATAGCGCTCGCGGTTCACATAATCAGGGGATTCCAACGATTCCGGTTGGAATGGTGTTTTGCGGGCCCCATGGGGTGCGCGATGGGTCTGGCGCTGGGTTCTAAGCTCTCTGGCCCGATATTGGCCTTATTCTGTGGGGTATGGATTGCCGGGTTGTTCCTTCTGGTCACAGTTTGTCCTGTGCGATTCCGGTCTGTCCTGGCGCTTCAGGGTACCGATCGAGTTGCGCGCTGGAGGCTCCTGGTTAAGGGCATTGCCTTTCTGGCATTAATTGCCTCTTGCGGCATCGCGGTTGGAGGATACTGGAATCTCAGGAACTGGGTGCACCACGGCAATCCGATGTGGCCGGCAAAGATTGCAATTGGCCGCCATGTGCTCTTCCCTCATGACCAGACAGGCACAAATGCGGAATCACATGCCAAGTTCCCCCTTGGAAAGCTCTGGCTTCAGGGAGGATTAGGCCCAGAAGAGCATCACTGGCCGAAGAGCGTCAAGGCCATTCCCAACTGGTATGGCGGATGGGGCTATCTGTGGCTGCTGGGGGCATTGCCGGGCATTGTGTATATCCTGGCGTGCCGGGCAAGGCAGTGGTGGATGGATCTTCGGAGCAGGGCACCCAGCCGGGCTGGGTTTGAATTGGCGTGGCTCGTTCCGCTTCTTTTTCTTGGCGCTCTTGCCCTGCACTTGATACCCGGTTCGGGCAGGGCCCGATACAGTTACTGGATTTATGGGCTGGGACTGCCATGTTTCTTCTTCGCAGCCGAACAGGCCCTGGCCACGGCCATAAGCTGGCGACGACCGTGGCGTCTATTGGGCCGTCTTTGGGTCGTTTTCTGTGTAGGGCTAATGGTGTTCGAAGCGGTATATTGCGCGGTGTGGTGGGGTGCAAAATCCTATTCGTATGCCACCGGCCTTGGCTGGCCGCCGTTCCGCCAAGCCCCGCTGCGGGTCCTGCGAACGTTCTATTGGCATGACCCGATTGGGTATATCAAGCCTCCGCTGAGTTGCAGTGTTTTTGATGAGATTCTGCACGATACCGATGCCGTGGCGTTGCATTCCATGGACGAACCGGTGTTGAACCTGCTGCTGTTGGGACAGGTGTCTGAACCCATTGGCGCGCGCCCCGTGCACTTCATCGGGTATGAAGTCCTGAGCGACGAGGCGGCGCTGGCCAGACAACTCAAGAAGCATACGATCCGCTACGTAATCCTTTCCAGCAAGACTACAATCCCGGAAGCCGCGTTACGGCTGGCCTTGCGCGTGCACGAAGTACCGCTGCAATTCTGGGTTCTGGAGTACCAGCCGGGCATCCTGTAAAGCGGAAAGCGTCTCTTCAGACTCATTTTACATATACGTGCACATCGTCAAACAGGACCGGCCCGGCGGGGGCGCTTCCCGTATTCAACGACAACGTGACTTTGGGACCGGGCCACCACGCCGGTACCATGCACGAGACTTCGACCTTGTTCCAACGTCCGTTGCTCGGGGCCCGCGGGGAGGAGAACTCGTAAAAGCCGTCCAGGGACAGATTCACAGTGGCCAATTGGGCCCCTTCCGTTTTGACCATCGCGGTCACTGTGAGGACTTTGCCGGCCACGAGGCCGGGATCAATGCTTGCGGCCTGTGAGACAAAGTACCACTCGGGACCCTGGTCGATGCACAGAGCGCTCTTCCCCGAGTAGGCGCCGTCCTGAACCACGGAAACCTTGTCTTCACGGTCCTTGCGCGCCACCCACTCGGCTGGCCGTCCCGCCTCGACGGCTTCAAAGTCTTGATTAAAAAACAGCGCGATCTCCTCGGGGACGATCGCGGGGTCGTTGTAGCGCGTTGGCGTGGCGAGGGTATCGCGGTCCACGCCGCACCCCGGCGCCAGGAGCAAGACGAAAATGGCGCCTGAGCAGGCGATGCTGCGGCGGAGGGTGGCGGGTTCAGCGGGCATCGAACTCCTCCTGGCTGTAGAAATGGGACGCGACCTCGCGGGTGCCTTCGAGGATGCGTTCGACTTCGTTTTCCTCGAGGCGTCGTTTCCAGGCTTCAGCGGCGGCCTGGCTGTCGCGCTTGATGGCCCGGTAATTTTCGGGCGCGACGTCGCGCGGGTTGCCGTCGCGGGTATGCGCGGCGATGACGGTCTCGGCGCTGGCGTTCCACGTGAGGCCGCAATAGTCGTAGACCGGTTTGAATTCGGCGAGGGGGTCCGCGGAGAGGCGTTCGTGGGTGACGAAATGCCAGTCGGGGTGGGTCTCCCGGTAGCGGCGGACGGCGGAGTACATGGCGTTCCAGACGAGGATGGCCTGGTCGATGATATCGCGGGGGTGCCGGGCGTATTCGAAGATTTGGTCTTTATACGGGGCGAGGAGGCCGTCCATGAGGGCCTCCTGGCCGATGAAGTTTTCGAAATTGAAGTGCCAGTTGAGGCGTTTGATGCTGGAGGCGAACCCGGCGGGGTGGCGGATCATGACCACGACCTTCATGTCGAAGGTTCGGGCGAGCCATTCGACGCTGAACAGGGCGATGGGGTCTTTGAGCAGGGGCCGTTTCCCGGTGAGACGGGCGTGATGGCTGAAGAGCCAGTCCTTGCAGAGTCGGCCGCAGTGGCGCGGGGTGCGGATGCGCGCGAGGTTGGGCAGGAGCGGATAGCGCAGCTCGACGGTGCGGCGCAGGGCGGGCTCGTATTCCGAGGAGCTGTTTTCGGGGATGTGATAGAACATGTATGGGAGATCGCGGGGCATCCAGCGGGGCCCTTCGAGGCCGGCGTCTTTCGCCACGTCGAACGGCTCAAACACATAGAAGGCCTCGTTGCCCGCGCAGAGCATTTTCCCGGCCCAGGTTGTTCCTGATCGATGCGCCCCCGTTACCAGAATCGGATGATGTGCGGTCATACATTCCTCGTACTTTTATTGGCCGAATGCACTGGATGGCATGCGTCCGCCATACCGTCAGGCGCCGCGGCGGATACTTTGCCGTCGCGATGTCCCCGTCCGTCTCGTTTGAGCGGCGGAACCGCTCATGAGCTTTCCGGTTCCGGAGTGCCGGCGTGCTTCGTAACTTCCTGTTTCTGCAGAGCCGTCAGGATGCCTGCCCCGCCGGCCAGAAGGCCCAGCAGCATATTGGCCTTTGAGTTCCACGACATATAAACCAGGCAGGGCAGGAAACACAACATGCCCAGGGCAAACATGCGAAACTGGAGGTGTTTCAGGCGCCGGTAGACGATGTACAGCAACAGGAACACCACGCCGAACGCGCCGAGATAGATGGTCATTCCCAGGTAGCCGACCTGGAGCATGAGCTGTGTGAAGAGCGAATGCGAATTGCGATACTGCCGCTGCTCCTGTTCCTCGACGGGATAATCGCCGCGATCCAATCCGAACGGAAACGGATGGTAGCGGTCGGTGAAGGTGCTTCCCGGGCCGTCTCCGAGCAGGAGGTTGTTGTGGTCGACAAGCTGGGCGTGAATGTTGCGAAACTCGTATACGCGCACCATGGTGGAATGCGAAGCTTCCATCTCGTGGCGTTCCCAGACCTTGAGGGTGTTGGCCATGGAGGCGATGGTGTCGAACATGGCCTCCCCCAGCATGGTGACCAGAACGATGATTGCCACCCCGCACAACCCTGAGAAACCGAGTACATAGAGCTTGGCGCGGGCCCGGTCGACCAGAACCAGAATCAGAAGGCCCAGCGCGGAAAACACCCACAGCATGCGGCCCGCGTTCACCAGTAACAGTCCGCCGGCCAGGATGGCTAGACCGGCCGCGATGAGCCGGTCGAGCAGGCGGAACGCGTTTCCGTGAATCACGAAGATGGTGCCGATTAGAAACACGAAGACAAAGAGGTTCCAGCCGGCCCCGAAACCCACGCGCAGGGTCGTTCCGAATAGCGACCCTTCGCCTGCGAATGCGAGAAACGTCCAGCCGATGACCTTGACAGCCATCGCGAGCAACGCGACTCGCCAGAAATGAAATGCGAGCGAGGGTTCGTTAAAGAACATACGCACAAGGAAATAGAGCCCGAACAGCATCAACGGGAGATTGAGGTGGTTGGCCGCGAGCCGGGGCTCGTTGAGAAGACTGCGAAAACCGTGGAGCGAGGCGACGAAATACACCAGGCCTATCGCGACAATAGCCCAGTCCATGGGCAAGAGCCGTGGGCTTTTCGGGTGCTGCGCGAAGCGCAGGATGCTCAGCGCCGCGGCGATGGCCATCAGGCCCAGGGCAACGAGGTTAGAGAGGGCAACGCCGCCCGCGGAGACCGTGAGGAAGTTCGTCACGCCGGAATCGCCGGTGAATTCCCAGAGGTAACGGGATATTTCGTCGGCGAACACCACGGACACGACAAAGAGGTAGACTCCCCAGCGCAGATTCACCACCGCGACGGCCAACACCAGACCGCACTGCGCATAGGCAAGCGCGGCCGCCGGACCGGGCATGGAATAACAGACGGTGTCATACACCAGGTACACGCCCAGAAGGAGCGCGATGCCCGACACGGGGAAGAAACGCCGGGCGGTCTCACGCTCCGGCCTGCTGTCCTCCGGGAACGGGATAGCACATACGCAACTGTTTTCGGCCGCACTCACTCGAAAGCGGTCCTCATGTTTGCGCGCAGCCTGAACCCGGGCGACGCGTTACGCGGGGTCAGGTTCACGGTTTCGAATCACCCATGAAGAAAGCGTGATAATAGCAGATGCCGAGACCAGGGTGGCGATGAGCATCACCACGGCGGCGCCGGCGCCTCCCCAGCGGGGGATGAAGACGTAGTTCAGGACCACGGTTATTGCGAACTGGAGCAGTTGCACCCAGGTCAGGTAAATGGGCCGTTTTACGGCGTAGAACACCAGGCCGAGGGGGGGCATGAGGACGCTGAATCCGAACGCCAGAATGAGCAGGCGGATGATGTCGAGCGATTCGGCGTACTTCTCCCCGAACACCAGGGATATGAACAGCGGCGCGAGCAGGACGCCGGCAATCGTCAGGGGCAGGATGATGACGTAGAGGCGCAGCACGCGGCGCCGGTAGCGGAGCAGCTCATCGCGCTCCTTCATGGTCGACACGCGCGGCAGGAGCACGGTGATCATGGCGCGCGTGACCAGGGGCAGCGCAAACCCGACCTGATACGCCAGTTCGTAATTGGCGACGGCCTCGGGCGAGGCCAGCATCTTCAGCATGAAACTGCTTGCCCGCATGTGGCCGATGGTGATGGCGTTCATGGCGGCGAGGGGCAGCATGAACGCCACGATGTCTGTCGTCTGCACGGATGCCGGCGGCAGCGATGCGGTGCGGCGAAGGCTCGTGAAGGCGAAGGGCAACACGAGCAGCAGTCCGATGAAGGGGGCGGAGAAATACAGCAGTATCAGCGCGTGGAGACTGTCCTTGCCGAGCAGGGCGAACAGGGCGAGGCCGGAAGCGCGTATGATGTTTACCGTCAGAAAAGAGACCGAGTAGCGGCCGTATTCCTCCCGGGCCTGGAAAATCGAGAGCGACATCGTGTGGAACGCCAGAGCGATCGCCGACAAGACCGAGAGGCGGTAGACCCAGTGAAGCTCCGGGGGGAACTGCTGGTTGGCGAGGATCGGCCCCTGAAACGCCCACAGGCCCAGAAGCAGGACCGCCGCCAGAAGCGCTTTCAGTCCCAGACAGCGTCCGACAACCGAGGTCGCGCGCCTGTCGGGAAATGCGGCGACAAAGCGGACCAGGGTCGCGTTAAGGCCGCCGTCGGCCAGGATGAACACCACGTCCAGAATGGAAATGAATATCGCAACGTTCCCCCAGTCCGCGGGAGAGAGGATTTTTGCCATCAGGATGGTGCAGAGAAAACGCAGGATCCCTGAAACGAAGTTGACCGCCGTCAGGAGCGACAGGTTACGCACGGTGCGCGTTCGCAACAGCGCGAACAAATCGAAGACTCTCTTTTCAAATACCTCTAGAATGGCCGTTTCTCACTCAGCGTTGCGATTCTGGACCGACCGGTCAAATCCTGGACGGCCTGCGCGGCGCCTGCGGCGCGCGTCATGGCCCGACGGCCGGCGCCCCCCTCCCGCCCCATGAAAGACGGGTCACGACCCTCCCTGGTCAGGAAGTCACCCCCGTGCCAGCCATAGTATTCCCGGAACGGCGACAAATCAAGAATCGGCGGAGACTTACGCGGGCAGTCCGGCCGCCGGGAATGGCGTTTCGTTCGCAGCGTGCCGGGAGATTGTGTATACTCTGTTGCCTGGAGAAAGCAGTACCCACATGCTTCCGTTCCGGGAGAAGTGAGGGGAGGTATTCCGTGCCTTCAGGGGGCGAACAAGGGCGTATTGCGTCGATCATTCTGTGCGCAGGCAAGGGGCGGCGGATGCAGTCTCCGAAGACCCCGAAGGTGTGTTTTCCCGTGGCGGGAAAACCGGCGATCTGCCATCTGCTCGAGACCCTGGAGTCGCGGTGCAGCGCGCCCAACATCCTCGTGGTGGGCCATTTGGCGGGCACGGTAGTCGATGAGGTCGGGCCGAAGTTTCCGGATGCCCTGTTTGCGTACCAGGCCAGCCTGCTGGGAACGGGCCACGCGACGCGCCAGGGGGCCAACGTGTTGTCCGGGCTGGGCTACAAGGGGCCCGTCCTGGTTCTGGCAGGCGACAAACTGATCGAGCCCCGAACACTCGATAAGCTGATCACGGCGTTCGAGCAGGGGCAGCCTGACGTGGCCCTGGTTGTTGCGCCGAAACGGCGCTGGCCCAACGCGGGCCGAATCGTGACCGGCCCCGGCGGAAGGCTTCTCCAGATTATTGAAAAGGCCGATCTCCTCCGGGCCAGCCAGGATGGAACGACTTTTCAGATCGCGGGCGAGGCGCGGACCGCCGACGAGGTCGAGAATGCCGTCGAATGGGTCAACCAGGCGGTCTATCTCTTCCGCGCACCGGTGCTGTACGACGCTCTCGCCAGTCTCCGCCGCGACAATGTGCAGCAAGAGGAATACCTTACGGACACCATTGACTACGCGGTCTCTCGAGGGCTGACGGTCACGCCGGTGCCTGTCGATGACCCCGAAGACGTTCTGGGGTTTAACAGTCCTCCCGAACTGCTGGAGATCGAAGAGCATTTTCGTAAGAAGCTGGGGCTGGCCGTCTCGGAACAGGTCGCCCTGGACCCCGCGGCATTCAAGCCGGCCGAGACCTGGGCGCAGCTTCTCGCGAATCCCGACGGCGCGGTATCGGGCATGTTGCGCGCCATCTACGGCGACAACGCATGCCTCCGTGAGGAGAAGCGGGCCCGGCTGCTGCGCACAGTGGAACTGTTCATCGAGCGGTACGGGGCGGATGGTCCCGTGACGGTCATTCGGGCTCCGGGCCGCATCAATTTGATGGGGCGCCACGTAGACCACCGGGGTGGCTGCGTGAATCTGACCGCCATCGATCGCGAGCACATTATGGTGGCGCGTCCGCGCAATGACACGCTGGTGCGCGCCCACAACCTCGACGAGGATACGTTCGAGGATTTGGAATTCTCCGTGGATGACTTGCTGCGCCAGGTCCGGCTCGACCAATGGCGCGATTTCGTCGACAGCGAAGCGGTCCTCAAGATGGTGAGCGACCTCCAGGGCAATTGGGGCAATTATCTCAAGGCGCCCATGCTCCGGTTGCAGGAGCGGTTCAAGGACCGCCGGATTCACGGGGTGGATTGCGTGGTGAGCGGCGACATCCCGATGGCGGCCGGCCTGAGTTCTTCGTCGGCCCTCGTGGTGGCGATGGGCGAGGCACTGGTGCTTTCAAACGGTCTCGACGTCACGCCGAACGACCTGGTGTACCTGTGCGGTGAAGGCGAGTGGTTTGTGGGCACGCGGGGCGGCAGCGCCGACCACGCCGCGGTGAAGCTGAGCCAGTTCGGGCAGGTGGTCACGGTGGGCTTTTTCCCGTTCGTGATTCGCGGGTATGTGCCGTTTCCCGCGGACTATTCGCTCATCATCGCGAATTCGCGGGTGCAGGCGCGGAAAGCCGCGGGCGCGCGCGAGGCGTTCAACGAACGCGTGGCCTCGTATGAGTTGGCCGTGCACTGGGTGCGGAAACTCTTCCCGAATTACGCGCCATTGATTGCCCATTTACGCGATATCTCGCCGGAAACCCTGGGGATCCGGTCGGCGGACGTCTACCGGATCCTGCTCGACGTGCCGGAGACCGTCAGCGCGGATGCCCTGCGGCGGACCATCGGCACCGATGCGTTCGAGCGGATTACCCTGATGCATTCGGCCCGGGAGAGCTATCCCCTGCGGGCGCGGCTGCTGTTCGGGATCGCGGAGTGCGAACGCAGTAAGATGCTTCACCGGCTGCTTCTCGAGGGCGACATTCGCCGGGTGGGGTGGATGATGAATGTCTCGCATAACGGCGACCGGGTTGCGGGAGCGGACGGCGCCGCGTATCTCCCGCCCCTGGATGATGCCTACCTCAATGCTCGCATCAGTGACCTTCAGAGCGAGGACCCCGGCCGGGTTTTCGCCGGTCAACTCTACGCGCAGCCGGGTTCGTACGCCTGCAGCATCCCTCCGATCGATCGGATGGTGGACATTGCGCTGGAGACGCCCGGCGTGCTCGGGGCGCAGATTTCCGGCGCCGGTCTGGGCGGCTGCATGATGGTGCTGACGGAATCGCGTGGCGCCGAGGAGGTGGTCAGCCGCCTGACCCGGCATTATTACGAGCCGAACGGGCTCGAGCCGGGCGCCAGCGCTTTTGTGCCTATCGCGGGATGTTCGCACCTGCGCCTTCCCTGAACGGAACGGCGCGCGGCTCCTAAATAATTGACATGACGGGACTTGCCTGTTAGGGTGAGGTGAATACGCCATCCAGGGCGGTGTCGGAGGTGACCGTGAGCAAAGAGTGGGGTCAGCTGGGCGATATTGCGCGTCTGTTTGTTCAATTGATGCCGAATTTCAAGTGGATCGCGTTGGTTTCGTTGGCCGTGGCGCTGATTGCAGGGGCCTATGTTGCCCTCACGCACGAGCCAACCTACCTCAGTGAAGCCATTGCGATTGTGCGGCCGCAGCAACTGCTGGTGGCCCGCGCCAAGAAAGATGAAACGCAACCCATCGAGGAAAAGGCGAAATCGCTGCTTCCCCAGCCGCTCGACGTCACGGACTACGTCCTCTTTCTGCAATCGGAAGGCATGCTTTCGTCGGTAGCCCAGGCCTACAACACCTATCATGCAAGCGACTCGGAGCCGCTGCTCACCGTGGCCCAGCTGCGCCGCATGCTGACACCCAATGCCCGTCTGGAGATCAAGACGCCCTATGCGGTCGAGTATTATCCCACGATCGAGCTGCGCGTGGCGGCCCAGTCGCCCGACAAGGCCTACAACCTGGCCCGGCTCTGGGTGGAAACGGCGCGGGACTGGTCGAAAACGGTCACGTTTTCCGCAAAAGAAGACATGGCCGGCTATCTCAAGAACGAGACGGAAGAACAGCGCACGTCGCTCCGGCAACTGTCCGATGAACTGAACCGCACCAAGGACGAAAGCGGCAACCTCCTGGAAGCGTTGCGCGCCGAGCGGCTTCGTGCCGAGCAGGACTATGAGACTGAGACCATCCGGCTTCTCCAGGAGACCGGGGACGCCTGGGACGCCCGCATCGCCGCGGCCGAGGCGGAATTCGCCCTCCCGGTCATGGAAACGGAGATGCAGGCCCGGCAGAGCATCCTCGCCGGCCTTGAACTGGCCAAGGCGAGGAAATCGCTGGAACTGGAGCGCGCCAGGGCCACGCTGGCCGAGCTGGCCGCCCAGACCGGAACGGCGGACGCGTTGGACGCCCTCACGACGTCGTGGGACATTGCGGTCTCCGAGAAAGAACAGGATATCGAGCCCGCGCCGGCGCCTCCCGACGAGACGGGGGCCCTGCGCGAGCAGGAACTCGAAAAGCGCGCCGGGAAACGCCTCGTCGTCGATCTCGAACGCCGGGAGAATATCCGCGAACTCCTGAAGGAGTATACGAAAAGCGCGCATCGGGAACTGCAGGACGAGCACGAGCAGCGTTTTGAGGAGATACTCGAGCTGCTGGAAACGCAGGTCCCGCTCCCGAACGAGCCCCCCGAGCCGGAGGAAGGGTTGACGCCTCCGGAACTGGACATCGAGGCGCCCCTGCAACTCGACGCCTTTCGCGTGGAGACGTCCGGGGGGAATCCGGTGGGCATCATGCTGCAGAAGCAGCTGTCCGAGGCGCGCCTGGTGCTGGTCTCCGCACCGCTGGAACTTCAGAAAATCGAGCAGGACATCGCCGCGCTCCGCTCCAGTCTGGAAACGCTTCAGGCCGACTATCACGCGAAACGCAAGGCGCTTGTCATGCTGGACCGGTCGAAGGAGTCCGACCTGGACCGGATAGACAAGGAGCGTCTCTACGGCTTGATGCGCGAACAACGGATCACGGAAATGAAGGTCGACGAACTTGCGCGCGAACGTTCGACGCTTGAAGAATCCCTGCAACGTGACTTCATGACCGGGCTGGACATCTTCACGAGCCTGGCCGAGAGTCATCTTGAGGCCGAACTGGCGTTAGCCAACACGATCGACGAATTCCAGGTGGTCTCGCCCCCCACGCTCCCGGAAGATCCGCCGCAGCGGCAATACCTCGTATACGGGATCGCCGCGTTTATGCTGAGTTTCGCGGGATTATTCGTGCTGGCCGCGTTCGCCGTGGTCCTGCGCAGCCTCATCCGGAACATTCAGGCCAGCGAAGTTCCCGGAACGAAGTCCGGGGTCTGACACAATCAGGCGGCCCGCGTGACGCAGGCAGCCGGGGTCCGCCCCGGCCGTCTCGAGGTGGCGATCGGAAACATGCTCGACATCATCCTTACGACTCTGAACGCACGGTACAGCCATACGGCTTTTGGATTGCGGTATCTCTGGGCCAATCTCGGGCCGCTGCAGGCGCGCGCGGGCATACGCGAATTCATCATCGGCCAGGAACCGGCGGAGATCGCGGAGGCGCTGTTGCTCGAACGGCCGCGGCTTGTCGGCGTCGGCGTCTACATCTGGAACATCGAGACCATCAGCCGGCTTGTCCAGACGCTCAAGGGGGTGTCGCCCGAAACCGTCCTTGTGCTGGGCGGCCCGGAGATCAGTCATGAATTCGAGGAAACCGCTCTCTACCGGATGTCCGATTACCTCGTCCTGGGTGAAGGCGAACAGACCTTTCGGGAACTGGCGGAGGCGGTTCTGGGGGGGCATCCCCCGCGCCAGAAGGTGCTTGCGGGGGAACGTCCGGATCTCGCCGCCCTGACCCTCCCCTACGCGGCGTATACGGATCACGACATCGCCCACCGGACGCTGTACGTCGAGACATCGCGCGGCTGTCCGTTCCGATGCGAGTTCTGTCTGTCGTCGCTGGAACCCTGCGTGCGCGAGTTTCCCCTCTCCCCCTTCTTTGACGCTATGGACGCACTGTTCGCGCGCGGCGCGCGCCAGTTCAAGTTCGTCGACCGCACGTTCAATCTCCGGGAAGACCGGGTACTGGAGATCCTGGACTTCTTTCGTGCCCGCCTGCGCGACGGCATCCAGGTGCATTTCGAGATTGTGCCGGACCGCCTGTCAGCGCGCACCCTCGAGCGGATGGCGGCGTTTCCGCCGGGCGTATTGCGTCTGGAGGTGGGTGTCCAGACCTTCAATCGCGAGACGCAGGAGGCGATATTGCGGGTGCAGGATCTCGACGCGACGCTGGATGCGCTGCGTTTTCTCCGCGAACGCACTGGCGCGCTGCTGCATGCCGATCTGGTGCTCGGAATGCCCCATGAAACCTGGGACAGCATTCGGGACGGATTTGACCGGCTGCTTGCCGTGCGGCCGCAGGAGATCCAGGTCGGCATCCTGAAGCGCCTGAAAGGCGCGCCCATCGGCCGCCATGTGGGGCCGCGGAAAATGGTCTTCTCCACGGCGCCGCCCTACGAAGTCCTTCAGACCGATACGCTCGATTTTTTGCAGATGCAGCGGCTGAAACGCTTCGCGCGCTTTTTCGAGCTCTACTACAACTCGGGCAACTTCCCGGATTCTCTGGCAGCCCTGTGGGCGAACCAGGCCTCGGCCTTCGATGCGTTCATGGCATTCTCCGACCATCTGTGGGCCACCCTGCGCCGCACCCATGGCATCAGCCTCGTCCGGCTGTGCCACGCCCTCTATGACTACCTCATCGATTCATGCGGCCGTTCTCGCGAGGCGGCCGCCAAGACCATCCTCTCCGACTACCATCGCCTGCCCGGCCGCACCGAAAAACTCGCCTTTCTCCGGGCGCCTGATCAGACGTGACGATCCCGAGCCGTATGAACGCGGCGTAAAGGCGGCACGCCGAGCCCTGCGGGCGCGCATTTCAAGTAATTCGGGTTTTTCGAGGGTATTGACGGAATGTCGCCAGACAATTATGCTACGCCCACGAAGCACTGGCGCCTCCCGGGTCACGGGGGACCCTCGGCAGGGAGGCATGACCGGACGCGGCGTAGGGGGCGTCTGAGGGAGAACTTCCCGTGTGCGTTTCCCGCAGTATTTCTGTGCCTCTGCAGTGTTTTGCGGTTATCGCGCTGCTGCCTGTTTTCGGCGTCATTGCCCCCGCGTTATGCCTCGCCGATGAAGCGGTGGATTTTGTGCGCCAGGGAACCATCGAGCGCATCACGGACCACGTGGCCGGCGACTACCAATTCAGCATGTATGCGGGCTTCGATTGTTTCCGCATGAGCGCGGACGGTTCAAAGGTGCTCTTCTACACCAAGGCGAACGACCTCAGCACGGAAACACTCCGTGTCATCAACACGGACGGAACCAATGAGACCATCGTGTATTCGGATCCCCCGACATCCGAAACGTTGAATCTGACCCAATGCTTCGACATTTCGGATGACGGCACAAAGGTGGCGTATATCCTCGAGTACGCAGGCGGCATGGGCAACGCGAAACAAATTGTGGTGTACGATGTCTCCAGCGGTACAAGCAAGAACCTTCCGACGAAGGTAACCGTGCAACTCCACGGCACGAACACGTTTGGACAGGTGGATCTGTCCATTCAGCAGTTGGGTGATCTGTTCTGCCTGTCGGGAGATGGCAGCATGGTTTTTTTCATCAACCGTTTTGGCCCGTATTCCGGGGGTGTTGTCGGCATTGACCCGTCTGGATTTACTCTATACCAAATCCCCACGAACGGGCTTGCCCCCGCCTCCCCCCTCTTCTCCGCCGACAACCTGCGCGATGTTCCGGGCGTGGTCGATGCCGCGGTGAGCGTGGTGGCTAGCGGCGGCTATATCGACTGCGACTACACGGGAAGCCTGGTGTCGTTGCCCGTTGGCGGATGGGACTCCGATGGCGATCCCGCGTTTCACATCCTGGGAGTCGCCACCAATACGCCCGGCACCGCCCAAATCCTCGTCGACCTCTACGAAATGCGCAGTGGTGTGCCGGTGAGTCTCGGACTCAGTGGCCCCTCGATGTCCGGCTCGGGCGATAAGCTCGCGTTTTCACGGTTCCATTCCGAGAACGCGGCCAACAACGGCCTGTTTGTGATGCCCACGTCGGGGGGCGCCGCAACCTGTATCGACCCCGGCAATGCCGTGTACGGCATCCGCCCGATGCGTCCGCGCCTGAGCAAAGACGGCTCCGCGGTCTCGTACTACTGGCCGATGAGCCCCACGGGGCTGCAACTTGCCAAAACCGATGGCTCCCTGATCATCCCGGTGGCGGACCGCATCTGTGCGCGCATCGATGATGAGAGTGCAATATCGGAAGACGGCAGCCGCGTGCTGTTCTGGGCGACGGTAAACGCCAATCCCCCGGCACTTGCCGAGCCCGACCTCCTGCGCTTCGATTGGGAAATGATCACCAAGGCGGGCGCTCCTCCCGCCGTCTTGGGCGTTGCGGAAATCCCGAAAGCGGAGCTGGTGCTCCAGGACAGCATCCAGCCGGTCTACCGCCACAAATTCCTTCTCTACCCATCGGGCGATGACCTCACCATCATGCGCCAGTTCCCCATCGACCCCTTCGGCCGCTACCCGGAAGGCGTCTACGGAACGGATTACGCGCTGTGGGACGACGGAACATCCGGCGATGACGTTGCCGGAGACGGCATCTATACCGACGCATGTGTCTGGGCAAGCGAGACGTACCTCAAACTTGCCACCGTGGACTTCCGCGCGGCCGCAATGACGGCGGGCGGCCACGCCGCCTTCGCCGATTACACGTTGCTCGTGCGCCGCGTCCTCCCCCTCTCGGCCGACTTTGCTGCCAGCCTTACCGAGGGCAAGGCGCCCCTGACCGTGGTCTTCACCGACCTGTCCCAAGGCGACATTCTTAACTGGCAATGGGATGTTGACGGCTTCTGGCCACCCGAATACACAAACCCCTCCGGTCCGGTATCGCATACCTACACCGTCCCGGGCGTATACACGGTGAAACTGCGCGTGGAAGGCTTTGTGGGGCATGACGCGGGCGATAACTTCGTCGACGGCACCGAGGAGGTCATCAAGGCCGGCTACATTACCGTCCTGGCGCCCGAGGATGTGGACGGCAGCGGCGGCGTGAACGCCGTGGATGTGCAGATGACCATCAACGCCGCCCTCGGAATACCCGAAACCCCACCTATCGACGTGAACGAGGATGGCAGCTGCGACGCAGTGGATATCCAGCTTGTGATCAACGCCGCACTCGGGATATAGCGCATTTGGGCGCGGGAAAACAATCCCCCGCTCTCGCCACGGCCGCACCGTATCCCGCGGGCCGATGGACGCCGCGCACCATACACAAAAGCGCCAGCGGCTGCTTCTGCAAACCACTGGCGCATAATCGATTATATGGCGGGAGCGACGAGACTCGAACTCGCGACCTCCGGCGTGACAGGCCGGCGTTCTAACCAGCTGAACTACGCCCCCGATTCCATGCGGGCAAGCCCGCTCAAAGTCGGGAAACTATAGCACGCGAAAATGAGCGAAGTCAACTTCGTTGCGCGGCGGTATTGAGCCGGGTTGGCGCGGCGGACCACCAGTGCGCAGGCAGTGATTTCCCGTGTCACCGGTCTCCGGGAACGGCTTCTGCCGAGGTGAGGATCTGGATGTCCCGATACTCCTGTTCCCACTCGGAATACACCCCGTCAAGGGCACAGGGGATCTCGGGCGCAAGGGCGATGTAGTCGCGCGGCGCGGGCGCATCGGGGCGGGCGCGGGAAGCCAGCGGTCCCTGCAGCGACCACAGCGTGCCCGCGGCATCGTATTGCGGCTCGCCGGCGAGCCAGAGCCCGATGGACCGCAGAACCTCCGGAGCGATGGTGTCCGGCGGCGTGGCGGCGTCCACGAGCCGCGCGGTGGGGACCGCAAGCTTGAGGTTGGGCGCATTGACGTCCGTAAGGGTTTGGAGGGTGGCTTCGATGCTGTTGGTCTGTCCGGGGCGCAGGTAGAGGGTAATGCCGTTTTCCTTGGCCTTCTGGGCCAGGAGGGCGATGGTCTTGCGGATTGCCGCCGCGTTTTCCTCGGCGGTGATATTGGTTTCGGGTTGGCGGTGGGGGGCGAGGAGCAGGTCGGTCGCGCCGAGGATGGCCATCTTTCGCATTACGGTCTCGATGACGGCCATGCTCTTCCCATACTCGATCGCATCATTATCCACCAGGCGCAGGTCGGGGAACAGGTTCAAGCCCGACGTCAGGTCAACGAAGATGCGCACGTCCTGACGTTTGAGCCAGGCGGCCTCGTCGCGAAGTGCGGCCTCGTCGCGGTGGTGAAGATTGCGCCAATCCACCGAGACGCCGTCGAAGTGTTGGAAGAACGTTGGCCGCCGCAGAATTGCTTCGCGAATGCCGGTGGTATCGCGCAGAGGGAGGATTCTGCCCCGGGGCCGGGCGGGCGGGGTTTCGTGGACGATGGTTTCGATTCCCTGCTCATCAAGGGATACGACAAAGAGCCGGACGTCTCCGCCCGCGATGGCATCGGGCGCGCCGGACCCCACGCTGGCCTTCTCATACCCCTCGGGGAGATAGCCCGGGGCGCTCTTTTCCGACGCATCGATGGGGAGTTCGCGGATGGACGTGATCGTGCCGCAGCGAGGCGTGATCGTAAACGGGCGCTGCTCCAGCGCATTGTTGAAAACGCCCACGGTGTATTCGCCCGGCCCTTTCCGGCAGACGACGCAGCCGAGCCCCTCCCCCACGTCGAAGAGCTTCTGGGCAACGAAGGCGGTGTTCAGCGTGGAGGCAACGTGACGCAACATCGGGTATGGCGTGACAAACTGCTGGTCCACCGCGTTTGCGATGGGGCCCGGGGCCGGGTCCGCGGGGACGCCGAAGGGGCTCGCGAGCACGGTGACGCGTCCTTTCCCCCAGGAGGCCTCGGCCACTACGGGCCGTTGCCCGCAGGTGGCCACGATCTCCGCGTGTTCGTCCAGGGACAGGTCGAGGAGATCGAACGGGGCGAGTTCGGCCAGCGATGAGCCGTCGGCGAAGCGGATTTCCGCGCCCGCCTCCATGCGGGCGGAGGAACCTGCCGTTCGGACCCCCGCCAGGCCCTGGGAGAATTGTGCGAGGTTTCCCGCGGTGATGACCAGGTGTCCGCCCTGCGCGACGTACGCCTCCAGCGTGTCGTGGAGCTCGGCGGTTCCGGCCACTTCCCCCGTCAGCACCAGCACGGCGTACCGGCGGAGCAGCCATTCCGGGGCATCGGTGAGGAGGCAGTCCGCGATATCGCCGTACGGCGTAGCGGTCATGAAGCCGGATTCGTCGTGGAAGTAGGAGGCATCCTGATAGCCGGGATACAGCATATCGAGCACGTTGTCGGTCAGGTAATCGCCGGGACCGTACGGGATGTTGCCCCATACCCGGTAGACGTTGCCGGTATAGAGATGCCGGGGGAACGACCACCCGGCGAAGAAGTCCGTCATCACCGCCACGGGGGCGAGCATCGTTCCGGGCATGCCGTTCTGGTCGAGCCACGATTTTGCCCCGAGTTGAATGAGCCCGATGGGCGACAGCGCTTCCCCGATGAACCACTGGCTTTCGAAGCCGACGAATACGCAGTTGTAGAGAATGTGGGAGTACATGAGACGCTTCAGGAGACTGAGGCTGGAACCCTTGACGGGACTGTGGTTCGGTCCTTCGGAATCGTAGGTCTTATAGCCCCATCGGTTGAAAATCGAGGCGTTCCCAAACCAGGGCACGCCGTACTGCTTGCCCGCGCCCCGTATAAAGGCGTAGTACACCTGATTGTTGGGCAATGCCTGCGCCGTTTCCGCGCCGATGGTGCAATAGGTGCCGTCCTTGATGAGATGGTGTCCGAAATTCAGCGAAACGAGTGTTGAAAGGCGGTTCCCCAACTCGTGGCCCATGTATTCGAAATGCCGGTGGAAATTCAGGTATTGCGCCACGCGATCTTCGGAGATGGGATACATGCCCGGGGCGTAGCCGCCGATGTAGCGCCCGTCCTGTTCGCCGATGTCCATGCCGAGCCAGTGGTCGCCGAGTTTCTCCTCGAGCATGCCGAACACGCCCGCGGGCACATGGAACTGGGTCCACGAGCCCGCGGGCCCGGCCCCGGCATCGCCTGAACCGGGCACATAGCCCCAGATGTCAAAAAGAAACAGGTCTCTCCGTTTGAGCTCATCCGCAAGTTCGCCGAGGTTCTCCGTGAATATGACCGGATGGGCGGGCCAGACCACCGTGCAGAGCTCATGCTGCCGGGTATATTTGTCGAGTTCCTGCTCATAATTGACGATGCGGTTCGCCTCGATCGGAAACGCGCGCAAGGCAACGAACTGCGTGCGGTTGCCAAACGTGTCCCAGGTCGGGGGCTGGACATGGCGGCGGTGGTAGTCGGGATGTTCCGCGGGGTCCATCAGGCGGTCGTATACCCGCGGCACGGCGGGCTGCGTCGCCTGCCCGTGTGCCGTGGCGGCGCTCACACACGCGACTGCGCCCAGGACGAGCGTCAAGATCATAAAGCGGCTGGCGTTCGGCACTTCAAACCTCCTGTTGCGCGGAGAACTGAAGTCAGGAGTTCAGCCTCCAGGGTTTGCGGTAGGTTGGCGAGAGCATCTCCGAGGCGCCCGGGTCCCCGTTAATCTCTTCGGTCTTCGGGTTCCAGCGGATCTTCCGGCCCGTGTAGAGCGCGATGTCGCAGAGATGGCCCACGGACGCGGAGCGGTGCGCGACTTCGCACGGCGTGATCGTTTCTTTGCGGCTCTTGACGCAGTCGATGAAATTACCGCAGTGATCGCGGCTGTGGTAGAGGCGGACCTCGTTCTCGCCAATGACCTCGTCGAGCACCGATGCCGGTTCGGCCTCGGTTTTGCCGCGCGTGACGAAAAGCCAGCCGTCTTCGCCGACCCATTTTGTGCCCATGGGGTAGCCGCTGCTGATCCTGATGACCAGCCCGCTGGCGTAAGTGCAGACGCAATCGTAATCGGTGGGGGCGTCCCACAGCCCTTCGGCGGGGATGACGCCGGTGCCTTCCACGGTCACCGGCCCCGTGCCGTCCAGCCCCATGGCCCAGTGGGCGATGTCGAGATGGTGGCCCACCCAGTCCATGATGGTGCCGCCGCCGTAGGCCATGATCCAGCGCCAGTTCTTGTGCACCCGCGCGGGACAATACGGCGCTTCGGGGGCGGGCCCGAGCCAGCGGTCGTAGTCCAGTTCGGCGGGCGGCGGGCCGAACGCGGTCTGGCCGCCGGTGTTCGCATAGTCCGTGTGCCCCTGGCCGAGCCCCACTTCGATGTAGTTCACCTTGCCGATGCGGCCGTTGCGGACGAGTTCCGCGGCGCGGTGGAAGTTCTCGACGCTGCGCTGCCAGCTTCCGGTCTGCCAGACGCGCTTGTTGCGTTTCACCGCATCGCAGATGGCCCGCCCTTCCGCCAGGGTGCGGGCCAGCGGTTTCTCGCCGTAGATATCGAGACCGGCTTCCGCGGCGGCGATGGCGGGGATGGCGTGCCAATGGTCCGGCAGCGCGATGCTCACAGCATCGAGGTCTTGCCGGGCGTACATCTCCTCGAATCGCGTATACGTGGCGCAATCGGTGTTTCCGTACGCCGCATCGACCATGTTCTTGGCCTGCGCGAGGTGATTCTGGTCGACGTCGCAAACCGCCACGACCTGGACGTCTTTGTTGGCCAGGAAATTCTTGAGGTTGCCGGGGCCTTGCCAGCCGAGGCCGAGGGCGCCCATCACCACGCGCCCACTGGGGGCGGGGCGTCCCGGACTCTTCGTCGCGCACCCCGTAATGATGGCGGGCCCCGCAAGCAGTGCGGCGGTCGTGCCCAGAAATCGTCTCCGGTTGATTCTTGTGGTCATATCCCCTCACCTTTCGCGTCGGCAAGGCCCAAGGCCAGCCTGCCCCCCAATTATGCAACGCGCAAGCTTACCAAGATTGCCGCGTGAAAGCGAAATGGCGCCGACACGCAGGGAACACGGACCAACACGGACCAACGCAGACTAACGCGGAAAGAACCCTGCGACAGGTCCGGCAGGAACCGGCGTCCCAAGCGTCGAAATGAAGAGAATGGTGACCGGCGGCGGCGTTCTACGGGGGGCCCGATCCCTGCGGATCTCCGCTTATGCGTACGGCTTCGTCCGTGTCCCCCTGTCCCATCTCACCCCAGGGGCCGGCTCAAGTCCTCGTGGACCCTGGGCATGAGCTCGGGGATTTTGATGCTCTGGGGGCATTTGGGGAGGCATTCTTTGCAGACCGTGCACTTGTCGGCACGCGCCTCTTTAGCCATGAAGTTGATGTAGATGGTCCGGTTCAGGAAGTCCTGATTGCCCTTGAAAATGTGCATGTTGTTGTACATTTCAAAGTTCCGGGGGATGTCGACGCCGTTTGGACAGGGCATGCAATAGCCGCATCTGGTGCAGGGGATGGAGTTCAGCTGGCGGAAGGCATAGGCGGCGTCGGAGATGGTCTCCAGCTCGTCTTCGGACAGTGTGCCGATGCCGGACCGGGAAGCGCAGGCGAGGTTTTCCTCGACCTGGCTCATCGCGCCCATGCCACTGAGCACGGTCGCGATCTCCGGGCGGTTCCACAGCCATTGCAGGGCCCACTCGACCGGCGCGCGCTCGGGATACGGCGAGTCGGCGAAGACCTCGCGAATGCTCTCCGGCGGATTGACCAGGCCGCCGCCGAGCAGAGGCTCCATGACCACGATCGGCAGTCCTTTGGATGCGGCATACTCCAGCCCCCGGGTTCCGGCCTGCACGGTTTCATTGACGTAGTTGTACTGAATCTGCACAAACTCCCATCCGGGGTAGGCGTCGACGATTTCCTGGAACAGGTCGAAGGAGTCGTGGAACGAGAACCCGATATGTCCGATTTTGCCTTTGTCGCGGGCGCGTTCCAGGGCGGGCAACACGTCACAATCGCGCGCGATGGGCCACAACGCGCTGTTGAGGTTGTGAACGAGATAGAAGTCGATGTGGTCCTGCTGAAGGCGTTTGAGCTGGGTGTCAAGGAGCTTCTCGACATCCTCGTCTTTTTCCACGAGCCAGGTGGGGAGCTTGGTGGCGATCTTGACCCGGTCCCGGTATCCGTCGCGCAGGGCCTCGCCCAGGACGACTTCGCTTTCGCCGTTGTGGTAGGCGTAAGCACTGTCGACGTAGTTGACGCCGTTATCGATGGCGTGACGGATCATGCGGATGGCCTGGCGACGGTCGATGTCCGCCGGATTGTCGCCGGTCAGCGGCAGACGCATCGTGCCGAAACCGAGGGCGGAAACATTGAAGCCGGTCGTGCCGAACGGACGGTAGTGCACGCAAGAACTCCTTCTTTACGGTGATTGTTCGGGGATGCAGACGGCGTTCGCACCGTTGATGCCTCGAAATCTGTGTTGTACCGGCGCGGCGCCGGGCCGGCCTGTTTCAGCCGCCGGGCGCACAGGCACAGGGGGAACCATCGGCGCGGATTGTCCTTATCATACCGGCTGGAGCCGGCGGTTTCCACTTCCGGCGCCATACAGAGCGGAGACCCCGGACGAAAAACCGGAGGGTACGCGGGCCGCCGGACTCGCGCGCTACCGCACCACCAGGTTCACCAGCTTGCCGGGCACGTAGATCTCTTTGACGATGGTCTTGCCCTCGAGATGGCGCTGGACGTTGGGTTCGGCTTTCGCGGCGGCGAGGATCTGCTCTTTGGGAGCGTCCACCGGGACCTGGACCAGCCCGCGCAACTTGCCGAGCACCTGAACCGCGATATCGAGCGTGTCTTCGGTCAGAAGGCTTTCGTCATATTCCGGCCAGGGTTCGTACGCGAGGGTTTTCGTGTGTCCCAGGCGCTCCCAGAGTTCTTCCGCCATGTGGGGCGCGAACGGCGCCAGCAGGAGGACGAACTTCTCGGCGTCCTCGCGAGCGAGCGTCGACGCCTTGGTGGCCTCGTTGACGAATTCCATCATGCGGGAAATGGCCGTATTGAACGACATTTCCTCGATGTCGGCCGTGACGGCTTTGATGGCATTGTGGAGGACCTTTTTCGGGGCGGATTCGCCGCCCGTCTCGACGATCTTCGGGTGGAGGGCGCCGTCCTCGGCGACGAATACGGCCCAGGCCCGGCGCAGGAACCGGTGTACCCCCTGCACGCCCTCCTCGGTCCATGGCTTATCGCGGTCCAGGGGCCCCATGAACATTTCGTAGAGCCGCATGGAATCGGCGCCCAGATCGCGCACGACATCGTCGGGATTGACCACGTTGTAACGCGACTTGCTCATCTTCTCGATCTGCGACACCACGGGGGCGCCGGTCTGTTTGACGACCCATTGGCCGTCCCGTTGTTCCACCTGGTTGGGGTAGTAGTACTTGCCCGCGGCATCCTGGTACGAATAGGCGAGGATCATGCCCTGGTTGAACAGCTTGGTGAAGGGTTCTTTGGTCGACACATAGCCGGCGTCATAGAGGACCTTGTGCCAGAACCGCGAATAGAGCAGATGGAGGACGGCATGTTCGGCGCCGCCCACGTACAGGTCCACGGGCATCCAGTAGGACTCGGCCTCCCGGGACCAGGCCTGCTGATCGTTGCGCGCGTCGCAGAAACGCAGATAATACCAGCACGATCCCGCCCATTGGGGCATGGTGTTGGTTTCGCGTTTTGCGGGCTGGCCGGTCTCGGGATCGGTCGTATCGACCCATTCGGTTGCGCGGGCCAGAGGGGGCTGGCCATCGGGCGTGGGCCGGTACTCGCTCAGTTCCGGCAACACCACGGGCAGATCCTTCACGGGCACGGCCTTCACGGTGCCGTCCGCGAGCGTGACCAGCGGGAACGGCTCCCCCCAATACCGCTGACGCGAGAACAGCCAGTCGCGCAGGCGGTAGTTCACGGTTCCCGTGCCCAGCCGCTGCGTTTCGAGCCAGGCCGCGATGCGGCGCTTGGCTTCGGGGACGCTCAATCCGTTGATGTCGGGGGCATTGGCCGGGTCGTTCCAGATGCCCGCCAGACGGGCCCGCTGTTCGCTGGGAATCTCATCGACCGAGGCGAACCCGGAGTTCACCAGCGTCCCATCGCCGACCCAGGCCGCCGCCTGCACATCCGCACCGTCGGAGTGAATGACCTCAATGATGGGAAGGCCAAATTTGCGGGCGAATTCGTGGTCGCGCGTGTCGTGGGCCGGGACAGCCATGATGGCGCCGTAGCCGTATTCTGCCAGCACGTAATCGGCCGTCCAGATGGGCGCCAGGGTGCCGTTGACGGGATTGACGGCATACGCCCCGGTGAACACGCCGGTCTTTTCGCGGTCCTCTTTCATGCGATCCTGTGCGCTTCGTTTCGCGGAGGCCTCGATATAGGCGTCCACGGCGGGGCGCTGCTCGGCGGCGGCGATCCGGCGGGTCAGGGGGTGTTCCGGGGCCAGCACGCAGTACGTCGCTCCGAACAGGGTGTCCGGGCGGGTGGTAAAGACCGTGAACTGCTCGCCGGACCCGTCCACCGTGAAACTGACGTCCGCGCCCTCGCTGCGCCCGATCCACTCGCGCTGCATGGTCTTGATGCCTTCCGGCCAGTCCAGCTCGTCGAGGTCTTCGAGCAGCCGTTCCGCGTAGGCCGTGATCTTGAGCATCCACTGTTTCATCATGCGGCGCTCGACCGGGTCCCCGGTTTCGACGTATTTGCCGTCTTTGACTTCCTCGTTGGCGAGCACGGTGCCCAGGGCGGGACACCAGTTGACGGGGGCCTCGGCCTGGTAGGCAAGTCCGCGTTCAAAAAGGACTTGGAAGATCCATTGGGTCCACTTGTAGTACTTCGGGTCGGTGGTGTTGATTTCGCGGTCCCAGTCGTAGGACAGACCGAGGGCCTGGATCTGGCGCTTGAAGTTTTCGCAGTTCTTGTTGGTGATGACCGCGGGGTGCTCGCCGGTGCGGACCGCATGCCGTTCGGCGGGCAGTCCGAACGCATCCCATCCCATGGGATGGAGCACGTTGAATCCGCGCATGCGCTTGTAGCGCGCGATGATATCGGTGGCGGTGTACCCTTCGGGATGGCCCACATGGAGGCCGTCGCCGCTGGGATACGGGAACATGTCCAGCACGTAGTATTTGGGCCTGGAGGGGTCGGTTTCCGATTTGAAGGTCTTATGTTCCAGCCAGTATTTCTGCCATTTCTGTTCAATTTCCTGATGATTGTACTTCGCGCTCGCCATGTGAAAGGCGCCTCCAAACCGATATGTTGTGTGAAATTACCCCGAAAGAAAGTGCGACTATACCATATCCTTCCGGAGGCATACAGTCTCTCTCCCGGCCTGGTTGCCAAAACGGCCGCTCTTACTATAGGGTAAAATCATGCGTATGCCGTTTCGGGGCCTGTACGCCGGTATGTGGAGAAACGAGCCATGAAACCGACTCTGAACCTTCTGCTGATTCTGGCACTGGTGTGTGGACTGATGCTGTGGACCGGATGCCCGCTGATTCCGGACGATCCCGACTACTGGGATGGCAACGACCCGGACGATGACCCCGACGACGGAGACGACGAACCGGATCCCAATGAGCCGTTGTGGGCCGGTGTGGTCTGGGCAGAGAAGGCCGGCGGGCCCTCCGCCGATGCTGCCCAGGCGGTAACCGGTTTGCCGGATGGCAGTTGCATCGTAACGGGGTTCTACAGTTCGAGCGCGGTGTTCAGCCCGTCCACCCAGCAGGCAGTCACGTGGGTGTCCGAGGGTGATAACGACATGTTTCTTGCCAGATACGCCCCGGACGGGAGACAGGTGTGGGTGACCTCCGCCGGTGGTTCGGGACTGGACGAAGGCCATGGGGTCGCGGCGCTCCCGGACGGATCCGTTTATGTGGCCGGCGCCCACTCGCTGTACGCCCAGTTTGGTGAACAGGATCCCGTCCAGACGCTGCTGCCTGCCGCGGGGCCCCTGGACATCTTTCTGGCCCGGTACAACTTCGACGGGACGTTCCGGTTTGCGACGCGGGCCGGGGGCTACAGCTACGACGAGGCCAACGACGTGAGTGCCCTGGACGACGGCGCGGCGTATGTTACGGGGTATTACACGACCCGGGCGGGTTTCGGCGTGTCCGAAACCAACGAAACGGTGCTGACATCGGCCGGAGATGAAGACCTCTTCGTTGCGCGGTTCAACAACGATGGTTCGCTGGACTGGGTCCGCAGCGAGGGCGGCACGGGCACGGATGTCGGGACGGGCATCGCGGCCTATCCTGACGGAAGCGTGGTCGCAGTAGGGTATCTCAACGGCCAGTTCAAGGATGCCGCGACCGCCAAGGCGCTGGCGCGGGATGCCTGCGTTGTAAGATACGACTTTTACGGGAGCCGGAAATGGTCCCGGCAGATTGGCGGTACGGGCGATACCGCGGCGCTGGACGTCGCGGCCCTTCCCGACGGGGGATGTCTCGTGGTGGGCGGTTTTTCGGGGACCACCACGTTTGGTTACGGCGAACCCAATCAAAAAATGCTTTTGGCGGGGTCCACGACCGACGCGTTTTTCGCCCGGTTCGCGGCGGACGGGGCGCTGGTCTGGGTGAAGAGCGCGCCGTCGGCGCTGGGCGAGGCCGTCGCCTATGCGGTCAGCGCATGTGCAGACGACACGTTTGTCGCAGGGGGATACTTCACCCGGACCGCCACGTTGGGTCCGGGCGAGGCCAGAGAGACCAAAATGGACTCCGCCGGGGCCAAAGACCTCTTCGTTGCGCGGTTCTCCGCCGACGGCAAAGTGCTCTCCGTCTGTCATGGGGGCGGTACGAAAGACGAGATGGTTCTGGGAGTCGCGGGCATGCCGATCGTGGATTTCCCGGGCGACTTTCTCGCGGTTGGCTCTTTCGCCGGGCCGTTGACCCTCGGACGGGATTCCCAGTACCCCCGGTCGCTGTCCACATCGGGAGGATGGGATGTGCTGGTCGCCCGGCTGTCGGAATGAGGCGCCGGCCCGGGGAGAGCCCCGGTAACAACTGAATCAGGTGGGCCATGCTGCAATGAATACGTGCTTTCCGTTCCGCGTACGCCGGGGGGTCTTTGTTCTCTGTTGCCTCGTCGCGGCGCCGGGATTGCTTTCCCACGCCGCGGAGGAGTTCGGGACCGTCCGTTTTGACTTCGAAACGGGCGACCTGCAGGGGTGGCGCGTGCTCGAAGGCGGCTTCGGCCTGCTCGTGTGCGATCGCGCGGAGTTTCACAACGCCGCCCAGCCGTACACCAAGCAGGGCCGATGGTTCCTGTCGACCCTTGAGCAGGAAGGGTATCGTCCGAACGACAGCCACACGGGGATGCTCGAATCCCCGGTGTTCGAATTGCGCGCGCCGGAAATGACGTTCCTGGCAGGCGGCGGCGCGCATCCCGATACGTATGTGGCGCTGTGCACGCTCGATGGCCGCGAACAATTCCGGGCAGGCGGAGACAACAGCGAGGTGATGGCACGCCGCTCCTGGAACGCCCCTGGCCTGGTGGGGCAGAGGTGTTTTCTCCGCATTGTCGACCGGAACCAGGGCGGCTGGGGACATATTACCTTTGACGATTTCAGCGCACAGGGCGTGCTCGACGAGGCGGCGACGGCACAGCGCTTCGCCGCGATCGATCTTGCCCTCATTCAAGGGGCCATCGCGACCGCGCTCGATGCGAGCCGGCTGGACTCATTGAAAGCGGCCGTCGGAGACCTGGCGGCACGTTATGGCGATTCCTATCCGGCGGGAAACGACTATCTTCAGGAGGAGGAGGCGCTGGCGGACACACTCGAGCGTCTGCGGACCGCTCCCGCCGGCGAGGAGACCCTTCGGCAGGCCCGGGAACTGCGCGCTGCCGCGGACGAGCTCAGGCGCCGGGCGTTGCTGGCGCATCCGCTTCTCCGTGTTCACCCCGTGCTCTTCGTGACGCGGAAACAGTACCGTCCGGACCACCACAACACCGCGACGATGTTCCAGGTGCACGAGATCAACGAAGCCAGTTTTGAAGGCGGCGGCGCGCTCAAGATCATCGATTTCGCCCGCATGGGACAGGTTCGTACCCTCGTCGAAGCGCCGGAAGGCATCGTTCGCGACCCGGATGTGCATTTCGACGGCACGCGCATTGTCTTCTCGATGCGCAAGGACAAGAACGACGGATACCATATCTACGAGGTCAACGCGGACGGGTCGGGGCTGCGTCAACTCACACACGCGCAGCCGGTTTCAGACATCGACCCGCTGTACCTGCCCGACGGCGCCATCGCGTTTTCATCGACACGCGAGCCCAAGTACTGCATGTGCAACCGCCACATCATGGCGAACCTGTTCCGCATGGATGCCGACGGGGCGAACGTCCACCAGATCGGCAAGAGCACCCTGTTCGAAGGGCATGGCGCGCTGACCCCCGACGGGCGCATCCTCTACGACCGTTGGGAATATGTCGACCGGAATTTCGGCGACGCCCAGGGACTGTGGACGGTCAACCCGGACGGCACCAACCACGCCGTGTATTGGGGAAACAACACCTGGTCGCCGGGCGCCGTGATTGACGCCCGTCCGATTCCGGGGACGCAGCGCGCGGTGTGCGTCTTCGGGTCGTGCCACGACCGGCCCTGGGGCGCGCTGGCCATTATCGACCGGCGGCTGGGGATGGATGAGCGCCCGCCGGTGGTCCACACGTGGCCGGCGGACGCGATCAACCTGGTCGGGCCGGGAGACCCCGCCAACCCCGAGCACTACGGCTTTGACCTGTTCACGCAGGTGAACCCGAAATACGAGGATCCCTATCCGCTCGATGAGGCGTTTTTTCTGTGTTCCCGAACAGCGGGCGCGGGCGAATTGATGGGGTTATATCTGCTGGACACCTTTGGCAACGAGGTGCTGGTACATGTCGAGGAGCCGGGGTGTTTTGACCCGATGCCGCTGGTGCCGCGTACCCGGCCGCCCGCCATTCCCTGCCGGAGGACTTTTGAAGACCAGCCCGGCGCCCTGTATGTGATGGACGTGTACGAGGGCACGCATATGGCCGGCGTCGAACGGGGAACGGTCAAATACCTGCGCGTGGTGGAATCGCCCGAGAAACGGTCGTGGACCACGCCGCCGTGGAATGGCCAGGGGCAGCAAGCCCCCGCCATGAACTGGCACGATTTCAACAACAAACGGATTCTGGGCACGGTACCGGTCGAGCCGGACGGGTCGGCCCATTTCGAAGTGCCCGCGGGGGCCTTCGTTTATTTCCAGTTGCTGGACGAACGCGGGATGATGGTGCAGTCGATGCGCAGCGGGACCCTGGTACAGAGCGGCGAACTCACGGGATGCGTGGGCTGCCATGAAGACCGCCGGAAGGCCCCCCCTGCCCTGTTCGCCAAACTGCCTACGCCCCTTGCGCTCCGCCGCGAGCCCAGCGCCCTGGCCGGGTGGCAGGGTCCACCGCGGTTCTTCAACTATTTGAGCGAGGTTCAGTCGGTGTTCGACCGGTATTGCGTGGAATGTCACGATTACGGCAAGCAGGCGGGCGAAAAACTATTGCTGTGCGGCGACAAGACCCTCGTATTCAACACGTCGTACAAGGAACTGTGGCGCAAGGGCTACATCAAGGCGATCGGGGCGGGGCCCGCGGACATCCAGCAGGCTTTCTCGTGGGGTTCGCATGCCAGCCCGCTTGTCGCGACCCTTCTTGCGGGGCACCACGATATCGAGATGGCGCCGGGAGATTTTGACCGGCTGGTGACGTGGATCGACGTGAATGGACCGTATTACCCCGTGTATTCGAGCGCGTTTCCCGACAACCTTGCCGGGCGAAGCCCCCTCGATGCCAGCCAGCTTAAACGGCTGGAGGAATTGACGGGCATCCCCTTCGGCCAACTGGCCGACTGCCGGACAAACCGCGGACCGCTGTTGAGTTTCGACCGGCCGGAATTGAGCCCGTGCCTTTGGACGCTGGATGGTCCCGAGGGGCCCGTGTACCGCGAAGCGCTCTCGCTCCTCGAGGCGGGCAAGCAGGCCCTGGCGAAGATGCCCCGGGCCGATATGCCCGGGTTCCAGCCGGCCCAGCCGGACGTATTGCGCGAGCAGCGGTACGCCGCGCGCACCGCGGAAGAGCTTCGGATGCGGGATGCGCTTGCGCGAGGCGAACACGCCTACGAGTCCCCTCGCCAGCCATAGAGGACGGCGCGCGCGGACGCGCCGGGATGTTTTGCCCCGCCATCCGGCAGACAGGTATACTTCTGCGTGGTTTAGCGACAGACACTACGCGAGCGGGCATCTGCTCGATGGACAGGAGGCATTGTGCTACCCAAGGGATTCGGCGGTCTGGGCAACCTCGGCGGCATGCTGAAGCACGCCATGGAGATGAAGGGGAAAATCGAAGAGCTCAAGGAACGGCTTGCTGACGAGCGCGTCGAGGCCGCCGCCGGCGGCGGCATGGTGCGGGTCGTCATGAACGGGAAGTTCGAGCTTCAATCGATGAAGATCGAGCCGGAAGTGGTCGATGCGAATGACGTTGAAATGCTCGAGACGCTGGTGACCGCCGCGGTGAACGAAGGCATTCGCCAGGTGCAGGACCTGGTGAAGTCCCGAATGACGGAGCTTACCGGCGGCATCGACATACCGGGGCTGACCTGAGTGCGCATCGTTTTCTTTGGAACACCCGGGCTGGCCGTGCCCTCGCTGGCGGCTGCGGCTCAATCCCACGAGCTGGTGGCGCTGGTCTGCCAGCCCGACCGGCCGAAAGGCCGTGGCAAGAAGCTGGAACCGCCGCCGGCGAAAGTGTGGGCGGAGAAGCATCACGTCCCCGTCGCGCAACCGGAGAAGCTCAACGACGGCGCGTTCGAGGCCTGGCTGCGTGCGCAGGCTCCGGATATCTGCCTGATCGCCGCCTATGGCCGCATCCTGAGACAGCCGATTCTGGATGTCCCGCCGCTGGGGTATCTCAACATGCATCCGAGCCTCCTGCCAACGTACCGCGGCCCCTCCCCCATCCGAACCGCCCTGCTGAACGGCGATGAGGTGACGGGGGTGACCATCATGCGGCTGACGCTCGAGATGGACTCCGGGGACATCCTCCTGCAGGAGGAAGAACCCATCCAGCCCGAAGACACCTGGGTCACGCTGTCCGACCGTCTGGCGGAGAAAGGCGCGGACCTCCTGGTGCGCGGCGTGGACCTGGTCGCCTCCGGGACCGCCCGCTTCACGCCGCAGGACCCTTCGAAGGCCGTGTATTGCCGGATGTTCGAGAAAGCCGACGGCCAGATCCGCTGGGGGCGTCCCGCGCGGGAGATTCACAACCTGGTGCGGGCGGCCGTTCCGTGGCCCGTCGCGCATTGCCGGTTCAAGGGAGAGATCTACCGGATCCACGAGTCTCGAATCGTGGACGGAACCTGGGATGAGCCTCCGGGAACGGTTGTCGCCGTGGAACGAGAACGGGTGATTGTGGCCGCGGGAGAAAACGCCCTGGCCATTCTGACGCTGCAGGCGCCGGGCAAGCGCGCCATGTCCGTCCGGGAATACCTTGCCGGCCGCGCCATCCAGGTGGGCGAACGATTCGAGGACCTGTAGGCCGTGCCAATCGATCCCGTACGAGATGCCGCCATTGAAGCGTTGTTGCGCGTGTTTGAGCGCGGGATGTTCCTGGACGCTTCGCTGGACAAGACCCTGCGCCGGCGAACCCTGAGCGACCGGGGACGGCGCTTTTTCACGCAGCTGGTCTACGGCACCGTGCGCCATAAGCTGCTCTGCGATCATGTGCTCCGGGGGCTGCTGAAACAGCCGCTCGAAGACCTGCCCGCGCCGATCCGCATCCTGTTGCGCATGGGCATTTTTCAGGCGCTCTTCTGCCGGCAGGTGACCCACCCCGCCCTGGTGCACACGTCGGTGGACCTGGCGAAGAAACGGGGCCATGCCGGTGTGGCGCGCCTCACCAACGCCGTCCTGCGGCGCGCCCCTCAGCGGCTCGACGAGGTGTCCTTTCCCGCCGAGCCCGTGGAACGCCTGAGCGTGGAGCACTCCATTCCACGCTGGCTCGCCAGGCGCTGGGTGGCGGCGTACGGGCTGGAAGACGCCGTGGCCCTGGGCCGGGCCTGTGCCGTTGAGGCGCCGGTGTCCGCCCGGGTCAACACCCTGCGCACACGTCCCGAAGCCGTTGTGGACGCGTTTCGCAAGAGCGGCGTGCAGGTGGAGAAACGCACGGCGGTTCCCGAGGAGATCACGTTCACGGAAGGGCCGCCTCCCGCGCGCAGCAAGCGGTTTCAGGAGGGGGATTTCATGATGCAGGACCCGGCGTCGATGCTGCCGCCGCATCTGATGGAACCCGCGGCCGGGGAATGGATATTGGATCTGTGCGCCGCGCCGGGGGGAAAGACCACCCATATCGCGGCCTTGACCGGAGGCGGCGCCCGCATTGTTGCGTGCGATCTTCGGGCTGAGCGCCTCCGGCAGGTTCGAGAGAATGCCGCGCGGATGGCGTGCCCCGGGATTCGCCTGATTTTGGCCGACGGCGGGCGCCCGCCGTTTCTGCCCCGGTTTGACCGCGTACTGGTGGACGCGCCATGCTCCGGCCTGGGCACGCTGCGCCGGCATCCCGACCTGAAGTACCGGCTGCTCGAGCAGGACATCGAGGAACTGAGCCGGCTTCAGCGGCACTTGTTGAGGTCCGCAATCGCACTCTGCCAGAATGGCGGAGTCATCGTGTATTCTGTGTGCACGTGTACGCCTGAAGAGACCGGAGAGGTCATCGAGGGCGTGTTGAACGAGGCGCCGGTCGAACGTGAAGACGGCCCAACCTGGATGGATGTATGGAGAATAGACACGGGAACGTATCGAACGAGCCCCGCGCAGGACGGGCTGGACGGGTTCTTCTTGACAAGATTGCGGAAGCGATCCTGAACCTGACCTTCTTTGTTTTCCGCTTTTTTGGCTGGTCGCTGCGGTGGACGCTGGCGACGGCCTTCTTTCTGCTGGTCATGGCCGGGGCGGGCCTGTATGTGTTCAACTCGGCGGTCACCGGAGGCGAATACGTGACCGTGCCGAACATCACACAGCTTTCGGTAACCCAGGCCTCGTTTGAACTCGGCAAGGTGGGTCTGGAGATGGGCAAGCAGACCCCGATGTTCAGCGATCAGGCGCCGCCGTATCATGTGATCAGCCAGCGTCCGGAGCCCGGGGCGGTTGTGCGCGCGGGCCGCGAGGTGTTCCCGACGGTCAGCCAGGGCGCGGAGATTCAGACGGCGCCCGAATACGTCGGCAAACCGCTTCAAGATGTGGAAGGCGCGCTGCCTCCCGGGATGCAGCTTGGGAACAAGGCGTGGATACGGCACAGTGCCCCGCGCGACCAGGTGATTGCGCAGGACCCGCCGGCGGGGCGTCCTCTGCGCGCCGGTGAACCGGTGCATCTCCTGCTGAGCAAGGGCCCGACCCAGAATGTCCTGACCATGCCCAGTATCGTGGGCCTTTCCGTGGAAGATGCAATGACGCTCCTGGCCCCGATGGGGGTGCAGGTTACAGCGAACCGGATCGACAACCCCAACGCCGAACCCAACCGGGTTTTGTCTCAGACACCCGCGCCCGGCACCTTGCTTCAAGAGGGTCAATCAGTCACCTACGACGTTCGGGCGTCCGGAGAATCGCCTCTGCCCAATTCCATGCGGAAAGTCGAGGTGGTCTATACGGTGCCCGGCGCCTGGTCTCCGCGCGAGGTCCGCATCGATGTCATTGACCGGAGAGGGACGCGGCAGACGGTTCTGCCCACCCAGGAACAGTACAGAGCGGGCGAGCGCCCGAAGTATGAACCGAACACCAAACTTCGGCTTCCGTTGTCGTTCAATGACGAATTGACCGTGGAGATCTACGTGGACGGGCAGCGGGCCTGCACGTATTACTACGAGGGGGATAAGCCCCCGGTTATCACAGACCATTTGGACCAGGAAGGCCAGGAGGAAGGCGTTGCCCAAACTTAAGATTGCACCCTCATTGCTCTCAAGCGATTTCAGCCGTCTTGGGGAGGAAATCCATGCGGTGATCGAAGCCGGGGCCGACTGGATCCATCTGGATATCATGGACGGGCATTTTGCCCCGAACCTTACCATCGGTCCGCCCGTGGTGAGCGCCTTGAGGCGTCACTCGACGGTGCCCATGGATGTTCATCTGATGCTGGACAATCCCGAGGAGTTCGTGGACGATTTTGCGAACGCCGGGGCGGATATCATCACGTTCCATGCCGAAGCGTCGCGCCATCCGCATCGTCTGCTGACGCGAATCCGCGACCTGGGCTGTAAGGCCGGGGTGGTGCTCAATCCGGGCACGCCTCCTGACGACATCGAATTCCTGGCCGACTCAGTCGATCTGGTCCTGATCATGACGGTCAACCCGGGATTCGGGGGGCAGAAGTTCATCGCCGGGATGCTGCGTAAAATCGAGCTCGTCCGCGCCATGCTGGGGGAAGAGCGCGACCTGGAGGTCGATGGAGGCATCGATCAGAATACCGCGCCCCAGGTGATCGCCGCCGGCGCCAACGTGCTCGTAGCGGGTTCGTACGTGTTCGGGAGCGACAGCTACCTCGAAGCCATCGAAAGCCTGCGCGTGTGAACGGCTAAGGGTTCACGACGCTGCGGACAAGTTTCCACCGCAGCGATGCGGGTTCGAGCGGTTCCGCGAGCGTCAACGGCGCCTGGGCCAGCACGGTATCGCCCAAGGCGATGCGGAGGTTGCCGAGCGTCTCGCCGGCTTCGACCGGCGGGCGCAGGAGGGCCGGGGTTTCTGTCAGCATCTTCAGGTCGGCCTTCGCGCTCTTGGGGACCGTGATCCAGACCTCTTCGGGGACGGTGAGTCGGGTGCCCGGCACGGTGCAGTTCTGGACCGGCACCTCGGGGTCAACCGGAGCGCCTTTCGCCAGTAGTCGTACGCGTTCGGTTTCACGGAATCCCTCTTCCAGGATCTCCGCGGCCAGATTGAATCGGCCCGAGCCCGTTCTGCACCCCATCACCACCGCCACCAGCCGGATGCCGTCGCGTTCCGCGGTTACCGACACGCACCAGCCCGCGGCGCGGGTGAATCCAGTCTTGAGCCCGTCGCACCCTTCGAGGTCCCACAGGAGGCGGTTCGTGTTGTATTTGACGGCCTCGCCCTCACGAAAGGTGAGTTCTTTCAGGCCGACCCACTCCATGATGAGCGGTTCCTGAGTGCACGTTCGCGCGAGAATGGCCATGTCATGCGCGCAGGTCTTGTCTTCTTCCTGGCCTTTGTCGGGGGGCAGGCCGTGCACGCTGTTGAATACGGAATGGGTCATGCCGAGCGCCTGGGCGCGCTTGTTCATAGCCTCCAGGTAGTTTTCCTTGGTTTTCCACAGGCCTTCGGCGATGGCCATGGCGGCGTCGTTCGCGGAAGCGACGCAGAGCGCCCCCAGCAGGTCGCCCAGCTTCCATTCCTCGCCTTCTTTCAAGTAGACCTGCGAGCCGCCCATGCTCTCCGCGTTCCGAGAAACCGGGATGGGCGTGTCCAGGGCCCATTTCTCCTCCTGGATGCCCTCACAGACCATCAACATCAGCATCAGCTTGACCATGCTCGCAGGGGGCCGGATCTCCTCGGGATTGTATTCCCGGACCGGGAGTCCGGAATCGGCGAGAACGCACACCGCGCTGCCGCATTCCGCCGCAAGCTGTTCGTCCAGACCGGCGTGGACAGCCGGCGCCAGTGCGCACGAAACCAGGACAAAGAACAGGCCAGCCTTCATGATTCCGAATATCCTCCTTTGCTGCCTCGAAGATTCGTCCGATACAGTACCGGCGCCCTCGCCGGTCGTATTCATGCTCATGGCGCGCGGTCCCGGGAATTCTCCGCGACTCCATTGGCGGCGGGAAACGCCGCATCCAATTCCGACAGGGCATCCAGAACGTCCTGAATGCTGAAGGGTTTGGTCAGGATGGCGTCTGCCTCATGCCTTGGCGGGTTGCTTTCGGGCAGCCCCGTGATCGCGCAGAGGGGGGTGCGGGTTTCGTGCACCCAATGCGCGAGGCGGGTGGATTGTTCGGGCGTCAAGCCATCCATATCGAACAGGAGCGCTCGGGCGCCCCGAATTTCGAGCTGGGCCAGGGCCTCGTCCGGATCATCGAAAAACGTAGCGGCGATCTTCCGGTTGGCCAGGGCGACGTGCATCCATTCGAGCAGGTCTTCGTCGGGGATGATCACGGCGTGGGCGATTTCTCCGTCAAGATCGCGCGGGGCCGGCGGCCGGGCTTCTGAAAGCGCCAGGACGGCCTGAGGGTCGCTGAGCATCCGGTGGACTTTCCAGAAGAACTCATGCGGTTGGAACGGCTTCTCCAGCGTCTCCACCGTACCGCTCAGATCGATGAACCCCTCTTCTTCGGGCGCGTTCTTGCCCTTCAGCAGGACCACGGGAGCGGCCTTTTCGCCAAACGCATTGTGCAAGACGGTGATGAAGGCCGTACCCGCGACGTCGGACGTGTTTTCGTCCGACAGGATCAGATCCGGCGGGTTCTCCCGGCAGGCGCGAACGGCTTCGTGCCCGCCCGCGATCCCTTCGACGCGGGCTCCCCACTGTGTCAGAAGGACGGCCAGTTTTTCCCGGAGGCTGGAATCATCCGAAACGCACACAATTCGTTTCCCGTCGAACCGGGCGTTTTCGCCGGGCGTATAACCGTCATCGAAGAAGACTTCCGGCAGCACGAGGGTGAACCGGCTGCCTTCGCCTGGAACGCTGAAGAGCTCGATATCGCCGCCATGGGCCTCGGCGATGCTCTTGGCGATGGACAGGCCGATGCCGGCGCCCTCATAGCGCCGTTCCAGCGAGTTGTCGACCTGGAAGAACTTATCGAACACGCGTTTCTGGAACTCCTGTTCGATCCCGATGCCGGTATCGGCTACGCTCAGGAGGGCCGTCCCCCCCGGCGCGCGGCTCAGGTTAACCTCGACCTTTCCGCCGGCCTCGGTGAATTTCACCGCATTGGACAGCAGGTTTGTGAGGACCTGCGCCAGCCGGGCGCGATCGCCCCAGACCAGCGGGAGGCCTCCCGGGGGCGAGAACACAAGGTTCAGCCCGCGCTGCATGGCCGTCGGGCGTATGGAACGCACACACTCTTCGGCGAGCTTCGGCAGGTCAAACAAGGAAATTCGCAGCCGGAACCCGCGGATCTGCATCCGGCTGAATTCAATCATCTCCTCGATGAGCGTGCCGAGGCGTTCGAGGTTTCTGGAAATGACCTCGAGGGCATTTCTCTGCTCGTTCTCAAGGGTGCCGATGCATTGCGAATCGAGCATCTCGACGTATCCGCGGATCGTGCTCAAGGGCGTGCGCAGCTCGTGCGTTACGTTGGTCAGAAAACTGTCCTTGGTGCGGTCGAGGATTCGCAATTCCTCGTTGGCCGATTCCAGCTGGATGGCCCGGACCTCGAGTTGGCGCTGCATCTCTTTCTGTTTGCTTACGTCGGTGACGACCAGGGAGTAGCGCGCGCCGCCCTCGCGCGAGTCCTCGACGCGGGATACGCCGAGCACCACCGGGAGCCCGCCGCGGGAAGGCGAGACCAGCGCGGTCTCCTGCTGAAGACGCCGGGGCTGTTTGGATTCCGCCACTTCGAGCAGGTTCAGCAGTTTGGCGCGTCCGGCGGGATCTACAAATTCGAACACATCCCGCCCGACGAGTTCGCCGGGCTCCAGCCCCAGCATCTCGCAAATGCGCTCGTTGGCGAAACGCACCCGGAACGCCCCGTCGAGGGTGAGAAAGCCCTCGTTCATGTGGATGAGCAAGCCGCGCAGGCGTTCTTCCGAGTCGCGCAGCTGGCGGGTCTGTTCCTCCACCAGGCGCTGCAGGCCCGCGGCATATTTCTCGAGGCTTTTCGACAGCTCGACCTGTTCCGTAACGTCGCGGAAGATGGCGACGGTTCCGGCATGTTGTCCTCTCCGGTTGAAGATGGGCGTGCCGCTTACGGCGAAATGGCGCTCCTGGCCGCGCACCCGGTGATTGATCACGAATTCCGACACCCGCCGCTGCTTGTTCTGTTCGATATGTTCGAGGAGGGACTCCTGCTCGAGATCATGGAGCATTTCCTGGGCGTTGCGGCCCACGACCTCATCGCTGCCGAGCCCGGTCATCTCCAGAAAGCGCCGGTTCGCCAGGAAGATGGTGCCGTCCGGAGCCGACAGCGTGAACCCCTCGCTCATGTGCTCCGTGAGATACCGGAACCGGTCGCCGATCTCCGTCAGTTCTTCTTCGCTGCGGACGACGGCGAACAGGATGGCGACCAGACCGGCGAGCAGTCCCAGCGCGCCGACCCAGCGGGCGAACACCCGCATGTACAACGGGACTTCGTCCGAAGCGAAGGTGCCGGGGAACCCGGCGACGGTCGTCATTCCGCCCACGATCAGCATCAGCACGCCCGCGATGAGCAGGAGTTTCAGGAGCCCGGTTACGTGCAGGCGGGCCAGGAAATTGCCCACGCCAAACACGGGAAGGGCTACCGAGAGCAGCAGGGTGATTCTGTGGAGAACGGGGTCGTCCCAGCGCGTCGAGAACAAGACCCCGCCCATCCCAATCAGAATGAAGATCAGGCACAGGGTGAGATCCTGTTTTCTCGAGCCTGTTGCGCTCCCGTGCGCATCCGTCGCTTTTCGTTTATCGGACATAGGTGCTGGTATCTCTAATTCGCGTGGGCGCGCGACCGGGCCTCGCGCACCAGCGCATCGCAGCGCTCATTGAGCGTATCGCCGGCATGCCCTTTCACCCAGTGCCAGGTGATGTCGTGCGCGGCCGTCAGCTCGTCAAGGCGTTGCCAGAGGTCCTGGTTCTTGACGGCCCCGTTGCGCGTGCGCCACCCGTTGCGTTTCCATCTGCGCATCCAGTCCGTGATGCCCTTCTGGAGGTACTGGGAATCCGTGTGCAAGGCCACCCGGCACGGCCGCCGCAGCGCCTCGAGGGCTTTCACCGCCGCGGTGAGTTCCATGCGGTTGTTCGTCGTGACGTCCTCGTGGCCGGAGAGTTCCCTGATACGGTCCCCGTAGAGCATCACGGCGCCCCATCCGCCCCGGCCGGGATTCGGTTCGCATCCGCCATCGGTATATATGGTAACCACATCGTTCGTTGAGGCTTTCATCCGCTCCTCCGCTGGGTAGTGTATCAGAAAGCGAACCCGGCAGGCAGGTGAAACACGGGGTTCAACGCCGGCGCGTCACGGCCGCGTTTCCAGCAGTTTCCGCAAGGTCTCCACGGCCCGGTTCTGATGGTATCTCACCGCGAGGTCCATGGGGGTCTCGCCATTGCGATTGACAGCGTGCGGATCGGCGCCGCGCCGCACAAGGAAACCGATCATCCCGGTCATGCCGTGGATCGCCCCGGAATGCAACGGGGTGTCGCCAAAATCATCCACCGCGTCAATCCGGGCGCCCGCCTTGAGCAGCACGTCCGCACAGGCAGGACGGCTCATGAACGTCGCGACATGGAGCGGCGTCAAGCCGGTCTTGTCGCGCACGTTGACGTCCGCCCCTCGCTCAATGAGGAACTTCAACACGTCTACGCGGTCGTAGGTGATGGCGAAATAGACGGGGGTCTTCTCCATCCCGTCCCGGCTTTCGAGGGCCTCCGGGTTGCGGGCGAGCAGCGCCCGCACGCGTTCCAGATCGCCGGTCGCGACGGTGTCATGCAGGGACGCGCCGCAGCCGGCCGCGAAGACTCCCGCCACGGCCGCCGCGAGGAGCGGGCCAAACACGCGCCGGAACAGCAGGGCGGCAGGGCCTATTCGACGGTGGCTTTCGCGTACCATTCCTCGGCGTTCTCTTTGGTAATCTTCGTGGGTTTCAGGATCACCCGTTCCGGCACGTCCTCGCCCTTAAGCATGGCCACGGCGTAGTCGATGGCCTCGGCCGCGCAGGGGGGATACACAAAGGTGCACTGGAGGACCCCGTCCATGACCTTCTTGATTCCGCCGGCCTGACCGCCCAGCCCGTCGACGCCGACGAAGATCATCTCTCCTTCCCGGCCCGCTTCGCGCGCCGCAAGATAACACCCAACGGCCATCGGATCGTTATGGGCGTAGACGGCGTCAATCTTCGGATTGGCCTGAATCAGGGTCTCCATGCGTTTCTTGGCCTCGCTCTGAAGCCAGCTCGCGACATCTTCGATGACCTTCACGCCGGGGACGGTGTCGATGTATTTCCGCGCTCCGTCGTGACGTTCTTCCTGCGGCTTGGTGCCCAGAAGGCCCTTCATCTCCACGACGACGGGGTTTTCGATCCCCTTCGATTCCAGATATTCCTTGACGTACTGGCCGGCCATCTCCCCGATTTCCACGTTGTCCGCGCCGACGAACAGGTCGTACACGGGGGCGGCGAGATCGCGTTCAAGGCAGATGACCTTGATGCCTGCCTCGTGCGCCTGCCGAACCACATTGGTCAGGGGGGCGGCCTCGTTGGGGGCCACGATCAGCAGATCGACCCCCTGGAGGATGATGTTCTCGATCTGCCCGATCTGTTTCATGTTGTCCTGCTGGGCGTCGGTAATGTGGAAGTCGACAATGCCGGCGTATTTTTCCTGGACGGCGGTCTGGAAAATCTTGTTTTGAACGGCCCGGTAGGGTTCGGCGCTGTTGCACTGGGAGAACACGATTTTAAACGTCTCGCCGCCTGACGGCGCGTCGCCGCCAGTCTGACCGCCGCAGCCCGCCAACAGGAGGCTGACAGCCAGCGCCGGGATAATCCGGATCATTTTGCTCATGCGTTTGCCCTCGCGTGAGTAACGTCTTTCCGCCTCAGGCACGGCCCCCCGGGAAGACGCTACACTTTCTTCTTCATTCCGACCATCTGAAGCCAGACGGCGATGACAATGATAACGGCTTTCACCATCCACTGCACATTTTCGTCGACATTGCGCAATCCCAGCAGGTTCGAGAGGATCCCGAGAGCCAGGGCGCCCACGACCGTTCCGAGCATGCCCCCCTTCCCTCCGGCCAGGCTCGTGCCGCCGATTACGGCCGCGGCGATCGCGTCCAGCTCGTACGACATCCCCGCATTGGAGCTGCCCTGGTGCGACTGGGCGCAGTGCAGGAGGCCTGCAATGCCGGCAAGAAACCCGCTCAGCACGTACACGCCCATCTTCACCCGTCGCACCGGGATCCCGGAGAGCCGCGCGGCCTCTTCGGAGCCGCCAATGGCCACCGCATAGCGCCCGAAGCGCGTGCGGTTGAGCAGTAGGCCCCCGAGCAGTGCGATGCACGCGAACGTGGGAATCACGACGCTTTGCCGCGCCAGGAAATCCGCCACGCGCGCCGCGTATTCCTGCCCCATGGGAAAATCGATGGTCTTGTTTTCCACCAGCCATTTCGCAAAGCCCCGGCTTCCGGTCATGACGGCCAGGGTCGCGATGAAGGGCTGCATCCGCAATCTCGAAACGAGCAGTCCGCTGACCAGCCCGAACAGCGTGGTGGCCAGAAGCGCAACCGCCAGCGCGGCCCCCAGGGGCCATTCATGGCTCAAAAACGTGAACGCGAACAGGGTGGACGCCAGGGCCAGCAGCGACCCCACGGATAAGTCGATGCCCCCTGTAATGATGACCAGGGTCATGCCGACCGCCAGGATGCCGATCTCCGAGATCTGCCGGAGCACGTTGAAGAGGTTCCTGGACTGCCAGAATACGAGGTGCCCATCCCGATGGGGTGAAAACACCGTGGCGAGCACGACGACGAACAGCAGCGTGCCGAGCGGGCGCACCCACTCCTGTTCGAGCACGCGTGTCAGGCCGCCCGGACGCAAGCGATTCTCCAACATGGAATGGCAAACTCCGTGCCCGGGCGTCAGGGCCCATGGGCACATGCTGTGGAAACCACGGAATTCCCCGGGGCAATGTCTCGGCGGGTCCTCCCCGCAATTCGGGGCCATTTTCCTGTTTTTGTCCCCCCGGTTTCAACCTGCCTGTGCGTGTGATCATTCTGCGGCGTGGTACCCGCCAGAGGCAGTAACCATGCTGTGGAGGAATACTTACAACCACGGACGCGTTCCCACTCCTATGAAAGCCGAGTGGAGCTGGCATGATTCGGCGTGCACACGAAATTCGCTCCCATAGCGTTTGATAATAAGGATTTAAGGTGATAGCATCGCTCATCCCGACATGAGGTTTTTCACTCAGGCGAGCGGTCAGCAGTAATGCGAACCGGCAGGAAGGATGGCCGAGTTTCTGTAGCAGATGTGCCGGTTCCAACGTCTCGGGGAGGAAATTCGAGATGCGTGTCTTCGAAGACAACAGTTTCAGCATTGGCAACACCCCGCTGATTCACCTGCAGCGCCTGGGCCAGGGGCTGCATGCCAGCATATTCGGGAAAGTGGAAGGCCGCAATCCCGCCTATTCCGTCAAGTGTCGCATCGGCGCGAGCATGGTCTGGGACGCCGAGCAGCGCGGACTCCTGAAACCCGGCGGGACGATTGTCGAGCCGACCTCGGGCAACACGGGCATCGCGCTGGCGTATGTGTCGGCGGCGCGTGGTTACAAGCTCGTGTTGACCATGCCCGAAACCATGAGCGTGGAGCGGCGCCAGATGCTCAAGGCGTTTGGGGCAACGGTGGTCCTGACACCGGGCGAACAGGGAATGCCCGGCGCGATTCGCGAAGCCGAAACGATTATCGCAGACAACCCCGGCTTTCATATGCCCCAGCAGTTCCGCAACCCGGCCAACCCGGACATTCACTTCAAGACTACCGGCCCGGAAATCTGGACTGATCTGGATGGACAGGTCGATGTCCTGGTGGCGGGCGTGGGAACCGGCGGCACGATTACCGGGGTCGCGCGGTACTTCAAAAAGGCCGAAGGCAAGGCGGTCGAGATCGTCGCGGTGGAGCCGGCGTCGTCCGCGGTGCTTTCCGGCGGCGAGCCCGGCCCCCACAAGATACAGGGCATAGGGGCGGGATTTGTCCCCGAAGTCCTGGACATGAGTCTGGTAGACCGGGTCGAGACGGTAACCAACGAGGAAGCATTCGAAACCGCGCGAAGGCTGGCCCGTGAAGAAGGCCTGATCAGCGGCATCAGCTGCGGCGCGGCGGCGGCAGTCGCTTTGCGGCTTGGCGGACGTAAAGAGTATCGAGGTAAGAACATCGTGGTCATCCTTCCCGATTCGGGAGAGCGGTATCTGTCCACCCCGCTGTTTGAGGGGTGAGCTCCGGTTTGGGAAGGACAAGGTGAGGGAGAGGAATTCAAGATGTCGGACAGCAGCCAGCACGGACTAGGCACGCGTGCCCTTCACGCGGGGCAGGAGCCGGACCCCACTACGGGCTCGCGCGCAGTGCCCATTTACCAGACGACCTCCTACGTTTTTGACAGCGCCGAGCATGCCGCGCGCCTGTTTGGCCTCGAGGAATTCGGCAACATCTACACGCGGATCATGAATCCCACGGTTGATGTCTTTGAGAAACGCATGGCGGCGCTTGAAGGCGGCGTCGGTGCGCTCGGCCTTGCGTCCGGCAGTTCCGCGATCACCCTGGCCGCGCTCAACATCGCGAAATCCGGCCAGAATCTCGTGTCCTCGTCGACGCTGTATGGCGGCACCTACAACCTCTTTGCGCACACGTTCAAGGACCTGGGCATCGAGGCCCGGTTTGTCGATGCGCGCGACGCGTCGAACTTCGCCGAGGCCATCGACGATAACACGCGCTTCCTGTTCTGCGAGGCCATCGGCAACCCGGCGTGCGATGTGCCGGACATCGAAGCGATTGCGAACGTCGCGCATCAGCACGGCATTCCGCTGATCGTGGACAGCACGGCCGCGTCGCCCATTCTGTTCCGGCCGATCGAGCACGGGGCCGATATCGTTGTGCATTCCGCCACGAAAGTGATCGGCGGTCACGGCACCTCCATCGGGGGCGTGATCGTGGACGGCGGCACCTTCGACTGGAACAACGGGAAGTTCCCGGAACTGACGGAACCCTGTGAGAGCTATCACGGCCTGAAGTTCTATGAGGCCATGAAACCGCTGGGCAATATCTCCTACATCATCAAGGCCCGCGTCACCCTGTTACGCGACATGGGCCCCTGCCTCTCCCCCTTCAACGCCTTCATGCTGCTGCAGGGGCTGGAGACGATTCACCTGCGTGTTCCGAGGCATTCCGACAACGCCCTGAAAGTAGCCCGCCACCTCGAGGCGCATCCGTCGGTCGAATGGGTGAGTTACCCCGGGTTGAAGAGCCATCCCGACCATAAGCGCGCCCGGGAATACATGCCGGGCGGCCAGGGCGCCATCCTGACGTTCGGCGTCAAGGCGGGCTATGAGGGCGCCAAGAAATTCATCAACGCCGTCAAGCTCGCCTCGCATCTGGCGAATATTCTGGACGCGAAGACCCTCGTCATTCACCCGGCTTCGACGACGCACCAGCAGCTTTCCCCGGAGGAGCAGAAGGAAGCCGGGGTGACGCCCAACATGATCCGGGTGTCGGTCGGGATCGAAGATGTCGAGGATATCATTGCCGACCTGGACCAGGCGCTGGAACACGCCGGCAAGTAGTGGTATACTTAGCGGGCGCGGTGCCTCTTTCCAGGGACCGCGCCCGTTTTTTGTGAGAATCTGCGGCGAACGCCGAGGGAGCAGGGATGGCAGGCGAAGGCTCGGTTGGCATAGTCTCCCCCCGGGAATTCCGGTTTGCTGACCCGCCTGGCCAGCTGGAGCTGGATTGCGGCCGCAAGCTGGGCCCCATCACCATCGCGTACGAGACCTACGGCACCCTCAATGCCGAGCGGTCCAACGCCATCCTCATCCTGCATGCCTTGACGGGCGACGCCCACGCGGCCGGGTTCCATGCCCCCACCGACCCCAAGCCCGGCTGGTGGGACAATATGATCGGTCCGGGAAAAGGTTTTGATACCGACAAGTACTTCGTGATTTGCTCCAACTGCCTTGGCGGCTGCCGCGGCACGACCGGACCGTACTCCATCAATCCCGAGACCGGCACGCCCTATGGTCTCTCGTTTCCCATTGTCACCATTGGCGACATGGTCCGTGCGCAACGGCAGTTGATCGACCACCTGGGGATCGAGCGTCTCCTGTCCGTGGCGGGCGGTTCGATGGGCGGCATGCAGGTCCTGGAATGGCTTACCCGGTACCCGGACGTCGTGCGTTCGGGCATCTGCATCGCTTCCGGCCCGCATAACGGCGCGCAGGCGATCGCCTTCGATGCCGTGGGCCGGCACGCGGTCCAGGCGGACCCCGCATTTCAGAACGGCAATTACTACGGCGAAGACGGGCCCGTGCAGGGGCTCTCGATTGCCCGCATGCTCGGACACATCACCTACCTGTCCGACGAAACCATGCGCGCCAAGTTCGGGCGGACCCTCCGCGGCAAGTCCGAGTACAGTTACGACTTCGGCAGCGAATTCTCCGTCGAGACCTATCTCGACTACCAGGGCGAGAAATTCGTCAACCGGTTCGACGCGAACAGCTATCTCTACTTCACCAAGGCCTGCGACTATTTTGACCTGGTCGCCGCGTATGGTTCTCTGGATCAGGCGTTCGAACGGATCCAGTCACGCGTCATGGTGCTCTCTTTCTCCTCGGACTGGCTCTATCCCCCGTACCAGTCCCGGGAAATGGTGGATTCGCTCATGCGAAACCGGAAGGAGGTGACCTACTGCAACATCCATTCGAATTACGGGCACGACGCCTTCCTGCTCGAAGTGGATGCCATGAAAGGCCTCATTGCCGGCTTTCTGGAACACACCCTCGACCCGGAGCTCAAGACCAGAGAGGCCGCGCCGGCCGTGCCCATCGCCGCGGAATCCACCGACCCCGCGCCGCTCTCCCGCAACAGCATCTACGAAGGGCCCCGCGTTGATTACGATCTCATTGTCGACCTGGTCGACGCCGGAAGCCGGGTGCTGGACATCGGGTGCGGCGATGGCGAACTGCTTCACCGGCTGGTCCGCCTGAAAGAGGTGGACGGCATGGGGCTCGAAGTGGATGAGAACAACATTATCCGCTGCGTCAACCGCGGCATCTCCGTGGTTCAGGCGGACATCGACAAAGGGCTGAGCGCGATTCCCGACGAGAGTTACGATTACGTCATCCTCAGCATGACCTTGCAGGTCATCAAGAAGCCCGAACTGGCCATCCGCGAGATGCTCCGCGTGGGCAAGAAATGCATTATCAGCTTTCCGAACTTCGGATTCTGGAAGGTCCGGGCCATGCTCTCGTTCCAGGGGAAGGCGCCGGTCACCCGGAACCTCCCCTACTCCTGGTACTCCACCCCCAATCGCAACGTATTGTCGGTCAAAGACTTCCGGCAGTTCTGCGAGTTGCAGGACGTGCGGATCGAACGGGAAATCCCCCTCTCCACCGCCGGTGGCGGACTCATGGTCCGTCAATGGCCCAACCTGTTCGCTGAAGAAGCGGTCTACGTCGTTACTGCTAAAACCTGACCCGCTCCCCCCCGCTGCCGGGGAGCGCAACATGTTTTCTGTCTGCCTGGCGGGCCCAGACGCGGCATCTTCTGGAATCCGTGAGACCTTTGCCCTACTCTCCGGGGAAAAGCGGCTCGAGGAAACTGCGCAGGCTCTGGACGTAGCGCTCCCCGGTTTCGGCATAGCCGTCGTTGTGGCTGCCGCCGATCTCGAGAAAGGTCTTGGGTTCGGGAGCCTGCTCGAACAGGGCCCTGCCGTGATGATAGGGCACGACATCGTCGTCCGGGCTGTGGACGACGAGCACTGGGGCCGTCAACCGCGCGATTTTGCTTGCGGTATCGAAGCGGTGGCGCAGCAGAAGGCTGACGGGCAAGAAGGGGAACGCCTCTTTCCCCAGGCTTACCGCGGACGTAAATGTACTTTCGAGAATGACGGCCCCCGGTGTGACGTCCGCGGCAAGATCCGCCGCAACGGCGCCGCCCAGACTGCGTCCGAAAAGGACGATGCGTTCCGGCGGAATCCCCTGCTCTTCGACAAGCCAGCGCCAACAGGCCCGGATGTCCTGATAACACCGTTTTTCCGAGGGTTTGCCGGTGCTGTTGCCGTAGCCGCCGTAGTCGTAGATGAGCACGTCAAATCCCAGGCCGCGCCAGATGGCGATGCCTCCCATGCGGCCGCTGATGTTGCCGCCGTTGCCGTGAGAGTACAGGAGCACGCCGCGCGACTGGGGCGCCGGGATAAACCAGCCGTGGGTGGTCTGGCCATCCACGGCAAGAAACACGTCCTGGTAATCCCATCCCGCCTCGGCGGGATTCCACGACATGGCGCGCATCGCGGGAAAGACGATGGCGCGCTGCGCCCCGCCGGCCAGCAGGGCCGCGCCCGCCAGAATCAGCGCTCCGAGCACGACAATCCAGACCATCCGCTTCCTCCCGTCCATTCAAGGCCGCCTTTCCGAAGTGCTAGCCGCCCCCGCGTATGGAGGTGGTTTTTCTCTCGCATCCCGCCGGATGGATATTGTATGATTACATTTCCGGAATCAAGGTACACCCAGGAGGGGGAACGACCAATGACCGAATACAACATTCTGCTTGACGCGAAAAAGATGCCCGATGCGTGGTACAACGTCACGCCCGATCTGCCCGCACCGATGCAACCGCCGCTTCACCCGGTAACCCACCAGCCCTTGAAGGCGGACGATCTCTCGGCGATCTTCGCGATGTCGCTCATCGAACAGGAGATGTCCACTCAGCCGGCGATCTCGATTCCCGGCGAGGTGATGGACATCTACAAGCTGTACCGTCCGACGCCCCTGCGCCGCGCGTACCGCCTCGAGAAAATGCTCGATACTCCGGCTCGCATCTTCTACAAGAACGAAAGCGTTACGCCGTCCGGCAGCCACAAGATCAATACGTCCATCGCCCAGGCCTACTTCAACAAGAAAGACGGGGTCAACGAACTCACCACCGAGACGGGCGCGGGCCAGTGGGGCACCGCCCTCTCGATCGCGTGTTCGATGCTCGACATGAAATGCACCGTGTACATGGTGCGGGTCAGTTTCGAACAGAAACCGTACCGCCGCGTGCTGATGCAGACGTACGGCGCCGACGTGGTCTCGAGCCCGAGCGACACGACCGACAGCGGCCGGGCGTTTCAGGCGAAGTTCCCGGACACCACGGGCAGTTTGGGCATGGCCATCTCCGAGGCCGTGGAAGTCGCGGCGAAGAGCGGCGGCCGGGCCAAGTACAGCCTGGGGAGCGTGCTGAACCATGTGCTGCTCCACCAGACCGTCATTGGCCTGGAGGCGAAAGCCCAGCTTGAGCAGGTGGGCGAGGAACCCGATGTCGTGATCGGTTGCTGCGGCGGCGGTTCGAATTTTGCCGGCATCTCGTTTCCCTTTGTGCCCATGAAGAATAAGGGCAAAAACATCGATTTCATCGCGGTCGAGCCGACGGCCTGCCCGACCCTTACCCGGGGTCTGTACGCGTACGATTACGGCGATACCGCGCACCTGACACCGTTGCTGCTTCAGTACACGCTGGGCCACCAGTTTGTACCGCCGGGAATTCATGCCGGCGGGCTCCGCTACCACGGCGTCGCCCAGCAGGTGGCCCTCCTGGTCAAGGAAGGCTTCATGCGGGCGGTTGCCTGCCATCAGAACCCGGTGTTTGATGCCCTCCAGATGTTCGCCAAGGCGGAGGGAATCCTCGCCGCGCCGGAATCCGGACACGCCATTCGCGTCGCCATCGACGAAGCCCTCAAATGCAAGGAATCCGGTGAGTCGAAAGCCATTCTGTTCAATCTGAGCGGACACGGCCACTTCGACATGAGCGCCTACGAGGCCTATACGAACAGGAAACTGGAAGATTACGATCTTGACCAGAGCATCATTGATGCGGCGGAATCCGTAATCCCCAAGATCTGACCTTCCATCAGGACGGAATCCAGGGAGAGTTCCTTGAAACGGGGGACTCTCCCTTTCCATTTTGCGCCGGACGAGTACGGCCCGGACCGTGCCCGGGCAGCGTCTGAGGCCGGGAAAAGCTATAATCGTATAGGCAACGGTTTGTTCTGAATGAGACGACGAGCACTCAGGAGAGACACCATGATCAAATCGTCCAGTACCAGCGTTGGCGCGGCCCTGCTCCTTGCGCTCCTGCCCGCCCTTGTCACCGGCTGTCCGAAGCCGCTGTTCTCAGACAACGTCGTGCGGACCAGCGACCTCGTGTATGGAGCGGGCTACGTGGAAGACGATACGGCCGAGCTCGGCTACCGTCTGAAGGACCTCTATTTCGATTTGATAGAGCCTACCGACGTGCCGGCCACCAACCGGCCCGCCGTGCTGATGATCCATGGCGGCAGTTTTCTCACCGGCACAAAGACCGATGAAAACCTTGTGCGGGCCGCCAATGGACTTGCCACGAAAGGCTACGTCTGTTTCCTGATCGATTACCGCCTGGACGGCGACAAGCCCCCGACGGAGAAATCGTGGCAGCCGGATACCGAAGGGACAAAAGACCTGAACATTCCGTCCCTGGCCGCCGTGCGCGCGGCGTTTGTGGACGCCAAAACGGCCATGCGCCACATCCGCGCCAACAGCGCCACATACGGCATTGATCCCGGCCGTATCGCCATCTGGGGCGAATCCGCGGGCGCCTTCGCGGCCCTGGCCGCCGGGCTTACAGACGCGAGGGAGTTTCGGGATGACGGCAACAACCTGCCGGCGCCCCCGGAGAACAATCCGGGCGTGGATCCCAAACCCGCGGTTATCATCGATTGCTGGGGGAGCTCGGTGTTCACCAACGACGCCTTTGACGCGGACGATCCGCCGATCATGATATTTCACGGCAAGAGCGATTCCACGATCTCGTACCTCTTCGCGCTCAATCTCAAGGCCAAGTGCGATGAGGTGGGCATTCCGTGCCGCTCGTATCTGATTCCCGACGGAGAGCATGGCTGCTGGGACTGCACCTTCCAGGGGCGGACGCTGACCGCGGTGACGCTGGACTTCCTGGCCGAGTTCATGCCCTGACCGGCGCGGGCGGGCCGGCGTGTTCCGGGTTACTGTTGCCCGTAATAGGCGTCCGGCCCGTGTTTGCGCTCGTAGTGCCGCTTGAGCAGCCAGGACGGGAGTGCCGTGACGTCCCGGTTCAGGGAAAATGTGTGGAACGCCATGCGCGCTATCTCTTCCAGCGTGGCGGCGCTCGTGACCGCGTCCTCGACCTCTTTTCCCCACGCAAAGGGCCCGTGTTGCGCCACAAGCACGCCGGGGAACGCCTGAGGCGTCAGGTCGCGGAACCGGCGCACAATCACGCGGCCGGTGTTTCTCTCGTACTCCCCCGTCACCTCGTCCTCGGTCAGCATGCCGGTGATGGGCACGTCGCCCGGACAATAATCGGCGTGGGTCGTTCCCAGGCACGGTATCGGGCAGCCGGCCTGCGCCCATACGGTGGCGTAATGGGAGTGGGTGTGCACGATGCCGCCAATCTCAGGAAAGGCGGCGTAGAGCTCCAGATGGGTCGCCGTGTCCGACGACGGTCGCAATGAACCCTCGGCGACGACTCCGTCCCTGTCGACCACCACCATGTCGTCCGGCCGCATGACGCCGTAATCCACGCCGCTGGGTTTGATAACCATCCGCGCGCTGGCGCGGTCGAAGCCGCTGGCATTGCCCCACGTGGCGAACACAAGCCCGCGGGCAACCAGATCACGGTTGGCCAGCCATACCCGTTCTTTCAGGTCGTCAAGCATCGGGCCCTTCCCCTAACATTCCTGTGCGTGTCTTGTAGAATCATCACGGTATCGGGCCTTACGGCCGCGGTCAAGTATATCGATTATGGCGCATTCGGAGGAGTTGCCCCGTTGGGCTGGAGGTCCGGAGAATCGTCGCGGAATCGATGGAGGCGCGTTTCGATGGACTCCAAATCGTTCAGCTCCATCAGTTCGGTGCGGAGTCTCGCCACGTGCGGCAGGTTTCTGAGGTATCCGCTGTAGTGCTTGCGGAACTCGACGACCCCTTTCCGCTCCCCTTTCACCTCAACGGTGCGGCGCAGATGTCTGATGCACAACGCGACACGCTCTGGAACCGACGGCGGTTCGGGGACCACGCCGGTTGCCAGGTAGTGTTTCGCGTGCGCGAAAATCCAGGGGTTCTGAATGGCGCCCCGCCCGATCATGACGCCGTCGCAGCCGGTCTCGAACATGCGTTTGACGTCCTCGGGCCCGGTCACATCGCCGTTGCCGATAACAGGCATGCTGACGGCATTCTTGAGGCGTTCGAGCCAGCCCCAGTCAGCCTGCCCGCTATGCCCCTGTTTCCGGGTGCGGCAATGGACGGTCAGGGCCTGCACGCCCAGGTCTTCGAGCATGCGGGCGACGTCGAGGATGATGATGTTGGCGGCGTCCCATCCCAGCCGCGTTTTGACTGTCACGGGCAGGCGGGTGCCGGCAAGAACGCCGCGCACAACGGTTTCGAACTTGCCGATGTCCTGAAGCAGCCCGGCGCCGGCCCCGCGCAACGCGACCTTCTTCACCCAGCAGCCGCAGTTGATGTCGATGAAATCGGGACGCGCCTGTTCGGCCACGGCCGCGGCGCCTTCCATCGAGGATTCCGCGCTGCCGAAGATCTGCACCGCGATGGGGCGTTCTTCGTCGCGGATGCGGATCTTGTCGAGGGTCTTGCCAACTTCGCGTATGAGCGCCTCGGAACTCGCGAACTCCGTATACAGGAGGTCCGCCCCCATCTCCTTGCAGATGGTCCGGAAGGAATAGTCCGTGACATCCTCCATGGGGGCCAGTGCGAGGGGCTTGTCGAGTTCTATCGTGCCGATGCGCATGGTGTCCGTTTCTCTTGCCGAACAGGCATCCTCCGGATCGGGATTATACCTTGCGGTAGAGCTCTCCCCCGCCCTCTTTGAAGGCCGCCGCCTGCTGTTCCAGACCCTGTTGACGGGCGGCTTCGTCGCGCACCTGCTGCGAGAGGGCCATGGCGCAGAATCTCGGCCCGCACATCGAGCAGAAATGCGCCAGTTTCTCGCCGTGCCGCGGAAGGGTCTCATCGTGAAACTCGCGGGCGCGGTCGGGATCGAGCGAGAGGCTGAACTGGTCCTCCCAGCGGAATTCAAAGCGGGCTTTGCTCAAGGCATTGTCGCGAATCTGCGCGGCCGGATGGCCTTTCGCCAGGTCGGCCGCGTGAGCGGCTATCCGGTAGGCCACGACGCCTTCCCGCACGTCGTTGCGGTCGGGCAACCCCAGATGCTCTTTGGGAGTCACGTAACACAACATGGCGGTGCCGTACCACCCGATCATGGCCGCGCCGATGGCGGAGGCCATGTGGTCGTAGCCGGGAGAGATGTCGGTAATGACCGGGCCGAGGGTGTAGAAGGGCGCTTCGCCGCACCACTCGAGCTGTTTGTCCATGTTCTCTTTAATCATGTGCATGGGCACATGTCCGGGGCCCTCATTCATGACCTGAACGTCGAATGCCCAGGCGCGCCGGGTCAGGCCGCCCTGCGCCTTCAATTCCGCGAACTGGGCCTCGTCGTTGGCGTCGGCGAGGCTGCCGGGACGCAGGCCGTCCCCGATCGAAAACGCGACATCGAAGGCAGCCATGACCTCGCAGAGCTCGTCCCAGTGGGTATAGAGGAAATTCTCTTTGTGGTGGGCAAGGCACCACCGGGCCATGATCGAGCCGCCCCGGCTTACGATGCCCGTGGTCCGGCGGGCCGTCAGGTGGATAAACGGAAGCAGCACGCCCGCGTGAATGGTCATGTAGTCGACGCCCTGTTCCGCCTGGGCGACCACCGTATCGCGAAACACCTCCCACGTCAGGTCTTCCGGGGCTCCCCCCACGCGTTCGAGCGCCTCGTACACGGGCACCGTGCCTACCGGCACGGGGGAGTTGCGGATGATCCATTCACGGGTGTCATGGATGGGCTCGGCCGTGGACAGGTCCATCACCGTGTCAGCGCCCCACCGGATGGCCCACAGCATCTTTTCGACTTCTTCCTGAATAGACGACGAAAGCGCCGAATTGCCCAGGTTGGCGTTGATCTTGACCTTGAAGTTGCGGCCAATGACCATGGGCTCCAGTTCGAGGTGATTGAGGTTTGCGGGGATGATGGCCCGGCCCCGGGCGACCTCGTCGCGCACGAATTCGGGTGTGATTTCCTCCGGCATCCGCGCTCCCCAGGCCTGTCCCGCATGGCGCCGTTTCAGGTCGTCGGGGGCTTCCTGCCACCGTGCGTTTTCGCGTATCGCGACGTATTCCATTTCCGGGGTAATCTCCCCCCGTCTCGCGTAGTGCATCTGCGTCGCGCGCGTTCCCGGTTTCGCCCGGTACCGGTTGCGAGCGGGAAGCAAAGCGGGGCCCGGGTGCCTGTGCCCGGCCATTTCCACGTTCGGCCGGGAGCGAATCCAGGCTTCACGAACGGGTGGAAGCCCGGCGGATAGATCAATCGCCGCTTCCGGGTCCGTATAGGGCCCCGACGTGTCGTAAACCGTCACCGGCGGGTTTTCCAGGGGCCGGCCGTCCGCGCCGAACGTGGGGGTCTGGGCGATCTCCCGCATGCCCACGCGGATCGACGGCGTGGAGCCCGGCACATAGACCTTGCGCGAGCTCGGAAATGGGGCTCGATACTGGGGGTCGAGCGTTGCATCCAGGAGCCGGCTGCCGGCGTCCGGTTTGACCGTCATATGCGTCCTCCGCCAGACCAGTCCCCCGCGTTTTCGGGGATGCTGTCCGTGCGTTCAGGGTGTCGACTATCGGGATGCCGCCGCGAAAACACCGCGTCAGGCATAAACCGGTATAGTACCATCCCCGGCCAGCCAGATGGAACTTCCGGATCCAGCGTGGCGCCGGGAAAACACCGTTCCTGGGATCGGGAATGCGAGGGAACGCCAGCCCGCGGCCGGGCCGTCAGCCGTCATTCCACCCCGAGAAAACCGGTCACCATGCGGCGGGCGCGCAAGGCCGAAAGCACGCAATCGTTCAACCCGATGCCGCGGTAGGCATTGCCCGCGAAGACCAGGCCGGGATGCCGCGCTTCCGCCGCCTCGATTTCGCGGAGAATCGCCCCGTGGCCGAGAAGGTATTGGGGAATCCCCCGCCGCCAGCGGAAGATTCGGAGGAATTCGGGTTCGGCGTCTATGCCCAGAATCGGATGCAGCTCACGGCGGATCAGGTCCAGCAGTTCCCCGTCGCTGAGCCCGACGGCTTCAGGGTCCGTATACCCGCCCACCATCGTACGCAGGAGCGTGTGGCCCGGGGGCGCCTGCTGGGGAAACATGCTGGAGGTCCAGAGGCATCCCAACACCCGGAGGTTCTCGTGGCGCGGCGCCAGAAAGCCAAAGCCGTTGATGTCCCCATGCACGGCGGCGTTGGGATAACCGGTGCAGACGACCGCGATATGGGCGTAGCGGATGGATTCCAGCGCTCTGCCCGCCGCCTCGTCGAGCTCGCGGCAACATTCCGCGGCCGCGTAGGCCGGAGCGGCAACAACCACCGCGCGCGCGTGGTGGGTCCGGGCCCGGCTGGTTTCGACCGCATAGTGGCCTTCCGGTGTCCTGGACAGGCGCAGGACGCGTTCGCCCGTTTGGACGGCGTCTTTCAGCGCGTTCGCCGCCTCCTCGGGAAGGCGTCCGATGCCTTCTTTGAAACTGGTCAGTTTGCCCGAGGGGCCCAGGGGGCTGACGGCCTTCTTCCGAAGACGTTTGCCGATCAGCGCGCGCGTGAGACCGCCGTATTCGCGTTCCATGGCCGCCATGCGCGGAAAACAGTGTTCGAGCGACAGCACCCGCGCGTCGCCTCCAAAGACGCCGCTCACCATCGGCCCGACAAGGGTGTTGGCGGCCTCCGTACCGATGCGCCGTGCCGCGAATTCCCAGATGGTCTCGCCGGTATGGTCGCGTTTCCCGGCAATGAACGGCTCGCACATCAGCCTAAGCCGGCCCTTTACGGAGAGCATCGGGCTGAAAAAGAAGCGGGGCGGCCCCACCGCTTCGTTGAGGCGTCCGCCGGTGTAGATAAACCGGCGCTTGGCGGATTCGTTGGCGCGGATCAGCGCGCCGGACAGGCCGAGCGCGTCGATCCATTCCAGGGTGGCGGGTTCGCGGTCGAGGAACCCGTTGGGGCCGAAATCGCACGCGTAGCCCTGGACCGTTTCGCTGCGGGTGGTGCCTCCGGCTACGGTATCCGCCTCGAGGAGGGTCACGTTTTCACGCCCGAGGTCGCGGGCCAGGTAATACGCAGCGCATAACCCGGTCACCCCGCCCCCAACGACAATGGCCTGCTTCACGGGATTCATCATACCGTGCGCGAGAAGCGCGCCGGCTGCGCTCCCGTGCCCTTGAGGTAGGCGTCGAAGACCATGGCGATATTGCGAACGAAAACCTGGCCGAGCGGGAGAACCGTCAGCCCGGCATCGTCCCGGGTCACAAACCCCTCGCCCTCAAACGCCTTCAACGCGTCGATCTCTTCGGCAAAATAGTCCTCGAACACGACGCCGTAGCGCTCCAGCAGTTTCGCAAAACTCACATGGAAGTTGCACATCAGCTCGCGAATGGTCCACCGGCGGATCGTGTCGTCGGGCGAGAGCACGCAACCCAGCGCGGTGGCGAACCGGCCCTCCTTCAGCGCGTTGTAGTAGTGCGAGAGTTTCTTGTCATTCTGCGCGTAGCCGCCGCCGACTTCGCCGATGGCGGAGATGCCGCAGGCGACCATGTCCGACGACGGGACGACGGTATAGCCCATGAAATTCCGGTGAAGGCGGCGCTCGTCCATGGCGTGGGTCAGTTCATCGTGCGGCAGGGCGAAATGATCCATGCCGATCGCGCGGTACCCCGCCCCGGTGAGCATGCGGCGGGCCACGGCGAACAAGGCGTACTTTTCCGGGCCCGTGGGCATTTTGGATGCGTCGAGTTTGCGCTGGTTGTGCATCTTGTCCGGCAGGTAGGCGCAACTGTATACCGCGAGCCGGTCGGGCCGCATCTCGATGATCTTGGGAATCGTCTTCGACCATGAGGCAAAGGTCTGGCCGGGCAACCCGTAGACCAGATCCATGTTGATGCCTTCGAAACCGGCCTCGCGGCACAGGTCGACCAGGGCACGCGTCTGGGCCTCCGTCTGGTTGCGGCCGATTTCACACTGGACCTGTTCATCGAGGTCCTGGACTCCCATGCTGATGCGGTTGAATCCGAGTTCGCGCAGGAGAGCCACCTGCTCGGCCGTGGTGGCGCGGGGGTCAATTTCGATCGCGATTTCCGCATCCTTCGGGATCTCGAAGCGGTGCGCGACGGCCCTGAACAGGCGCGCGATCTGCACGGTGCTCAGATACGTCGGGGTGCCGCCGCCCCAGTGTATTTGTTTGAGCGGCCGGGTCGCCGTTAACAGGCCGGCCAGCATCTCGAGTTCGAGTTCGACGTGGTCCAGGTACTTGTCCGCTACGTCGAGTTTTTCGGTCGCGATGGAATTGCACCCGCAAAACGCACAGCGCTTCCGGCAGAACGGAATGTGCACGTACAGCGAGAGCGGCTCGCCGGCCTTCAAGGCCGCGCGTTCCAGACAGGCGCGGTATTCCGCGGCCGTGAAGGCGGCCGACCACGACGGCACCGTGGGGTAGCTGGTGTAGCGCGGCCCCGGCCGGTCGTAGCGAATCAGGAGGTCGCGGGTGATCTCCACGGATTCCTGCCGCTGTCTGTTATCTGCAGTCATGTCCATAGTCGCCCTGAACGCTCGTTCCCGCAATTATACCGGGAACCGGCCGGGATTGTGGAACCGGCCCTCACGCGGGCGCGGCCACATAGAGCGCGCCGTCCCGGATCTCGGTGCGGTAATAGCGAATCAACTCGTTGGGGGGCTCGGTGCTGGGCTCGAGCGAGAAACGCCACGCGTGCCAGGGGCAGTACACGCTGCCGTCTTCCACGTATCCTTCCGCGAGCGGTCCGCCCTCGTGAGGACACAGGCCGCTGATGGCGTAGATTTTTCCGGCGACGTTGAAAAGCGCGACCGGCTCCCCCATTCCGCATTCGACTTCCCGCTGTGACCCCGGCGGAAACTCTTCGAGAGCAAAGACGCGCACCCATTCAGCCATGTGATAGCGACCTCCTATGGTTGCGGTCGGCAGTTTACGCGCGTCGTGTCCGGGGTGCAAGCGCGCCCGTGCCGGAAACAATCGCGGCCGTATGGGTGTTATCTCTCCAATGCGGCCGGGACACGGCGCGCACGATGCGACAGAACCGAAAATGAAGGAGCTGGACATGGCGTTTCAATTACCTGAACTGCCCTACGCCTACGATGCGCTCGAGCCCCATATCGACGCGCGCACCATGGAGATTCATCACACCAGGCACCACGCGGGATACGTGGCCAAGCTCAATGCCGCCCTCGAAGGAGTAAAGGGATTCGACGGCAAGTCCGTGGAAGAGATCCTCCGCAACATCAAGACGGTGCCCGAGGCCAAACGCCAGGCGGTCATCAACCACGGCGGCGGCCATGCCAATCATACCCTCTTCTGGCAGATCATGGGCCCCGGCAAAGGCGGCGACCCCGTAGGCGCGCTGGCGGGCGCGCTCGATGCGGAACTCGGCGGGTTCGCGGCGTTCAAAGAGAAATTTGCCGATGCGGCGGCGAACCGTTTCGGCAGCGGGTGGGCCTGGCTGACGCTCAACAGCAGCGGCAAGCTCCAGGTACTCAGCACCGCCAACCAGGATTCGCCCCTCATGGATGGACAGGTTCCCCTGCTTGGCCTCGACGTCTGGGAACACGCCTATTACCTCAAGTATCAGAACAAGCGGCCCGAGTACATCGACGCCTGGTGGAACGTCGTGGATTGGGCAAAGGTCAACGAGCTCTACCGCGCCGCGAACGGATGATCCGGCGCGCCGCAGTGGGCGCCCGCCTCTCAGGACGGCCGTTTCGCCGTGGTTGAATACGTGGACTTGAGCTGACGGCTCTTGCCGGGTTCGAGCGGATCCTGCTTCGGAATGAGCTCGAGGTTGACATGGCGGGCGGAGTCGAGCGTGTTGTAGAAGTAGAACAGCCCCCCGACCTGGTACGAGATGAACTGGTTGATGAGCGTGAGGCCCCGGTCGGGGAGGCGGTACGCCCACGAATTGCCGTCAAAGGGTTCGAGGTATTCTCCGCCCACGGGTTCGGGATTGAGGGCGCTCCCCTGAAGGGCCGTCCACCGGTCATTCTTCTCAATCCAGAGCTCGGGGGGCGACGCGCCATCCAGGGCGAATTCGGGGTGGATCTTGATGTTGGGCACGATGGGTTCCTGGCCCGTGTTCGTCAGAGTGAGCGTGACAATGAACTCCGGCGACGCGGGCCGCAGCTCCATTTCGCGTTTCACGGCGAGGCCGTTGGGCAGCGTGGCATCGAGCACGAGGGCGTACAGGGTGCGGGAATCAACCGTGTAGTCGGGCGCAACGGCACGTTCACGCGTCCCCGGTGCGTGATACCATTCCTGAAGAGTTCCGGGGCCGCGTCCATACGTGCGGAACCCCTGCAGCAGTTCGATGCCAAGCTTCTTGTCGCGCCAGCGAATCACGGACCCGTCCAGCGACGGCGCGACCCAGATGAGGTAGTACTCGTTTTCGAGAATGCGCAGCTCGGAGTCGACCCGGCGCGCCGGGGTGGTCCCTCCCATCTGCTCCACGACCGCCTCGAATGGCCGGTTGTTCACGGTATGCGTGACGCCGTACCCCTTGAGCAACTCTACATATTCTTCCAGAGTCGGGCTCAGGGGGCGGCGCAGCGTGACTGCATACCGTTCGTAGAACAAGTCAGGCGGGCAGACGAGCGCCGCGTACTGGACCGGCAGATAGGCGAGATTCAGCCGTGCCTTGAACGGTTCCGCCTCGCCCACGGCTTCGAAGGCCTTCCGGAAGATGTCCTGCGCCTTGCTCACGGCCTTGTAGTCCATCCAGGCGCCCGCATCAAAGCAGGTGAGCGGGACTTCAGCGTCCAGGACGGTTTGAGTAATGAGCGCGATGTAATCCTTGATTGGTTGTGCGGCCGGACCGTAATAGAGGTCGATGAACTCCGAGAACACGGCGCTTGCATCTCTGTCGGGTTCCCACAGGCACTTGGCGAGCAGGTACTGGCGAAGCGCGGCAAACTCGCCTCCCGGCCCGGGACATCCCTGTTCGAACACGCCGATGGCGCCGCGTTCCTTGAAAAACTGCAGGTTGGGCTGGATGACGCGGAAGTTCGGGTGCGGGGTCTGGAAGTTGTTGAGGTTGGCGGCGTAGTCCCAGATGTACAGGTTGGGCGTCAGGCGCGCCCAGCCGTCGATGTCGTCCTGAAACCGCCGGTTTTCGAGGGATTGCGGGTTGGCCAGGGGCCGGGCGAAATCGCATTCGCCTGTGGAGAGCCGAATGAGGACGTTGGATTCGGGCGCCAGTTGACGGGGCGGTTTTCTGGACCACTGGTGCGCCAGGGTCTCGAACCGGTGGTCCGGGAATTCGTCCGCCAGGGCGCGGGCGACCCGGTTGACGCAGGTGAGCAGCGCTGCCGCATGGGTTCCCTCGCGCTGATCCAGGGCCCGGCAGTCTTCGCATTCGCAGTAGTTTCCCCAATCCATCTGCGAGATGCTCCAGATTCCCGGTCCGGGATTCTCCTGGATGCGCCGGCGCAACTCGTCGGCGATTACCTTCGCCACGGCGGGATTCGAGAAACAGAGCTGTCCCAGAAGCTGCGGATGCTGGCGTGCCTCGACCGGGTTGCGCCAATCGACCTCCGCGGGGGCGCGTCGCGCTCCGTTGACGAGGGAGTAGTATTCAGGGTGTTCCGCGAAGTGTTTCTCAGGGGGCACGAGTTCATATGCCGTGTGAGCAAACAGCCCGAATCCATTGTCAGGAAAGATCTTATGCGCCTCCAGGAACTCGGGATCCCCGACGCCTTCGGCGTAGTTGGTGTAACGGTACTCAAAGCCGGGCACGACGCAGGTGCTGATCTGGGGCAAGGCCGGCGGCGCATGTTGCGGGATATAGACTTCCCCCGGGGCAAGCCACCGTACCCCCATATACTCCTCGAAAAAGTGGTAGATGGCGTAGACAATACCCCGGTCTCCGCCCAGCACCAGCATGTGCCGATCTGTCTGGAGCGCCGCGCCGCCGGTTTCCCCGACCGGCTGTCGGAGGGTGTCGAGGATGAATCCGTCAGTGCCGAGACCCTCGAATTCGAGGTCGACCAGCAGCTCTTCAGGGATGGCCTTCCGGCCGATCCAGACGTTTACGCGTTTCTCGGGGGCGCTGGAGACCGTGGCGTCCTGGCCGGTGGTGAGTTTCCAGTACTTTACGAAGATGTCGGCTGCGTGTTTCTGTTCGGGCGAGGCTGATTGGGCCAGCACGACATCAATCTGGCCGTAGAGTTCGGAGGATACCCAGACCGACTGCGACCACGCCGGCAGCGCCAGCGCGAGCCAGCAGAGCATCGCACCCAGACCGCAACGAAGTATCCGGGGGTGGACTACTGTGAGTACATTCGTATTTCGCAATGGCATAGACCCTTCCTGAATGTACCTGTTGATCCCCGATCTTTCAAGCGGGTTGCATGGCAGAGGGTTCGGTTCAGGGGGGGGCTGTCCGCATCGTATTGCGACAGAATATGTTACAGCGATATTCGCCAGGATGCGCCATAAGGGATGCCGAGACGCGCCGGGCCTTTTTGCGCCCCCGTCGTCGTGGCAATACTCGCGCCGGAACCGGGACCTGGCCCGCAGTGAAAGCCCCCCGCCGCCCGGTGAACCGGGGGGACGGCACTTCTTGCGTCGGCAGGGTATCAGGCTAGAGCGAGTCGGGTGCGGCTCTTTCGACTTGCGCCATGGCCTCGCGAAGCCACTGGGCAATCGTTTCGACGGCGTTTTCGAGGGGGATCGTGCCGCTCTCCCCCGTGTCGCGCCGCTTCCATTCGAGATTGCCGTCCTTGAGGTTCCGCTCGCCCACGATGACGCGGAACGGAATCCCCAGCAGGTCGGCATCGGCGAACTGCACCCCCGGCCGGGCGTTGCGGTCGTCGTAGAGCACCTCAATGCCGGCCGCGCACAGATCGAGGTAGAGTTTTTCGGCGGCCTCCCGCACGGGCGGCTGGTCGAGTTTGAGCGCGTTCAGCTGCACATGCCACGGCGCGATGGTGATGGGCCATTTCGGACCGTACTCGTCGCGCCGGACCTCCATGACCGAGCTCATGAGACGTCCCACGCCGATGCCATAACAGCCCATGATGGGCACCTGGGCCTTGCCCTGTTCGTCGTCGTAGGTCATGCCCATGGACTGGGTGTACTTGCGGCCGAGCTGGAAAATGTTCCCCACCTCGATGCCGCGCTGAAGCACGATCCGGCTCTTTCCATCGGGGGCCAGGTCGCCTTCCTCGATATCGACCACATCGACGGTCTCGACACCGGGCAGGTCGCGGTCGAGATTGAAGTTCGTGTAGTGGTAGTCCAGTTCGTTGGCGCCGGTCACGAGATTGTTGGAGGATTTGACCGTGTGGTCGATGACCAGGCGCACCTTCTCCCGGTCGATGCCCAAGGGGGAGGCGAACCCGGGTTCCGCGCCGACGCTCCGGATGCGGGCCTCGTCGGCCGGAACGGGCGCCGCCTGGATAATCCGCGCCAGTTTGGCCTCATTGACTTCCCGGTCGCCGCGCACGACCACGAAGACCAGTTTGCCCTCGCTGTCGTGGTCATAAAAGACCGCTTTGGCCGTTTTGCGCGTCGCTACGCCGAGGAATCCGGCCACCTCGTCGATGGTGCGGCAGCCGGGGGTGTGCACTTTCTCGAGCGGCAGGGGGGCTTCGGGAGCGCCGTCGATGATCCCCGTGGCGACCTCCTGGTTGGCGATATAGGAACCGTCTTCGCTGGTGACGATGGTGTCCTCGCCCACGGCCGTCAGGAGCATGAACTCATGCGCCACGGAGCCGCCCATCATGCCGGAATCCGACTGGACCACGGCCACTTCGGGAATGCCCGCGCGGGCGAATATGCGCTGGTAAGCGCGGTAACACCGCGCATAGCAGGCTTCCAGGTCCTCCTGGGAAGTGTGAAACGAATATGCGTCTTTCATGGTGAATTCGCGCACGCGAATCAGGCCGCCGCGGGACCGGGGTTCGTCGCGGAACTTGGTCTGTATCTGGTAGAGCATGAACGGAAACTGGGTATGGCTGTGCACTTCATACCGGCACAGGTGGACCACGGCCTCCTCATGGGTCATGGCGAGCAACATGTCGTGCCCGGTCCGGTCCTGGATGCGCAGCAGTTCAGACCCGACGTTCGCGTACCTCCCAGACTCCTCCCAGAGTTCGCGGGGCAGCACCACAGGCATCAGGACTTCCTGGCCGCCGATCCGGTCCATTTCCTCGCGGATGATCTGCTCGATCTTGTGGCAGACACGGAATCCCGGAGGCAGCAACGAGTAAATGCCGTTGGCCACTTGTCTTGCATAGCCGCCGCGCAGCAGAAAGGCGTGACTCTCGAGCGTCGCTTCCGCGGGCCGCTCTTTGTACCGTGCACCGACCAGGTGGCTCATTCGCATAACGTCAAAATCTCCTGTTTGCAGAAATCGTCTGTGGGGCAATGCACTCTTCCGCACGATCCCCCGGCTGAAGGCGGGATCCTACCTGTCGGAGCGGCCTCCGTGCAAGGGCGGCGGGACGGCGTGCAGGTTCACGAAAGGTGCGCGTTCTGGAGGCTGGCGTCCGTGTATTGATGCAGTTCTATCCGGTTGCCGTCGGGATCCGTGATCCAGGCCTGCCACGCGCCATCGCCTCCCAGCTCCATCTCCGTCGATTCCACGCCCTGTGCGCGCAGGGCGGTCAGTGTGTCCTTCATATTGTCGACCTCAAGACAGAGGTGCCGGTACGACTGGGCATCGTCCCGCGCGGCCGGGGCGCCCTGAAACAGCTCGACGAAGTTCCGGCCGCCCACATGGAGGTAAACGCCGGTGCGCTCCCCCGCGTCGTTGCGGAAGTCGAACGCGGGGGTCAGGCCGAGCTTTTCGGCGTAAAAGGCAACGGAAGCATCGAGGTCGCTGACCAGGTAACAGACGTGGGCGATTCCGGTGATCACAGCGAATACTCCCCTCCCCTGTCTCCGTGGACCGTGTCGGCGCGCGGGCGCGGTCTACAGGTCCAGGTAAGCCGTTCCGTACGCCTTGCGGGCTTCACCCGGAAAGATCTCCATGCGCACCCGCCGCCGCGTACTCCGGTAATCCCAGTCTTGGGACAGGGGGCGCCAGTCGTAGGCATCGCCGATGATCTGACCGGCATGAAACATCGCTTCAAACGGACTGTCGACCCCCAGTTCCCGGGGCGGCATCCAACTCCACATGGCGGCCTTGGTGCTCTCGCCCATCAGCCAGAACTGGTAGGTCAATCCCTCGACCGTATCGCCATCCTTCAGTTGCAGGTCTCCCCGGGCGATGGCGTCCCGCACGATGCCGTTCATGACGGCCGCTGTCTGGCGGGCGGACGTCCGGAGCCGGTACAACGAGGTGTCGGAGGCCTTCTGCGTGATCGCCTCGGCGTTCAGGAGCTGGAAGATCCGTGCATCGTCGGGATGCAACGTGGCAAACAGTTGTGTGGCCTCCCCGATCGCGAACATGCGTTCGCGGGGATTTCCCTGGAACGCGGAGGCCCGTTCCACGAGCTCGCGTTGCAGGTCAACGCTGCGTCCCGCGAGCGCGATGATGACCTCCTCCTTGCAACTGAAGTGCTGATAGACCGTTGCTTTGGCCACACCGAGGCGGTTGCCGATACGTGCCATGGTCAGGCCGTGGTAGCCCTGAGCAAGGATCAACTCACGGGCAACATCGAGGAGGCGCTCTTCACGCTCACGGATCTCACGCTGTTTTGGCGTTAACACGGGCATGGGCAGATTCTACGGATCGGATGTGAAACGTGTCAATTTTCTGCTGACGCACTCGGAATCCAGTGGCGTATCCGGTTGAAATGGCGCCGAAACAGCCGCGATCATGCACTGGAAGAGGGGGCACACGCCTCCATACGGAGCGCTTGGCCCCCTCCCTTCAATCATCGCGTGCCGGCGGGTTACGACGCCGTTCAGCCCTCGATATCGCCCGACGAGATCCGGTTCACGTACCCGACGACGGCAAAGGCCTCATTGACCGGACAACGGTTGTCCGGATACCGGATGAACTCGACATGGCCATCCATGAAGAGCACGTTGGAACCGCCGGGGACGTGGTTGAAATTGTAGGTCCGGGTGGAGATCAGGTCCCACATGATGGGAAGTTGACTCTGGGCCTGCGCGCTCCCCGAGGGATTGTTGATGTCCGTGATGAAAAAGCGCTCGATCCCTTCCCGAAGCCGGTACGTGGTGTACAGGGTCGTGATCGCGCCGCCGAGGAAGGCCGTGCCCGACGGGACGTCCGAGTCGCACACCTGCATCCAGGCCGTGAGATTGGTCAGGTCGGGCAGAAGCACCGGCGCCGAGCGCTCCCAGAGATACACCTCAAACACCTGCAGCGGGCCGAGCATGGCCGGATCGATGCCCGGCACCGCGCCGATCACCGAGAACGCGACGCCAAACGGGATGCTGTGCGTCGAGTCCATATCGGCATCGTGGAATGCCCAGCCCCAGTAGTTGTACGAGCCCGCTCCGGCCCACCAGTGCTGTTCGCCCGCCACAACGCCGTCGCGTTCCGGATCCACGATGAGCACGGAGACCTCATTGCCGATGTTGTCGATCCGATACATGTCGTCGGTGTCCATGATCGCGCTGGACGGGCAGACAAACACGTTGGGGTCCGAGAGGTACTCGGGCATGAGCTGCGTGGTATTCGGCATGGTGATGATGCCGGTCGTGGTGCCCACGCACTGGTGCATTCCCGTGGGAAACTTCTCCCCCTTCGATTCGTTGGCGTACATTTTGAACACCTACCCGAACTGTTTCAGGTTGTTGGCGCAGCTCGCGCGGCGCGCGGCTTCCCGCGCGCGGGCCAAGGCCGGCAGAAGAATGGCTGCCAGAATCCCGATGATGGCGATGACCACCAACAACTCAATCAGTGTGAAACCTCTGTTTCTCATGATATTTCACTCCTTGTCGTGACATTGCCGATTAATGGCTTCCGCCTGAAAAAAGACACATCTCACGCAGGATGAAATCGTTGCCCCCTTCTCCGCTCCTTTCCCCTTTTATGCGCCCTTATGCGCCGTGGTCCATGCCGTAGACCTTACGAGACTCCGCGGGAAAGATCTCCCGCCGTACGCGTTGCAGCGTCTCGCCGTAGTCCCACTCGGTGGAAAGCGGACGCCACCCGTAGGCATCGCCGATGACTTGCCCGTTCCGGAACATCGCCGCGAACGGGTCTTCGACCCCCAGTTCCGCGGGGGGCATCCAGCTCCACGGGGCCACCTTGCTGCTTTCTCCGAGCAGCCAGACCTGATAGGTGAATTCCTGGATGGATTTTCCGTCTTCGAACGTCACATCGCCCTGAGCGATGGCATCCCGCACGATACCGTTCATGACACTGACCGTGTGGTTGGCGGTGTTTTTCATGCGCCAGAGGGATTCCTGGGACGCTTTCTGCGTGATGGCCTCGGCGGACATGAGCTGAAAGATGCGGGTGTCCTCGGGGTAGAGCCGGGCAAACAGCTCCGTGGCCTCTCCTACGGCGAGCATGCGTTCGCGGGTGCGCCCCGAGAACCGGGCCGCGCGTTCGACCAGTTCGCCCTGGAGGCGGGTGCTCCGGTGAGCCAGCGCGATGATGATCTCTTCTTTGCAGGGGAAATACTGATAAACCGTGGCCTTGGCGCAATCCAGCGCGGAGGCGATCCGTGCCATGGTAAGCCCGTGGTATCCGCGTTTCAGGAGAAGCGACCGCGCGGTTTCGAGCAAGGCCTCACGCCGTTCCTGCATTTCCCGCTGTTTGGGTGACAGATAGGTTGCCATGCCAGTATTTTACGACGGCAGGTCGATTCTGTCAATCAGAACGCCGGGTCTGTGAGTGCCGCGTAATAAATTGTACGGTAATTACTTAAAAGGCACCGTCTTCCTGTTGAGGGTCAATTTTCAACTTACCGTCATAATACGCGGGGTCGACTTTCCGGCTCGCGGGGGGCAACAGGGCGGCATCTTGTGGGGGTCGTGGGAGATGCGGCCAGGGACGGGCTGAACAGGGACGCACAGGGGGGAGCCGGGGATGGGCTCCCCCCTGTGCCCGGAGCGCTCAGCGCCCGGCGGCGTCTGCCACGTCGGCGGGGGTCATGCCGGCGGCGTCGGCAATGGCCCGCATGGTTTGTCCCGCGTCGGCCGTAATCCCGGCGGCCGAGAGCCGGTCGAGGGCGTCCTGCACCGGAATACCGTGCTGCTCACAGTATTCCGCGAGCGTTTTCCGACCCATGCCGGCCCCCTGGCCATGGCCTTCCCCGCCTCCGCTCTGAGGGGGGCTCATCAGGCCGAACAGCGCATCCGGAGAGACGTTGTTTTCTTCCGCGATGCTCTTGATGGTCTGGCTGGGGTCCGACACCGCATATCCGTTCTCTTTCAGTCTCGCGACCATGGCGTCAAGCGGCACTCCCCGGTTTTCGGCCATCTGGCTGAGGGTCCATTCTTCCGCGTGGGCCGCGGGCGGTTGGGCGCTGGCCGTTTCCCAATGGTTCTTTATGGACTCATTCCAGTCGGCGAGATAGGAGACGGGCGGGATGCCCCAGACGGTTCCGGCGAGCACCAATCCGCAGATCACCAGCGCTGCGGCGAACTCGCGTTTCAGGTTGAATCCCTTCTCGAAGCGCATCTTGAAATAGCTCCAGAAGGTGGTCCAGTTGTAGTAAAGATGCAGGAAGGCTGCCAGAAGGAACAGGAGGGCGGTTGCGGTGTGCAATGCGCCCCATTGCTCCTTATTGAGCCCCAGCACGGACCAGTCGGTCCAGTTGGCGACCCGGCCTCTCGGGGAAACATACAGCACGATTCCGCTGATGCCCAGCACGAGAAAGCCCAGGGTGACGATAAAGGTGGTCATGCCCTTCGAGTTGAACGGTTTGCGGGGACTCGGTTGTTGCGTCATGAGAATTCTCCTTCGTGTGCCATTGATGTTGGCAAGGCCCGTTTGATTCCCTCAACTGTTGACGTATACCCATCCGCGCGCGTGCGCCTCAGGGCGGTTCGGACCAGTTGTCCGGCCCGGGCCCTGCAAGAACTGCGCGGCCCGTGAATTCTTTGCAGCCGGGCGCCCACTTTTGCCCGCCGCATTGCCTTCACGCCAGATAAACTTGCAAAGACCGTGCCGATGGGGGAAAATCTCTGCGAGTGGGTCGGCCAGAGCGGACGTTTGGGGGTATCGCCGCGACGTCTTCGCGTTCTGCTTGCGAAGCGTCCCGGGAAAACGCGCGAAAGAACCGAGCCGGGAAGATGGGTGATCCGAGTCAAGAGTGTCGCCAGGGGGATGCCGCCCGCCAAGCCCCATTCATGTCCAATCTCCCATTTCAATCGGATCCCGCCTTCGCAACGCGCCGTGCCCTGTTGGGGAGCATCCGGGAACATCTTCTGAAGAGCAGACGCCTGTTGCTTGCCTCCGCGCCGTCACGGCCTGGCACTCAGTGCCCCACCGATTTCGCGGTGGAACTGGCCTGTCTGTGCCGGGATGATTTCGACGGGATCTGGTGGGTTCCCGGCGGCTGTACCGCCGCCTTGCCGGGGCTGTTTGCGGAGATCGCGATTGCGCTGAGACTTCCGGAGGCGGAATCCCTGGAACAGGAACGCATGGTGATGGCCGTCCGCAGACACCTGGTCCGGGCGCCTCGCACCTTGATCATCTTTGATCAGGTGACCGATTTGAAGTCGGTGAACGCGCTCGTGCCCGACCGGGTTCCCGGATGCGTGCTGGTGACATCGGCCGAGGCCCTGTCCGGCGCGCCGCTGGCCACGCTCGAAGTCTCCGATTTTCATCCTGCCGAGTCGCGGGAATTCCTCGCGGCGCGCCTGGGAACGCCCTTGACGGCGCAGGACGACGAGACGGCATTCCATCTGGGGGGCGTACCTCTGCTGCTGCACCTGTACGCCGGATGCGTGGCCCTGGAACCGGCCCGGCGCGCGGCGCTGCGCGAGGCGGCGGAGCGCTTGTGCGACACACATGCGCACGACGACAGGGCCAGGATACGAGCCCTCCTGGAACATCTGCTCCGGGAGGTTCTTTCCGTGCTTCGCGAGCGCGAACACCTGGCGTTCAACCTGTACGCTCTGGCGGCATTCATGGGGCCGCAGCCGCTGTACGCGAACGTTTTCCAGGATGGGGTCACTCATCTGCCCGAAGTGCTGAGTAAAGCCCTGGCGGATCCGCGCGTTTTGCCGCGGTTGCTCGGGGTTCTGCGCAGAGCCGGGTTGGCACGCACCGGCCGGGCGGCCGTTTCCCTTCCGGCGGTTCTCCAGGAGCGATTTGTCTCGTCTCTTCCCGGGGAGGCCAAGGAGGCAGGGTGCCGGGCCGCCTTACGGTTTGTCGTAAACATGTTTCCGTTCAAGGAAGAGCACCAGACGTTCAATCTGCAGTGCTCCCGCCTCCTCGGACATGCGTCCGTTGCGGCGACATGGGCCGAGGTCATGGGTAGCTCGCTGGAAGACGCGGGCCGGCTTCTTAACCAGCTGGGGCTGTACCTCCGGGCCTGCGATCAGCGCGAGGAAGCCGTGAAGTATTATCTGCACGCGGTGGCGTGCGGCGAGGCCGTGGACGGCGAGAACCATCCGAAAGTGGCCGTACGCATCAACAACCTTGGGGTCGTATACCGTGAGACGGGGCGGCTCGACGAGGCCCGCCACGCGTTCCGGCGCGCGCTCCGCATCATCCGGGCCGCCTATGGCCCGGCGGACCCCATGCTGGCCATGGCGATGCGGAACCTGATTGCGGTTGCCGAGGACAGCAAAGACGAGCGAGAGATGGAACGCGCCTACCGGCGGGCCCTGCGCATCTACGCCGATTCACTCGGCCAGGCCCATCCGTACGTACATCAATGCCTTTCGAGTCTCGGGCGGATCCTGCGGAAACGGGACGACGTGGAGGGCGCAAAACGGTGCCTGGATGAGGCGTTGCGCTGCGCCATGCTGTGCAGTCCGCCGGATGACGAGGCCATTGCCTTGTACGCGCGGCACCTCGGCCGCCTGTTGCTGCGCTCGGGCGACGCCGGCGGAGCGCTTGAACGCCTGCAGACCGCGGTGACCCTGTGTCGCAAGCTGCATGGGGATTCGAGCCTCCCGCTGGCCGAGACCCTGTATGAGCTGGGCCACGCGCAACGCCAGGTGAAGCAGCTTTCAGAAGCCCGCGCAAGTCTCGAGGAGGCGCTGCGCATCAGCCAGTCGCTTCGGGCGAACGAAGAGTTGCAGGGGCGCATTCTGAGTCAATTGGCGCGGGTTCAGCGCGTCCAGGGCGATGTGCCGGGCGCGGCGGTCTGTTACCAGCAGGTCTGCCGCATCCAGGAAGCGATTGGAGGGGCACAGAACCCCGAACTGGTGGCGAGTCTGACGGACCTGGGCAACTGTCTCGAACAGGCCGGCAAGCCGCATGATGCCGAAGCCTGTTATCTGCGAGCCCTGGAACTCGAGAAGACCGTGAACACCGGCGACATCGGTCTGGGCACGCTGCAGTACCGGATTGGCGCCGTGAAACGGGCGCTGGGCGATTACACTCAGGCGCTGGAATTTCTCAAACTGGCCATCAGCGCGGACATGCGGGCCAGCGGAAGCCGCCATCCCGACGTGGCCCGCGACCTGCTCGGCCTCGGCCTCGTCTACAATGATCTGGGAGATTCGTCGCAGGCCGTCGGCAACCTGATGCGCGCCCTGGCCATTTACGAAGAGCAGCTCGGGCGGTACCACGCGCAGACTATCGAGGCGCGGAATGTCCTCGAGACGCTGGGCAGCGGGGAACCGTAACCCAGCCCCCCGCGACGGCTATGGGTTGCGGCTCGGGGCGAAGGTGGCGGGCAGAAACCGCCGCCCGCATGAGACCCGCCAGAATCTCAGGAGGCCGTCCTTTCCCAGAGAGAGCGCGTACGTGCCGGTGTGGTCCAGGTGGGCAGGCGCGCCTCCGTTGAAGGTGTGAAGGCACTGCCCGGTGTCGGTGTTCCAGAGCTTGAGCGTGCCCTGGCGGCTCCCGGTGAATACGAAGGCCTTATCGCGGGTGAGGCATGCACTGTAGGCTTCCGTGACATGCCCCTCGAGGGTGCGCAGGGGCTCGCCCGTGTCGATATCCCAGAGAATGACCTGGCGGTCGCTGCTGGCGGTGATTGCCAGGCGGGCATCTTCGCTCAGGCACACGGCGTGAATCCGGTTCGCGTGGCCGGCGAGGATGCGGACACATTGGGCCTCGCCCAGACGCCAGATTCTGGCGGTCGCGTCGCGGCTCCCCGACAGGGCATACCGCCCCGCGGCATCCATGGCGACGGCACTGACTCCCGCGGTATGCCCCTCCAGCACGTTCAGGCACGCGCGTGTTGTGAGGTTCCAGACGCGCACTGTGTTGTCCTGACCTCCGGATACCAGGAGCGTGCCTTCCTGATTGAGTGCGAGACTTCGAACCGGTGCGGTGTGTCCCGACAGAGCGCCCAGCAGGGTGCAGTCGGGCAGATGCCAGAGCCGAATCTCGTTGTCCATGCCCCCGGAGAACAGAAAGCGTCCGTCGCAGGAACATGCCAGCGCCAGCACGCCGTCGGGATGGGCCAGGACCTTTTTCACCCGTTCGCCCGAGAAGGGGTTCCAGGCTTCCAGGGTGCCTTTGTGGTAGCCCACGAGGGCCAGTTCGCCCCTCGGCGCAAGACAAACCGCCTTGACGGCGCGCGGCCGTCTTCCGAACGCGCGGACCAGGCCGCGGGTATCCTCGCTGGCCTCCTTCGCGGACGCAAGGGCGAGCTCGATTTCGCGCATGTTGCAGGGGGAAAGATCGATACGGTGCAGAATGTCCTCGGCGACCCGGCAGTCCCCCCACTCCAGCATCACCCGGGCCAGCAGGTAGCGCGACTGGGGACTGCGGTTTTCCTTTTCCATCAGTTCCATCAATGACCGGATGACGACAATGTCGGTGCAGCGGCCGGTGCGCCACTCATACAACAGATTGTTGAATCGCGTTTCCAACTGGCCGGGCGCCAGGGCCATGGCCTGTTGCCACAGAATCTCGGCCTCCTGCTGTTTGCCCAATTCGAAAAGGGATATGGCACGGTTGTTAAGAACTTCCGCCGACGCCAGTTCCGCCTTCGGGGGTTTCCGGTCGTAGGGGATCCCAAACGTCCACTGATAGACTTCGCGCAACGATTCCATGACTCTGTGCATGCTCCCCGGGCGATCCTCGGGCTTCGTGCGGAAGCAGTCCTGGAGGAGCTCGGCCAGGGGTTCGGGCATATTCGCAATGCGCGTCCGTTCAAGACGATTTACCCGGTACGCATCGAACTGCTTCAGAAGCGACACGTGGTCGACCCAGCGGGGCGTGCCCACGCACATTTCCAGGACGCTCGCCCCCCACCCCCAGATGTCGGCAAGATGGCTGGGGGGCGTCTCCGGACCCTGTTCCGGCGCGCTGTAGGCCGGGGTCCCCGACGTGGGATAGAACGTCGAAACGGCGTTGCTTGCCCCAAACGCGCGCATCAGCCCGAAATCCGTCACTTTGGCCTGACCATCCCGCGTCATGAGGACGTTGCCCAGTTTGACGTCCTGATGCACCAGCCCCTGTTCGTGCGCGTGATTCAGGCCCCATGCGATCTGCATGGCGACATCCAAAACGCGCTTGAGGACCTCTTCCGGGTCGCCGCGATAGAGCAGCTTGTGCCGCGTCCAGTGGACCACGGAACCTCCGGAGACAAACTCGAGAAACAGCCTCGGGATCCCGCCCAGGCGCCGGATGTAATGGCAACGGACCACATTGGGGTGCGGAGTGAGGCCCACCCAGGTTTCGCATTCGCGCTCGAAATCGCGCTGCCAGTCGTTGCGCCAGACCAGATCCGGACGTGGGGTTTTCAACGCCAGATCGATGCCCCAGCCTTTATGATGCACGCGGTGGACGTAGGCCATGCCGCCCCGGCCGATCAGTTCCCGCACCTCATACGTCGCCATGAACCGGTCGCCGGGTTGCAGGTCGGCGGGTACTTCATCGTCGTCATAGTGGCGCGAGTGCGTTTGCTGTCCGGTTGGCGTCGCCAGTTCGTGGGCAATGTAGACCAGTTCTTCACAGGCCGGGCATTGCAGGGTCCGCCCCAGATCGCGCTCCCGCACGAGAAGGATGTTGCCGCACCCGCATTCGATCCGATGCAGCGACTCGAGCTCGCTCACCTCTTCAGCAGGCAACTCTGTTCCGTCGATGCTCATGGCCTTGTTTTCGCGCCGCGACAAGCGCGCCGCAAACCACCGGCAAAGGAGACTGCTATTCGACGCGGCGCGCACGGCCGCCGCCCTGCCCCTCTGCCCGGCAGTCTTGAGGGTCTCGAATGACCTATGCGCTTAGTACAGTAATTCGAGAGCCTTCACATGTCAAGGGAACCACGCCCATATGAACATCATAGCGCACCTGCACATCGAACAAGCCCCGCGGACCTGCCGGAATGCGCCTGAAACGGTCTTCGTCATCGAGTACCCGGTCTGGAGACCGGTCTTGTGCCACAGGTCCCGTCGCCAGGCCGCCGTGGAGGGTCCCCCGGACCCGCCCGCGGAGCATGTACGGCGCCATGACCTTCCCCGGACCGCCTCACCCAAACGGTCTCGGGAAGCACTTCGCTCCGTACACCCAATCCTCCCGTTACCGAATTCGCACAGAGGGAACGAAAAGAAAACATGGTGCCCCGAGCAGGAATCGAACCTGCGTCTAAGCCTTAGGAGGGCCTCGTTCTATCCACTGAACTATCGGGGCCTAGTCTGCTACCTTCATAATCCCTTGCAAACAAAAGGCTTGACAACACGTTTTCCGTGTGCTAAGTTGGCCGTGGGTACTAAAGTGGGTACCAAAAAGGGATACGGCATGGCAAGCCTTTTCAAGCGAGGAAACACCTGGTACGCCAAGTGGTACCAAGCGGGGACAATCAGGCGCATGAGCCTGAAAACCACATCAAAGGCCAGGGCACGGGAGAAGATTGTCGAGATCGAGCGCAATCTCGAGGCGGGCCTGCCCGTCGACCAGCGGCCGGACTCCCCCATTGATGAGGCAACCCGGCAATTGACGGCGTACCTGACCACGGCCAGGAGGCCGCACACCGTCAAGAGTGTCATTTTCGAGTGGAAGCGGTTCATGGACTGGGCGAAACCCGTGCAGTTAGGGGACGTGACCCCGGAGACCGTTCATAGGTACAAGCTCTACCTGCTCGGCAAAGGGTACGAAAAGAGCACCGTTAGATCAAGTCTTTGCGCACTCTCAGGGGCCTTCAGTGTCTGCATCAAGGAGTTGCGCATCCTGAAGGGGGAGAACCCGTGCAAGGGCATCGAACTCCCCGAGGCGGAGAAGCGCCTCCCCGTGTACCTGAGCATTGAGCAGATCAACGCGGCCTTGACCGCGGCTGAGGCGCACAGTGCCGACCAGCATATGGTGTTCGCGCTCGGCATCCTGGCCGGGCTCAGGAAGGGTGAGATCGTCGCGGCGCGATGGGAATGGGTGGACCCCGTTCACGGCATCCTGACGGTTCAATCTGGCCACGGATTCACCCCCAAGAGCGGCCGGGACCGGGCGATACCCATATCCGAACGGCTACGCGGCATCCTGGAGCGGTACCGGCCGGCCGATGGCGCCGGGTATATGGTCCACTCCGACAAGGAACCCAAGGAATCCCCCACGGCCTACCGGTGCGACTTTACCGAGGCGTTTGCATCCGTTGTCGAGGCGGCGCACCTTCCCAAGACCATCACGCCACACAAGCTAAGGCATACGTTCGGGGCTCAGTTGGCCCAGGGCGGGGTATCGCTCTACAAGATAGGCCAGTGGTTGGGCCATGCGGACCCGAAAACGACGCTTATCTATGCGCACCTGCAACCCGTAGACCGGGACATAGAACTCTTTGGAGCGGGCAACGGCCGGCATAGTGCCGGTTAATGCAAAGCGGCCGCGGTAGGCGCTGTCTACGCTTACCACGGCCTGACCGGGCGCATGAACGAGCCATGCGCGACGGCTTGGCACAGTATATCAAACCGCACGCGGCCGGCGCCCACAAGGGAGACAGCCATGCACATGCACATCGAGGTCAACGGGTTCACAGAGGCGGCCTTCCGTGCGGTATGCGAGCGTGAAGGCACGACGCCGGAGCGGGTGCTGGAGGCGGCCGTCAGGAACACCATCGGCGAGTACCTGAACACCGTCGCATCGGACATGGACACCGAAGAGCGGGAGCATCGCGTGCGGTTCAGGACCGCGTGCCACGACTTCCTGAAGATTTCCGGCGCGTTCGACGTCTGGCCGTACACCGACGCCGACGAGCCGGAGACCTTCGAGGATGCCATCGAGGCCGCGAAGGCACACGGCATTGAGACCGCGAACGAGATGCGGGAGTTCAACCGGGAGGCCCGGCGCCAGGCGAAGGCGAAGGCATAGCACACATCCACGACGACCATCGGCGCCCAGTCTCACGCGAGGCTGGGCGCCTTTCTTTTGCAGCGACGCACGAGGCTATGACGCGGAATGGACGGCAAGGGCTTTCTGTGTTTAAATGCGCTTAGTAACGCCACGAGGGCCATAGAGGCACAAGTGGCACCAAATGCCACCATGGAGGCGAGATGGACACCAAGCATAGAAACCCTGCCGACATTCGTATGCAACCCAATCGGATATACTCTCACTTCCACTGTTTCTGGTGTGGAGTGAACGACAAACACGGTAGTTTCCTGTTTATCGTGAACCACGAAGGCGACGAAAGGTACATCTGCGACGAATGCGCGCGAAAGGCGATGCCGAACGTGTATCGGGCGCTCAGTATTGCCGGGGACCTGTGGTATCACATGGATACTGCACCCGACAGGCACAAATGCTTTCTTGACATCTGTAAGGCACTGAAAAGCGCGGGCTATCCAGTGACGGCATATGGACCGTTCGAGCTCGATGAGGATGTACCGTTTGAGCCTGAGGACGTACCGTTCGGGTATGAGCAGTACGAAAACACGAATTAGCCTGGGCCTGTGACTCCTGAGATTGGACAAATTTCAAAACCTTGAGTAAGGTCTGCATCAGAGTTGAAACACTGGTATAGGGCATGCCAGATAAAAGGCTCCCGCGTAAATCTTGGCGGACGCACGCGAGAGCCTCAGACGAAGAGCGGAGCTACCCGCCCGTGGGTATTTTACCCAACACCGGTAGCACCCGCAACCAGACGAGGTGCTAACATGGCAAATCAAGCCTCCTATCCGACCCAAGTCCCTCTCGCGGTAGTTAGCACCTCCGCTTCGCGCGTGGTGGCCGGTTGCCCGCCGGCCACCCACCGCGCACCTTGCGGAGGTGACTATGGCTGGCAGTAGAAGTCAATTCAGAAAAATCGGCCGGTACGTCTGGCGGCACCCGGCGTTCAAGCGCGTCGGCACCGACGCCGAACTACTCTTCCTCTACCTGTGGACCGGGCCTGACGGAAACGCGAGCGGCGTCATCGCCACGACGGCGGCCGCCCTGGCCGTCGCGCTCCACTGGCCCACAGACCGCGCACAGACGGCGCTGGACGCCCTGGCCGACGTCGGCCTACTCGAAGTGGACGGCGATGCCGAACTCGTCGTGCTGGACCTCCTGGACCTTGACCCACCCGACAATCCCAACGTCGTGCAGCATTGGGCCGTCTGTCTGGCCGACCTTCCTGCCAGTCCGGCGATCGCGCGCGCGATCGGGCGCCTGGGCAAGCACTGTGCCGCCCGCGGCCATGGCTTCATCGAGGGATTCACGGCGATGACACAGCAGTTGCCAGATCGGTTCCGTGACCTTCCGGCGGAGGTACCAGAGCAAACACCCGAAACGGTATCGCAAACGGTATCCCATACGGTAGAGCAAACGGTATCCCGTACCGTTCCACATACCGTGTCGATACAAAGAGACTTAGAAAGAGAAAGAGACTACCGACCACCGACCTCCGGAGCGCGCGCGCGCGAGCGCGGCGGCGAGCCGGAGCGCGTGGGCGACATCCTTGAACGCATGGCCATGGAGGCGACGCCATGACCACATCAGCGCAAACGGACGGACGGACGGCGGTTTCTACATCAACATATCCGGAGTGCCGATTACTTCAAGGCAAGGACGACCTTGACGGCGCCTTCCGGCGGTTGTGGGAGACCATGAACGCGATCCCGGAAGAAGAGAATGCCCGACGCCTGGAAGTCGCGGAGCGGGTGGCGGCCGAAGCGATCGCCTACCAGAAGCAGCAGGCGGAGGCGCGGGCCGGACGGCGTTTGAATAAGCCATCGGCGGATGGCGAATTCGTCACGGCATTCGACAACGCACTGGCCAAGGCGCACGGCCTACAGCGCATGGAGGCGGCGCGGACAGTCGCGAAAGCCACGGCGCACTTCCTGTGCGGGCACATCGAGGGCACCACGATCGCCAGGCTTGCCAACATCTATGTCCGGTATGGGAGCAAAACGGCGCGGAACGCCGGCGCCAGGCTGGCGCGTGCGATGGCGGCCGACCCACACAGTGTTCGAGACCCACTTTCCATACTCGAACACCGATGCAAGGAGGCCACGACATGATCGAGGTCTTCGGCGAAAAATACTACAGCATCCGGGAAGCGGCGGCCACGGGTCTGCAGCGCCGGGAGGCGGCGCGGTTGACGGCGAAGGCAACGGTGCGATTCCTGACCAACCACCCCGACGGCCGAACAGTTGAACGCCTGACGGGAATCTACACCCGATTTGGTAGCGCCGTTTCTCGCGCCGAAGGCGCGGTACTCGCGGGCGAACTCGAGGTGGGCACGGGCCAGGTACGCGACCCCCTGGGACTGCTTCACTTCAGATGCCAGAGGGCGGCGGAGGTGGCGCCATGAACAGAATAAGACCGGCCACTACGGCCGACGTTCGAGATCTGCAGCGCGTGCATGGCGTGTCAAACATGCGCGATATGCTCGCACTGGCCCCCGGCAATGACCCGTTTAATTGCGATACCCCCAGTGGCCGGCGCGATGGGCGCTGGTTTGCAGACATCTGGGAGCAGTTCGGGTGCAAAAGCGGCGCCCATCTGCGCCAGATTCACTACCGGATTTTGAGCGAACGCATTAAGGACGTTGACGGCGATGTCTACGAGAACACGGAAAGGTGCTGGCATCGCCTGGCATCGGCCAGCGCATCGGCGCGAAGCCTGGGCATGGTCCCGGCAGATGCGTTCGACGACAAGCGTAACAAGGATCCGATAATCTTCACCGGCGCCAGAGAGTTCACCACGGAGCCGGACGCCGACTACCCGGAGCCCGAAGATGGGAATCCGTTCGAACTGCCGGCCATCTCGGTGGACATCTCGCAGAACGTCTACCTCAAGGTCCCAGAGCCGGTTGTCAGTGGATTCGACTACCTGCTAAGCGATCAGCGGTACCACCTCGAGTTGTGGGTAGAGAAATCGACCATGAACCCCGTGCTCGAGCCGGTTTGCAGGCAGTACGGCATGGTCTTGGTTGAGGGTGTGGGGTTCCAGTCTATTACGTCGGCGATACAGTTACTCCAGCGCGCCAACGGCCGGCCGGTCCGGGTGTTCTACGTTAGCGACTTCGATCCCGCTGGTCAGAGCATGGCGCGAGCAGTGGCAAGGCAGGTGGAGTTCAATATCCCACGGTACGCGCCGGATATCGATATTCGCATCGAACAGATCGCGCTCACACGCGAGCAAGTGGAAGAGTTCGACCTCCCACGAATTCCCATCAAAGAATCCGACCGGCGGCGCGAGAATTTCGAGACGGAGAACGGCGCCGGGGCTGTCGAGCTCGACGCCCTCGAGGCGCTCCACCCGGGCAGCCTAGCCAAGATCGCCAGAGAAGCGGCCGAACGATACTACGACGATACTTTGCACTGGCGCCTGAACGACACGGCCCAGGAGACGCAGAGCGCCCTTCACGCGGAATGGTACGAGCGCACCGGGCTGTATGCAGAAGAACTCGAGGCAATGGGGCGCGATGTCCGAGATCGCGCACTGGCCTATAAAGACGAACTGCAGGCGCTGGCAGACAGGTGGAACGCGGAGATGGCGCCCTACCACGCACGCCTCGAACAGGTCTGGGATGGCATTCTCGATGCGGCCGAAGATATGGACACACACATCCCTGACCGGCCGGAAGGCCGGATTGTGGAGGAGGACGATAACGTCCTGTTTGACTCGAATCGCGACTACATGACGCAGCTTCAGTACTACAAGAAGGGCAAGATCTCCTCCACCAAGCGCGCTAAGAGAAGGCGAGCGCGAGGCGGCGGCGATGATGGTGCGCAAGGGGAAGGGGATGCCGAATGAAGAGCATTCTAGGCAAACACTTCTACTCCCTACGCGAGGCCGCGGCGCAGACCGGTGTGTCCCTGGGCCTGCTCTACCGTCTCCGGCGCGAGGGCACCCTGTCGGCTGTGCCGATACAGGATGACGGCGATGGACGCTGGCAGTACTACGTCACGGAGCAGAACGTGCTCGGGGCGCTCACGGCACCGAGGCCCACGGCACCGGCCACACCCCCGGCGCCGGCCGGCGGTAAGCCGTGCTCGCGGCGCTCGAGGCCCAACTTCCCACGCGGCCGCCGGCGGCGAAGCCGGTGCCTCAACGGAGCCTGGCCGAACGCGATCAGGCGGCGCGCAAGATTTTGCGGGAAAAGTTTGGAATGCGGGTTTAACCCGGCCGTAGTGGTCCGGCGATAACACAGGAGGTTCGACGTGGGATTTTTCAAAGAGAGCAAAAAGAAACCGGGCGGAATCAATGAGGCGCTGAACCACCGGGAGCGAGTTGAGCGCGAGAAGGCCCAGCAGTCCCCCGGATGGGCGGCGGCAAAACAGCGCCTCGAGGAGCTGAGCGGGCCTGAGGGGCAGCACCTGGTGGAACGGCAGCGGCTGCAATCGAAGTTTGAACGCGACATGCGCGCGTTGCGTGAGAAGCAGGCTCAGGAAAAATCGGAACTGCTTCAGGCTGTCAGTGAACTCGATCCCGAAGCGGCCGCCCTGGCGGCGCTCCAGCAGGAACAGTTTGAAAAGCACTGCCAGGTGTTTGGCCGGAAGTTCGCGGCGCTCATGCACATTCTCGACGACTACGTCAACTCGCACGAAATCAGTGATGCCGAATGCCAGCGGGCTTACTGGAAGGCAATGTTCTGCGAACCGTTTGTGAAGATCATCAGCGCGATGGAGAATTACCGTTATGAGCCGGTTGAGTAGGTTCGTTGCGGCACGTCTCAAGAAACTCGCCATGCGCCTGTTTGACCTGGAGCCGCGACGGTATCCGCGGATTGTGTGCGGGCCTTTCCCTGGTACGTGGCACACCGAAGACGGTGTGCCTATTGACATGCTTTTGAAACACGTAGCGAAACACAGACGACCGCGGTGGATTGATCGCGGCCAATGGAGGTAGCAACATGAAGAATCTTGAACTCGATCTTTACGGCGACGTCGGCGACCCCGCCGGAATCGACCCGGCGAAGGTCGTCGCGCTCCTGCGCAACGCCGAGGACGTGACCGAGATCGAGTGCCGCATCAATTCGATGGGCGGGAACGCTTTCGATGGCGTCGCGATCATGAACGCGCTGAAAGATCACCCCGCGAGGGTGACAGTCAAAGTAGACGGCATTGCGGCCAGCGCAGCGGCACTGATCACCCTGGGCGCTGACACCGTCGAAATCGGCGATGCGGCATTCATGATGGTTCACAACGTGACCGCGGCCGCGTTCGGCAACGCCGACGACATGCGCGACATGGCGAAGACGATGGGCAAGGTTAACGCCGAACTTGTGGATACAATCGCGAAGCGCTGCCGGAAGCCCGTCGACGTCGTGCGCGGATGGCTGGACGCGGAAACATGGTTCACCGGTCCCGAGGCCGTCGCGGCCGGGCTGGCAGACAAGGTGGTCTCAGACCCCGGCGCGCTGGCGAGGGCGGCCAAGGCGTTGGCGAAGGCCAAGGGACCCGTGCTCGATGCGCTGCACCTGCCCGAGCGGCTGAAGAATGCGCTTGAGTGTGTGCCGGCGGCGAAGCCGAAGGCGGATCCGAAGGCCGTCACAGCGAAGGCCAGGCGGAACCCGTTTATCTTGAGTGACGTCGACGAGGCACCCGGCAAGGCGAACCCGTTCGCACCGAAGGCGGGCTCAGCGCCCGGCAAGGCGAACCCGTTCCGGCCGAAGGATGGTGAGCGGCCTGTTCCGCCTGGCGTCGCGCATTTCCTGCCGAAGGGCAACGACGACGGCGGCCTGGGCAATCCGTTTCTACCGAAGAAGGACGTCGACTAGTGTCTCTCACGCCTCCTCTGCGTAACCCCCGGGGCGACCGGCCTTTTATGCCCCGCCCCGGGGGCTCAAAAACAGGAGCGTACATTTTTGAACTGTACTACACTGCTAGTAAAAGGTACTTCCGGGCACCTAAAACACCGCGGTGGGGGAATGTCGTTCTCCGGCATGTTTCACTAGGCAAATTTTGCCGGTTGCGTTGTCAAAATGGCAAACGAGAGGCGAAAATCAATGATTTCTCTGGGTTTTATGAGCTTTGTATGGGTTTGACCCATATTGAGGAGTTAAGGCAATGACGATCCGAGGGAAAATCCACATGAGCGCGGGCCTGCTCCGCATTCGCGGATGGTGGAGCGGAGACCCCGAGCGAGAACGGCTCATAACACTCATCAGGCGTCACACAATCGGTATGCATAAGGCGGCGGCGGCACTCGCGGAATTGGATAGGCTCGAGGGCAGAACGGAGGGCGAAAGCGATGGACCTGAATGCGAATGACATGCAGGCCCGGCTCCGGGAGTTGGACCGGCTCAGGCGCG
>Ga0123326_1000093_pt1 | contig 80514 bp, 70 predicted proteins | sample BioC13SIPDNA_FD_89739 | JGI IMG/M metagenome (GOLD analysis project Ga0123326, IMG submission 89739) | Anaerobic biogas reactor microbial communites from Washington, USA - Biogas_R1_A C13 SIP DNA | ecosystem: Engineered > Bioreactor > Anaerobic > Unclassified | place: Washington, USA | collected...
AATTGAGGAAGGAAAGCTATCGCTTTCCGGATTACAAAAAAAACAAAAGCGTTAGCTTTTGTACCTTAATTAAGAATTCAAAATTAAAAATTAAAAATTGAAATTAAATTTCCTGGTGACAATAGCGGAGGAGAAACACCCGTTCCCATACCGAACACGGCAGTTAAGCCCTCCTGCGCCGATGGTACTGCAGAATTCTGTGGGAGAGTAGGACGTTGCCAGGAATTATTATTTTCTGTCCACATATTAGCCAGTCTTGTTGTTACTCCCCACAAACAGGGGTTATTGACAAATTGTTAATAACCCCGTGTCCTTGTCACATTGCAGTTTTACAGAAAGAACATCCCCGTGTAACTATTTATTCCAATATGAATATTTTTGATAATTGGTGCTTGATCCCTTATAGGGATTATTCCAGTAAAAGGTTGAGGTGGTGGCCTTATTCTCATGGTCAGTTGGGGGTTCATCTCGGATGGTTATAACAGTGTCAGGAGTACTGCTTTCCTCGTTAGGTATCGTTGAGCAGGCAGGGTCTTCATCATTTTCATAAGAAATAACATCTTCTTCATCTAATACCATAAGTTCGTCATCTTCTTCATCAAATACTATAAACTCCTCATCATCTCCATCGAATTCGGTAAGCTCCTCATCATCTCCATCAAATTCATAAAGCTCGTCGTCATCTTCATCAAATATAGTAAGTTCCTCATCAGCATCATATTCATCGTCATAAAAATTACTATCGTCTGCTGCAAGAGCTGGTCGGATAATGGTTTTGCTGGTGACGCACTTTGAAATCGGATGATTAGAAGGCGAGGGGTTATCCGGTTGCACAAAGTCCTGTATTAAATTCTCGTCGGCATTGGGCTGGCTAAGAGTGGCTCTGTAATTAGAATGCCGGAATGAAAGTTGCATAGCTTTATTCACCTCCCGGTTAAATCTGTGATGTAAAGGGAATGAATTCCCACAAAATAAAATCATGTTCGTGTACACCATTAATATATGCGGGGAAAATATAAATGTTAACGTGAGGGGTGAGGGGTAAGGCAGTGAGGGGTGAGGAGTGAGGGATGAGGAGTGAGGGGTAAGGGAGTGAGGGGTAAGGGAGTGAGGGGTGAGGGAGTGAAGGATGAGGGGTAAGGGGATAAGAGTGTAAGGAGTAGTGACCTCCGAGCGGCAGTTGGTTAATCCGAACCGACAATAAAAAAAGGAGACCTTACGGCCTCCTTTTGACCAACCCACTCCTGGTTCCCGGGCGGGCAGACACATGGGTCTGCCCCTACAATTCTGATTTCCGACGTCCGACGTCCGACCTCCGTTATTGCCCCTACGACCGGCGTCCTTAGCAGCAACCGCAGCGGCCTCCGTTTGCTGGTGGCGGACAGGGTTGACATTCGCCAATTTTGTGGGGTTCGGGGAATTCCTGAGATACAGTAACTCCGCCATAAGGTTTAACAGCTAATACAATCAGGTTTTCATGTTTCCATAGCTTATCAATTAGGCACCCGGTAATATGAACCCGACTGCACTGCCCATTATCAATATGGCAGCAAAGATCCTTAACCACAACACATGACCCATCAATTGTTTTAAGTGCATTACGAACGGCATTTCCACTGATCGGTGCACCGCTGGGGAATGGACAGAAAGTAGTACATTCAAAATCCTGGTAGTGGTTTATAACCATAGTCGGACAAAGCTGGGGATTGGGGGGGGTTAGAACAATTTGAAATCCGACTCTGATATCAACGCCCAGGCAGTTTGGTTTTAAGCTTTCTTCCGCACAAATAACACTTACATCACAACTAACATCAGGAGTTAATGGTATTAGTTCATTTCTACAACTGCCGGTAACCAGATCGCCACCTGTTGCGGGAATGGGCACATACAGGTCAATGGGTTGTGTACAGATGTACTTTACATCTGGGACACAGATATCGTGTAATACATTAGGTATTATACGGGAATCCTGGTCAAATCCAAACTTTTCAATAACCTCCGGGTCATTAAGCATTTCAAACTCGTTTCCCATTAGAAGCCTCTCCTCCTATTTATTTATTTAGGCTGTTGGCATTTGTAATATAAAATGTCTATTATGGTTATAAATACCATCCAACCTACAATATACAATATTCGCCATCGCTTTTTTGTGTTACATAGACACCGCAGTTTGCCAAAAAAAATAGACCCGGTTAAGGGTCTATCAAAAAGAGAGTGAATGAGATATGCAATTAACTAACCGTTACGTTAGTTAATAAGCCTTATAAATATTTCTTGTTCTTGGCGTGGTAGTGAGTATGCAGGAGCTCGTGGGATTTGTGTCCCAGGGGTTCATGCAGGAACTCATCATACAGGGTCTTAACTTCAGGATTCTCATGGGATTTTCTAATCGCGCATTTTTCATCTTCTACATATATACTGTCAATGCGCTCTACCCGTTTAGCGTTAGCCTTGGTAATAGGCTGTCCGCCACCGCCGATGCAACCGCCGGGGCAGGCCATAATTTCAATAAAGTGATAAGGGGATTCGCCTGCTCTTACCTGGTCCATCAGTTGACGGGCATTGGAGAGGCCGTTGGCTATAGCCACCTTAACTACGGTGCCATTAAGGTCTACTTCGGCTTCCTTAATACCAGTAATACCACGAGTTACTTCGAAATTAACATCTTCCAAAGTGTTGCCGGTTACTACTTCATAAACGGTTCTTAAGGCTGCTTCCATAACACCACCGGAGGCTCCGAAGATAACTGCCGCACCAGTATAGGCTCCCATCCAGGAATCAAAGTTGCTGCCTGCCAGTTTATTAAAGTCGATGCCACTCATGCGGAACAAACGACCAATTTCCCGGGTAGTCAATACCAGGTCTACATCACGATAACCGCTGGCGTTCATTTCCGGTCTGGCGGCCTCAAACTTTTTGGCGGTACAGGGCATAATGGATACGGAATAAATATTGGCCGGGTCAATGCCCATTTTATCTGCCCAGTAGGTTTTTGCCAGGGGGCCAAACATCTGCTGGGGAGATTTGCAGGTAGACAGGTTATCTAGCAGGTCAGGATAAAAAGTCTCGCAGAAATTAATCCAGCCCGGGCTACAGGAAGTGAACATGGGCAGGGTTCCGCCTTCTTTTAGCCGCTGTAAGAGTTCATTACCTTCCTCCAAAATGGTCAGGTCAGCGGTAAAGTTGGTGTGCAATACATAGTCAAATCCTACCTGTCTTAAGCCGGCTACGAAAACATCCATGGGCATGTCGCCAGTCTTCATGCCAACTTCTTCACCGATGGCTACTCTCACTGCCGGAGCTATCTGGGTTACCACCACTTTGTCGGGGTCGGCGATGGCTGCCAGGAGCTTGTCAATTTCTTCTACTTCGCCAATAGCTCCTACCGGGCAGGCATGGACACACTGGCCACACATGACGCAGGGGCTATCTATCAGGTCGCCTCCCATAGAAGGTACAACCATAGAGTGAACTCCCCGGTTTTCCAGACCCAGAGCATGTACACTTTGTACTACCGAGCAGGCATCTATGCAGCGGCGGCAAAGTACGCATTTATCCGGATCTCTGAATATTGACGGGGTAGAGTAGTCTTTTTGCAGTCCTCTTACCTTAAGTGTAAATGGGTTATCGCGAATGAAATATTCATTGGCCAGGTCCTGCAGTTCGCAGTTGCCATTGCGGATACAGTTCAAGCAGTCCTGGGGATGATGGGCCAGAATTAGTTCCAGAATGGTTTTTCTGGCTTCAATTACTTTCGGGGTACGGGTTTTAACAACCATTCCTTCCATAACCGGCTGAGCACAGGCGGCCTGAAGAAGTCTGCTTCCTTCAACTTCACATACACATACCCGGCAATTGGCTTTCACTGCCTGGTCGGGATGATAACAAAGTGTAGGAATTTTCACACCGACTTCTTTAGCTGCCTGCAGGATGGTTGAGCCTTCGGGAACGGATACTTTGATTCCGTCTATCGTTAAGTTAACCATTGTTTTCCCTCCTTTTGCTCTTTCCTACATTAATTTGGCATTGTAGTCGGTGCCAAAGTGTTTAATAGTTGTGAGTATCGGTGACGGTGCAGCCTGTCCTAATCCACACAGGCAGGCGATGGACATTACATTGCCCAGTTTCTGCATCAGTTCAATATCCTTCAGGCTGCCCTGACCGCTATTAACAGCTTCCATAAGTTCATGCATACGGGCCGTTCCTTCCCGGCAGGGTGCGCATTTACCGCAGGATTCATGTTCAAAAAACTTGGCAATACGGGTAGTAACATCAACAATATCCCGGGTTTCATCCAGTACAAATACAGCGCCCGAACCCAGAGTGGCACCAATGGCAGACATATTATCAAAGGCCACCGGCGTATCTAAAAGGGAATCAGGGATAAAAGCACCTGAAGTTCCGCCTATTTGAACTGCCTTAAACTTTTTGCCGCCGGGAATGCCGCCACCAAATTGATATACAACTTCTCTAATGGTAGTGTTGGTAGGTACCTCAACAAAGGACTTGTTGTTTACATCTCCGGTTAAGGTAAAAACTTTAGTTCCCGGATAGGAGGGGACTCCAATAGCCGCATACCACTCGGCCCCTTTTTCAATTATTACGGGAACATTGGCAAAGGTTTCAACATTATTGACAATGGTAGGTTTCATCCACAATCCCTCGGAAGGGGGATAAGGGGGTTTAAAACGAGGCTCGCCTCTCTTACCTTCAATAGATTCGATCAGGGCAGTTTCCTCACCACAGACGTAAGCCCCGGCGCCGCTTCTTACCTCGATATCAAAACCTTTGAGAACCCCTTTTTCTTTGGCTTGCCCGATAGCTATGTTTAAAGTATCGATGAGCTGGGGATATTCTCCGCGTAGATAAATAAAGCCTTTTGCTGATCCAATAGCATAAGCACATATGGCCATGCCTTCAATAAGGGTATGGGGGTCGTTTTCCATGATTAAACGGTCTTTATAAGTACCGGGTTCGCCTTCGTCTGCATTGCAGATCACATATTTTTCATCGGCATTGGCTTTGTAGGCAAAAGACCATTTCTGCCCGCAATTAAAGCCAGCACCGCCCCGGCCTCTTAAATTGGACTTCTTAACTTCTTCAATGAGTGCTTCTCTATCCATACTGCTGGCTTTTTCCAGGGACTTATATCCGCCCTGAGCCATATAGTCATCAATCTTTAAGGGATCGATTTTGCCATAATTGCGCAGTACGATTCGCATCTCTTCAGCCATTATTGGACCTCCTTTCTTACTATTTGTATTCTGCCAGGATGGCAGGTATTTTGGCTGGGCTTACATCCAGATGAGGCTTACCGTTAATAGTTATTACCGGGGTTGCCTGGCACTGTCCTACACATTCGGTAAATTCCAGGGCGAACTTACCATCAGCCGTACTTTCTCCCATCTTAATACCCAGTTCTCTTTCCAGTGCACTTACTACTTCAGCAGCACCGGCTACATGGCAGGGCGCACTTTCACATATTCTGATTACATTTTTACCTCTGGATGCCACTGAAAACATGGAGTAAAACGTAGCCACGCCGTAAGCCTCACTGGCAGGCAGGTTAAAAACCCGGGCTGCTTCTGTCACTGCTTCTACCGGCAGGTAACTTAGTTCTCTCTGTACCGCATGATAAGCTTCAATTATCCCCCCGGGCTTATCTGCATAACTGGCTATAATGTCCTTATAATCCATCCACATATCCCTCCTTTCCTGTAATATGCTTGGAATAGCTATTGCTACCATAAAAGCTGTATATTAAAGCTAATGCAAGTTGCCAGATGGTATTTATCATGGTATATATTTACATTCCAAAAATGCCAGGATCCCTTCAAAGAAGACCCTGGCATTAAATGTTAGAATTGGCCACACTTCGATAATACCCATATAAAAACATGCTAAACGGGCACAGCGTGGTAATAGCCAAAATTCTGAGCCAGATAGTATTATGTATAGTAATCAAACTACTTATAATACTTAATCTTCTTTCCAACGGGAGGCGCAGACGTTTCCCTCTGCACCCTTCGGGCCTATAAAATATCGCCCAGCGGCCTGGAGTCCCTAGCAATTTGCCTTAGGGCGGCAGGCTCGAAGATTTTAATAAAATTTAATTTATTTTGGCGCTTGGCATAATATGTTAATATTTTCACTAATGTTTTTCCACATACCCCCATATGATATCCATCACACTATTATTCTGCAAAGTTATAAAAATTCCTGCTGAGAAATAAAAATATTTTACTGCGGCTATAAAAATTATTTGGTCCTGGGATAACGGAGGTTGGATGTCAGAAGTCAGACGTCGGATAAAAGTCGTAAGTCGTAAGTGGTAAGGAGTGAGGGTAAGAGGTAAGGAGTGAGGGTAAGGGGTAAGGAGTGAGGGTAAGGGGTAAGGGGGTTAGGGGATAGTGGACGTCAGAAGTCGGAATTGTTGGGGCAGTGAGCGGACGTCGAAAGTGTAGGGGCGGACCCCTGTGTCCGCCCGGCCGAGCACTAAACCCAGGGTAAAATTACTGACCCGCGGGCGAACGCATGGGTTCGCCCCTAGGACCGGAACATACAGGTTCACCCTTACGGGTTTTCGGTCTTCTGGTTTATTGACGAAATAATCTCAGGCACTAGTTCACTTATGTCCTTAAAATTGTTTTCCCCATTAAGAGAAAATAGTCTTACCTCATCATCTCTGATGATAACCAGTGCTACCGGTGTCACTTTTCCTCCGGCACCGGCCCCCGCGCCTTTTGCCATTTCACCACCGGCAGAGCCGTTACCGGCTCCAAATGATATGCTTAAAAGGGGTATTATAATAAAATTACCCGCTTCGATGGGCTTACCCATAATGGTTTCACTTTTAAAAAACACTTTTATCTTATCAAATAGCAGTTCCAGTTCTGATATCATCTTCGTCAACATCCTCCCAAACATAATCGCTATACCTCGCGGATAACGCAAAATATAGCGAATTTATAAAGCCAATAATAATCTTGTTTATAGCCCTGGTTTTACATCTGACCGGAAAGCTGCTTATAAATAATATCGGCAATACCGAGTGAACCGGTTTTGCTCATGGAACGGGCATATTCCGTATATAGCATAGATTCAAAAGTCTCGGTGGCAAAACTACGTCCGCTGAGTTCACTGCGAGGGATACTCTGGCGCATAGTATCAAGTATCTTATTTAAAAATACACTTTCCAATTCCTGACAAGCAGAATACAGCTTTTTATTATTCTTCTCATTAATAGCGCTTTCCAGACAGCGGGAAAAATCTTTTTTTTCCATGGTTTCCCCGTACGATGGGGTCATTATTTTGGGCGCCCCGGAAATGCTGTTAACTATCATATTCTATTACCTCCTCAGGTTAGCTGCAGTTTGTAGCATTTCGTCGGAGGCCTGAATTAGCTTGGAATTAAATTCGTAAGCGCGCTGGGCGGTAATCAGGTTAACCATTTCTTCAACTACCTGAACATTCGACATTTCCAGGTAGCCTGAATGCAGAGAAATAGTGCTGTCAGAATCCGGTTCCCATTGTACCGGTTCCCCCGAGTTGTCAGTAGCTTGATAAAGGTTTTTACCTATTTTTTGCAACCCGGCGGGATTGCTAAATTTAAATATCTGTAAAGGTTCACCGGCAGGTTGAGGGGTAGTTGAACCAGGTAGTATATAACTGACGGTACCATCAGCAGCTATAGATATATCAGTATAATTTTCCTCCAGTGCTTCTGGTCCCAGATACAAATAGCCATCAGAAGTAACCAGTTGACCGGAGGCATCAACTTTTATGGCCCCATCTCTGGTATAAAGGGGCTCCTCATAACCTGGTACTTGAATCGCAAAAAATCCTACTCCGCTTCCACCAAGAGCTACGTCCAGGGGATTTTCGGTATTCTGAAGGTTTCCTTGAGCAAAAAGGGTATTGATAGCGGCAGGCCTTACACCCAGCCCTACGGCCAGGCCAACCGGCTCGTTGCGGTTTTCATCTGCGGCCGGTCGTCTGATAGTCTGATAGAGCAAATCTTGAAATTCGATTCTTTGTTTCTTAAATCCAATAGTGTTTACATTGGCCATATTATGAGCCAGGGTATCCGTGTTCAACTGTTGGGCATGCATTCCGGTACTCGCAGTAAAAAGGGCCCTCATCATAATGCCGTTCCTCCTCTATTTATGAAACGTTGAATTGGCGGTATTTCCGTCAATCAATACCGCCTCGGGCCCCTCCAGTTGAGTCCAGCCCGATACCATGCTATAAGCTACTACGGTCTTATATCGTTTTATTAGGGTAAAAGGTTTAGAGCGGGAGCAGGTAAAAACATGTCCCTATTAGCTATATAATGCAAATATCTCGTTAAATCTCTGATTTATGCAATATTTATTAAAAAATCTACCCGGACCGGGTAGGAACATTTTGATTACCCCTTACATATATTAATAATGTTCACTAATAGTACTTGACCAGAAGGGGTGAGAAGAATGGTTAAATTATCTGATTTAAAGGCCAAAGATGTAGTTAATATACTGGACGGAAAAAAACTGGGTCATATTTGTGATATTGAATTGGATTTGGACATTGGAAAAGTAATTGCCATTATTATTCCCGGGCGCTGGCGGGGATTTAGTATCTTTGGCAAACGTGAGGAGATTGTTATCCCCTGGAAAAAGATTATTCGTATCGGCAGGGATGTAATTTTAGTAGAGGTACCGGTATTTAAAGACTTTGACGATCATAAGCGCAAAGACTTCTATTTGGATGATGACAATTTCTAAATTACCCCGGAAAGTTGAACAAATCGAATCTATTGTTCATAATAAGGGCAGACCCTGTACTATGGGAGTGATGGATTATGCGCTGTCCTTATTGTCAGGAGTATGAAAGCCGGGTAATAGATTCCAGGTCCAGTGAAGATGGTTGTACTATACGCCGCCGCCGTGAGTGTACTAATTGTAAAAGGCGGTTTACTACCTATGAGCGGGTAGAAGAAAGACCTTTGCTGGTAGTTAAAAATGGCGGGGACCGGGAACAGTTTAGCCGGGAAAAAATCTTGAAGGGTATCAGTAAGGCCTGTGAAAAACGACCGGTAAGCCTGGAAGACATAGAAACTGTAGTAGCCGACATTGAAAGGGAATTAAGAGATAATTTTGACCGCGAAGTGAGCAGTAAAGTTATTGGTGAAATAATTATAGACAAGCTGCAATCTTTGGATGAGGTGGCTTATGTTCGCTTTGCCTCAGTTTACCGCCAGTTTGGCGATTTAAACAGTTTTATTAAGACTATCGAACAGCTAAAAAATAAGTAAAAATAATTCTTAATTTTTAATTCTTAATTTTGAATTCCGGTGGAAATGCTCCGCATTTCTACAACAATTAAGAATTTAAAATTCAAAATTCATAATTATTCCGGTTCTTCCACTGCTTTTTGCAATAGGGTTTTTGCTTCATCAACTAAGTTTGCCGGTACAGAAATTTGAACTTCTGCCAGAGGGCCAATGCTTACAGGTAATTGGGATATTTCTCGGCGTTGGATTTTAACTGGAATACCGTAAGATTCTAGCAAACTGATGATAACCATATCCTGCGGAGGGTAAACCTTTTCAATAGTAACCCAGGATTCTGAGGTTGACTTATTGCCTCCAGGATAATCTTCCTTCTGGTACCTGGCCAGGCACCGGTAACCGGGATAAAACATATTACCACCTCCTGCAGTTAATATTTTAAACTAAAAAGAAGGGGAGAACAAATGCCCGGCTTTGCATGGATTAAAAATGATGGTATAAGTTACATTACCTTGCCACATTGGGCTGAGCAAGGTGTTAATGTTGCTTTCTCAGCCCGCTCGGGTGGAGTCAGTCAGGCTCCCTATAACTCCTTGAACATGGGCTTACATGTTGATGATAAAATAAGTGATGTAATCGAAAACCGACGCCGTTACCTGGAATTGTTCTCACTTACTCCCGAAAATATGGTATGCTGCGAGCAGGTGCACGGCAATTCTGTGGCTGTAGTGGGTAAAGAAGAACAAGGCCGAGGAGCGCTGGACTATAAAACTTCTTTGCCCGGCTACGATGCTATGGTTTGCACAACCCCGGGTATAATGCTTACTACCTTTTATGCTGACTGTATCCCCATATTCTTGTTTGACCCCTGCCAAAGAGTAGTAGCCATTGCTCATAGCGGATGGAAGGGGACTATGGGACGTATTGCCACTGAAACACTAAAAGTAATGCAAAAGGAATACAACTGTTTACCTGAAAAAACAGAGGTTTTTATTGGCCCTGGCATTGGCGGTTGTTGTTTTAATATTGGGGAGGAGTTAAGTAAGCAGGTAAAAGAGGAGTTTACAAGACTTAATGGAATCCTTAACTATGATTCCAACGGATGTACCTGGGATTTACAGCTTACCAACCGATTGATGTTGGAGGAGAATGGTGTCAGACCGGAAAATATATTTATCTGTGATCTTTGTACTGCCTGCAATACTGAAATGTTCTTTTCTTATCGCCGGGAGCAGGGAGGAACCGGCCGCATGGCCGCAGGTATCGGGCTGAATTATTGAGGTGATATATGGTGCATAGCCCTAAAATACTTGTAGTTGACGATGAAACCTATATTGTTGAATTGGTCAAATTTAACCTGGAGAAAGAAGGCTATCGAGTTATAGTAGCCTTTGATGGGGTACACGCCCTCGAAATGGTTAAAGAAGAAAACCCTCACCTGATTCTGTTGGATATAATGTTACCCAGCATGGATGGTTTGGAAGTGTGCCGGACTTTAAAACAGGACCCTAATTACAATACTATTCCTATAATTATGCTGACTGCCAAGGGTGAAGAGATTGACACTGTACTTGGTCTGGAAATGGGTGCTGATGATTATATAAAAAAACCGTTTAGTCCCAGAGAAATGGTGGCCCGGGTCAAAGCACGCCTACGGGCTCTTAAGATTCTGGAGGCTGAAAAGGCGGTTGGCAAGAGGATATTTGTAGTAAAAGACTTAATCGTAATTCCTGATAAATATGAAGCCTTTTTAGGTGAAGGAAAACTGGAGTTGACCCCCAAAGAATTTGAATTACTTACTTTAATGGCTTCCAACCAGGGCAAGGTATTCACCCGTGAAGCTTTGCTGGAGAAAGTCTGGGGGTATGAATATTCAGGGGATACGCGTACAGTTGATGTTCATATCCGCCACCTGCGTCAAAAGCTAAAGGATGATTCCAGCTTTCCGCTGTATATAGAAACGGTAAGGGGTGTTGGCTACCGTTTTATCGAAGGTAGTTCTAATGGATAGGAAAACTGAGGTGTATGAAATGGCCACAATATTGGATAATAAACATATCGATGCAATAATGGCCAGCCTGATGGATGGTATTATAACTTTTGACCGCAATGGCGTAATAATTATGGCTAACAAAGCTGCAGAAAACCTCTTTTTAGTAAATAAGGACGCCTTGCAGGGCTGTACCATGGAGGAAATAGGCGGTGAAATTAATTCCATGATAGGAGAAGTCCTGCTTAGAGGCAATGAAGTATTTGCTGAAATGTTAATCCAGCCCCGCACCCAAATTTACCGGGTGCATGTTATGCCTATAAAAAGCGACAGGGATATAGAAGGTGCAGTAGCCGTATTTCGAGATGTTACTGATGCCAGGAACTTTGACCAGATGCGATCGGAATTTGTGGGTAATGTATCTCATGAATTACGTACCCCTCTAACTTCAATTAAGGGCTTTGTAGAGACTCTTTTAGATGGGGCTATGGAAAACAGCGCCATTTGCCGTCGCTTTTTAAGTATTATAGATACTGAGACGGAGCGTTTAAGCCGCCTTATTGAAGATCTGCTCACCCTATCATCGATAGAATCAAAGGAGCGTGTAATTAATCCTAAACCGGTATGTTTAATACACTGTATCCGCAGTGTAATGAATATTATGGGGCCACAAATCAGCGAGAAATCGTTACATGTTGAGTTCATCTGTGAACCAGATTTAGCATTAATATATGCTGACGAAGATTTATTAAACCAGGTGTTGATTAACCTGCTAGATAATGCTATTAAGTACACCCCCCGACAGGGAAAGGTCATAATACGCGCCTATCGGTCAGATAGCCGGGTAATAACTACGATTACTGATACTGGTATGGGCATACCCCGTGACAGCCTGTTCCGGGTGTTTGAAAGCTTTTACCGGGTGGACAAGGCCCGTTCCCGCCATCAGGGAGGAACTGGTTTGGGATTAGCAATTGTTAAGCATATTGTAGAATCCCACGGGGGTGAGGTATTTGTCGAGAGCGAACCTGGGAAAGGCTCCACTTTCGGAGTCAGTTTCCTGGTAGTGTAGGGAACGGCCCCTGTGCCGTTCCGTCATGGATAGATTGATTCACGCGGATTTTTTAAAAAAAATTGGTAATGTGTAAGGTGATAAGATTGGATTTACAGGAAAGTCTTACTATAGTTAAAAAGCGTATAGCCGCCGCCGCGGCCAGGAGTGGGCGCAGTGCTTCTGATATTACCCTGGTAGCGGTCAGCAAGACCGTAGATATTAAAACCATACGCCATGCCTATGAACTGGGTGTAACTGATTTCGGCGAGAACCGGGTTCAGGAACTTAATCATAAAATAGAAGAAATTCCCCAGGCCCGCTGGCATCTTATTGGTCGTTTGCAGACTAATAAAGTCAAAGACGTAGTAGGCAAGACAACGTTGATACACTCCCTGGATCGTTGGAATATGGCTGAAGAACTGAACAAACGAGGCTTACAAGAGGAAGTTGTGGTACCCTGCCTCCTGCAGGTTAATGTTGCTGGTGAGGAACAGAAAGCAGGTATTGAACCTGATGAGGTAGAAAGCTTCTTGGAATCACTGGGCCAACTGGAAGCATTGAAGATAGAGGGCCTTATGACCATGGCTCCCATTTTTGATAAAGGCGAAAAAGCACGACCAATTTTTAAAGAACTATACCAAATTAAAGAAAAAGCAAGTAAAAATCGATATAATAATGTTAACCTACGCTTTTTGTCTATGGGAATGTCTCAGGACTATGAGGTAGCTATTGAGGAAGGGGCTAATATAGTCCGGGTAGGGAGTGCTATTTTTAATCCCTAATAAGCGTAAGCTTTGATATAGATACTAACAGCGGATAGAAAATCCAAGGAGGTTAAAAAAATGGGCGTATTCAATAAAGTGTGGACCTGGTTAGGGTTGGAAGGCGAAGAGGTAGTAAGGGAAGAATATATTTCCCTACCTGGAAATGTTGAGGAAAATCAGAAGACAACATCTAATATTGTTAGTATACATAGCAATAAGACCATGAAAGTAGTAGTATGTGAACCTGACAGCTTTGATGAAGTCCAGGTACTAGCTGACCACCTGAAAGCCAGAAAACAGCTGATACTAAACTTTGAAAACACCCAACCGGACGAAGCCCGCAGGATAATAGACTTTATTAGTGGGACTACCTATGCTCTGGATGGCAATAGCCAACAGTTGGGCAAAAACGTTTTTGTCTTTGCCCCCAATAATGTGGAGATTGCCAAAGATGCCCGGAGCATAATCCGTAAACCGGGGCTGCTCAATCCCTTTGGAGGTGAGCGCTAGTGCCCTCATGCCTGGGAATCATAGGCTGTGGCAATATGGCTAACGCTATTGTAAAAGGATTAAGTAAAGACAAAGCCGGTTTTCAGGACATTCTGGTAAACGATATAAATCAGGAAAAAGCCCTGGCTTTTGCTCGGGAATATGGAGTTAAGGCAGTAGATTATGAGACCTTATGGAAAGAATGCAATACCGTAATTCTGGCGGTTAAGCCATATCAGGTCAAAGAAGTCTTGAACGCGGGACGGGGTCATTGGCACCCGGATCAGCTGATAATATCAATTGCCGCCGGTATTAAATTGGCCAGCATGGAAGTAGCTACCGATAATTTACTTCCGGTTATTCGGGTCATGCCCAATACCCCATGTTTGGTGGGTCAGGGGATAGCAGCAGTTGCGGTCGGTAGTAAAGCTGCTGAAGCCGATATCGATATAGTCATGCACATATTCAACTCTCTTGGTACGATCGTAAAGATTGATGAGAAGTACATGGATGCTGTTACGGCGGTTTCCGGCAGCGGACCTGCCTATGTTTTTTTGGTAGTAGAAGCCTTCATGAATGCAGCGCTGCAGATTGGGCTAGATATTAATCTGGCGCGGGAACTGGTTATTGAGACTATGAAAGGCAGCCTGGAGATGTTAGAACAAAGTGGTGAACATCCAGCAGTTTTACGCCAGGACGTTTCTTCTCCTGGAGGCACTACCATCGCAGGGATAAGGCAATTGGAGGAAAATGGTATACGAAAGGCCTTTTTTGACGCGGTAGAAATGGCTTATAATAGGTCTATTGAACTTTCCAGCGATGATTAAAGGGGAGGATAATGTTATTGAAATACCAATTAATTGGCATAATCAACATTGCATTTAAGGTACTGGTATGGTTAATAATTGCCCGCTGCTTGCTTTCATTTGTTCGTCATAACCCCAGCCAACCGATTATCCGGTTTATTTATGATGTTACTGAGCCCATTATGGGCCCTTTTCGTAGAATCATACCTTCTGCCGGAGGGCTGGATTTCTCACCCTTTATTGCCGTACTTGCTATAGAAATGGTTCGACGCTTAATAATACAATTGTTATGGATGATATAATACGGAAATAGGCGCCGATACAAAGTTGTCTTGTACTCTTTAGTGCACGGCGTCCGGTCATGGCAGGTTAACATGACGGAACGGCACAGGGGCCGTTCCCTACATATAACTGTTCGATAGAAAGGTTAGTTTTAGCAATGGAACACACTCAAATTGAACTTTTAGCTCCGGCAGGCAGATGGGAAGCTATGGAGAAGGTTGCTGCTGCCGGTGCGGATGCGGTTTACCTTGGTGGCAAGAGATTTAATATGCGCCTGCTCAGGCCTGGTTTTAACTTTTCTGACCAGGAATTGCACGATGCGGTAAGATACCTGCACCAGCAGGATAAGCGTTTATACATTACCATCAACAACCTTTATTATGATGAGGAAATAGAAGAACTTTCCGACTACCTTCTGTTCCTGCAAGAATTAGGGGTAGATGCCCTGATTATTCAGGACAGTGCTATTATCAAACTACACCGGCAGCTAGGTTTAACGGTACCGCTGCATGCCAGCGTGCAGATGGGTCTGGGCAACTCTCAGGCGGTTAAATTCCTGGCCGAAAATGGTGTCAGTCGGGTAATATTATCTAAAAACCTGAGCCTTCAGGAGATATCTCAGATTCATAAAGAAACTGGTATAGATATCGAGTATTTTGCCCATGGTGATTTATGCATCTCCCATACCGGGCAGTGTGTAATGAGTAATATAATTGCCTCTAAAAGTGGTAACCGCGGTGTATGTATCAAACCGTGCCGCTGGCAATATACTCTGGAGGGGGTTCCCGGTGCCGGAAACGAACCTGGTTATTACCTGGCCCATAAAGACCTCTGTTTACATTCCCATCTGCATTCACTAATTCAAGCCGGGGTTTGCAGTTTTAAAATCGAAGGACGTATGCGGGAAGGAAAGTTTCTGGCTTTTCTGGTGGAGGCATATAGAAAAGCTTTGGATCGCATTATTGCTAACCCGGAAGACACTCAATCTGACCTGGAAGATGTAAACAGACTGCAAGAAAAACGGATAAGAAACTATACTACCGCCAATTTATTCGGCAGAACCAGAATCAATTCAGTAGACATAAGTGGAGAACGGGAACCCTTTTTCCCTACAACTCCTCTTCCTTTGGAGCAGTTGCAAGCACAGGATTATACTGATGTTGCTGATATTAAGGTGGACACAGTTCCAGTAGAACTTACTGTGAAAGTAGCTAATCTAGATGCCCTGACCTCCTTAAAGAATGCCGGTGTTGATAGATTTATCCTGGGTTATGAATATATACGCCAGCATAACGCCGGTTGGAATAAGAAACAGATAGCCCGAGTGATAGAGCAGGGTATTAACGAAATTGCTTCGATAATCGTTGAAACTCCGCGTATAGTATGCGGCGATGAAATTAACGACATAGAAAAACTGCTGGATTGGATGAAGGCCCGGAACCTCACTGAGGTGCTGGTAAATGATTTCGGCAGCATGCGATTAGCTTTGGATAAGGGGTTTACTGTAAGTGGAGGTCCCGGGCTTAACCTGAGTAACAACGGTGCGGCAGCATTTCTCAGGGATAGTGGCTTAAAACGAATTACCGCCTCTCTGGAGCTGAATTTCTCCCGTCTACAAAAAATCCTGCAATCCGGACAACCGGTAGAAATGCTGGTGCATGGTCCCCTTTGTGGTATGATAAGTGATTTTTGCCAGGCTTATGATGTTACTGCTGGTTCCGAAGAAGTGCCCTGTACTAATCAGTGTCAGGCCCAAGATTATGCCCTGGCAGATGAACACGGTCAGCGTTACCCCATTACCAGTGATGCTTATTGCCGCAGTTATATTTATTTTCCTTATCATCTTGGTCTGTTCCCTTATCTGCCGCAACTATATGCTGCCGGGTTAAGATACTTGCGTATAGATGGGCAATATTATGAAAAGGAACAACTTTTGCAAACGATAGCCCTTTATCGTAAGGCTATGGGCGATCTGCAAGCGGGGCAATGGCAGCAGATGGATAATTACCTGAAATTGCTGCAGCTTCACCCTCAGGGTTTAACGGCAAGGCCGTATTTTGGGAATGGTGAGGAGTAAGAAGAGGTGTAGGGGCGAACCCATGTGTTCACACGCGTTTAGGCACTTTATTTTTTGATCTTGCAATGGTTTGAGGAGGGTTAATTATGATTACGGCTATGGAAATTCGTAACCAGCAATTCGGTAAATCTTTGCGCGGTTACGATCAGGAAGAAGTTAAAAATTTCCTTATGCAATTGGCCCAGGATTATGAAAACCTTTACAGCCAGAATGCTACTTTAAAGGAAAATATTAAAAGGCTGGAGGCAGAACTTCAAAAATACCATAAAATGGAAGATACCATGAATAATAGCCTGATCTTTGCCCAGCAGACTGCCGAAAATATGAAAACTAATGCTCGCCGGGAAGCTGATTTAATATTGGAAGATGCCAAAAGGCGCATAGCTGAACTGTTAATGGTGTATCAGGAGGTAATAAAACGCTTAAACCTTTTTAATACCGAGTTAAAAGCGCAGATGAGCGGGCAAATAGAGATGCTGGAAAAAAATCAGCATAGGGTAGAAGAACTCTCCCAATTTTTCTACAGCAAAGATTTAAAAGAAATACTGGAAAAACTGGAACAGGTTAATATAAAGGATGTACAAGAATAATCATGTTAAACGTTCAGGAATTCGATGGGGGTTTAAGAATAGAAGTAAAGGTGCAGCCGCGTTCCTCCCGTAACCAGATTTCGGGTGAGCAGGAAGGTGCCCTTAAAGTGAAGCTTACCGCCCCTCCGGTGGAAGGTGAAGCTAACCAGGCCCTGATTAATTTCCTCGCCCGTTTATTAAAACTACCGCGCAAAAACATTATACTCATCAAGGGAGAAACCGCCCGTAACAAGCTTATCGAAATTAGAGGCCTATCTAAAGAAGAACTCCTGCAATCCCTCGGTGTTTAAAACGACCGACGTCCGTTAATTTTCCGCCTCATAAAGCATTTTTACACCTGGACTATTTTTTCTACTGAGAATAGCTATAAGCATCGCAACCAGTATCATAACCGCACCAACCAGAGCCCGCTGGGTAAAAGTTTCGCCTGCCCAGAGGTGACCAGCCAATGCCGCAAAAACCGGTTCAGTAGTTAGTATAACTGCAAAACGGGTAGGAGTACTATGCTTTTGCATACTGTTCTGCAGGAGAAAAGCCAGGGAGGTAGCAAATATTGAGGTAATCAACAAGGCCGCAATAAGCGAGGGACTAAAGTGCCGGGGCCATGGTTCAAAAATTAATCCTACTACCATGCAAAAAACACCCACAAACAATATCTGCACACTGGTAATAGCCAAAGAATTATGACGGTGGGAAAGGCGGTCGACAAAGACTATGTGAAAGGCAAAACCAAAAGCACAAACCAGCACCAGCATATCACCGTAAGAAAGAGAAGTATGCCAATCTTGAAATGACATCAAAAACAAGCCCACAAAGGCTAAGAGTACCGTAATTATAGTACTAAAACGGGGTTTTAACCTGTTCATCAGCATATATATTATAGGTACCAGCACCACACTTAACCCGGTAATAAAACCGGCATTGGAGGAGGTCGTATACTTCAGGCCTACGGTTTGGAATACATAACCAATGGTTAGAAAAATCCCTAGCAGGCATCCAGAGGACAGGGTAGAAATAGGGGCATCTTTTAGATTACGCCATGATACCACGGCCAGCAAAACAAAGGCCAGAATAAAACGTATTCCCAAGAACAGAAACGGCCCAATTTCGAGCAGTGAATTTTTAACAATAACAAAGGTGCTGCCCCAAACTATTGCTACCAGCAGCATACTAAGTTCAGCCTCAGTACGTTTTTTTAAAAACATTTCTAAAACCTGCTTATCAATTCATTTCTCCGATAATACTATATATTACTAGTTTGCCTATTTAACAATAATTGTATAAGTCCCTGTTTCAGCAATATAACATTGTCGAAATAATTGACAATGCTTATAATTATAACATATACATTTTACTACATAAGAAATTAAGGAGTGAGCGGTAATTGAAAAAATGGATTAAAATGCTTATGGTAGGAATGTTGATTACGGGCTTGTTAGTTGCTGTGATCGGCTGTAAAGGAGAACAGCAGAAAGCCGGTGACAGCACCCCCAAACAGAAACTGGTTGTAGGTACCGAAGCTACCTTCCCGCCTTTTGAGATGATAAAGGATGGCGAATATACTGGATTTGACATGGAAATTATCAGAGCTATCGGGGAAAACCAGGGTTATGATGTTGAGATTAAGCATCTAGGTTTTGATGCTCTCATACCGGCAGTTCAAAGCGGGAACGTAGATTGTGTTATAGCAGCCCTTAGTATTGACGAGGAGCGGGCTGAAAAAGTAGACTTCAGCCAACCCTATTTTAATGCCGGCTTAATAATTGCAGTAAAACAGGGGACCACGGGGATTGAATCCACCAAAGACCTGCAGGGTAAAAAGATTGCGGCCCAGGTAGGCACTACCGGTGCGGAAGCTTGTCGCCAAATCAAAGCTAAAGATGGCAAAACTGAAGTACGATACTTTGATTCCGTAGGTGAAGCCTTTATGGAACTGGAAAAGGGCGGAGTGGTTGCAGTTGTTAATGATCTCCCCGTTACCCTTGATTATATCCAGACTACGGGTAAAGATTCTGTTAAAATGGTAGGGGACGTCTTTAATACCGATGAGCAGTATGGTATTGCGGTTAAGAAAGGTAATAGCAAACTCCTTAGTGATATAAATAAAGGTCTTGATGAACTTAAAGCCAACGGTCAATATGACCAGATTTATGCCAAATGGTTTAAATAAAATACGCCATGTTTTTAATGGCAGGCGAAAAGCGCGAGTTTAAGCCTCGCGCTTTTAGATTGTTTACTCAGGGGGATTTAATTATATGCAGTTTTGGCACCTGAACATTTTTGCCATAAATATCTTACAGCCTATTCTGGACTCAAATGGCTTTCAGCTAGTCATTCATAATATGGGCAATTTTTTGCATGGTACTTTGCTTACCCTGGAAATAACCGCTTTATCGGTTCTTTTCGGTATGTTTCTCGGTCTGCTGGCTGCCTTGCTAAAAATGTCACGCTATAAAGTACTATCGATTCCGGGTATTCTGTATATTGATTTCTTCCGGGGTACCCCTTTATTTGTCCAGATACTGCTGTTCTATTTTGGTATACTGCCACTGGTCTTTGATGCTACTTCCTTTGAGGCAGCAGTTATCGTATGTTCGCTTAACAGCGGTGCCTACATTGCGGAAATAGTAAGAGCAGGTATTCAAGCGGTGGACAAAGGCCAGATGGAAGCCGCGCGTTCGTTGGGTATGAACAATTTCCAGGCTATGTGGCATGTAATATTACCCCAGGCTTATAAAATTGTAATACCCCCTATGGTAAATGAATTTATCGCTATGCTTAAAGATACCTCGCTGGTGGCAGTAATTGGGGCGGAGGAACTCACCCATTCGGGAAGGATTCTAGTATCGGTTACTTATGAAGCAGCATGGATTTGGGGTACGGTGGCTCTGATTTACCTATTGTTAACCCGGGCGTTGTCTATGCTGGGTGATTACCTGGAAAGGAGGTTGGCAACTGAATGATTACGATAAAGAATCTCTATAAGAGCTTCGGTAAACTTCAGGTATTGAAAGGAATTAATTGCCATATCTCCCCGCAGGAGGTTGTATGTATTATAGGCCCCAGCGGTTCAGGCAAGAGCACCCTCTTACGCTGTGTAAATCAATTGGAAAAACCCGATTCCGGTACGGTTAATATAGATGGTATTGAACTAACATCGCCGAATACTGACATAAACAAAGTGCGTCAGCAGGTAGGAATGGTTTTTCAGCACTTTAATTTATTTCCTCATCGAACTACACTGGAGAACATAACTATGGCTCCAGTGGTAATTAAAAAAACGAATAAAGCCGGAGCCCAGCAGATAGCCCGGGAGCTGCTTCGTAAAGTGGGGCTTTCGGATAAGGATGACGTATACCCGGCCCAGCTATCCGGGGGACAAAAACAGCGGGTGGCAATAGCCCGGGCTCTGGCCATGCAGCCTAAAGTGATGCTATTTGATGAACCTACTTCTGCCCTGGATCCGGAAATGGTAGGGGAAGTCCTGGAGGTAATGAAAGACCTGGCCAAAGAAGGCATGACCATGATGGTAGTAACCCATGAAATGGGTTTTGCCCGGGAAGTGGGGCAGCGGGTTCTTTTTATGGACGAAGGATTGATTGTAGAAGAAAACACCCCGCAGCAGATATTCGAAAACCCGACTAACCCCCGCACCCAAACCTTCCTCAGCAAGGTGTTGTAGCTATTATGCAGGAGAAGGAAAGAGTACAAAAAATAATAGAACTAATGAAACAGGAATATCCTGATGCCGGCACCCGCCTGCACTTTTCCAACTCCCTGGAGTTGCTGGTGGCAGTGGTGTTGTCTGCCCAAAGCACTGATGAACAGGTTAATAAAGTTACTCCGGAGCTGTTTTCCAGGTTTAACAGTGCCCAGGAACTGGCTGCCATGGATATAGAGGAATTGGAAGATTTGATTCGAGGAGTAGGCCTGTACAAAAATAAAGCCCGCCATATAAAAGGCCTGGCTCAGAAAATAGCTGTAAATTACGCCGGGAAAGTCCCCGGAACTTTTGATGAATTATTAACGCTGCCCGGAGTAGGGCGCAAAAGTGCCAATGTTATGCTATCAGTTGGTTTTGACCAGCCCGGCCTCGGGGTAGATACTCACGTTAAACGAGTAACCCGGCGCCTCGGAATTACCAGCGGGAAAAACAGCACCCAAATAGAAAAGGACCTGAAACAGCTCATACCGGTATCATTATGGAGTAAATCCCATCACCTCTTTATAGCTCACGGCCGCGCCATTTGCCAGGCCCGCAAACCTCGATGCGGTGATTGCATACTGGCGGCATTATGTCACCGGTGTGAGGTGTAGGGGTGACAGGGGACGGTTCCTTGTCACCTTAAGCTTAAGGTGACAAGGAACCGTCCCCTGTCACCCGACATCTAACTTCTGACCTCCGTTGTATATCTATATCTTAAACGTACTAACTATTTTCTGTACATTATCCACATAAGTATTCAGCGATTCGATTTCGGCAATCATGGCATCCAGCGACTGTTCCTGTTTCTCCGATAAATCAGTAACCCCCCTGGAATTGGCTGCCGTTTGCTGGGCAATAGAAGCAACTGCATTTACATTATCAACCAGCTGATCGGTGGAGGCTGACATTTCTTCCGTAGCAGCTGAAATTTCTTGAATCTCTGCATTTATTTGATGAACTGAAGTTACGATAGTGTCAAAAATATTACCGGTGGCTTTTATAGCTTCGGCCTGCTCAGTATAAACCTCTTTGGTGGTATTCATATCTGTAACTACCTGGTGAGTATTATTTTGCATTTGCTTTATTAGAGCGGCTATTTCCTGGGTCGACTGGGCCGATTGTTCGGCCAGGGTTCTAACCTCTTCTGCCACCACGGCAAACCCCTTACCATGTTCACCGGCCCGGGCTGCTTCTATAGCTGCATTTAAAGCCAGCAGATTAGTTTGGTTAGCAATATTACCTATTACCTCAACAATTTGTTCTATCTTGGTTGAATTCTGGTTTAACATCTCCACGGCCTGGCTAACCGCTTCGATGGCGGTATAACTATCTTCCATTTTGGCATTCTGAAGATTGACCGCTTCCACCCCTTTCTGTATAGCAGATTCGGTATCTACGGAAATATGAACACTCTTTTGGGTATTGGCAGCTACTGTATTAATCGTTGCTGCCAGCTCCGAAATTGATTGAGTAATCGCACTGGTAGCCTCGGCCTGGGTATCGGCACCAGTTGCTATCTCATTGGTCGCAGCGGATACTTCTCGGGAAGCGATTCCGGTCTGCTGGGACAGGCCCCGCAGGGTCTGAGATGACTCTGCAATTATGTGGGTGGCGTTATTAGTTTCGCTAATCAGCTGGTGCAATTTTGCCACCATGTTATTCAGGTTGTCAGCGACCCGGGCCATGTAACCATCGCTTATATTAGTAATTTTCTGGGTTAAATCACCTTCAGCGACCTGACTGGCAAAAGTAGCCATGGTCAACGAAGGATCTACGAACTCCTTTAAATTCTGAGAAGAGGAAAAAAGACCTATGAATACCCCCCCGATCCCGGCTACAACCGTAGGAAATATCACTGTAGGCAAAGTAGGAATGTTAATTAAAAACATACCAATTATCAATCCTAAAACAGCACCTCCCAAACCCGAACGAATACAGACCTTAAACGTCATTGCCCGTCTTTCTTTTTTATTATCTCCAATACCCAACCTTATGCGCCCCCTATTATATGTCTTAAATAATACTTCGGCGGAATTTGCATAAAATCCTCTTAATTTAGCAAAAATTTCTATGATAAGCAATATTATAACCTGTGACAATTATTAGTAAAAAAATTGCAGCAAATGTATTATCCAATCCAGACAATGGTAATAATCCTTATGATGGTTGTTTTGCGGAAACCTATATGCTAAAATAAATAAGATTTTCAAGGGGAAACCTGATATTATCAAGAACTATGAATGGGAGAGTAAGTGAAAAGGCGGATATAAGCGAGCCCGGAACTGGTGTAAGCCGGGTACTGTAGTTCACCGAAAATCACCCGGGAGTTTTCATTCCGAACATTAATTAGGTTTGAACGTTGTGCTGGCGTTAACAGCTTAAGAGTGGTATTCCGTTAAGGGAATACTATTAGGGTGGTACCGCGGAAGGATGCCTTTCGTCCCTTGGGGATGAGAGGCTTTTTTAATTTAAGGTTAATTAAACAAATTGGTGAGGTGGTTTACTAATGGCAAAAGGTAAATATGATGCTACCCTGAATCTCCCCCAGACAGATTTTCCCATGCGGGCCAATCTGCCTAATAAAGAGCCGGAGATTCTGGATTTTTGGAACAAAATAGATGTTTACGCCCGGGTTCAGGAAAAGAATGCGGGCAAACCGACATTTATATTACATGATGGCCCTCCCTATGCTAATGGTGATATACACCTGGGGCACACATTAAACAAAGTCCTCAAGGATATGATTATTAAACACCGTTCCATGGCCGGTTATGATAGTCCCTATATACCGGGTTGGGATACGCATGGTTTGCCTATTGAGCAGCAGGCTATTAAAAACCTGGGCCTGGATCGTAAACGTACCGATGTAGTCGAATTCAGAAAACATTGCCGGGATTATGCCTTAAAATATGTAGATATTCAAAAGGGACAATTTCAGCGTCTGGGAGTTCGGGGGAATTGGGATAATCCGTATATAACTTTAAAACCGGAGTTTGAAGCTATCCAGATTAAAGTTTTCGGAGAGATGGCTCATAAAGGATACATTTATAAGGGGCTAAAACCGGTATACTGGTGTGGCGATTGTGAAACGGCTCTGGCTGAAGCGGAGATTGAATACCAGGATAAGACCTCTCCCTCCATTTACGTTAAGTTCCCGGTAAAAGAGGGCAAAGGGGTAATCCCAGAAGATGCTTATGTAATTATTTGGACAACTACTCCCTGGACATTACCAGCCAATACTGGTATTTGCCTACATCCCGAGTTTGATTACATTTTGCTTAAGGTAAATGGTGAAAAATATGTAATGGCCAAAGGACTGCTGGAAACAGTGGCAGCCGAGTTGGGCTGGACCGATTATCAGGTGTTAAAAGAATTTAAAGGTGAGGAACTGGAACGGGCTGTATGCCGTCATCCCTTCTTCGAGCGTGATTCTTTGCTGGTGCTGGGTGACCATGTGACTCTGGAGGCTGGTACCGGCTGTGTTCATACTGCCCCCGGTCATGGTGAAGATGACTTCCGGGTAGGTAAGGAATACGGATTGGAAGTAATTTCTCCGGTAGATAACAGCGGCTGTTTTACCGATGAGGGAGGCCCGTTTAAAGGTCTGTATGTTCACGATGCTAATAAGAATGTTATAGAAGAATTAGAAAACAGAGAAATGCTTTTAAAGGCTGCTAAAATTGAGCATCAGTACCCCTATTGCTGGCGATGTAAGCACCCTATAATCTACCGCGCAACGGAACAATGGTTTGCCTCGATTGAGGGTTTTCGCGAGGAAGCATTGAAGGCTATTGATAATGTACGCTGGATTCCAGCCTGGGGACGGGAACGCATCTACAATATGGTAAGAGATCGGGGTGACTGGTGTATATCAAGGCAGCGCACCTGGGGGGTTCCCATACCTATTTTCTATTGTGAATCTTGCGGTAATACCGTAATAGATAAAAGTACCATTGATCGGGTGAGCCAGCTTTTTGCCCAGCATGGAGCTGATATCTGGTTTAGCCAGGAGGCATCCTACCTGCTGCCGGAAGGCTATCGCTGTTCCAACTGTGGTGGGGATAAATTCCGCAAGGAAACAGACACCATGGATGTCTGGTTTGATTCCGGTTCCAGCCACATGGCAGTTTTGGAGACTTATGATGAATTAAGTTGGCCGGCCGATATGTACCTGGAAGGCAGTGACCAGCATCGGGGATGGTTTAATTCCTCCTTATCTACTTCGGTGGCAATAAGGGGTACAGCCCCTTACCGTCAGGTGTTAACCCATGGTTTTGTGGTCGATGAAAAGGGAAGAAAGATGTCCAAGTCCCTGGGTAATGTAGTTGACCCGCTTAAGCTTATTAAAAGCATGGGAGCAGATATTTTAAGGCTCTGGGTTTCTTCGGCTGACTATCGCAACGATGTTTCTGTGTCTGATAATATTATTAAACAAATTGCTGAAGCTTACCGTAAAATCCGTAATACCTGCCGTTTTATCCTGGGCAATATTTATGATTTTGACCCTGATACGGAAACGGTGGCCTACCAGAATCTTAGCGAACTGGATAAATGGGCCCTATTAAGGCTGCACAAGCTTATTAAACGGGTAAGCAAAGCTTATGAAGATTATGAATTCCATGTAGTTTTCCATGCCGTTCATAACTTCTGTACGGTAGATTTAAGTAACATCTATTTTGATATTCTGAAAGACCGGCTGTACTGCTCCCACCCCCAGGACCCGGAAAGAAAAGCAGCCCAGACCGTGCTTTATGAGCTAATCAATGCTCTGGTAGTTATGTTAACTCCCATACTGGCATACAGCAGTGAGGAAATCTATAGCCACCTGCGTCGGGAAAATGACCCGCAAAGTGTACAGCTGCTGGATTGGCCGGAGTATAAAGAACAGTATATGAACGAAGCTATTGAGACCCGGATGAGCAAAGTTTTGGAGGTGCGGGATGCTGTTACCAAAGCCCTGGAAGAGGCTCGAAGCCAGAAGGTTATCGGTCATTCCCTGGGTGCAAGTGTTTGCATCTATGCTGATGAAGAGTGGCTGAGCTTATTAAGCACTGTAGATAATCTGGATAAGATATTTATTGTTTCTCATGCCCAGCTTAAGCAAGAGGGAGAGCGCAGCCAGAACGCAGTTTCTCTGGAAGAACTACCCGGTATTTGGGTAGAGGTAGCTCCAGCCAGCGGCGAAAAATGCGAGCGCTGCTGGATTATCGAGCCCTCAGCCGATGAGGAACATGGCCATCCCGGACTCTGTGACCGCTGCTCCGGGGTAGTTGGTAAACTGTAGGGATAGAATAAGTATTTTAGCCCCCTGATTGGGGGAAAATATAGTAAGCAGTTGGGGAGGGGAACCACAAAAGGAAGAAGAGGTGTTGTTTTGTGGACCCATACAACCGTTTACTGGCCCGAAAACAAGAACTGGAACAAATGACCGGTACTCTGCAGGAAAGACTGATGACCCCCCTGGCGGAGACTACCGATGAACTCTCCCTTTATGATCAGCATCCGGCTGATATAGGTTCGGAAGTGTTTGAGAGGGAAAAAGACCGCGGTATTTTAGAGTTAATGCAACTGGAACTGGAAAAAGTCCACGATGCCCTGCATAAATATGAGCAGGGAAGGTATGGAGTCTGCGAAGTATGCGGGCAGGCTATCGAACCGGCCCGGTTGGATAGAATGGTTAATACCACCCTTTGCGCCGGCTGTGCCCGCCAACGCCAGGATAGCTTCCGCCGCCCGGCTGAAGAAGAAGTACTTATAGCCGGTGATATGTCGGACCGGGGCGAAACCTTCCAGGTGGCCGGCTACGAGTATTTTGAAAGTGGCGATGGCTCTTCATCCGGCTAAACAGGAACTCTTGATAAAATAGACTTAAGAGTATATATTGTTTTGTAGTAAGGCGTAAGACTCACCCCTTACTCTTAAACTAAGGGTTTTGCATAAATGTTATTCTGAGCGTTAGCGAAGAATCTTAAGATCCTTCGGCTTTGCCTCAGGATGACACTCCTAAACTAATTTTGAAAAAAAGTTAACTATACAAAACCCGCAACTAATAAAGGAGGCAAACCGCATTGAAAATTGGAATTTTTACTGATAGTTTTAAGCCATATACCAGCGGTGTTGTCACTTCTATATGTACATTTAGAGAAGAACTTGAAAATTTGGGGCACCAGATATACATTTTTGCCCCCAGTTACCCTGGATATAGCGAAAATGAGTATGGTGTATACCGGTATTACTCGGTACCTTCACCTACCAATCCTGATTATACCCTGGCCATTCCCATATTTCCGGGGATGAATAGCCTCTTAAAACGATTGGATTTGGATATTATTCATGTCCACTCTCCCTTTACCATGGGCAGAGTGGGATTACATTATGCCCGCAGATACGATACACCCATAGTTTTTACTTATCACACCCTGTATGACCAGTATGTCCATTATGTTCCCGTAGCCCAGGATCTAGCCCGGGATGTTACCATTAAATATAGTAAAAACTTCTGCAATCAGTGCGACCATATAGTTGTTCCCAGCCGGGAAGTTGAATCTATTTTAACCGAATTAAATATCAAAACTCCCCGGTCAGTAATACCTACCGGTGTTCCCATCGAAAAATTTAACCAGGGAGACCGACAGTGGCTAAGAGAACATTATGATATACCGGAAAAAAACCGGATATTATTATTTGTGGGGCGTTTGACCAAAGAAAAAAACCTGGATTTCCTGTTGGATGCATTTAAAGAAATACACCGGCAGACACCTGATACCAGTCTGGTAATAACGGCACAGGGACCCATGGAGGGGGAACTTAAGCAACATGCTCTGCGTTTGGGACTGGACCTTAAGCAGGATGTTATTTTCACCGGGGCCCTGCCCTTTGACACCCTGGTAAACGTCTACTACTCGGCTGATTTATTCGTCTTTTCATCAGTAACTGAAACGCAAGGATTAGTGTTAATTGAGGCTATGGCAGCAGGTATACCGGTGGTAGCAGTGCGTGCTTATGGAGTACAAGACATGGTGGATGATGGAGTAAATGGTTACCTCACCCCCTGTTCTATCCCGGAATTTTCCCAGGCCGTATGTAAACTGCTGGAAGATGATAAAACTTACCAGAAATTCAGCCGCAATGCTCTACTTAAGGCAGACAGCCTTTCTTCTCATAACATGGCCCGCAAATTAGAGGAACTTTACCTGCAACTGGATATTAGGAACGGACGTCGGCGCCTTCGGATGAAAGATCTGATAGGGTGGTTTGGTTCCTAAAGGAGACATGGATGAACCATATTCGTTTAATACTGGCCCTATTAGTTGGCAAAACTCTCATTATAATTAGCCGTTTGCTGGGAAATCAGGGAAGTAGTTTTCCAGGTAAAATGGCCCTGCGTATCTACCCCGGCATACTATCCGAACTGGCGGCACAGGTTAAGGGTAAAATCATTGTAGTTACTGGCACCAATGGTAAAACCACTACTAGTAACATGCTGGCCAGTATTATAACCGAAACTGGTGCTGCATTGATACATAATCAAAGCGGGGCTAATATGCTTTCCGGGATAACTACGGCATTTATAGATAAATCCAGTATAACCGGACGTAAACAGTTTGACTGTGCCCTGTTGGAGACTGATGAGGCCAATGTACCGCTCCTGCTAAGGGAAATAGACCCCGGTTTACTATTGATTACCAACTTTTTTAGCGACCAGTTAGACCGTTTTGGGGAACTGGATACTATTATTAATAAGATAAAAGATGCTGTAAATAATAGGGAGATTGACCTTTTACTTAATGCTGATGATCCGCTGACGGCCCATTTTCAAGACCTCTCTTCTGCTAGCCGCTACTACTTTGGTTTTGCTGCCACCAGTTATGATAGTTATGATAGCCGCGAAAACCGTGAAGGACGTCATTGCGTAATTTGTGGGCAGGAATTGGAGTACCGGCGCTACCATTACGCCAGCCTGGGTCAATTTACCTGTCTGGGATGCGGCAGCCATAACCCGGAGCTGGATTTTACTGGACATAATTTAGTAATGAATCCTACCATTGAACTGATGGTTGATGATTTGGAAATAAACAGCCCTTACCAGGGATTTTATAATGCTTATAACGTACTTGCGGCGGCAGCTGCTGCGCGGATGCTGGACATAAATAAACAGCACATACAAAGAGCTATTGCAAACTATCAACCCCAGGCCGGAAGAATGGAGACCTTCCATATAAACGGCATTCCTGCCGTGTTAATTCTGGTCAAAAACCCTGCCGGGCTAAATCAAAGCATTACTGCCGTAATCCAGGACCAGACCTATAAAAACCTGTTTTTTGCTCTCAATGATAATGCCGGTGATGGCCGTGATATATCCTGGATTTGGGATGCTGATATGGAAATAATCGAGGAAGAGCAGAACCGTATAAAGCATATTGTTTGTTCTGGGTTACGCAGCGGTGATATGGCTTTACGGGTGAAATATGCTGGCTATCCAGTAGATAGACTGGAAATTAAGACCGATCTGAAAGAGGCCATCGAACATATTACCCAGCTAGAATGTGAAAAGATATACCTGCTCAGCACCTATTCGGCCTTATTTGAATGCCGCAAGATACTATTAGAGCTGCAAAAACGAACGGCGAAAACACCAGATAGGATACCGGCACGGGGATAAAAACGGAAGTTGGAAGTCAAAAGTCAGAGGCGAACATGGGGACTGTCCCTGCTGTTTCGCCCGGAACCAGGGAAACAGAGGGACTGCGTGTGCCCTTCAGGGTATCCCCGTGTTTGCCTGTCACCTTAAGCTTAAGGTGACACAGGAACCGTCCCCTGTCACCCTGGGCTAATAAAAGGAGGGTTACCGATGGCAGATTTCACAATAGCTCATATGTATCCCCATTTAATGAACCTTAATGGTGACCGGGGTAACCTCCTCTGTCTGAAAAAGCGCCTGCAATGGTATGGACATCAACCTCATATATATGAAGTTGCTGTTGGAAGTAAGCTGGATTACCATAACATTGACATGATTTTCATGGGAAGCGGCTCTGAGCGGGAAATAAAACTAATCTATCAGGATTTAGTCTCCAGGGGAACAGATTTAAAAGAGGCCATAGAAAACGGACTTCCCATGTTATTTATCGATACTGCTTACCAGTTGCTGGGCCAAGCCTATATGGATGCTGGTGAAAAAATTATAGATGGTTTGGGCTTTTTTAAATTCAGTACCCGCAGAGCAAAAAAACGGCTTACCGGCAATATACTACTAAGCAGCAGTGTAACCGGAAAAGAATGTACGGTAGTCGGTTTTGAAAACCACTATGGGTGTACTTATTTTGAAGATGAAAACCTGCAGCCTTTTGGCCGGGTAGTCAAAGGATTTGGAAACAATGGGGAAGATGGCCGCGAAGGCTTTTTCTACAAGAACCTTATCGGTACCTGCCTGCATGGTCCTTTACTGCCGAAAAACCCTGAGATTGCAGATTTCTTTATTAAAGCTATGGTCACACGCCGGGGAGTTGCCCTGGAATCCGAACTGGATGACAGCATCGAAAACTTTGCCCGCGAGCAGGTCGTTAAGCGTAAGGCGTGAGGGGCGAGAAGTGAGGAGTAAAGGCGAACATGGGGGGTGACAGGGACGGTTCCTGTGTCACCTTAAGCCTAAGGTGACACAGGAACCGTCCCCTGTCACCCTCGTGTCCCTCCGTTTATGAATCTGCGTCCTTCCGCGTCTAAAAATAGGGGCCGTCCCCGTGATATACGTATTATATCCCGTCCGTATGGGTAAATTACTAGGGTACAAAGGTTTTTAAAGGAGTGTTTACCATAAATACGGATGCCACTATAGGTTATTCCCACTTTCCTATCCAAAAAGTAAATGAACGCATGCAAGAAGTCTTGTATTGCGGCAACCCCGAATTCGACCATATTTTAAATTACCTGGCGGAGAATAGCGGTAAAATGCTGCGTCCCCGCATGGTTTATTTAAGTGGAGCCATGTATCCTCATGACGAAAACCTCCTTATTAATATAGCAGTTGCAGTAGAACTCATTCATCTGGCCTCACTGGTTCATGATGATATCATTGATAACTCGCAACTGCGCCGGGGCAAACCTAGCCTGAACCAGCGCTGGGGCAATCAGGTCAGCGTATTAACCGGAGATTATCTATTTGCCGCCGCCTTCAATCTTATCAGCCAATCTAATTCTGCAGCTGTTATGGAGAATCTAACCAGTACCATCAAAGTTATGTGTTCCGGGGAAATAAAGCAATTAGGATTGCTTTTTAACCTTAATCTTAGTGAAGAGGATTACTTTGATAAGACCTATCGCAAGACCGCCTGTCTTTTTGCCTCCAGCTGCGCAGTTGGGGCCATCCTGGGTAAGGCTCCCGAGAAGCAGATTAGAATGCTGGAGCAATTCGGGCTATACCTGGGATATGCTTATCAGATAATTGATGATGTACTGGATTTTGTCTCCGATAGCGAGCTTTTGGGTAAACCGGTTGCCAATGATTTAAGCCAGGGAAACATTACCCTTCCAGTTATACTGGCCTTAAAAGACCACCGGCAGGGTGAGAAGTTAAGGAATATATTGCAAAATGGTGTTAGCCAGGCCACAAAGCTTAATCAAGTCCAAAAAATATTAGAAGAGAGCGGCGCTTTGGAAGAATCAGTTTACCTATCCCGGCAATATCTGGAGCTGGGATTAAACCTGCTGGAGGAATTCCCCCAAACTGCTGTTATTGAGGATATGAAATCCCTGAGCCGCTATCTGTTAGAAGGGTATTATAAAAAACTGAGCCCTGATTTTAGTGTTATCCCCCCGTTGGACCTGTCCCCGGAGCTATATGATACCCCACCCATAGTGTAGGGGCGAACCCATGTGTTCGCCCAGAAAAAAATCCGCGTAAATCCTTTATAATCCGCGTGATCCGCGTCTATTTCCCGTATCAAGGAGGAACTATTATGGAAGCCCGGCTGGAAACAGCAGATACTACACCTACCACCCTGCCGGTGCGTTATAAGACTCGCTCCGGCATATTGTTTCATTATATATTCAAAACCCTGCCCCAGGTAAAAAGGCTGCTTAAACACTGGGAAACGCAGACTAATCAATGTAAAGAGCCGGAACTTAAAAAACAGGCTCTGGCCAGCCTGCATACCAAGGATTTTCATTGCCATGGCGGAGCAGTTTATGCAGTAAATTGCGGGTCTATGGAATACATAACCCTGCGCCTGATTGTTGCCTACCAGACTATTTGCGACTATCTGGATAACCTTTGTGATCGGGCCGGGAGTACTGATGGAAAAGCCTTCGAGCACTTGCATCAATCCCTTTTTGATGCCCTAACCCCGGATAGCAGCACAAATGATTATTACCTTTATTACCCCTATAAAGATGATGGTGGTTACCTTATGCAACTGGTAAATGAGTGTCGCAGCTGTATTCAACAACTACCCTCCTATGCGGAAGTTTATCCAGAGGTAATTAAACTGGCCCGCTGGTATACGGATTTACAGGTGAAAAAGCACTTGCACCACGAACAACGCGAACAGGTACTGCAGGCATGGTGTGAAGAAAATTTGCAGGCTTACCCCGGGGTTTGGTGGCAGGAATTTGCTGCTGCCAGCGGTTCTACCCTGGCCATTTTTGCACTCTTTACCCTGGCTGCCACCAAGGGTGGCTGCGCCCGGGCCAAAAATCAAATTATGTCGGCCTATTTTCCCTGGATATGTGGCCTGCACATTTTGCTGGATTACTTTATCGACCAGGAAGAGGACCGCCAGGGCGGGGATCTCAATTTCACCTTTTATTATCAGAATGAATCACAAATGCTAGAGCGTTTATCCCTTTTCGTAAAAAACTCCCTCCTTGCAGCTGCCACCACACCTTTACCGGTATTTGACAAAACTATTGTTCATGGATTGCTGGCAATGTATTTAAGCGACACAAAAATCGACAAACATCGACTGAGACAAGAGGCGAATCACCTGATAAACCAGGCAGGAACAGGTGCAAAAAGTGTGTACCGCATCTGTCACATGGTTAGGAAACTGTATCTGCGGTGAGGGGTGAAGAGGAAGGAGTGAGGGGTGAGGAGTAAGAGGTAAGGAGTGAGGAGTAGGAGGTAAGGAGTGAGAAGGCGAACAGAGGGACTGTCCCCGTGTGCGCCCGGGATTAAACATAAAAACACACAAGAACCGTCCCCTTGTGCGACTGCATTAACGTAACCCCGGTATTTCCGGGGTTTTAATTATTTTCTGGGACATTACTGTTACACTCCCCTCCAATGATGGAACAATAAAAAACTTTTATCCCCACATAAGAATCATTTTGCAGGTTTCATGAGGAGAAACATCAAATTAGACAGCGTACGACAAATTACGACAACACCTCCGGACCAAAAAATATCAGGCAAATATTTTGCCGATGGTCCAGAAGGCTTAACTTAAACCATGCTCATCATTTAAGGAGGTGGTCAGTTACAGGGAGGGCTTATTAAAAAACACCTGTTCAAAGTATGAAAACATTCAGAGGAAGGAGAAATGGTAAATGAGCAAAATGATCGTTGTTGATCCCATTGAATGTGCCGGCTGCCGGACTTGCGAAATGGCTTGTTCGCTGGTTCATCATGGTGCATGCGGTCCCAGTCTCTCCAATATGAGAGTTGTAGAATGGGTAAGGCTGGGGATCACTGTTCCTATGACTTGCTTGCAGTGTGAAGATCCCATTTGTATGGAAGCCTGTAAGACTGGAGCAATTACCCGTAACACTGTAACCGGTGCCATGTTAATTAATCAGGATGTCTGTGTAGGGTGCAAAATGTGTATGCTGGTATGTCCGGTTGGAGCACCTCACTACAGTGTTGCTGTTGGCAAAATGGAGAAATGTGATCTTTGTGACGGAGATCCGACCTGTGTCAAGGCATGTCCTACCGGTGCAATCAAATATGTCGATGTAGAAGATGTCCCCGGTGACAGGAGAAGAGACGGGGCCAGCCTGCTGATTTCTGACATGCTGATGAAACTTAAAGAATACAACCCGCCAGTACAAGCTTAATAAGGAGGAGGTGCGTATAATGGCAGAAACATTTGGAAATATGGGATTAATCTTAAAACTGGACATGACCAGTTTGAGCAGCACTACGGAAGATGCCACCCCCTTATACAAAAAATATCTCGGTGGTCGCTCTTTAAACCATTATTTGTTATTAAGGGACGTAAATGTTGCTAAAGTACAGGCATTTGACCCCGAAAATGAACTTATTTTTGGTGTTGGTCCGCTGGGTGGTACCTTATTCCCGAGTTCCGGGCGCTTCCAGGTTACTTTTATTGCTCCCCTGACAACAAGCGGATTGGGTGATGCCAATAGTGGTGGAGCTGTAGGACCAGCAATTAAATACTGCGGATATGATACAGTAATCGTAAAAGGCAAGGCCGCCAAGCCGACATATATTGTTATAGAAAACGAAAAAATTGAGTTCCTGCCGGCCGATGATCTTTGGGGCAAAGGCTGCTATGATACCACTGATATACTGAAAGCCAGACATGGTGAAGATGCTGAAGTTCTGTTAATTGGTCCTGCTGGTGAAAATCTCTGTAAATATGCCAATATCAGAACCAAACTGACTAACAGCCTGGGACGTTCCGGTGGTGGTGCGGTAATGGGCTCCAAAAACCTGAAAGCAATAGTTTTCAAGGGCAGTAAACCGGTCAAAATAGCAGAACCAGAAAAATTTCTGGAACTCTGTAATAATGCGCAAAAGGATATCATGGACCCCAACATGGGACCGATTCATGGTGCAACTTATGAGCTAATGTCTAAATACGGTACACCCGGATTAACCAGAATGATAGGTCAGACTGGTATGGTTCCTATTAAAAACTGGCAGGAATGTGGTATTTGGGAAAAGGACGAAGAATTGAATGGTCCTGGACTAGTTTCCCGCTGGGGTATGAAACGTGATGCCTGTCAGGGTTGCCCGATTCACTGCCATACTATCTATCATGTGGAAGGCAAATATGCTACCCATGGCGGCGGACCCGAATATGAAACAACCTGTGGTTTCGGTCATAAATGCCTGGTATCTGACGGCGCAGCAGTGCTGAAGATGAATACTTTGGCCAATGACTTGGGCTTTGATACCGTTGAACTGGCTGCTATGTTTTCTACGTTGATGGAATGGTATGATCGCGGTATTATAGATGCCAGCTTTACTGATGGCATTCCCATGACCTGGAGCAATGCTGATGGAGTTCTTGAACTGATACCCAAGATTGCAGTTCGGGAAGGCTGTGGCGACATACTGGCCAAAGGACCCTACTGGGTAGCATTAGATCTGGGTGAAGAAGCTCTCAAGTATGTCTACCAGCAGAAAGGCATGTGTGCTACTGGAGTTGAAACCAGATCAACCATCGGTGCCATGTTATCATTTGCCATGTCCAACCGTGGTTCCCATCATCTCTCCGGCCTGCCCACGGCTGAATGGGTAAATAATCCGTCAGTTGCGGTTTATGTGGCTGGATATGAAGAAGCTGGAGACATCCAATCATATCATCCGGAAGCCAAATCTAATCTGGTTCGGTATTATGAAAACCTTTTCGAACTTCCTGATTCACTGGGAATATGCAAATTTACCTATGGCCATGCCGGCTTCTGGCATGATTCCGTAGAAAATATGGATAAGTTCTGGGATTACCTGGTAAAAGGTACCAGCTATGCTACTGGAATCGAATATACCAAAAAGGATTTTGAAGAAATAGCAGAAAGATCCTGGCAGATGGAACGTGCCATTATCGCCATGAGAGGCATCAGAAGAGTAGACGACCTGCCTAACTGGCGGTGCCTGAACGAAGAATGCCCTGGTGAACATCCAGTTGGACCTATTCCCTTGCCCCCCATTGATTTGGAAAAATACAGCAAAATCATGGACCAGTATTACAAGCTGCGGGGTTGGACCAATGACGCTGTACCTACCAGAGCTAAACTGGAAGAAGTCGGCCTCAAAGACGTTGCCGATATGATGGAAAGATATGTCTAGAGAAAAAGAAGATTGGAATTGTATGAAAAGGTTATAGAGATAAATAAATAACCAGGTCCGGGCAGGAAAACTCCTGCCCGGATATTCAATAGTTGGGCGGATGTAAAAACGCATTTCTGGGAATTTTATTTCGACCAAATCTTGACCCTACCGTTGCTCGCAATTTAAATTGCGTAATTTGTAAGCACGCGTAAAGGAGGTTGAATCGATGGATATTGATGCTTCTGAAGTCCGGGGAATAATTAATCAATATATAAATGAACCCGATGGCCGGGTTTCCTATATTCTTGAAACTATTCAAAAGAAATATCGTTACCTTCCTGAGGAGGCCCTCCGCATCGTAGCTGAGGAACTGGAAGTACCCTTAACCCAGCTCTTTGGAGTGGCAACTTTCTATGCTGCCTTCAGTTTGGAGCAAAAAGGCGAACACATTGTCAGCATTTGTCACGGTACCGTTTGCCACGTTAAAGGTGCCAAACAGGTTTCCGATGCCTTTTGCCGGGAATTGGGCATTAAGGAAGGGGAGACTACCCCGGATAAATTGGTTACTTTGGAACAAGTTCGTTGTTTGGGATGCTGCAGTTTAGCCCCGGTTATTAGTGTTGACGACGAAATCCATGTGGGTATGACTGCTTCCCGGGTACCGCAAATAATTCAAGAATTGCGGGGAGGTGGACAGTAGCATGAGTATACTTGAGGAATTAAAGGCAAAAGGCAATGGGAGCCTTTATCCCGATAAAGTTAAAATCCTGGTAGGCCGGGCCAGTTGCGGCAAAGCATCAGGTGCGGACAAGGTATACAATACCTTTATTGATGCAGTGGAGCAACAGGGCCTGGATGCCGTTGTAAGTTCCAGCGGTTGTTTGGGCTTTTGTCAACAGGAACCTCTGGTAGCAGTTCAGTTTCCCGGTGGCACCCGCTATGTTTATCATGATGTTGACGTTGACCTGGCCGGCGAAATTGCTGCCGCTTTAAAAAATAATACTCTTCCTGCCCGTCAGGTACTGGGCAAAGAAGAAGAAGACGAGCTTATAGTATATGGCACCACCAACCAGTTTGCCCAAAAGACTGATTTTATCAAAGAATTAAAACAGGTGCCCTATCTTAACAAAATACCTTTCTATGCCCTGCAGGTTAAAATAGCTACCAGAAACTGCGGCTATATTAATCCCGCCAGTCTAGAAGAATATGTAGCCCGGGGAGGTTATGAGGCCTTAAGAAAAGCGGTTAGCGGTACACCGGAAGAGGTCATTAAAGAAGTTAAAGACTCCGGTCTGAGGGGACGCGGAGGCGGTGGCTTTTCCACCGGGCAAAAATGGGAATTTGCTCGCAAGAGTGTTTCGGATGAGAAATATGTGATATGCAATGCGGACGAGGGTGACCCCGGTGCCTATATGGATAGAAGCTTACTGGAAGGTGACCCCCATACTATACTGGAAGGAATGGCCATCGGTGGCTATGCTATGGGAGCAGAGACCGGAATTATTTACTGCCGGGCTGAATATCCGCTGGCAGTACAAACCCTGCAAAAAGCCATTAAGCAAGCTGAAGAGGCCGGCTTCCTGGGGGAAAACGTTTTTGGCAGCGGCTTTAATTTCAAACTTAAAATAGTTAAAGGGCAGGGAGCCTTCGTATGCGGTGAAGAAACGGCATTAATTGCCTCCATCGAAGGCAAGATGGGTGAACCCCGTCCCCGCCCGCCCTTCCCGGCAGTTTCCGGTTTATGGGGCAAACCTACCAATATTAATAACGTTGAGACCTGGGCTAATATTCCACCTATTGTTACCCGTGGTGCCGGGTGGTTTTCCAGTTATGGAACCGAGGGCAGCAAGGGTACCAAGGTCTTTGCTCTGGTCGGTAATATTATGAACAATGGTCTAGTGGAAGTACCCATGGGGACCAAAATTGCCGATATCGTTTACGAAACTGGCGGAGGCTGCGGAGGATATGCCCTTAAGGCTATTCAGCTAGGCGGACCTTCAGGTGGTTGTATAACTGCTGACATGTTGGATTTGCAGGTTGACTATGAAGTCCTTAAAGAAGTTGGAGCCATAATGGGCTCTGGTGGTATGGTGGTCATGGACGAGCGTACCTGTATGGTAGACGTGGCCCGTTACTTCCTGGACTTCACCCAGGGTGAATCCTGTGGTAAGTGTACGCCCTGCCGCGAAGGTACTAAACAGATGCTATTGCTGCTCAATAAGATTTGTGAAGGTAAGGCCACTATGGCTGACCTGGAGCTACTGGAAGAACTGTCATTGGCAGTAAGAGACGCAGCTCTCTGCGGCCTGGGACAAACGGCTCCCAATCCCGTATTAAGCACATTGAGGTATTTCCGGGAAGAATATGAAGCCCATATCATTGATAAATTCTGCCCGGCTTCGGTTTGTGCTGCTTTAGTAGTTGCACCATGTCAAAACACCTGTCCTGCCGGTATTGACGTACCTCTTTATATTGATGCCATTAAGCAGGGTAATTACCAGGAATCCTATGATATAGTCTATCGCGATAACCCGTTGCCTGCTACTTGTGGCCGTGTTTGTCCGGCCCTTTGTGCCCGCAGATGTCGTCGCGGATTACTGGATGATGCCATAGGAATTCGTGAGCTGAAACGTTTTGCTGCTGATAAGGTAATGGCCGGTGACTATAAAGTAACTCCTCCTGCTAAACGTAAAGGCAAATCAGTAGGTATCGTGGGATCTGGCCCGGCTGGACTAACTTGTGCTTACTACCTGGCTCAACTGGGCTATGATGCCACCATTTACGAGGCACTGCCCGTAGCCGGCGGTATGATGGCAGTAGGTATTCCGGAATTCAGGCTTCCAGCGGCCGTCCTGAATAAAGAAATCTCCCTCATTCAAGATATGGGAGTAGAGATTAAAACCAATGTAAGAATTGGTAAAGATATCACCATGAAGCAGCTTCAAAAAGAGCATGATGCACTGTTTGTCGGTGTCGGTGCTCACAAAGACCAGGCTCTGGGTGTCCCCGGCGATGATCTGAACGGGGTTGTATCCGGAATTGAATTCTTAAGAGATATCAGCCTGGGCAAAAAAGTAGATCTGGCTGGCAAAACGGTAGTAATTATTGGCGGCGGTAATGTTGCCATTGACGTAGCCCGAACCTCAATCCGTTTAGGTGCTAAAGCCCATATAGTTTACCGCCGTGAAGAAAAAGACATGCCTGCTTTTGCAAGCGAAATTCATGAGGCCAGAGAAGAAGGAACCCAATTTACCTTCCTGGCGGCACCACTTAAAGTAGTTGGCAATAAGAAAAACAAGGTTAAACAAATCGTATTACAGAGTATGAAACTGGGCCCCTATGATAGGAGTGGCAGGAGACGCCCGGTAGCCATTGAAGGTGCGGAAATAACCCTGGATGCTGACCTGATAGTACCTGCCATTGGCCAGGAACCCGGCTATGACAAGATTGATGAAGAACTCAAGCTCAATAAATCCAGGAGCAATACCCTGGTCGTGGATAAACGCAGCATGGTTACAAACATTGAAGGCGTATTCGCCGGAGGTGACTGTGTCAGCGGACCAGCTACGGTAGTTGAAGCTATCGGCGCCGGTAAAAAAGCAGCCTCGGCTATTGACAAATACCTGGGTGGCGACGGTGTACTTTATCAAGCTGAAGAACCGCAACGCAAATTGGTAGGTGCAGTAGCTGAAGCCGGGCGCCTGGTCAAACCGAATTGCATACCTCTGGATGCTAAGAGACTTAAGAGCTTCGATGAAGTTGAGTTTGCCTATACTGAAGAACAGGCTATCACCGAGGCCAAACGCTGCATGCGCTGTGATATCAAGGAATCTGATGATGATGATAACGGCTCCTGCGGACATTGTCCGGGTTGCGGTTGTTAGGTAAACAGTGTAGCCAAAATGGAGGTGAAACTTTGTGTATATTACCATAAATGGTACGGACTATGAAGTGCGCGGAGAATCAACGGTTCTGGAAGTTGCCCAGCGAGAAGGTATATATATCCCCACCCTCTGTCACCACCCGGCTCTGGAGCCCTATGGTGCTTGCAGGCTGTGTTTAGTTGAAATTATAGCTGGAGGTCGTCCCGGATTAACTGCCAGTTGCGCTCTGCCAGTATCAGAAGGACTGGTAATCGAAACCGATTCTCCCCGGGTTCATCATGTCCGGCAAATAACTATGAAGTTAATCATGGCTGCCTGTCCTGACGTACCGGCAGTAATGGAACTGGCTGAAAAACTGGGAGTAACAGATACTCCCTACCAAAAAGCCAGTGTACCCAATAGCTGCGTTCTTTGCGGCATATGTGTAAGGATTTGTAGCAAGGTTGGTACCAGCGCCATAGGTTTTGCTTATCGCGGCTCTGATCGTCAGGTAATGGGACCCTGGGACAAGACTCCGGATACTTGTCTCGGTTGTCGTGCCTGTGAAAACGTTTGCCCAATGGGACTTATAAAGTTTGAAGAAAAAGACGGAGTTCTTATAGGCGAACCTTTCAAATCCCGGGTTACTATGGCTAAATGTTCGGAATGCGGTCGGTTCTTTACCGGTGCTCCCATGGTGGGTACTCTGCAGCAACGAGTTGGTTTGGCTGTAGACCTGTGCCCCGAATGCCAGAAAACCAAAGAAGCTCGTTTACTGGCGCATGCAGGAGGTCTGGGCCGCTATTTTAATCTCGAAAAACAAGATCATTAGAAATTAACATTATATTGTCACCTGTAATAGCCCGGCAGCGTTCACCGTTCTAGATGAAGGCTGTCGGGCGGCAGGTGATGATTAAAAAGATAACAAGGTAGTCAGGGGGCGGTTATGTTGAAAGTACTCATTCTTCATAAAAGTAACGATGTGCAGGCCTATCGCCTGGCCAGCGAGCTATCTCATGAACTGGCCATCCGCGGAGTAGAAGTTTTGCTCCATGAAAGCTATAAATTACGAATGGAAAAACATATTGCGGCGGTAGATATGGTTTTCGTTATTGGAGGAGACGGTACCCTATTGAAGACCGCCCGCTTATTTGCCCGGGTAGGAACCCCGGTGTTAGGTGTAAATATGGGAAGAGTAGGATTTTTAAGTAGTATTGAGCCGGAACAACTAATGAGCTGTATTGAACCGGTTTTAAACCAGGAATTTCATCTGGAAAAAAGAATAATGATTGACATTGACGTAATCAGAAATGGGGAGTTAATCAGACAGGGTACGGCTCTGAATGATGCTGTAATCAAGACCCGGACTACCCATACCATAAATATTAATCTGGTAGTAAACGACCGGCCTTATACCATGATTCGCGGTGATGGAGTAGTATGTGCAACCCCAACCGGGTCAACTGCCTATTCATTTTCCGCCGGAGGCCCTATAATTGATGTATCTCTGCCAGTACTGGGCATAACCCCTATTTGTTCACAGTTGGCCTGTTCTCGAGCTATTATCCTGAATGCAGATTCTCGCATAGTATTTGAACTGGATTCAGAATATAGCACCAGTCTGGCCCTGGATGGTGAAGAAACACTGGTTTTGATAAGGGGAGATCAGATCCGCATTAAAAAAGCTGCGATAACCGCTAATATAATACAATTAAATCCCATAAGCAGTTCTGAAAAGATACTGGGTAAAAGCAAACAGATTCGTGAGGCGTGAGGCGTGCAACTATAGGAGCGAACCCATGTGTTCGCCCGCGGGATTAAACGTAAAATTACACCAGAACCGTCCCCTTGTGCAGGGCGTGAGGAGTAGGGCGTGAGGGCGAACATGGGGACTGTCCCTGCTGTTTCGCCTGGAACTTAGGAAACAGAGGGACTGTCCCCGTGTTTGCCCGGGATTAACCATAAACACGCACTAGAACTGTCCCCGTGTTTGCCCGGGATTGACCACAAAAATACCTGGAAAACCAGAAATATAGAAGTAAGGGAGGGGTGTTCTTCATGGGTTGCTGTTGTCAGGAAATGGAGAACCACTGCAAAGATGAAAACCTGGACTTGAATCTCCTGAAAGATATACTGGACGAATACCGCGACCAGGCGGGCAGCCTGGTAACTGTATTACAAAAAGCGCAGGACATTTACGGCTATTTGCCACTTACCGTACTGCGCTATATAGCCGAAGAAATGAAGGTCAAACCGGCCCAGGTATACGGGGTAGCCACCTTCTACACCCAATTTCGCCTGACCCCGGTAGGAAAATATGTAATCCTCTTGTGCCAGGGCACTGCCTGTCATGTAAACGGCTCTGAGCGCATAGAAACCGCCCTGTGCCAGGAACTAAAAATAAAGCCGGGCGAAACTACCCCGGATAAACTATTTACCCTCACCAATGTAGCCTGTTTAGGATGCTGCAGTCTGGCCCCGGTAATGATGATAAACGGCCAGGCCTATGGCCCCTTAACCCCGGACAAGGCCGTGAGCATAGTAAAAGACATCTATGCTAATGAACAACAGGCCAGCGAGGGAGGCGAGGAATCATGAAAATACGCATAGGATTAGGCAGTTGCGGCATAGCTGCAGGAGCCCTGAAAGTAATGGAAGCCTTGAAGGAAGAACTGGACAGCCATAACCTAAAAATAGAAATACAACAAACCGGCTGTATCGGCATGTGCCATAAAGAACCCCTCTTAGACATCATAGACGATAACGGCCAAACCTTTACCTACGGCAAAATAACCGAAAAAGACGTTAAAGCCATAATTGAAGAACATGTCATAGCAGGAAACCCGGTAGAAAAACACCTGGTTAACAGCAGCCAAAACCCTAACGACTTTTTAGGCGAACAAGTAAGAGTAGCCTTAAGAAACTGCGGCATCATCGACCCCGAACAAATCGGACACTATACTGAGCGGGGCGGCTATGAAGCCCTTAAAAAAGCCATAACCATGAGCCCCGGAGACATAATAGAAGAAATAAAAACCTCAGGCTTAAGAGGCCGGGGCGGAGCCGGATTCCCTACCTGGTTCAAGTGGAATGCCGCTCGTAACAACCCGGGCGAAATCAAATATATAGTCTGTAACGCCGACGAAGGAGACCCCGGAGCATTCATGGACCGCAGCGTATTAGAAAGCGACCCCCATTCCGTACTGGAAGGAATGGCCATAGCCGGATACGCCATAGGAGCAGCTGAAGGTGTAATCTACTGCCGGGCTGAATACCCCCTGGCTATCCGCAGATTAGAACTAGCCATAAAACAAGCTAAAGAAAAAGACCTGCTGGGCAGTAACATCCTGGGCAGCACCTTCTCCTTTAACATCAGAATAAAACAAGGAGCCGGAGCCTTTGTCTGCGGTGAAGAAACCGCCCTTATCGCCTCCCTGGAAGGCGAGCGCGGCATGCCCCGATTAAAACCTCCCTTCCCGGCCCAATCCGGATACTGGGGTAAACCAACTAACATCAACAACGTGGAAACCTTTGCCAACATACCCTGGATAATAGCTGAAGGCGGTAAAGCCTTTGCTGCCATGGGAAGCCAAACCAGCAAAGGTACCAAAGTATTTGCCCTGGCCGGAAAAATCAAGAGAGGCGGCCTGGTAGAAGTACCAATGGGACTAAGCCTGAGAGACGTAATATACAAAATCGGGGGCGGCATCAAAGAAGACCGTAACTTCAAAGCCGTACAGCTGGGTGGACCCTCTGGCGGCTGCATACCGGTAGATTTACTTGATACCCCGGTAGAATACGAATCCATCACCGCAACCGGAGCCATAATGGGTTCAGGCGGTATGGTAGTAATGGATGAAACCACCTGTATGGTAGACGTAGCCCGCTTCTTCCTGGACTTCACCCAGAAAGAATCCTGTGGTAAATGCGTCCAATGCAGAATTGGCACCAAACGCATGCTAGAAATATTGGAGCGCATCTGTAATGGCGAAGGAAGGCCGGGAGACATCGAACTCCTGCAGGAAATAGCCCTTAAAGTAGGCGAAGGCTCCCTGTGCGGCCTGGGACAGAGTGCCCCCAACCCGGTACTGACCACCATACGCTACTTTAGAGAAGAATACGAAGCCCATATAAACGAAAAGAAATGCCCGGCTATGCAGTGCAAAGCCCTCATCACTTACCGTATTGACCCGGATAAATGCAAAAGCTGCGCCTTATGTGCCAAAAAATGCCCGGTTAACTGCATTACGGGCGAAAAGAAAAAGCCCTATGTCATTGACCAGGAACAGTGCATAAAATGCGGCAACTGCATGGAAGTATGTCCCACTAAATTCAATGCCGTAATAGTTGAGTAAGTGGAAGGAGGGAGAAAAAAGTGATTAAATTAAACATTGACGGAAAAGAAATAAACGGTTTTAAAGGCCAGACTATACTCGATGTAGCCCGGGAAAACAACATTAATATACCTACCCTGTGCTATGACGAACGAGTAAAAATATATGGCGGCTGCGGCTTATGCGTAGTAGAAGCCGAAGGCAACCCCAAACTATTAAGAGCCTGTGCTACCGAAATAGCCCCCGGCATGGTCATTAGCACCAATAACGAACGCATTAAAGCATCGCGCAAGATGACCCTGGAGCTGCTATTATCCGACCATATCGGCGACTGCCGCGGACCCTGTATCAACGCCTGCCCGGCCCATACCGATTGCCAGGGCTATGTAGGCTTAATTGCCAACAAACAATACCGGGAAGCAGTCAAACTAATAAAAGAGAAACTACCCCTTCCCGCCAGCCTGGGAAGAGTATGCCCTCACCCCTGTGAGACCGCTTGCCGCCGGCAATTGGTGGAAGACCCCATAGCCATTGCCGCCTTAAAATACTGGGTTGCCGATAATGATTTACAAAGTGATGACCCCTATATGCCAGAAATAAAACCAGCTACTGGTAAAAAAGTAGCCATAGTTGGAGCTGGTCCTGCCGGACTAACGGCTGCCTACTTCCTGGCCCAGGAAGGGCATAAAGTAAAAATATATGATTCTATGCCGGCAGGTGGTGGTATGCTGCGCTACGGCATCCCTGAATACCGTTTACCCAAAGCCATACTGGATAAAGAAATCCAACTGATAGAGAGAATGGGCGTAAAATTCAAATACAATACCCGCATCGGTACCGACATCAGCCTGGAACACTTAATCCAAAAAAACGATGCCATATTCGTAGGCATCGGTGCCTGGTTAAGCTCCGCCATGCGGGCTAAAGGCGAAGACCTCCCTGGAGTATTAGGAGGCATAGACTTCCTAAGAGAAGTAGCCCTGCATGGCAGTGTAGAAATAGGAGACACCGTGGCCATAGTGGGCGGCGGCAACACCGCTATGGATGCTGCCCGTACCGCCGTAAGGCTGGGAGCCAAAAAAGTAATGGTCCTTTATCGCAGAACTAGAAACGAAATGCCAGCTGAAGATATAGAGATAATCGAGGCCGAAGAAGAAGGCGTAGAATTCAGGTTCCTGGTAGCACCATTAGAGATACTAGATAGAGGCGGTAAAGCCGGAGCCATCCACCTGCAGAAAATGGAGTTAGGAGAGCCTGACTCTTCTGGCAGAAGAAGCCCGGTGCCTATCCCCGGAGCCGAAGAAACTATTGAAGTAGATACCATCATAAGTGCTATCGGCCAGAAAGTAGACCCCCAGGGCTTAGAAAAACTGGGACTTAGCAAATGGGGAACCATTGATGTGGATGAAGACACCTTGGCTACCAATATACCCAAAGTATTTGCCGGGGGAGACGGCGTAACCGGCCCGCAAATAGCTATTGATGCCGTGGCCCAGGGCGGGAAAGCAGCCGGGTCCATTATCCGCTACCTGAGTGGCCAACCTATCAAGGTAAAAGAAAAATACCTGGCCGAGCAAAGTAACTTAACTTCTGAAGACTTTGCCCAATATGAAAAAATCGATCGTATGAGTATACCTCATCTGGACCCTGTAGTAAGACGTAACAACTTTAGAGAAGTAAACCTGGAGATACCTGAAGCAGACGTTGTAGCAGAAGCTAAGCGCTGCCTGGAATGCGGCTGTAAAGATTACTTTGAATGTCGCCTGATAAAATATGCCGGTAACTATGAAGTAGTGCCCCAGCGCATTGAAGGCGATAAACGCCAGGAAAAACTTAAAGAAAACCATCCTTTCATCGAAAGGAACTCGGAGAAATGCATACTCTGCGGACTATGTGTAAGAATCTGTGACGAAGTTATGGGCGTAACCGCATTAGGTCTGGTCCACCGCGGTTTTGAAAGCGTAGTCGCTCCTGAATTTACCCTGCCCCTTAACCAGACCCCCTGTATCAGCTGCGGGCAGTGTGTAAGCGCATGTCCTACCGGAGCATTGATGGAACACCAACCCGTAACTAAGAATGTACCTTTGGACCTGACCGAAACCGAGAGCGTTTGTTCCTTCTGCAGCACCGGTTGTGAACCGGTAATAAACAGCAAAGGCAGTATGATAGTTAGAAACGTTCCTAAAAACGATGGTTTACTCTGCCGCAAAGGCCGTTTCGGCTTTGAAGCCTTCAGCCAGGATCGCATCGACCAACCAATGGTACGCCGCGACGGTAAACTGGTGGAAGTAAGCTTTGATGAAGCCATAAAGATGGCCACCAAAACTGCCCAGAGCATAAAAGCTAGATATTCCAGCTCTGCTCTGGCAGTAATGGTATCACCCACTTACACGTTGGAAGAAGCGGCAGCAGCTGCAGGCTTTGCCAAACTGGCCCTTAAAACTGAGCATCTGGGAAGCTTTACCCGTTACTCTACCAGAGGCCTGGCTAAAGTAATGGGAGGAAAAATACCGGTATCAAGTTTTGAGGAACTCAACAGCACCAACTTAATCCTGGCCGTAGGATCATTTAACCAGAGTCCCATAGCCGCCGTAAAAATACGGCAGGCGGTAAAGGCAGGAGCCCAACTAATAGCCGTAAGTTCTGAAGACACCCTATTTGCTAACCTGGCAGTACGTAATATAACACCAGAAAACAATACCGCTATCTTAAAGGAAATATTGGCAGCAACTATTAAACAAGGATTAACATCTAAAAACGCAGCACAGCTGCCAGGTTATGCTGATTTAAAGACAGAACTGAAAACAACCACTCCGGGAGAAGAGGCCTTAAATATTGCCCAGCAATATACCTCAGCCAAAAAGGCTATGATAATAGTTGATGGCCATGAGGTAACCCAGGATGGAACCCAGCTGCTGGGCAACCTGGCCTTAATCACCGGCAAAATCGGCTCCCCTCGCAACGGCATTATTGTAGTAACTCCGGGAGCCAACCATTCAGGCTTGTGGAACCTGGGCATTACTGCCTGCGGCTGCAAACAGATAGAGGCCCTGCGGCAAGGTAACTTGAAAGGTATGTTCATCTTTGGAGAAGACCCGGTAGGTGCCGGCACCCTCACCGCAGAAGAACTAAAACAGGCTGAACTGCTGGTAGTAACAACCCCATTTATGACCGCAACTGCTGAACTGGCCGAAGTTATCTTCCCGGCCTCAACCCCGCTGGAAGTTAACGGCACCTATATAGGTGCAGACCGGAAAGTAAGGCAGGTAGCCGGTGTACTGAGTCCTGCATGTGGAAAGAATAATGAACAGATTATATCTGGCCTGGCAGAAGCTATGCAGGTAAGCCTGGATGATTACAAATCCCAGGCAGTCAAAGATAGTATCGCAACTGCAGAGCAGGCTATTGATATGGCTCAAGTATCGGCCCAGTTACTAATACCTGAATGCACTGAACTATTCAACCCTGCCCCCATCCAAAACCCGGCTTTAAAGAAGTTTAACGATAAGCTTTGTCGGGAAGGACTAAAATAAACGCTAACCTCTACCCCTGGCATTTAATTACCGCCAGGGGTAGAGTATAATTTCAGTGAGGCATGAGGCGTGAGGCGGAGCGAACCTGGGGACTGTCCCTGCTGGTTCATCCGGAACCAAGGAACCAGAGGGACTGTCCCCATGTTCGCGGTGTTTGCTTACAAGAAGAAACCATGTACTGTCCCCATGTTCGCGGTGTTTGCGAAGGAAATAGATGGAGAGGGACTGTCCCCATGTTTGCGGTGTTTGCGAAGGAAATAGATGGAGAGGGACTGTCCCCATGTTCGCGGTGTTTGCTTACAAGAAGAAACCATGTACTGTCCCCATGTTTGCGGTGTTCCACAGAGGGACTTCGCGGTATTCGCGATGGAGAGAAACGGCACCCGTGTTCGTCTAGTTTATGCAGGCAAACAAAAAGAACGTCCCTCTGTTTGGGACTTCCATTGGAGGTGGACATCATGTCCCTGACTACACCAGACTCAAATTTATATTTAGCCTGGAAAAAATTCATTGAAACCGGAGAAATAAGCGAAAACATCAATCCCGAAATAACCGATGCCTGGAAACGATGTGTTGCCGCCGGGGTAGATCCCCTGGCCGGACGCAGCCAGTTTATTCTGGATAATGCCAAAATGCGGGAAGTACTGGAAGACCACCAGGAGCTTATTGACCTGGCCCGGCCCTTTATGAACAACCTGTACAAATTTGTGGCCGGCTCCGGTTTCATAGTCTTACTTTGCGATGAACACGGATATATTATGGCAACAATAGGGGACCCGGATGTTAACGGTGATACTAATGAGCTTAATTTTCAGACCGGAGCACTGTGGACCGAAGAAGAAATCGGCAACAATGGTGTCGGAACGTCTCTAGTAATGAGAAGACCCTTCCAGGTTACCGGGTTTGAGCATTTCTGCCGCAAACACCATAAATGGACTTGCTCAGGCAGCCCCATTTTTAATGAGAACAGAGAAATGATTGGCATACTGGAAATGTCCGGTCCGGTGGAAAAGACCCATTTGCATACCCTGGGTATGGTGGTGGCAGCGACCGAAGCCATTGAACACCAGATGCAAATTCACCGCCAAAACCGGGAGCTGATTATGCTTAACAAACGCATGTACAGCATACTCAACAGTGTAAGTGACGGTGTTATTATAATTGATAGCTTTGGGAAAATAACCCATACCAACCCGGCCCTGGAACGCATGCTGGACCGGCGTTTGGATTTGAACGGCAAAGCCATAGAAAACCTGGTGGAAAATACCCTGGTAATAAGGGACACGCTGGTAAGTGGTAAAGGATTCAAGGATGTGGAATTAACCATCCGCAACGGAACCACCCTGTCCTGTTTGGCCAGCGGAGAAGTATTGCGTGATGAACAGGGCCGTATCACCGGCGCTTCCATATTTATAGATACCATAAAAAATGTACACAGTTTGGTCAATCGTCTCAGCGGTGCTCAGGCCACCTTTGAATTTGAAGATATAGTGGGGGATAGCGAAGAACTGATGGAAGCCATTCGCATTGGCACCCGGGCGGCAGTTTCTGATAGCAACGTATTGCTGCAGGGTGAGAGCGGCACCGGTAAAGAATTATTTGCCCAGGCTATTCACAACCGCAGCTCCCGCGCCAACCATCCCTTTGTCGCCATAAACTGCGGCGCCATACCCAGAGAACTTCTTGACAGCGAACTGTTCGGCTATGTTGAAGGCGCCTTTACCGGGGCCAAAAAAGGCGGGCGCCCGGGAAAATTCGAAATGGCCTCCGGGGGCACATTATTTTTAGATGAAATTGCTGACCTGCCCCTGGCCAAACAGGTAGCCCTGCTGAGAGTACTGCAAGAACGAAATATAATGCGCATTGGCGGTGACCGGGTAATACCGGTGGATGTACGCATCATTTGCGCTACCAATAAAAACCTGTTGGAAGAAGTAAAAAAAGGCCATTTCCGCCAGGACCTGTATTACCGCTTAAACGTTATATCGATAACCTTACCGTCCCTAAAAAATCGTAAAGGGGATATTACCCTCCTGCTTAACCATTTCCTGCAGACCTATAGTAAACGTATGAGTATGCCAACCCCGGTTATCGAACCACAGGTATTTCATTACCTGGAAAACTACAGTTGGCCGGGCAATGTACGGGAACTGCAAAATGTAGTCGAGCGCATGCTAAACATTGCCGGCGGTAATAAACTGACCATGGATCACCTGCCCCCGGAACTAATACCCCAGCCGGCCTATATTGAACCAGAGCCAAACATTGAGGTACCGACTTTGGAAGAAGAACGGAAACGGATAAAAGAAATACAGGCGCAGCAAGAAACCGAAGAAATAATATCCCTGCTCGCCGCCTGCGGAGGAAATGTCAGCGAAGTAGCCCGCCGTATTGGCGTTTCCCGCAACACCCTCTACCGCAAAATGCGCCAGTACAACATTATGGAGTAAGGCACGTAGCGAACTTGGGGACTGTCCCTGCTGGTTCATCTGGAACCAAGGAACCAGAGGGACTGTCCCCATGTTCGCGGTATTTGCTTACCAGAATAAACTTGGACTGTCCCCATGTTTGCGGTGTTCGCTAACCAAAGAAACAATCGCAACTGTCCCCATGTTTGCGGTGTTGGCTTACAAGAAGAAACCCAGGACTGTCCCCATGTTTGCGGTGTTCGCTAACCAAAGAAACAATCGCAACTGTCCCCATGTTTGCGGTATTTGCTATCAACGCATACGATATTTACTTCACTATTATTCATGTAACCTCAGTATATTCAGTATCTATTCCCAGTCTAGTCAGCCACTTCTTCCTCCGATAAACCACGGTAAAAGTCAATGCTCGCAGCAACCAGTCACTTACAAAAATCAACCACACATAAGTAATCGGAAACCCAAAAACCCGGATAAACAAATACATCAAGGGTAGCCGATAAACCCAAAAATACACCGTACTTATAACCATTGGGGTACGGGTATCCCCGGCCCCCTTTAATATACCGCCAATTACACTGCTAAGCGCTATCCCTACCTGCTCAATAGCAGCTATACGGATAAGCAGTCCTGATAAAGCTATAATACCTGGGTCATTAGTAAAAATGGCCGCAATCTGATAAGGCAGCAGGGCAAAAATCAGGGTAAAAATCCCCATAAAAAACAGCGCAAACTCTATGCTCCCCCGGGCCGCCTTCTCTAAAGCCACCTTATCCCGCGCCCCGACCGCGTGCCCTACCAGCGCCGTAGCCGCCACCGCAATCCCAAAACCGGGCATATACGAAACCGACTCCACCGTAATGGCCAGCTCATGTGCGGCAAAAGCCAGGGTTCCCAGGTAAGCGATTAAATACACCGACACCAGACTGGCAATGGTATAAAAAAATTGCTCCGTCAGGCTGGGAATGCCCAGACGGAAAATCCCCCGGTAAGTAGACAGATTAACCTTAAAAATTGCCGCTAGATTAACCCTCAACCCGCTATTACCCCGGAACAGGAAAAACATAGCCAGGATAAAACCCACCACATGAGCCAGTGATGTAGCCAGAGCCGCCCCGGCTACCTCCATGCGCGGAAAACCCCACAATCCGTAAACCAAAATAAAATCCCCGATTACATTAATAACATTAACCACCAGGGCAATAATCATAGGAATATCCGTACGCCCCAGCCCCCGAAAAACCGAATGAGCCATATAAAGCCCCAGAGCCAGGGGAGAAATCACAAAAGTAATCAGCAGATAGTCCAAAGCCTGGTTGTAGACCGCTGTTTCCACCGAAAACAGATTTAGGATATTAGGGGCAAACCTTACCCCCAGCAGAGCCACCACCACTCCCAGGATAATAGACAGCAAAAAAGTATGCCCCGCTACCTCATTGGCATCCTCCATCCGACCTGCACCCTTGGCCTGTGCCACCAGAATAGCCGAGCCAATCGCCAGCGCTTCCAAAAACAATATTATCGAAAAGAAAATCTCCGCACCCAGCCCTACTGCCGCCAGCGGTGCCGCTCCCAGCCGCCCCACCACCGCAACATCCACCAGGCCGATTACCATATACATTACCATTTCCACCATAGCCGGCCCGGCCGTTCTAAAAATCCGAGTGCGCAGGGCATAGTCCTTTAAAACCAGCATAACCATGCTCCCTTAAAAATCTACAATTATCAGTTTATTCTAGCCTATTTTTAAGGGGAGGGGAAGGAAAGGGGAGCCGGGCATTCTAAATATTTAAAAGCAAAAAGGAATTAAATGGTATTGCATAGAATTATAGACAACATATCGGGTGACTGTTCCTCCAAATGCCAAAAAAGAAGAGGATGTTGGCCATCAAAACACTATATTTTTTACCTTTACAAAGAGTCGGGGGATAATAAAAAAACAGCTCTAAGCCCGGATATTACGGCACTTCATGGTGCATAAAGACCGCGCTTATGGTATAATAATACCTGTAACAGGCAAGATAATTGGGCTTCGGCAATTGAGCAACTTAAAGATAAAACCCTTTGGCAGGAACAACAGATTGCTTAAACTGCCATCGTAAGGAACAATAAAGAAAGGGGTGCCTAAAAATGACTAACCTGTTATCAGAAGCGGAACTTCGGTTGTTGTTTTGGGACACCGACTATACCCAAATAGATTTTAAAAAACATAGTAAAGCGGTAATTGAACGCATTCTTATGTTTGGAAGCATGGATGCTTATAGATGGTTGTTCAGGTTTTATGAAATCAATGAGATAAAAAAAGTAATTACTACCAGTAGACAATTAGATGCACGTACAGCGACCATGTTTATGAACTTTTTTGGAATACCGAGGGAGGAAATAGCATGTTTCAAGTTCAAAAAAACGCCTTAACTCAAGAACTGGGTATAAACCCTGAAACGACTTTTCATGATAAACACCAATAATATTTTTATTACAATATAATAATTAGGGCGGAATTAAAGGATGGCTAAAATAATATGCAATTCAAGCCTCCGAGATCCTATGTCGATTTTATTCAAGGGAATACAAAACCTGCAGACAAAGTTTTTTCAGAAAGGAGTTAGTTCTATGGCTCTAAAAGATTCCAGTGTTATGGTGGGTATTCCGGAGGAATTGCTACCGCTACTTAATGACCTGGTTCATGGTAAGTCAGTGGATGAAAATGTACTAATCTCGTTAGCTATAAGTTTTTTTGTCGGTAAGACAGTTTCATTGGCCAAAGCCAGTGAAATAGCCGGCTTATCTCTAAATGATTTTATTTATATACTTAACACCAGAAATATTCCCTGGAGTGAATATACTGAGAGCGATTTTCTCCGAGATAGTGTTGCAATTCGGGAGTTAGTGAGAGAATCGGGAGATTAAAGGATGGCAATGATGAGAGTTGGGGAGGAATGAACCATCCGAAAGCTAAAACCGTTAAGGAGTTGGTTTTATTGTTAAGGCCTAAAGCAATACAGGTTAAACCGTTGGATAATTACTTACTCGAATTGCAATTTAATAATGGGGAAACGAGGATTTTTGATGTTAAGCCCTATTTAACCGGCGAGTGGTATTCTAAGTTAAAACAACCTGGGATTTTTAATACTGTGCGTATTGCTGGACTATCTGTTGAATGGCCAGACGGCCAGGATATTTGTCCTGATTGTCTATATTATGAAAGTAAATTAATTAAAGTATAAATTATAGAAGTAATCTGATTTGTATTAAAATGATAAGACATAAAACAGGTATACCCCGGTAGTAATGCTGGGGATTTTTTAATGCCCATTTTACATTATTATCATTACCTAAAAAGGAATTTCATGCCAGATATAGAAGTCCTTATTATATGAAAAAATACGGCAACTTTTAACAGCAAGAGCTCTTTTTTTATCTATTATTACTATTTAGCCTGGCGACAATTATTATTTTTTGTATGTTTATAAATAAAACTCTAATAGCAGGCCAAATTGTGTGACGTTTAAGTGTCTCAAACCTTATGTATAATTAACAAAATGCAAAAGGGAGGGATAAAAATGTCCTGGCTATTTATTGATTCAATAGTATTAATCTGTAATACGTGTGACTGGAGCCTTGGTGTCAACCTGCAAGATAGGGGGGCTATCCAAATAGGCGATACTAATGTTGCTTATTTATTCGAATTGTACTGTGAGCAGCAAGGATTGCCGAATAACGATTCAACAATAGATAAATTTCTACACACATACCATACCATGCCCTTATTATGCACATGCCAAAATTGTTATGCCACCCTGGAAAATGCAACCCACCAGCACGAAATAGACCATGCCATGCAGAATTTAAACAGCTACCTCGATGAAATAGGAGCAATTTATCATGATTACGCCCGGAGGCAAAACAATCTGGATAAACAGGTTATGGATGCTTTTATAGAGCAAATTGATGGGGAGTGGGCAAAAACGGTTAATAGCAAAGTATATGGCCGCTCCCTGGGACATGACCAGTTCAATAATCCAGCCAATAGAACCCGCTTAATTAAACAATATGTGGCCGAAGGGAAAAAAGAAATACTGGAAACAGCCCGGATTTATTATAACCAATCTACCGATGGCAACGCCTTACCTTCGGAATATCGGCAGCAAATTGACCAGCTATACAAGAGAAGCCTGGCAATAATTGCAGATTTGCAAAAGGCCCAGCAAGAACCCGCTGTATTTGCCTATGAGCATGCTGATAAAACAAAACCGTTGAATCTAAACAATTACATACGCTATGAAGGTACATTGGGTTATCCGCTAGAACAAACCGCTGATTACGATGTCTATTTCCCCGGACGGTATAACCTTAATAAACCCAAACAATGGTTGCAAGAACATGCGGAGATTAAGCCTATGGACGCGGGAGACAAAATGATAATAAATGAAGTCCGGAAAAGGTTGCAGGAGATATTGGTAAAGAGGGAAACGGAATAAATCAACACATGATTAACGGGTGGGGAGGGAACAAACCAGATTAATAATGGCAGGAGATACATTTGTTAATAAAAGCGTTTTTAGTTGATTAAAGAGCCATTATGTTAAGTAACTACAAAATATTAAAGGTGTTTACTAAAAATGATTATATGAGGGGGATGGGCATGTTAAATTCTGCCTACAAAAAAGAAGCCATGGCAAACTATAAAAAGGCTGTAGAAGAATACAATAGGAGCTATAAAACGATAGTAGATTTGAGTTCTGTCTTGTATAAAAAACGACTTGGGGCAGTCGAACTTATCGGGGAGGTTGAAACATACATTAATACAATTGCGAATAAACCAAAGCAATTTGAAAAAACCATTAGTGATATCAACGTAAATAGACGGGAATTCGAATCTGAAATACAAAAACTGGAAATTGAAAGCAAGGAAGCTATCAACGTTGGTGGTAGTGTTGCTGGTGTTGGAGTTTTAGGCGGAGTTGGTGTCGCAGCTTTTGGGCCTACTATAGCTATGGCTGTTGCTACTACGTTTGGGACTGCATCAACAGGTACCGCAATTTCAGCTCTTTCAGGGGTTGCTGCAACGAATGCAGCTTTAGCATGGCTGGGAGGAGGTGCATTAGCTGCAGGCGGTGGCGGCATGGCAGCCGGTCAAGCCTTTCTTGCATTGGCAGGACCAGTGGGTTGGGCTATTGGTGGAACTGCATTAGTAGGTGCGGGTTTGTTATTAAATAGTAAGAATAAAAAAATTGCAGAAGAAGCAGAATCAAAAACAAAAGAGGTTTATAGAGATAGAGCTATATTTGAAAAAATGGTAGTAAAGATAAAACAGTTATTAACCCAAACAATCGAATGTGTTAAGAACACAGAATCACGCTTAAAAAATATGGTCAGCAAACCCTCTAAGGATTACAATTCATTTTCTGATCTGGAAAAAGCGGACTTTGAGTCGCTTGTTAATAATACAGAAACACTTTCCAAACTAATAAATGAAAAGATTGGTAATACGGAAACACATTGCAAACCAATAAATATAAAGAGTGATGATACAAAGTAAAATAAAATTGTTGGGAACTTGTTAATAGGTGCCATAAATGGAATCAGCTCTAAAACTAATGCTGATTTGTTTCAACTAAATGTTTATTATGCAGAGTCAGACAATCTAAAACTCATCTTTGGAAACCCTGGTACAAGTTAAGGATTGCGTAATGGTGAGGTTGGTACCTGAGGCAATAAAGAGCCCAAAAAGACATTATATTGAGGGGGGGAAAATATAATGGCAGACTATGAAGGAACACAGGATGTGTTCGAGATGTATCCTATTGAAAACCAGGAGGAATATGTTAAGAGAGGCTTCTGGACTAAGGTTAAACACACGGTAGCAAAAGTACCATTCGTACCAGATGCAGTAGCTATGTACTATACAATGCTAGATCCGAAGACACCGTTAGCAGCGAAGCTAACGATAGTTTCAGCGTTAGCATATTTTATATTTCCACTAGATGCCATACCTGATGCACTACCAGTAGCTGGATTCATGGATGATGCTGCAGTAATTATGGCGGCACTGGCAGCTGTATCTCCTTATATAACTGATGAACACCGGCAAAAAGCACTAGATGCTCTCAATGGATAACCGCAGGCAGATTACATATAATGCAGGTCGAGTACTGACCTGCATTATATAATTTTGGTAACACGGGGAAACAATAAGCACATATTCGGGGGGGGGATGGTTTTGTCAAATCATGAACTTCTAAAAGAACTATTGGATCGGGGCCTGGTAAATAGCAGGCCAGGGGCAATCTTTGAAACAACCCCGCCTCCTTTGGGCGAAGAATTTGATTTCAGGCGAATACAGGGAATGCTGCTGGGTCTGGCAATAGGGGATTCTCTTGGCGTTACCACTGAAAGCATAAATCCTGGGAAAAGACATGCGCGGTTCGGAGAGATAACAGATTATTTGCCCAATCGTTATGCATATAATCAACGGGTTGGACTACCTTCGGATGATACCCAGTTAGCCTTTTGGACCATTGAACAGACATTGCTGGATCAGGCCGTTAACCCGGAAAATATAGCACAGAGATTTACCAAACAAAGGATATTTGGCATAGGGCAAACCGTGCGGGATTTCTTGAAAAACTACAAAGCGGGAGTACCCTGGTATGAAAGCGGACCACAGTCAGCAGGAAATGGGGCATTGATGCGGATTTGTCCGGTAATGTTACCTTATATGCTATCACCATCCCGGGAACTATGGGCAGATACCGTGCTCTTAACCATGATCACCCATAATGATTCAGCTGCGATAGGATGCAACCTGGCTTTTGTTTCGATGTTATGGGAATTGTTACAATGTCAAGAACCACCACCGGGCGAATGGTACCTTAACCATTTTGTTCGGGTACTCTCTGAAGTGGAGATAAATAATAATTATTCCCCGCGTGGGGGAATGTATACAGATTTTCGTGGTACCCTTGGTGAGTATTTGACCAGGGTGATTCGGGCGGCCTACCAGGAAAACTTGAGCGTTATAGATGCATGCAATACCTGGTACTCGGGCGCTTATCTGTTAGAAACTGTACCCAGTATGCTTTATATTCTTATGAAATGGGGACATGATCCGGAGCAAGCAATTATTCGCGCCGTAAACGACACCCGCGATAATGATACTATAGCTTCTCTGGTTGGCACTGCTCTGGGAGCGTTGCATGGAATAGACGCATTACCGGTAAGGTGGATAAATAATTTAAGCGGACGGTGCGGCGAAAATGATGTTGGGCGGGTGTTTACCCTTATCAACCGGGCGGAAAAACAATGGTGGAAATCGGCAACTAAGCCTGTTACGGGCACTATTAACCGATTTGAAGGGTTGTACTTCTATTTGCGTAACTCTGCTTATTCGCCCATTACGGCAAACGGCATTATATACCCCACTGTAGAACACGCATTTCAAGCAGCCAAAACCTCTGATAATGAAATCAAGGCACAAATTGCCCGAATGAAATCACCCAGGCAGGCCCGGAAAAGGGGACATCAACTGATATTACCCCCCGATTGGGACGAAGTTAAAGTGGATATTATGTACGATTTGTTAAAACAGAAATTTTCCACCTATCCGGATTTAATGGAATTATTACATAGCACGGGAAAAACCGAATTAATAGCGGGTAATTCGAAAGATGAAACTTTTTGGGGTGTTTGTAACGGAAAATTGGGCAAACTCCTTATGCGACTGCGGGAAAGGCAATAAAGCAGATCCAGGAAGAGTACATGAATAAACAGAAGGAAGATGTTAAGGGAGGTTTATAAAATGCATACAATTAACAATCAGGATCAACTTAATTTTATATTATCTAATGAAATTACAGACAGCGATATTGATCTGTATAAAGATAACCGAATATTACTTAACGGACATTACTTCGTTATTGATTGTCAAAACAAATTATTTCAATCATTCTCTAATATAATTTTTATTGGGAAGAATAATACAAAAGTTAAACTTACAAACCATGATATTGAATATCCAGCGGAATTTGATGGCGATAACATAGATGACATAAGCGAAATGCCTGTATTCAGTAAAACATTTTGTATTAGATTTGAAAACATCTATATTACTTCTGATGTATTTACGGAAATATCCTTTGAGGATGAAGAAGAGTTTAAATCCTGGAAAAATGTTAGGTTCGACGTTTCGAATATTAGAGTGGTTTTGGAAGACATTGAAAACGCTAAGTTTTTTAAGTTACTAAATGGCTTTAATGTGAGGGGAATTTTGAAAAAAGGTGATCATATTGTTGTTGACAGAGGGATATATACCCACCACGGGATTTATGTAGGTAATAATGATATAATTCATTATTCCGGTGAACCTGGAATTAAGGGAATAGTTACATATATTTCGTTAGAGGATTTTGCTAAAGATGACACCTTTTGGGTTTATGAACATGACGATATGCTACCTAGTGAAGAAATTATCCGGCGCGCAAAAAGTCAGCTAAATGCCGATGATTATCATTTAATATTTAATAATTGCGAACATTTCGCACACTGGTGTTGTGCGGGAATTAAATGGTCGAACCAAGTTATATTTGGGCCTATTCTAGGCAACTTGGCAAATGATGGAGACGCCCAAAAATATAAATTACAAAGATAATGATTATATTATGATGTTACTATAGCCACAGATACCAAAGGCAGTGTAGAAGGTGAATTACAACCAGGTCGTAAGCTTCGCGGGGAGCTAGCATTTGAAGTACCTGAAGATGCGGCAGGACTTGAACTCCTGTTTGAGCCAAATGTGTTTGGTTTTGGACAAGCAATAGTAAAAATTGATTAGCATAGGCGCTTCGGCGCCTTTTTTTTATGATGTAATAATCTCTTTGTTAGAGGTTGTAATGCAACCCTCAGTGGTAAGGCTATTAGGACATTGCCGGAAAGTAAATTACAGTAGAAAAACATTTCATACTATTATCATTACCTTAAAAGGAATATCGTGGCAGACATAGAAGTAATTATTATATGAAAAAATTCGGCAACTTTTAACAGCAAAAGCTCTTTTTTTATCTATTATTACTGTTAGATGGAATGGTGATAGTTTTGAAGCGTAAGAAACAGAATTTACCATTAGGGAATTTTGATTTCCTGAAAATAGATATTTTTGATCATCCTCTAAGAAAGGAAAATTATCAACTCAGGTATGCCTACTTATTAACATTATATGATTCAGTTATAAACCTGGTCGATAATAAACCCATATTCCTGGAATACTTCAATGTTTATTTATTATCATTCAAGATATCTGATGCCCATATTGAAAAAATAATGAATGAAAGCCGCAGTAAATCCGAATATCTGAAAAACTTAAGGCACTCTACCAGGAATCAATGGCATTGGCCAGGTTTACTTAAACTGCCAAGAGAGAATTATAAATATGCATTATGGGCTGATGCTCTCTTCATATTATTCTTTTGTAAAGATATCCTTTTTGAGCAGGAAATAATGGACCTGGGTCAGGAAATTGGAATAAACAGCTTACAAATTTCTATAATAAATTCCTTTTGCAGTAACCTCTATAAAGATGCAATTGATACAGCCGAGATAGACTTCCAAAATGCTTGTTATTATGATAAACAGGCCAAACATATTCGTTTTTTACTTAGACGGGTCGCAAGCAAAATAGAAAACAATAAGCGAAAAAACTTTAAGGTTGCCGTTGTAGCTACCATGAGTGCTGGTAAAACCACATTCATAAACTACCTGGTTGGCTATAACCTTTTACCATTTTCAAACCAGGCCTGTACCTCAAAAACTACATCAATTACTGATAACGATTTCCTTAATCATATCATCGGACGGTATACATTAAATAACGGTCAAATAGAATACGCAGGCGTAATTAACGAAGATCGGGCTACTCAATGGAATCAGAATCAAGATATAGTTTCCGTTGATATCGAATGCGATATTTTGGGGATAAAAAATGATAAAATGGCCATTGTTCTTTATGATACGCCGGGAACCAACTATTCACTTGACCAACATCACGGAGAAATTACCTATGATTTATTAGACAATATAGAGTTAGAATTAATTCTTTACTTGATAAATGCTACAAACATTCTTACTGATGACGACGCGTTTTTACTGAACAAAGTCCTTTTGACCCTTCATGATAATCCCAGGACCAGGGTATTATTTCTGTTGAATAAAGTTGATGAATTTGATACTGAAGGCGATGATAATATTTCGGACACTATTACCAATGCCTCAGCAGATTTAGAAAGGTTGGGATATAGCCATCCAAATATAATACCGGTTTCAGCATATGCGGCTAAATTATTTAGGATGGCATTAAAAGAGAGAGAATTGACAAAAAAAGAAATGAGCGACTTTGAGCTATTTTTTAAACTATTTAGTCAAGAAGCTTATGATCTAACTCAATATGCATTGATGGATTATGAAGTTACAAAACCGAACCAGGATAAGAATTTTAATGTGCTAATTAACAACCGGGAATATAAGTCGGAGAAGATTGCGGAAGTATTATGGCGCACGGGTTTGCCATTGATAGAAACATATTTAGATTATTTGGTTTAATAGTTAAATCATAAGGAGGAATCTTAAAGTGGCTAATTTTTACCTGAAATATAACCCTTATACAGTGGAATCAGTTATGCGTATAAATAACCGCAACATCAGTGAGATGAGCAAACTACATGGACTGCACTCTGAAAGACTCCAATTGTGGCTTGATAACTTATTGCCAATATTAGTGGACGAATGTAACGATGATGTTATCAATATTGATTTTCATGGTACATTACTTGATTATGAGGATTTACAGGAATATATCGAAGAATATTGCTCCGAACATCCGGATATAAAAGTTAATATTAAGCATAAACCAGCAAAAGATTCCGAAAATAGATTCCATCAGCTTAGAGAATTATTTGACTATATGCAAAACGAGTGCCCATTTGAAGACCTGCGTGATGAACAGATAAGGGAGAATTTTAATAATGCTATGGGCTCAGAGTTTGAAGTTAGTGTTATCGCTACAATGAGTTCGGGAAAATCAACCTTGATAAATGCAATGCTGGGTCGGGAATTACTTCCTTCCAAAAACGAAGCCTGTACAGCAACAATTGTAAGAATCAAGGATGTGGACGGCAAACAAACTTTTTCAGCGACATATAGAGATATTAATAACCAGGAGGCTGGCAGCTGCGGCAATATTGATGCTGCTATAATGAAAGAGCTTAATGAAAACCCTGAAATCGCCTATATCAGTATTGAAGGAGATATTCCTTTTATAACCTCTGACGATATTAAGCTTGTTTTGCTCGATACTCCAGGTCCCAATAATTCTAGAACAGAAAAACATCGTGATCATACATATAAGATTATTAAAGAACAAACCAAACCCATGGTGCTCTATATTCTAAATGGAACCCAACTTGAAACAGATGACGATAACATTTTATTTGCTTCTGTTGCGGAAGCAATGAAGGTAGGCGGTAAACAATCAAAGGACCGGTTTATTTTCGCTCTCAACAAGATGGACGAGTATGATCCAGAGAAAGAGTCAATTGAAAACGTTTTAAAAAACACCAGAACTTATCTTGAAAAACACGGCATTAAAAACCCTAATATATATCCTATCTCTGCCGAAATGGCCAAAGTAATTAGGCTTAACCAAAAAGGCCTTCCAATTACTAGTAAACAGCGTATAGTGCTGGGGAGTTATGAATTATTTAATGAAAACAAGCAAATGCACCTGTCTAACTACGCCCCTTTAAATTTGAAAAACAAATCTAACCTGGAGTCAATAATAGAGCGAGCAAAATCTAACCGGGATCCTTATGCAGAGGCGTTAATCCATACCGGAATACCTGCTATTGAGATAGCCATAAACGAATATTTGAATAAATACGCGCTAACTGCCAAGGTAAAGAATGCCGTAGATACTTTCCGAAAAAAGGTTGAGGAAAAACAGCTGTTTAACAAAATCATAGATGAATTAAACAAAAGCCAACAGGCTAGAGAAGAGTTAAATCAGAGAATGGTAAAAATTAACCAGCAGTTAAACGATGGCAAGATGGCAAGCGAATTAAGAGAAAAAATACAAAAACTAGATATGGCCAAGGAAGCTGCAACGCAAGTTGAAATTATCAGGTCTAAAATATCTAAGACATTGAAGGGAAAAAATCCAAGTAATAAAAAGATGACTCCGATTGAAGTAGAGAAGTTTATGAAATCAATTCAACGAGATGTGTCTAACCTGGAAAGCGATACCAAAACTGATTTAGACCAACTAATTGATGAAATAATCGTTCAAACTTCTACTAATTGCATCCTCGAATATGAATCCTATATACAGAGTTTAGTTGAGGATAATACGATAACCAAAGGATTATATTCCATAGAGAAACCGGCTAACTTTTTGGCTAGCAGTACTCCAAATGTTGCTGAACTTATAAGAAGATATAAATATACAGAAAGTGTAAAGTGCGGGGAAGAGTGGGTAGAAAATACGGATAAAAAGTGGTACAAACCATGGACATGGTTTGACGAAAAATGGTATTTAAGAGACTCGTATGAAGATGTGGAGTATGTCGATAGTCGGGAAGTGTGGGATAACTTTGTTAGGCCGGTTATGGAGAACTTCAATAAAAATCTTAAGAATGCCAAAATCTTTGCAGATGAAGAAGCGGATAGATTCAAGAATTATTTTCTAGCAGAATTAAATAAACTGGATGAGATGATAAAACAAAAGGTAACCGAATTAGAAGAGATAACAGGGAGCCAAAAGGTTCTGGAACAATATATTGAAGAAAATGAATTTAAAAAGGACTGGCTCCAGAGTTTTCTATTAAAACTGGATGAAATACTTGAAATTTAGGGAGGTATAAATATGTTTCAACCAAATGAGCACTTGAAAGAAGCAGTTAAAAGTAAGAATTTGGACAGTATTTATAATGAATTCTTTGTTATCGCACATGAGGACCCGTCATTCTCCTCAGGTAAATTCATGGAGACATTATCTTATGTTAAAGCGCAGAATATTCTTGGCTTTATTAAGCCATTTGATGGCCGCAGGCTGGAGGAGACGGAAAATTGGGATGAAGATTACTGGGCGTTGCTGGTTTCTTCCCTAGTCGATAATTTTTCGATGGAGAGGATAGAACATCTTGAGCAAGTCAGCCGACATCTTTATGCCAAAGAAATAGAACCACAGGGATTAAAAAACAAACACTCAGGGCCTAGAATTGAAGTGTACTCTCCCAGGAAAGAAAAACAGTCTTCTTCAAAAAAAGTTCTCCCGGTTGCCGTGGCGGGTCTGGCAATCACCAGTCTGGTCGCACTGGCAGCCGGGAAGAAAACTCTGGGCGCCATATCTGCTTTAGCAGCGATAGGGATAGGGATATATGCTGTGATAAACAAAGAGAGCTGAATATTCCGGACAAAAGTAATAATCAGTTGCATAAACATGAGGAGATATTAGAAATGGATGAAATTCAAGTAAGAGATCAGCAAACCTTAATGGAAGCGTTTGAAAAAGCAGATAATATGCTGATGAAGAGATATATTTCTAATCTGTGCGATTATAATATAATTCCTTTGGCAGACGAAATTAAAAACAATAATATTAGTAGTTTTACTCGCCTTTTTAAAATTAACCGGGTTGTATACGAAAAAGAAGAGGACATTCTGGATAAACTCGCCAGCTGCTACAACGCTCTTTATGCTTGCGGTGGCTCGGTCATATTAATGATAAATAGCGACGGCAGTAACATCGATTACTACCTGGGTACCAGGGCGGAAGAGGATTATATTGCAACCTGTCAATCGGTCTTATCCAAAGCCATTAAAGGAAACTTTCCAGGAAGTGAAGTGTATTTACTAAAGAACACTGCAACAGAATCTGTTGTAGAAAGTATTTTTGAAAGTAATTACGAAAATAGAAGAAAATCTATGGCAGCCATTTCGGGAGTATCAAGCTTCAGGGATTCATATTATGAGTCCCAAAAGGAAGGGTTTGTGCAAGGGATTGAAAAATTAGTTGACGCCATGCGCGGTGAAAAATATTCAGTTGTTGTCATCGCTGACCCGATATCTCAGAACATCATGGATACAATCCAAAATGGTTACGAAGAACTGTATTCTAATTTGACCCCCTTTGGTTCATCGGAATTGAATTTCAGTGCTAATGAAAGTACTGCAGTGACCAAAGGCATTACTACCGGTTTTTCGAAAACGGTAAATGAAAATTTGACAAAAACCCAGGGTTATACTACAGGTACAACAAAAAATTATAGTACATCTACTAATGCAGGAGCGAGTATTATTCTATTGAGCGGGGGAATATCAACTACTGATGGGCATTCTGAAATGTGGAATGAGACTGGTTCCGAAGCGAAAACAACAGGAACAAGTAACATGGAGACAGAGCAAAAACAAGAGTCGGAAACTGATACCAAAGGCAGTACTCGAGGTATTCAAATAAAATTTCAGAATAAATCTGTTTCAAACCTCCTGGATAAGATAGATGAACAATTAGTGCGCCTCAAGGAATGCAGGGATATCGGTATGTGGAATTGTGCTGCTTATATTATTTCAGACGATGTTCAGACCACCAAAGTGGTTGCCAGCACCTACCAGGCCTTGATGCGAGGGGAAAATTCCTCGGTCGAAAATGCAGCCATTAACATCTGGAGTGAAAAGAACCAACAATCAGAGTTTGAAGCATATCTAAAAAAACTAACCCATCCATTGATAGATATTAGTAAAAATGATTTGATTGCATATGTAACCCCTACTTCTCTCATAAGTGCCAAGGAACTGACCATTCAAGCCGGATTGCCCCAAAAAAGCGTACCCGGATTGCCTGTTATCGAGTATGCTTCATTTGGAAGAGAGGTAGCCCAGCAGAATGATTCGCACCCTGATATTTATCTGGGCAGAATCTTTCATATGGGGAAAGAAGAAGCACTGGATGTAACCGTTGATTTGCAGAGCCTGGCCTCCCATACTTTTATTACCGGGTCTACAGGATCCGGTAAATCTAATACCATCTATAAACTCTTAGCAGAACTAAATCAGAAAGATGTGAAATTCTTAGTTATTGAGCCAGCCAAAGGAGAATATAAAAACATTTTCAGCAACAGAGATGATGTTAATATTTTCGGTACTAACCCATACATTACACAGCTACTAAGAATAAATCCGTTTAAGTTCCCGGTTGGTGTTCATGTACTGGAACATCTTGACCGATTAGTAGAGATTTTCAATGTTTGCTGGCCAATGTATGCTGCTATGCCTGCGGTTTTGAAAGAAGCTATTGAGGGTGCATACATTTCATCAGGTTGGGATTTGGATTCCTCTAATAACAAATATGATAACAACTTATTCCCGACGTTTACCGATGTTTTATTTGAACTTGACCGAGTAATATCGGAATCAGCCTATTCCGAAGAAGTGAAGGGTAATTATAGGGGATCTTTATTTACTCGGGTTAAGTCGCTAACCAATGGATTATATAGAAGAATCTTTTGCAGTGATGAATTGGATAGCGAAATTATATTTGACAGTAATACCATTATTGATTTAAGCCGTATTGGTTCCGTAGAAACGAAATCAATGATCATGGGCATTCTAGTTATGCGGTTGCAGGAATACCGTATTTCCAAGGGTGGAATGAATCTTCCCTTAAAACATATAACGGTACTGGAAGAGGCCCATAATCTTCTAAAAAGGGTATCTACTGAGCAGGTATCAGAATCTGCCAATCTCACTGGCAAATCCGTAGAAATGTTAGCTAATGCAATTGCAGAAATGAGGACCTATGGAGAAGGGTTTATCATAGCTGATCAATCACCCGGCCTGCTGGACTTATCTGTTATTCGAAATACCAATACTAAGATTATTCTAAGGCTGCCAGATAAATCCGATCGCGAGCTGGTAGGATATGCAGCAAGTCTCAATGATTTCCAAATTGTAGAATTAGCTAAACTACAAACTGGCGTGGCTGCGGTATACCAGAATAATTGGCTATATCCAGTCTTATGTAAAGTCGAAAAAATCGATAATAATGAAGAACCTTACGCTTTTCATCCCCCTCCCAAACAGGCTAAACATGAGGTAGAGATTAAGAAGGATGTTATTACCTATTTACTAAAAGACCACCTGAATGAAAGTATCGACCTCGATATTGATGATTTATGTGAGAAAATAATTAAGTCTTCGCTGGCAACAGGGATAAAAACAGAGCTGTTAGAGTCTGTTAATAACAATGTTATTAGTTTCGAAAAGGCATCCCGTATAATAAATAGAATTGTCTATAGTCAGGCGGCAATTGCCAAATCCAAAGACACCAAGGATTTTAATGATTGGAATAGGGAAATGCTGTCTAACCTGGATGCTGGTGTACAGAGACTGGAACCGCTATATATGAATACAGTCTTGCAGTGTATATTAGCGGAGCAGGCCAGGGTAGATAAAGACGTTGAGAAATTCTACTTCGGTTGGGTGGATTTTATGAAAGGAGGAGTGCTATTTTGATAGCAGCAGCTATTGCACAAGCAGTTGAGATAGCTAAAGAAATAGGTTCATCGGCAAAGGAGCTATTGCCTGAGTTTTCCAAGGAGTTATCATCTAATACTAATAGTTTAGAACAGGCCAATATGCCAATTAAGAACTATACCGATTATTTACATAAAGGCGATATTACTATTGATGAAGCTTTAAAGGATGTATCACAACCCACGGATATCATTCCTGAAAGTGGTAATGTGCACTTAAAATGTATTAATGAACATTTGGCGGGGAAAACCCATGAAGTTACGGGTGTAGAGTATAAAGAAAAAGTTGTAGATATCAATGGAAATAAAATGGAAGGGGTTTTCCCTGAATTCGAGAGTTATTTTGATCACCAATTATCAGAAGAAAACATAAAGGCCTCAGATTCCGTTCAGGCCAAAGAGTGTAATGAAAAATTAAAAGCGGACCTGGCATCTGATTCCGAATTAAAAGGAAGATTTTCTGATATACAGATTCAGATGATTGAAAATGGCCATACTCCTAGAGGGTTCACCTGGCATCACGCTCCTGAAAGAGGCAACATGCAATTGGTAAATACTGATATTCATTCGAAGACATCTCACACAGGCGGCCGGGCCATCTGGGGTGGAGGACAAGATTTTAGATAAAAAGGAGAGATGATATATGAAAAAAATTACTTGGGAATATTCTAATCCTTTAACTAATAAAAAAACGATAGAAGAGTTTGAATTAGAAAATGCTATTAAGTTGCCTCAGGATTTGAAAGAGTGTATTGAACATAACAATGCTGGTATGCCTAATTTAAATAATTTTGATACCGATAAGACGAAAGGCAGAACCATAAAGGCACTCTTATCTTTTAATCAGGAAGATGAAGAAAATATTTATGATTTTCTTGAGCTATTCAGAAAAGACGGAAGGTTAAAGATGATTCCGTTTGCTTTAGACTCTTTTGGGAATTTCATTTGTCTTGAAGATAATAACATCGTTGTGCGGTTGCACGAAACGGAAACTACGGAATTTGTTGCCAATAGTTTTACAGAATTTTTGGATTTACTATATGAGTAATTGTAGAACCACCTATCCTGATTCCGTTGTATATTGGTTCTGCCTCATGCTCGTTTAAATTCATTCTATCATAAACCTATAAATGGTGAAATCCGATAATTCCGGGGAACCCGGATTTATTTCAGCTAATACAGATAAAAAAAAAGCACCCTTTTTATCAGATGCTTTCGCTAGGTGTCTTTACGCAGAATGTTTAAATACTCTTCGTAGGCAAAGACCCTGTTTCTTTGGACATTTTCCGTCTGTTTTAAAATATCCAGTTGAACAAGTATATTAACTGCGTTGGATACAGCGTTAAAGGATAGGCCCAGTTCCTCACTGGTTTTCTTGATGTCAATGATGGGGCTGCCTTCCAGATAGTTAAATACCTTCATAATGGTTTTAGCAGCTTTCCCCGTACTTTTTACGATCTCTGTATTTTTATTGTGCAGCCTAACCAGCTCATCAATGGTTTGGATGGCGTCCATTGCAGACTCATAAGTGGCTAACAAAAAGAATTTAACCCATTGCTCAAAGTTTCCTTTTGCCCGGACCTCCGTCAGGCGGTCATAATATTCGACCCGGTTGCGCTTCAAAAAATATGAGATGTACAGGGTTTCATAGCTTAAAAGCTTTTTCTCCATCAGGAAAAGGTTGATTAAAAGCCGCCCGATTCTACCATTGCCGTCCAAAAATGGATGGATGGTTTCAAATTGATAATGAATCAGGGCGCTTTTAATTAAAGGCTCCAGCCCATCCTCGTTGTTAATAAACTTTTCTAAATTAGACATGGCTTCTTCCATGTCGTCAGGATTAGGCGGAATGTAGCGGGCATTATTTAACGTGCTGCCTGCCGGGCCAATCCAATTCTGACTGCGTCTAAATTCTCCTGGATTTTTTTCTTCCCCCCGAACATTCTGCATTAGGATCATATGGGTTTCTTTTATAAGACGATTGCAAATGGGTAGCTCGTTGAGCCTTGCCTTTGCGTATTGCGATGCCTTGATATAGTTAATAACATCGGCCACATGGCGATTGGTGTTTTCTTCAATTCTGGGGTCTAAAATATCATCCAGAGTTGCTTGCGTTCCCTCAATTTGTGAAGACAAGAGGGCCTCCTTGCGAATATACATGGAAACAAAAAGCTCAATATTCGGTATTTGTCTGGAAAGACCCTCCAGGATACCGATACTTCGGTTAGCTTTGGACAAAAGGCCTACGGTCTCTTTATCAATCTCAATAGGCGGGTCTGGTGGCAGCGGTTTTGGTGCAAATGATTTGTACTGAAGCTTGCCGGTCAAGTTGGTTCGATATTTTCCTGCCCTGTTTTTCATTGGCCATTTCCTCCTAAAATGAAATAACAACCTTAGAATAGCATTACTTATTTCATATTAGCAAACGTAATGAAACAAGGAAAGCGTTTTCCTGGTATTATTTCATTTTAGACAGATTTACAAAATAACATACCTTTTTCTTTCTTTTATCTTCTGAAACTTGATAATAACAATATAGTACAACTTGACCTTGTCATAATCTGCGACTCTAGAAAACTGGACGAACAGGGCTACAAGGGTGCACCCGACCTGGTCATTGAAATCATCTCCCCCTTCATACAGGAGAAAATTGTATATCATTATCATTAAGCTTAAAAGGAATAACATACCAGATATAGAAATGCTAATTATGTGGTATCATTCAGCAAATTACAACCTTTTTTTGTTTGTAAGTGCTCTATTAGGTGGGAAAAGGCTCAGATGTTTTAACGGCAACATGTGGTCAATGCCAGATTTCGCATGGATATGATTGAATCCTGGTGGGAATGGTTAGCAGGACATTATTAATATTGTGTTGATAGCAGGTTTTTTACAAAGGGGGAATATATACTATGCAGGTGTTGTTTTGTTTAGTGGCTTGGATGGATAACTATCAAGGCGAAGTTAATGACAAACCTGTTGGCGGAGGTACATATATCGCTGAACATGGTTTTGGCAGTGAAATCTATAATTTCTCAGCCTGTAATAAACCAATAGAAATGTGCCATTTAGATTTGACCGATGAGGAGGCCAACCTGAATTATATTCCGGTATGTCATGGATTTGTAATGATTCAGGGTGGAGACCAGGCACAAATGCATATTGAACGGTTAGGAGCAAAAAAACACGAGGAATATGTAACCGGGGTACTAGTAGTGTGGTTGGCCAAGCATCCAACAGAAGGCGGCATTCGAGTGGTAGGATGGTATAAAAACGCTACTGTTTTTCGCTGGTTTATGGACCGGCAAGAAGGAACTCCGGGATACGAAGATAGATGCTGGTACAATGTTGAGGCTCGTGCCAGTGACTGCGTGTTGTTGGAAACCTACGAACGAACGCACAGGATTCCGAGGGCCAAACAGGATGAGGGCGGTATAGGAAGAAGCAATATATGGTACGCAGAAGGGGAAAAGAACCAGGCCATTGTTAAACAGGTTATCCAATATATTAAGGAATTTGACGGCGACTGCAAACCTGTATTGAATAATATGACTACCATAAACAGAGAGGAACTTATTCCCATTGAAATTAACTCCAGGAAAGAGCTTCAAGGTATAGGTGAGGGTAAATTTGTTGCTGTAAAAGAGAAAGGCTATAGGAATGAAACATGGTTCAAAACTGTTTCGGTATCCAACGTAGAAGTAGTTTTATTGGACATGAATATGCAAGTTGGGTATCATGTTATAGTTGATTTTGAATTGGATGACAAAAAAGTTGTAATTATTCATGAAGACAATAGAGAATTAGGCGAATTGAGAGGGTTTTATGATAAGAAATAATAAAGTGCAGGAAGTTATTAAGCTAGACCTTTAAAGCATTAAGGGGACGTGAGACTACGTGTCAGATTATTAAGTACAACATAGTGCAGAATAATATTAAAATAAATTTGACAACAGAAACGCAATCGAATACAATACAGTTACATAAATAATAGTTGGCTATAGGAACAGGAGGGGTATAAATGAATTCTTCCAGTGTTGTTATAGAAATGACGCCTCATAGTATCCAGCGCTGCTCACAGAGAGCTGTATCACAAAGGAAAATGCAAATAGTGCTTAATCACATAAAACCTAGAAGAAGTGGGGATAATTATATTTTTGCCGTAAGGAAAAAGGATATAATAAGATTACTGGATAACGAAATCATTACCAAGCAGGAAGCTGATAAATTACAATTCCTTGTCATGGTTACTGATTACAGTAGGACAAAATTAATTACTGCCTATTATGCAAACCAGAAGAACTTTAGGAAAAAAATTAAGCAAAAAGTTTTTATTTAGGTTAAAATAGATACAATACAGTGCAGAATATATAAATTTAATAATATAAACAGGAGGCAAAAAAACGAACATGGATATGATGGAATCTAATTTACTGGAAAAGCATGAAGAAGAACTTAAAGCCAATGGGATAATCAAGATTGATAAGAATTATCGTGTCAGAGGAGCGCAAATGGTTGATGCTATAGGCTATTCAATGGATGAGGGTGGCAGGTTAGTACCCTCTGTGGTAATAGAGTGTAAAAAGCACTACAATCCTTCAGCCCTGAAGCAGATACATGTTTACTCGAAATCGCTAAAGATAGACTATGCCATCGTTATTACGCCAGATATTTTTCTTTGGCATAAAGTAACCAATAACGAAATTGTACCCATTATGGAAGCCCCAATTTTTAAGAAATACGATATTCGCCCCAGGTTAATGGTGGATCATATCCAGATACTCATTGACATGTTACGAAACAAGGGGCTTCGCCCAGATCAACAGATGCAAGTGTTGTTTGATATCTTTTTACTTTATTTCTATGAAGAAGAATCACAAATGGGAATTAAGGACGGTTTCCTCAAAGGTGTAGAACAGGCATACAAATATTACCATAAAACTATTGGCAATTTAACTGTTTCCCAGAATGACTACGATCATCTTGACACGGATAGCCTGCTGGATGTTATTGATGAATGGGCAATATATGAGATTGATGGCAGCACGGTAATAACTGGCTTTGACCTGGTTTCACGGCATTTAGGGCGTGACAATACGGCTACACCCCAGGGTTTAAGGAACTTTATCCGCGATTTAATTAAAACAGCTAATAAAACCCCTGAGCCTACCATAGTTGATATTGCCTGTTCATATGGCGGGTTACTCAATACTGTTCAAGAGAGCATTCCAGGAAGTAAGGCAACAGGTATTGAAATTAACCCCCGTATAGCTCAATACGGAAGCATCTTATCAATAATATATAAAGGTAACAATCAGATTTGTAACGGAGATGCATTGCTGAAATCTCCTCTGGGAATCAGCGGAAACAAACAGGGTTTCGATATAGTTTGCTGTTGCCCGCCTTTTGGTACCCGCTTAAATGCTGCAGATGCTGACCCATTTATATTAACAACCAGGTCTCGTGGAATGGCGGATGAATTATGGGTTTCCCGGGCAGTAGAAAGCCTAAAGCCAGGCGGCCTGGGTGTAGTGCTAGTTCCGGAAAGCATACTATCCAAAAAGTCTGCTTATGAGATGCGTAAATCGTTATTGCAAGAGTGTGCCCTGGAAGGGATTATTGCCTTACCTCCAGGTGCTTTTAGAAACAGTGGGCTTCGCAGCAGCATTCTAGTTTTTCGGCGTAAAACCAAAGATGTGCAGCAAAAAGAAGGCGTGTTTGTATCAGAGATTAATGACATAGATTATCGAAATACGGACATCGGGGATTTTAATAGAGTGATAGATATATTTAAAATTTATCAGAAAGGTGTGTGAAATATGAAAAGCGGCCTGGTAAGTATTAAAAAACTGCAAACAAATGCCTGGTTAAACCTTCTGGCTGATAATTCAGAAGAACCATATTGGGATAATCCTATATTTCAACCACTGGAGAATTTTTGCAGTTTCAATCAACATAAGTTTTCAGTTACCGAAGACACCGATTATAGATATATTGATTTATCTTCTATAGACCGCAATTTGGGCGTTGTAAAATATGCGGAAGGCTATAATAGCGCGGATCTCCCCGAGCGGGCCAAAAGAAGGGTACGCTATGGGGATATACTAGTTACCCTTATTTGGTTTGAAGATGACGGAATAGTTTTTATATCAGAGGGTTTTGATAATTGCGTTGCCTCTAATGCGTTTGCAGTTTTAACAGCCACCGGGGTTAGCCCTGAATATCTGTATTTTTGTATGCGATTACCATCGACTACGGAACAAATAAAAAACCAAATTACGGGAAGCACTATGCCCAGAATTAGTATCAAAGATATGAGAAGTATAAAAATACCGATTCTTGAATTAACTCAGCAGCAAGAAATAACTGAAAAGGTTAGGCATTATTTAGATACTGCTACCCGTACAAAACCATTGGAATATGTATTGGCTTGGTGTTTCGGTACTCTTTTTGTACGCGGTGGAGGTAGAGGAGCGTTTCCGGTTATTGGCTTTGCAGATATTCAAGACAGGTTGGATGTTCCATACTTGAAGCTTATGAAGGAGACTGAAGGAGATACTAAACTAGGCTCCGTTGTTAAAGATATCCGGGTAGGTTATACACCTATTTTAAAAGATAATCGCGAAATATTACCGACTGATGAGAATGCCTTTCCTTTCCTGGGACCCAGGCAGGTAGGAGCAGGCAGGATTAAAGATAAACAGGAGCAGTATATTCAACTGGAAGAAAAGGCGTTGGATACTCATGTTCTACAGCAGGACGATATAGTCATGGTTAGGATTGGATCCGGCCTGGGAAGAGCAGCAATAATTACTGCGGAAGATATACCATGTGTTGCAAACCAGCACCTGGTAGTAATCCGCTGTGACCCAGAGCTTATTAACCCTAATTATTTGATGTGGTTATTGAATTTAGACAAAACCAGGGATAACCTGCAAAAGCTGGCCGGGGGCACGTATCAGGCAAGCATAACGCTGGGTGATTTAAAAAAATTGAGTCTCGATCTTCCCAGTTTGGATGAACAGGTTCATATCGCTGAGGAAATTGAAGAACGGATTAACGATGAAAAGCCAAAACAACTGCTGCAAGAACTCAAAGAATTAGGGCAGAACATAATCGATAGAGTTAATCAATAATTTAAGGGAGGTATTGTATGGCCAATAATCATGATGTTTTAAGGGTACGGCATCAGTATAATGTAAACCAAAATCGACGGAATCGTGATGGGGCAAATCGCGCTAACAACAGGCAACAAAATCAAGTATCACGCTTAGTTTTCAATCTAACCCCGGGGGCTCTATTATACCCCGGCTGCGGTCTTGATTCTTTTGAACCGATAAGGATGTTTATCGATTCGATAACAGAATTTCACTTTATTGACCGTGAAAGAATCCCACCACTGCCACTTATACAAACGGAGACATAGCGGTATTTGGATGGTTTTATAAGAAAGAACTGATCCGGTATAAAACAGGACAATAAACTGTGAATACATCAGCGAAATCATTTGATTTATTTATAAAGAAAAAATATCTCTTACAAAATAGTGACAGAATTGTGTCGTAACATTATGTTAATATATATTCAAATCCTAAAAAAGAACTGGAATTGACAGGAAATTATGATAATATATCGAAATCTATTATAAAGATTATTTATTTACTATTTTAAATAATCTTATCTTGAAAGGAACGAAGTTAAATCATGCTAGCCGAAAAACAAAATCTAAACGACTACATAGAGCAAAGCAGTATAGGTCGCCATGAGACCTTTACGCCCAGGTATGGATGGCTGAAAAAAGGCTATGATGCTGCGGTATCAGACGGCAATGTTTTTAAAGCCCCCGATGCTATAGAGAGGTTGGGGGTTGGGAAGAACATGGTCCGATCCATACGCTTTTGGTGTCAGGCTTTTAAGATTATAGAAGCTGACCGGTTAGGATTCGTCGAGCCTACTCCATTTGGAGACAAGCTATTAGGCGAAGAAGGTTGGGATCCATATCTCGAGGATATAGCTTCCTTATGGCTTTTACATTGGATGCTATTTGTTCCTAAACTAGAGGCAGTTAACTGGTCTTTTGCATTTAATAGAAATCATCTCTTTTCCTTTGATAGTAAGAATCTTTCCAAGACACTCATAAATGCTTCCAAAAAGTATCCCCATCTGGCTAATCTGGCAGAAGGAACTTTTGAAAAGGATGCTTCCTGCATTTTGCGTATGTATGCTGATGGTTCCAGTGATACCGAATCAGAGATATACTGTCCTTTTACTCAGTTAGAAATTATTCGCCGGGCAGAAGAAAACAACCAGTTCTGTTTTGACAACAGCAATAAACTAAGCCTTCCACCACTAATTTATGCAGCTGCGTGTTTTTCATACATAGCTAAATATGCTTCTTCCACCCAAAAGGCAATATCACTAAGCCGCCTGACCTTCGATTTCAATTCTCCAGGTGTTGTATTTAAACTCTCGGAAACGGCTAGCGGAGAAAATCTTCGATTAGCTTCTGAAAAAATGCCTGGTTTTACTATAGTTGAACAAACAGGTGGTACTCAGATACATCTAAACAATGACCCGGAAGATTTGTTTTCCAAAGCGTTAGATACTTACTATAAGGGAGCAATAATCGATGATAAAAATTAACGAATTTATAAAACCAGATATGGAAGTTGCCCGCTCGGTAAACCTGGAAAGAGATGCCGGGTCAATTGATATAGTTAGGGACTATCAGATTACCGATAAGACCAGAGAGATTCTTGACCGCTTTGGTAATGCACTATTGGGAGAAAAGATCTCAGCCTGGTCACTGACTGGTCCTTATGGTATGGGGAAATCCTCTTTTATCAACTATTTACTAGCTTTAACCTCAACCCCGAATACAGATTTAGCTAATAATGCCTGGCAGAAGCTGAAAGAATCCGACCCAGAACTATTTGAAAAATTATTGGAAGGCATAAACATTATCGATGGCCAAGGCTTTTTGCAGATACCAGTAACCGCATCTTATGAACCGGTTAATAATTCTGTATTAAGAGGTATTAAAAATGCCTTAAAGACAGTTGATATAACCAAAAAAAGCAAATTACATACAAGATTAAATAAAATAGGGTTAACTGAGGCCATTGATTCACAAACCTTATTAGGAATTATCAAAGACACAATTTCTCTAATAAATAAACCCGTGATAATCGTGATTGATGAATTCGGTAAGAACTTGGACTTTATGTCCCATCATCCCCATAAAGGAGATATCTTTTTACTACAGCAATTGGCTGAGTTAGATTCTGTCTATCTTTGGGTGTGTTTACACCAGGCCTTTGATGAATATGCTGCCGGCCTTTCAACCACTCAACGGCAGGAATGGCGCAAAATACAGGGGCGATTTGAAGACATATCCTTTGTTGAGTCTACCGGGCAAATGCTAAACATGATAACCCGATCCATAAAACAGTCGGAAGAGGCATATTTTAATAAAGCCCTGTCCAAATGGGCTGAAGAAGCTCTTATTTCCATACGCAATACTAACCTTTCTAATAAATCGCATTTTACATTGGATACAATTAAGTCCATGTACCCGTTGCATCCCATTACGGCGATTTCATTAATTGAGCTTTGCCGACGTTTCGCCCAGAACGATAGAACATTGTTATCCTTCCTTTGCAGTGGAGATTGGGGAGCAATGCCGGCATTTCTAGAACGGGAGATATACAATGACACTACTTTACCTGCAATGGGATTAGATTATTTGTATGATTACTTCTTTAGCATCAGCGCTAATAAGCCTACTTATCAAGCTGAGTCACAACGATGGCTGGAGATACACGATATCATTTCAGAGGCAGGGAGTGTATCGGAGCAGGAATCTGCACTGCTAAAAAACATAGGGGTACTTAATCTGCTATCAGGTATTACTGGTATATCGGCTGATTACGAGATTATTTATACCATCATGAAATACTCTAAAGGCTATGAACCCAATGAGGTCAAAACATGGCTAGATGACTTAATTAGAACAAAAGGTTTATTCTATCGTGAATTTGCCAGAGAACTGCGCCTGTGGGAGGGGTCCGATTTTGATGTCTATGGTACCATTCGCACCCAAAAAGCTAAGATGGCAATCAACTCACTCGACCAATTATTACAAGAGTACCTGCCACTTAGCCCGTTTATATCTTCCCGCCACGCATTTAAGACCGGAACAGTCAGGCGTTTTGAGCGTCGTTGGCTGAGTGTCGAGTCACTTAATGATGATTTAGTACCTCTTCCCGGATTTGATGGATTATTTGCCTATTGCTTTGGCACTTTAACTCAACCAAAATATGTTCCGTCCGAATGTGACGATGGACGCCCGTTACTCATTTCTTATGTTTCATCGCAAACAACCCTGATAGAATTGGCTCTCGAAGTTGCGGCTTCAAGGTATGTTTTTGAAACTAGTCCGGAATTAGAGCATGATAGAGTAGCCCGCAAAGAAGTTAGCTTTAGAGTAAACATGGCCGAGCAACAATTCCGTAACTATCTAAGCCACCTGTACTCGCCAGAATCAGTAGATATTACCTGGTATGCTAATGGACAAGAAATAGAAATTAACAGTTCAAAAAAGCTATCAGAAGAAATCTCCAGACTGTGCGATCAGTGTTACTACAGATGTCCGCATATAGGCAATGAAATGATCAACTATGATAAGCTATCCAGTGCTGCTGCCCGTGCAAGGCGAGAACTAGTCGAAGCCATGGCTACTCGTGAGGAATTGGAGTCACTGGGATTAACGGGCTTTGGGCCTGAGGTTGCCATATACCGTTCGCTCATCTTAGCTGCCGGTTTACATATCAAAGATCGGGATGGATGGCATTTAGCACTTTCCTATAATGATGACAGGCTAGCTGCACTTTGGAACCAGATTGAGGAATGTATAGTTGCTAACGGGGAAAAAGGCATTAGTGTTGTCGATATACTTGATGTCTTGCAACAGCCACCATTTGGTATGCGCCAGGGACCAGCGCCAATCTATGTTTGTTTCTATCTTTTGGTTAAAGCCGATGATATTGCCATCTTCCGGGAGGGCAATTATGTTCCTTATCTAACTGAGGCTGCAATAGCTTTGCTCCTCAAACGTCCCGATTTATATATCCTCAAACGATTTATATCTTCCGGAATTGAGCAGAAGGTCTTCAATATTTACCGCAAGTTAATCAATACAGCAAATCTAGAAGGGAATATAAAACTTAGGAATGCAACTATGCTTGGGGTAGTTGGCCCCCTTATAAAGTACATCGAGGCTTTGCCATCATACAGCCGCAATACCAGGGAAGTATCTTTAAAAGCCCAAAGAGTTAGGTCAGCCATTATGAATTCGATCGAACCCATGCAGTTACTTTTTGAGGATTTACCACAAGCGGTAGGAATGGATATTAAGGAAAAACAAAAAGAATCGAATTGGCAGGAAGAGTTACAGATAAGATTGCGAAATGCCTTAAATGATCTGGAACAGGCCTATCCGAGACTCAATCAGCGGGTTCAGCAGGCATTACTGGACGCCTTTAATTACTCTGATATAGATAAACTCAAAGAAATGCAAGTTAAGCGGATTAATCCTTTGCTAGGAGTGTGTAGTGATAGCGAACTTAAACCATTTTTGCAGTCCATAATCAGACCAGCTACCAATGTATCGGAGTGGGTAAAAGGCATTGCCGGTATAGTAGTGAAAAAGCCGTTGGATGCATGGAATGACCATGATTTCATGCCTTTTGTAGCCAACTTGCGAGACTATGCTGACCGCATTGATCAACTTGAAGCCCTAAGTGCGGTTGGAACAAACCTGGCTTCAGATACGGTGGTACTAAGTATTATGAGTTCTGGTGGAAAATTAACCAGAGAGATACTAAGTCGATCTCCAAAGCACAACGAGATAGTAGATGATAAGGTGAGAGAGATTTTAGCCTTACCTGAAAATGAGTCGAGGCAGATAATGTTAGGATTAGTTAACAGCTTACTGGGAGGGGCATCAGATGACGGCAAAGAAGGATACTAGTAAAAAAGAACGCCATATCTTAGCGCTATCCGGTGGTAAGGACAGTGCAGCTTTAGCAGTGTATATGCGGGATAAGCATCCCGAGTTGGAAATGGAATACGTTTTTACTGACAGTGGATGTGAGCTTCCTGAGACCTATGAGTTTTTAGACCGTATCAGAGCAGTACTAAATATAGATATTACTGTTCTTAAATCAGAACGCAACTTTGATTACTGGTTGAAATACTATAATGGTGTTTTGCCATCACCACAAAACCGATGGTGTACGCGACATTTGAAACTAGAGCCATTTGAAGCTTACATAGGAGATGTTGTGACGTTTAGCTATGTAGCAATCCGAGCTGATGAAAACAGAAAAGGTTACAAAGATACAAAAGGTACTATTATACCACGGCATCCGTTCGTTGAGGATGGGATCGTTTTACAAGACGTAATCGATATTCTAAATAATGCTGGTTTAGGTTTGCCCGGTTATTACGGTTGGAGAAAACGCTCCGGATGTTACTTCTGTTTTTATCAGACGGATAGCGAATGGAAGGGATTGAGAAAGTACCATCCTGCCGAATTCGAAAAAGCATGTTATTACGAGGAGAATCATTCAGATGGTAGGGTATACACATGGAGAGGTAAAAACAAAGATGGTCATTTATTTCTCCGCGATTTACGAAAAGGTCGAAATGAGAATGAATTAGTAATTGAAGAGAGTAATGATAATAAACTGAAAACCATTCTTAGGGGATTGAATCTCCCTATTGAAAATCAAATAGTTTCTTGGGAGTGAGCTATAAAGATGTATAATTTCCAGATAAATAAGGTAGAGGCATATTCCAAAATCATTGAACAGATAAAAACACTAAAGCGTGGCTCTGATATTAGTCCGCATAAGTTCATACTCTTATTGTCTTTGATTAAATTATTTGAAAATAACCCAAATCACGAAAATAGATTTTATTTTACAGAAGTTGAGCCCGTCTTTTTAGAGTGCTTTAATCTATATTATGCTGATTATGCAGACTATCGTAAAATGCTTGAACATCCCTTTTATTATCTCAAGAACGATGGTTTTTGGAACTTACATATGATAGATGGTAAAGAAGAGAAGTTTCAATCCTATGAAAAATTGAGATTAACCAAAAATAGACTTATTGAAACAGTGAAATATGCATATTTATCTGAGGATAAATATCAATTATTTTTAGATACTGAACAACGTCAGTTACTTAAAGAAGCAATCACGTCTATATTACCGGGGCAATACGAAATTAATGAACAGCCCGAGTTAGTGGTTCAGGAATCTAGTCTTTTTGAACATGAGCAAGTTGCTATTGAGATAATCAGTAAGTCAATTGCTAAAATGAGATTAGGTAAGATGCTAAACAATGTACTAATTTATGATCCCCAAACTAAAAATTATTATGAATATGATTTGATTATCATTTCTCATTTGGGCTTGTATGTCGTTGAACTAAAGCATTGGTCAGGGAAAATACAAGTAGCTCCATATAATTGGATAATACACGGAACCCAATATAGAACTGATCCCCACAAGAATAATAGTTTTAAATGCAAAATCCTTAAAGGCATTTTGTTACTGCCACCCCATAATGTCCAGCGATAGACGGTGTTAAATGTCCAAAAGTTGACGGACATAGTGACCGAGAATATTAGCCCCATACGGGGCAGGGAGAACTAACTCAATTCTCCCTGA
>Ga0123326_1000102_pt1 | contig 78542 bp, 73 predicted proteins | sample BioC13SIPDNA_FD_89739 | JGI IMG/M metagenome (GOLD analysis project Ga0123326, IMG submission 89739) | Anaerobic biogas reactor microbial communites from Washington, USA - Biogas_R1_A C13 SIP DNA | ecosystem: Engineered > Bioreactor > Anaerobic > Unclassified | place: Washington, USA | collected...
CCTGGCTTTGACCCGGGAACAATTGCTGCAGAACATCCGCAATCTGCAAGCCCGCAACAATATCAAACAGTCAGACAGCCTGGTCGGTCATCTGGGGGCCTGCAGTCTGGATGTAGAGATGGAGACGGGTACCGGCAAAACCTATGTTTACATCAAGACCATCTTTGAACTGAACAAACAGTATGGCTGGAGCAAATTCATCGTGGTGGTTCCCTCCATCGCCATCCGCGAAGGGGTAAAAAAGTCCTTTGAAATGACCCAGGAGCACTTCATGGAGCATTACGGCAAAAAGGCCCGCTTTTTTATCTACAACAGCAAGAATCTGACCGAGCTGGACAATTTCAGTTCCAGTGCCGGCATCAATGTGATGATCATAAACATCCAAGCCTTCAATACCTCCATGAAGGAAGACGCCAAAAGCAAAGAAGCCCGCCGTATTTACGAAAAGCTGGATGACTTCGGCAGCCGCCGCCCAATTGATGTCATTAAAGCCAACCGTCCCATTCTGATTCTGGACGAACCGCAGAAGATGGGCGGGGACAAGACCCAGGCAGCGCTGGCCAAATTCAATCCTTTGTTCTGCTTGAATTACTCCGCCACCCACGCCCAGCATCATAACCTGGTTTATGTTTTGGATGCGGTGGATGCCTATAACCAGCGATTGGTCAAGAAAATTGAGGTCAAAGGATTTGAAGTGAAGAATTTAAAGGGTACGGATCATTATTTATTTCTGGAAAACATCCTGATATCGCCCAAGAAGCCGCCTTTGGCCAAAATTGAGCTGGAAATCAAGCATCAAAAATCTATCAGCCGCGAAACACGTATCATGGGTGTAGGCGATGATCTCTATACGGAATCAAAATATCTGGAGCAGTACAAGGGTTATCATCTCAGCGACATCGATCCCATCCGCGGCATCGTACGCTTTACCAATGGCATGGTTTTGTCCCGTGGTGAAGTGGTGGGAGATGTTTCTGAATCACATATGCGCCGGATACAGATCCGGGAGACGATCATATCCCATTTTGAAAAAGAACAGCAGCTGTTTGATCAGGGCATTAAAACGCTTTCCCTGTTCTTTATCGATGAAGTGGCCAAATACCGAAGATACAATGATGACGGGGAAGAAGTCAACTCCGAATACGGCACCATGTTCGAACAGGAATATATCAATATCCTCAACGATTATATTACTTTGGAGGACACCCCCTATTGCCGCTATTTGAAAAGCATTGAGGCTCATGCAACCCATACAGGCTATTTCAGCATTGACAAGCAGGGCCGCAAGGTAAACAGTTCCACCAAACGCGGCAGTGATGAAAGTGATGATATTTCCGCCTATGATTTGATTCTCAAAAACAAGGAACGATTACTCAGCATGGAGGAACCGGTGCGCTTTATCTTCTCCCACTCGGCGCTGCGGGAAGGCTGGGACAACCCCAATGTATTTCAGATCTGCACCTTAAAACATGGCGGCGCCAGTCCCACTCAAAAGCGCCAGGAAGTTGGCCGCGGACTGCGTCTGTGTGTGAACCAAAACGGTGAGCGGATGGACTCCGAGCGTTACGGTGACACGGTGCATACCATCAATATGCTGACCGTTATTGCCAGTGAGGGATACCGGACTTTCGTGGCCGATCTGCAAACCGGCATCAAAGAATGTTTATACGACCGTCCTTCCAAAGCAACCGCGGAATATTTTATCGGCAAGACCATCTTGATTGGAGAAAAGCCAGTGGTGCTTGATACCAATCAAGCTAAAGCGATTTATCGATATTTGATCAAGAATGATTATATAGATGACAATGATAACGTGACGCCCCAATATCGCAATGATCTGGAAAACAACTGTCTGGCTGACCTGCCGGAAGCGCTGCTGTCGTTGAGCGAAGGGGTTCACAAGCTGATTCAGAGCGTCTTTGATGAGAGTGTTCTGAGCAATATGATTGAAGACGGCAATAAAACCAGGATTAAAGAGAACGCTCTGAATGATAACTTCTATAAACAAGAATTCCAAACTTTGTGGGGCTTCATCAATCACCAGTATGCCTATACCGTTGATTTTAACAGCGAAGAACTGATTCATAAAGCCATTAAAAGCATCAACGAAAACATGTTTGTGGCGCAGCTTCAATACACCGTTACGAAGGGCCAGCAAACCACTGATCTGGATGCCGGAGCAATTGCCCGGGGAGAAGGTTTTGTCTGTGAAACCGCCAGTACCGATACTTTGAGACATGCTGAAATCAGCCAGATAAAATATGATCTGATTGGTAAGATTGCGGATGGAACCAACCTGACCCGCCGAACCACGGCTGCCATTCTGGCCGGCATTGAAAAGCCGGTGTTTGCCATGTTCAGATATAATCCGGAAGAATTTATCAGCAAAGCGATTCGCTTAATCAAGGAGCAAAAAGCGGCCTTAATTGTGGAACACATCTCCTATGATCAAATCGAACAGCAATACGACAGCAGTATTTTCACTTCCCAACAAGTTCTGGGTGACTATACCAAGGCCTTCCGCGCCAAAAAGAATGTGCAGGATTATGTTTTTACCGACGGTTACGCGGAAAAGAGCGTGGAGCATCGTTTCGCTGAGGACATGGACAAGGCCAGCGAAGTCTGCGTATATGCCAAACTGCCCAGAGGCTTCGCCATACCTACCCCGGTGGGCAACTATTCGCCGGACTGGGCTATCGCTTTTTATGAAGGCACGGTAAAGCATATTTATTTCATCGCCGAAACCAAAGGCAGCATGGAAAGCATGAGCCTGCGCCCGATTGAGCAAGCCAAGATCGCCTGCGCCAAAAAGCTGTTTAACCAGCTTTCAACCAGTCAGGTGAAATATCATGACGTGGACAGTTACCAGACATTGCTGAATATTATGGGGAAGCTGTAAATAAAAAAGAAATATTACTCTAATGGTAGACGAATGATGATTAATAAGCATATGTATTGGGATCTCTTGCATCCGGGTTTGGAGGAAACTTTATCTTAGCTAACCTTTATTAATTGAAAATGCAACTTGTAAGAAATTTTTACAAGTTCAGAACAAAGTAAAACTCCTAACTTATTCGACACATTAAATATGGTATGATTAACACATAGATATTTCCATTGAGGTGAATGTTTTGACCGATAAAGAATTTCAGAAGTTTATGATCGATCATATGACCAAATTGGCTGACGATGTCACGGATATTAGACAGAACATGGTCAGAATGGAATTCCAACTAACCGAGAAGATCAATATTCTTTTTGACGGGCAAAAAGCTATTAATGAAAAACTGGATGAGCATACAGAAATCTTAGCAGATCATACTGAACGCTTGCAACGCATCGAAGACAAAGTTGAAAAACACGACATACAGATTCAAGTTTTGGATAAAACCAAAAGCAATAAACGCCAAAAAGCTAAATAACTTGCCGCAAACCAAAGGGATCATCGCCTGACCGGTCGTGATCCCTTTCTTCTTGTGTATTTTAAAGTTATCCGCTATACTTCCACTGTTTTCCCTTCCACCTGCCGGATGATCCAACTGCGGAATGTATCCAGCACCTTTTCCCGCTCGGGGGGGCTTTCATTCATGGTTTCATGATATAACCCGTCAAAGATAAAAAGTTGCTTATCCGGCGATGAGGCCTTTTCCATGACCTGTCGGCTGCCCTGCGGATCAACAATGGTATCGGCAGAGCCATGGATGATCAAGAGCGGCAGGGTCAATTCACCCGCTCTTTGCAGACATTCTTCCCCGGCCCGGCTGAATTCCATATACCAGCGGGCGCTGACCAGGTCATGGACCAGCGGATCATTGGCATAATCATCAACCGCCTGCTGGTCATGGGAAAGGGCGCTGCGGTCAAGTCCGGTCGGCATGGACAGCCCCGGCATGATGTTGGACAAAAGCGCGGCCATTCCCTTTTTCCAGCCCGGAACCCTGACCGCCTGAATAAATCCTGCGGAAGAAAGGAGCAAGCCGTCAATATAACCGGGATAGTCCAGGGCAAACTTGCAGGCAATGGTTCCGCCCATGCTGTGCCCCAGCAGGGTCAACGGCAGGCCGGTTGTCTCGGCTCTGACCATCTGGATAAAGGTTTTTAAATCGGCAGTATAATCATTAAACGAGTTGATGTGTCCTTTTTTCCCCTCCGAACGCCCATGGCCGCGGTGATCCAGAGCATAAAAGGAAATCCCGTCGCCTTGCATGCGGTTGAGTAAGTTCCTGTAACGCCCGCTATATTCCCCTACCCCATGGGCAATCACCACCACCCCACGGGGATGCTCGGCCTGCCAGCTCTGATAAAAGATGCAGGTATTGTAGAGGCCAGTAAAGTCACCGGTATTTTCAATGTATTCAGCCATCGTATTACCCTCCCTTTCAGAATCGGAATTTGAGGCTGGACGGCAGCGCATGCAGGAGCGCAAACTTTTTCTTTCCGGATTTTTATCTTTAATTGTCGGATTTACATTACTGATTCATTTCCTGCAGCAGACACAGATTGTCAAACAGTTCCGCCACCGTGACCAGGCCTACCCCGCCGGGTACTGCACTGGCTATTCGGGCTTTGTTTTTGGCCTGCTCATCAACATCGCCAAACATGTTACCCGATTCATCAAAGTTGATCCCGGCATCGATGATGATGGTTTCTTCCCGGATCATTTCCGCCTTGATGAAATTCAGCTGCCCCATGGCCGCCACCACGATATCAGCCCTCCTGAGCTCTTCCGCCAGGTCGCGGGTGCGGGTATGGCACAGGGTAACGGTGGCATTCTCCGCCGTCAGCATCAGGGCCAGCGGGCTTCCCAAGATGCTGCTGCGGCCCACAATTGTAACCCGGGCACCTTCCAGCTTGACGTTATTATACTTTAGCATTGTGATTACCGCTTTGGGCGTTGCCGGCCTTATGCCCTTTTCCCGGTTGATGATCTTGCCCAAATTGAAATTATGAATCCCTTCCACATCTTTGCGAGGGTTCAAGGCATTGACGACGATCTCATCCCGAATATGAGCCGAGAAGGGTTTTTGCAGCATAATCCCGGTGTATTTTTCATCCTGGTTGAGCCGCCCGATCTCTTTCAGCAGCTGCTCTTCGGTAATCTCCTCGGGGAATTTAATCACTGCCACGGTAACCCCCAACTCAGCCCCAAATTTCTTGATGCCGTTTATATAAGCTTCGGAATCAGGCTGCTCCCCCACCTGGACCACCGCCATGGCCATTGATTTTGAGCCGATGCGCCGAATCAGCCGTTCCTTTAATTGTGCCCGAATCTCTTTCCCGTAAATAAGCATATCTGACCTCCAAATAATTATTAGAAAACCCTTCTGCCTGCAGCCCACAATCCCAGATGAAAATGAATGAATGGCATCCGTTAATATTTACTTTTGCACATTATATTATGCCCAGCCATTTATGAAATCCATACTTGCTGCTATATTTGCAATAAAATTGCTAAAACAATTATTTGAGGATTTTTAAATAATTTAAAAACGCAGTCAAAGAGAACCGCATATATGTCTATATCTTTAGTCAACAGCAATATCGAAGAGATTTTAGGTAAAATTTATTTGTTAATCAATGCCTAGAAAGCTGCTTCAATGTGGTTAATTTCAGGCCGGTCAGCTTTCATCAAAATGGTTACAACATCAAAGCGGATTTCCCGGCAGGACGTTTTGTTTTCCGCCAGATAAAGCAGCGCAACTTTTTTGATATGCTGAATTTTAGTCCTGGTAATTGCTTCTTCGGGAGAACCGAATAAATCGCTGCGGCGGGTTTTGACCTCCACGAAAACAATTATGTTGTTTTTCTTGCAGATGATATCCAGTTCCCCATAGCGGCAGCGGTAATTGCGGGCCAGTATCTCATAGCCCTGCTGTTGCAGGTAAGCAGCGGCAATTTCTTCTCCTTGCCGGCCCAACGCTATTTTCATTGCGCTTCCCCCTGTCAGAATAAGGTGATTTGTTCGCTGCTGCTGTCTTTCAGCATGGATTTGACCGGCTCAAAGCTACGGCGGTGGATTGGACTCGGGCCATACTTCTGCAGAGCCAGTAAATGCTCCCGGGTGGCATAGCCTTTATGTCTGCCCAATCCGTACTGCGGATATAAATAGTCATAAGACTGCATGACCTCGTCTCTTTCCACTTTGGCAATAATGGAGGCACAGGCGATCGAAACACTCAGGCTGTCGCCCTTGATAATCGGCAGCTGTCTGATCTTAAGATCAGGTATTTGAATCGCATCCACCAGCAAAAAGTCGGGAGCGGGACGCAGGGCCTGCACTGCCATGCGCATGGCTGTACGGCTGGCGTTCAAAATATTTTCGCGGTCAATGTATTGCGGAGATAATAAAGCCACCGCCCAGCTGACTGCCCCTTTTTTGATCTGATTAACCAGTTCGCGCCGTTTTTTTTCGCTCAGGGCTTTGGAATCGTTTACCCCTGCCAAATAAAAATCGCGCGGCAAAATCACTGCTGCGGCCGCCACCGGACCGGCCAGCGGACCGCGGCCCACTTCATCCGTACCTGCAATCAGTTGAAACCCTTCCCGATAAGCCATGTCTTCAAATTTTTTTAATTTTTCCAGTCGTTGTGATTCTGCTTCATTCTTTTTCACACCAGTCATTTTTCTCCCCGTCCCTGCTCAATCATCAAATGCAGTCGGCCACGGCAGCACCTTCGCTGATGGCCTCCGTAAACCCTCTGACCTGATTGGCATCACCGATCAGAAACAGCCGGGGGACACTTTCGATAGCTTCATAGTATATACTGTTATTGGGCAAGGCGCCGGTCGCCCATACCACTTTGTCTACAGTCAGGACTTCTTCCCAACCGTCCTGATTTTCAATGATCAGTTTATGATCGATTAATTTTTTGAAAACACAACCGGTTTTTCTTTGCACTCCCAGGCCATCCAAGCGGTTTAAAAGATCCCGGCGGTTCTTTTTTTCCATCCCCCGTGCCAGTATTTTGTCCTTTTCAACCAGTATGATCTGATTGCTGCGCAAACTTAAATATTCAGCTACTTCACAGCCGGAGCTGTTGCCCCCGATAATGGCAATATGTAAATCAAACCAATCAACTTTCTCTTTCAGCACCCTGCTTATTTCCCAACTGATATCATTTTCATCCCGACCAGAGGCCGGGCAGGAACTAATCGAACCGGTGGCAATAACTAGAATATCAGGATTTATTGCTTGCAAATCGCTAAGTGTGAATTCACGCTTTAAAAATACTTCTGCCCGGCTTTGTTCCAGGGAGCGGATCATGTAGTCACGCAGTTGCTGAACCCTTTCCTTGTGGGGAGTAATCATTGCCAGATTCAAGCCTCCCCCCAGCTGCTCCTCCTGTTCATAAAGCTGAACTTTTATCCCTCGTTCCTGCAGCGAAAGGGCAGCCTGCATCCCGGCCGGCCCCCCACCTACTACGACCGCACGCAGATGGCTGTCGGGCAGCTTTGTATCTACCAGTTGTTTTTCCCGTCCCGTATAGGGGTTGACCGTACAACGAATTGCCAGGCCGTTAAAATTATTACTGATACAGTTGTTACAGCCGATGCAGGGCCGTATATCCTCCACCCGGTTTTGTCTTACTTTCAGCGGCCATTGAGGATCAGCCAGCAAGGGGCGTCCCAGAAATATAAAATCCGCCCTGCCCTCGGCAATAATCTGGTTGGCCAGCTGCGGATCCCTGATCATTCCCCCGCCGATTACCGGTACCACAGTCGTTTTCTTTACTGCTTCGGCCAGATAAATTCTCCAGCCTTCAGGATAGGAGGCGGGCTCGATACTTTTAAGCCCTGACTCATAAGTACCCGAAGAACAATTGATGACATCGGTTGCGGCTGCCTGCAGAGCCCGGCTAATAGCAAGACTTTCATCCATTTTGAGCCCTCCGCTGACAAAATCATCGATATTCAGGCGAACTGAAACCGCAAACTGCGGAAGCAGTTGTTTAATACCGGTAATGACCTCCAGCAGAAGTCGCATCCTGTTTTCCAAACTGCCCCCGTATTCATCCCGGCGCTGGTTGCAGTGCGGAGAAAGAAATTGATTAAGCAGGTATCCATGGGCGGCATGCAGCTCTACCCCATCAAAACCTGCCTGGTATGCATAAAAAGCCGAGGAGATAAACTTATCCCGCAGGATATGAATTTCTTCCCGGGTCAATTCCCGGGGTATTTCCCGGCTCATAGAACTGGGAATAGCAGAAGGAGCAACAATCGGCTCCCCGCCGTTAAGCAGCGAAGATCCCTGCCGTCCGGCATGAAATAACTGAATAAACGCTTTTGCACCGGCCAATTTAATCTCTTCTGCCAAACGCTGCAAGCCGGTCAAACAGGAGGGTTGATCAATATTTAGCTGATGTGGCCCGTCCCGCCCAACCGGAGAATCCACACAAGCGGCCTCAACAATTACAAGTCCAACACCGCCTTGGGCGCGGGCACGGTAGTAAGCCAGCATTGTATCGGTGACTTCACCGTTGGCGTCAGCAAAACTGCTGGCCATCGGAGCCATCACCAGGCGATTTTTAACCATGAGATTACCAATTTTCCCCGGGTTGAACAACTGTGAAAAAGCCATTGCCTTTATCTCCTTTTTGCCGACTATAAAATGAGGAATTTACATAATATAAAATGCCACCCAGAGTATTTTGAAAATGTACAATCTTTTTCCATCTCAAATAGTTTTGGCTAAGAGCTATTTATGCAAAAGTCTTGAATTTTAATAAAATATTAATTAATTATTCCTTTTTTATCCCCCAACTTCCTGTTAAAATGTAAAATATATTTTTATATATGCTTTTATTTATATATACATTTATTTTTCTATTTTCTCTATTTGTCAGAGCCTCTCGTTATTGTATACTATATTAGTTAGTTATGGGCAGGAAAGGCAATTTTGGTTTGCGGCCGGAAATGGTAATAAAGATTGTTAGCCTGCATAAATATCCAAAAAGGAAAATATAAAATGGATTGCAATATTTTTTTTAATCTAATGGACTTGATTATTAATCTGGATGAACATCTGATTTATCTGATCAACAGCTATGGTTTGTTTGTTTATGCGATTATTTTTTTGATCATATTCTGCGAAACTGGTCTGGTTGTCACTCCATTTTTACCGGGTGATTCATTGATTTTTGTTTTGGGGGCGCTGGGAGCCAGCGGCCAGATTAACCTCCTTTTGATCTGCCTGATAATTATGGTCGCAGCCATCTTGGGCAACATGTTAAATTATCAAATCGGCAATTTCATCGGCCCCAAAATATTTGAAAGAGATTCTGGTCGTTTTTTTAAAAAAGAATACCTTATCCGTACCCACGACTTTTTCGAAAAACACGGCGGAAAAACAATTGTCATAGCTCGTTTTTTACCCATCATCAGAACTTTTGCCCCTTTTGTAGCCGGAATCGGAAAAATGAAATATTCCCGGTTTACGTTTTTTAACCTGATCGGCTGTGTTTCCTGGGTATTGGTATTTCTGGCCGGCGGCTATTTGTTCGGAAATGTTCCCGGGGTTCGGGATAATTTTACTTTCGTAATTTTGGCGATAATTTCCGTTTCACTGATCCCGGCCATAGTTCTATCCTTGCGCCAGAAGAAAACCAGCGCGACAAACAGTCATAAATAGTTTAAATAGAAATTTATCTAGATCATAATATTTTGCTGATGGTGGGAAGGAGAATAATATTTGAGCAGTTACTGGCAGGAATATAAAAACAAACTGGTTTGCGCTGACGAAGCAGTAAAATCAGTAAAATCGGGCGATTGGATAAGCTACGGTTCGATTAATGCTCATCCCGTCAGTCTGGATAAAGCCCTGGCCAAAAGAAAAGATGAACTACGGGATGTCAAGATTTGGACTTTGCTTAGTCTGCGGATGCCTGAAGTAGTAAAGGCCGATCCCCGGGGGGAATCCTTCTGCTGCCAATCCTGGCATTTTTCCAGTTTGGATCGTAAAATTGCCAGTCAGAAAACCCCAATTTACTATGCCCCCATGCGCTATTTGGAAGTTCCCCGTTATATCCGCGAGGAGGTAGATCCCATTCAGGTAGCCATGCTGGGAGTTTGTCCGATGGACAAAAACGGTTTTTTCAATTTTGGTCCGCAAAATTCCCATCATAAGGCAATCTGCGAACGAGCTGAGCAGTTGATCGTAGAAGTAAACACCAACATGCCTCGCTGCCTGGGAGGATACCATGAAGCAATTCATATATCCGAAGTGGACTATATTGTCGAAGGCAAAAATGAAGCTATGATCACTGCAGTGCCCCCAGCCCTCGGAGAAGTTGACCAAAAGGTAGCCAGGCAGATCGTAGCTGAAATCGAAGATGGTTCCTGTATTCAGCTGGGTATCGGCTCCATGGCCAACGCAGTGGGACTGATGATCTGTGAATCCGATCTGAAAGATCTGGGCTGCCATACGGAAATGTTTTGCGATGCCTTTGTTGATCTGTTTGAAGCAGGAAAGCTAAACGGCCGCCGTAAAAGCAACAATCCGGAAAAAATGGTATACAGCTTTGCACTGGGCAGTCAGCGGCTTTATGAATTTATCGATGATAATCCCAGCTGCGCATCTTTCCCGGTTGATTATACCAACCAGGTAGCGGTGGCCTCCGCCAACGAGCGCTTGATTTCCATCAACAATGCCATCGAAGTCGATATCTATGGTCAGATCTGTTCAGAGTCTTGCGGCACCCAGCATATCAGCGGCACTGGAGGGCAGATCGACTTTGTACTGGCCGCTTATGAATCCCGCGGCGGCAAATCTTTTATCTGTCTGCCTTCTACCTATCAGGAACCGGATGGAAAACTGGCCTCCTGCATCGTGCCCACGCTGAAGACCGGGGCCATCGTTACCGATTCAAGATCAACCGGGCATTATATTGTTACCGAATACGGAATTTTCAACATTAAAGGCAAAACCACCTGGCAGAAAGCCGAAGGGATCATCTCCCTGGCCCACCCCGATTTCCGGGATGATCTGATCCGTGCCGCCCAGGAACAAAAAATCTGGTCCAGATATAATAAGCAATTTTGATAACTTATCTTTGTAGTCATAATTAAGCTACCACCAGCAAAAAAAGAAGCGTCTGTCCCAAAGACTGAACGATAAAAAATATCCTCCACCTAAAGTCCCAAAATAACATAAATCAAGCAGGCTCATACTACTTTCGGAAAGATATGAGCCTGCTTTTTTGGATAAGGTTATTTATGGTTACTCTTGCATCAGCCCCTTTCCGATACATTAGACGAGGCTGCATGCCTGCTTCGAGACCTTCCGGTTAAAACTTCGTTCTATTTTACCAGTTCGATTTCCCAATCATTTTTATCTGCTTTTTTTATATTCACCTGGTAAGCCCGGGTCTGAGCCAGTCTGCTAATGTTTTCCAGCGACACGGCAGTTGAGCCTACCACCAGTATTTCACTGGCCCCCTGATCCATTGCTTTTTTCGTTTTAATAACCGGCAAAGGGCAACTTAAACCCCGCACGTCAACTTTTTCCATTGTCAATCCTCCTATTCCTCACGGAAAGACCAGCCGATTATGGCCATCACAACAATACCCGCTACACAGGCAATCTGTCCATAAATACCAGGCCCTCCGGCAACTGCTGCTACACCGGGAGCAGCGGCTTTGGCTGCAGATGCTGCCAGCATAAAGTTATGGCAAACTGCCGCCCCGATGATCATTCCCAGTACTACTGCCGCCGCATCTGTATCCCCCTCACCGGAAAGGATCAGCTGTCTTAAAGGGCATCCGCCCAACAGTGTAGCCGTCAGACCCACCAGGAAAAGGCCCAGGAAGTTCCAGATGTGCATGCTGTGCGCAATCGGCTGCCCACTAAAACCAGTCTTGAAAAATCCAAAGGCGATATTTAAAACAAGAGCACCTAAAAATATGCCAATAAAGCCAATTAATAAATAATTATCCCGCATCAGGATGAAATCTCTGATGCCTCCGCTCAGGCACAGCCGGGTGCGCTGGGCCAGAAATCCCACCAGCAGACCGGCAGCCAGAGAGATGAGAATCGGAGCGGTCATCGAGCCTGGCCCTTCCTTGCTGAAGAACAACGGGCCGCCTGCTTCCGGATTAAATATGGTTCCCTTGAGTAAAATGAACAGCAAGATTGCAACAATAACCGGCAGGACATACCCCCCCAACTTGCTGTGGCTTTCCTCTGCCCGGCCCAGGTTAAAGCCCCGGCGTAAAAACCATACTCCGCCGCCTACACCGCAGATAAAGCCAAGCAGTCCGACGACAGCATTGTAATCTCCGCCGGCCATACGCAGTACGTCCCGCAGCGGACATCCCAAAAATACCAGCGCACCGATCATCATGAACATACCCATGATGAACCGCACCAGCGTAGCTGAACCTCCGCGGGATCTGAACTCGCCTGCGAACAGGGAGGTCAGCAGCGCCCCCAGCACAATGCCAATAATTTCCGGGCGCATATACTGTACCACTCCGGCTCGGTGCAGACCTAGTGCTCCGGCAATGTCCCTTTCAAAGCAGGCAATACAAAAACCCATATTGGGCGGGTTGCCCAGCTTGACGAGCACCACCGCAATCGCTCCGATGATGAGGCCCGTAATCAAAATAAACCATTTACCTCTGTCCAACTTAAATCCCCCTTAATTATAACTTATAATTATTTATATAATTATATTAGTTTATGCCTTGCTATATTCGCTGAAAATTTAAATTCTCCTGCTTTCACCTGCATTTTTTATAAAAAAACCTGCTCGTAAAAAGCAGGTATTCTAAAATATATATTTGTATCATGGTCGCAGGTCAACGGATATTTCTTAATCCAGGCTGATGCGGCCCAGATTGCCGCGACGGTAATCCTGCAACAGCAGGTGACAGGTCTTGTCGATATCAGGCATTCCGCCTTTGTTCAGGTAACCTCTGTTGCGGGCAATTTCAGCCAACATTGTTTCCGCATCCAACTGGACATCTTCTACTCGGTAACGGGTAAAGAAGATCTGTGGCGTTTTAACCTGCAGAGTCTTCAGCAAGTACAGGGCAACTTCGTATTCCTCATAGGCGTTTTCCCCGACGATGTTCAGCAAGGCAAGCTTTAGGCCCTGTTCCTCCTCCTCAACCTTGGGCCACATCAAACCCGGGGTATCCATAAACTCAATGTCTTCACGTACCCGCACCCACTGCTTGCCGCGGGTTACGCCCGGTTTGGCCCCGGTTTGAGCAACTTTTTTTCCCACCAGACAGTTTAAAAAAGTGGATTTGCCGATATTGGGAACTCCCACCACCATGACCCGCGGACTTCTTATCCGCCGGCCTTTGCTAAGCATTTCCTCCGCTTGCTGCTGATAAACGCTTTTTATCAATTGCAGCACTTCCTTGGCCCCTTTGCCGGTGCTGGAATCCATGGCTGCGGTGGGATAGCCTTCCTGCTGCAGTCTTTGTTGATATTGCTGGGTGGATGAGGGCGAAGCCAGATCCATTTTATTGAGGATAAAAATAATTTTTTTACGACTTATAATTTTTTCCAGTTCAGGATTGCGGCAGGAAAATGGCGCCCGCGCATCCAGCAGCATCAGCACAATGTCAACTAATTTAATATTTTCCGCGATTTCTCTTTTAGCCTTGACCATATGCCCCGGATACCAGTTAATAGCCATTCTAGCCACCTCCTTTCCGAATTGTGCTGAGAAAAAAAGAGAATACCGCCCGGTATTCTCCTTCATTAAAATCAAAGTCTTGCTTAGAATCTGCTCTTTTCCTTTACGCGGGCTTTCTTGCCGGTCAGGCCACGCAGATAGAACAATCTGGCCCGGCGTACTTTACCCTTGCGGGTCACTTCTATTTTGGCTATTTTAGGGGAATGCATGAGAAAGGTTCTTTCCACAGCTACGTTGTAAGAAATCCTGCGTACAGTGAAAGTCTGTGACAGACCAGTACCTCTGATTTTCATGACGGTACCCTCAAATAGCTGAATCCTTTCACGAGTGCCTTCAACGACTTTAACATGTACTTTGACGGTATCGCCAGGCCCAAAGCGCGGCAAATCCTTCTTGTACTGTTCTTCTTCAATTGATTTGATGATGTCTTGCACGATGTCAACCTCCTTCCAACAGGCGTTCTTACATGTCTGTCATGCAGCGGACCACCTTTAATCACAGAACATGCCTATTTTAACATAGTATGAAAGCATGCACAAGTGAGTTCTACGGATTAAACCAAAATTCTCCCAGCAAACGGTCAATTATGATGGAAACCGCACTGCGCACCGACAGATGATTGTAATCGCTGTCTGCGGCAATTGGTTCCAGAATATAATCGCACTGCTCCATCAGTGTTCGCTCCATGCCCCAGCCGGTACCAAAGAGCAACAGATATACGTTGTCACTGGTAAAAATTTCTTCTTTCAGGCTGCGATAAGAAACCGTATTCGGATAGGATCGTGCATCGGTGGCAACCGTCAGCGGTCGTTGGCCGGTTTCTGTTTCGATTTCCGCCACCACCCGGGTAAGATTTTCAGTCCGATGCAGAATGGCAAAAGCTTCTCTGCGATCAGGATTGTAACTGCCCCCGTAACCTTCCTGCCAATAGGATAGAATGTCACCGATCAGCTCCTGCTGGTTGGCGGCGGGGTGCACGATATAAAATCCGTCCACATTGTAGGTACGGGCACACCGGGCGATATCATGCAGATCGAGATTGGTCACCGACGTAGTCACCACATCCATGCGTTTGTTATACATAGGATAATGCAGGAGGGCAATATATACCTTAGCTTTTCGCACCTTTATCCTTCTTCCTGGGGAATAGTATTTCTTCCAGCAGCATACGCTCTTCCGGATCATAATCCCGGTTCAAAAGCAGATCCGGTCTTTTTATCAAAGTCCTGCAGAGACTCAGTTTCTTCCGCCAGCGGCGAATCTCTTCATGATGACCGGAAAGCAGCACCGGCGGCACTTCCATATCTGCAAAACAGCGCGGTCTGGTATATTGGGGATACTCCAGCAAACCTTGCGCAAAGGACTCGTCCTGGGCAGACGCATCATCCCCCAGCACTCCGGGAATAAGCCGAGCCACTGCATCGACTATCACCATGGCACCCAGTTCACCGCCGGTTAAAATATAATCACCGATGGACAATTCTTCGTCAATGAATTTCATGGCCCGTTCATCAATGCCTTCATAATGTCCGCAGAGCAGGATCAGATGTTCTTCTCCAGCCAGCCGGGTTACCGTCTGCTGGTCCAGGCGCTTTCCCTGCGGCGACAGGTAAATAACCCGCCCGGGCGGCTCTTTAACACTTTCAACCGCGCGGGCCAGCACATCGACTTTCATAACCATCCCCGCACCGCCGCCGTAAGGGTAGTCATCCACCTGCTGGTGTTTGTCCCGGGCAAAGTCCCTGATATTAACTGTATTTATTTGCAACAGATCGTTTTGCCTGGCCCGACCAATGATGCTCTCATTAAACGGTGACAAAAACATATCTGGAAAAAGCGTTAAAATATCTATGCGCATAGCCTACTCCCAAAACATTTTTCCATAAGATTAGCTGCTAATCCAGCAATCCATCCAGCAGTTTGACCGTCATCTTTTGGGCGGTCAGGTCTACATCCAGGATGACGTCTTTGATGGCCGGCAACAGGATCTCACCATAGACTTCAGAATCAACCGCATAAACATCGTTGGCTCCGGTTTCCAGCACTTCCTTCAGTATCCCCAAATAACCTTTTTCCCTATCATAAACCGCCAATCCCACCAGTTGAAAATGGTAATAATAGCCGGGGGGCAGCGGAAAAACATCTTTTTCTTCAACGCCCAGCAGGGCATTACGATATAACTGGGCCGTTTCCAGATCATCAATGCCCTCCAATTTCATCAGCAGCAGATCCTTGTACGGGCTGCAGGACTCAATTTTGTGGCGGGTGACTTTCTTGCCCTGACTCAGATTGATCTGCTGCAGATCCTTGAAACGCTGCGGGAAATCGGTCAGGGGCAAGACTCTAAGGGTACCTTTATAGCCATGGGTACCCACAATTTTGCCAATACTTACTAATTCATGTGCCTCCACTGTATCATCTCCCAACCCGGTAGACTAGAAGGTCGCGAACAGGTTAAACCTTATGAGAAATTTCATTCATGACTGAGTCCTATGGCCTAAAATGTTTCACGTGAAACATTTTAGGTTGTGCTGCTACGGTTTCGTTTTTCTCAGAAGCGGGAATGAATTCCCGCCTACGGTTTTTATGATCCTAAAAATTTTGTTATTAGTAAGCAAAAAAGGCTAAGGGCAAGGCAGCCGAAAAGCCCGTGACTGGGGCGGCGTACGGTATGGGGGCACATCCCTTGGGGGAATGTCCCCGTAACATACGTCGATTAAACGGGCTTTCTTAGTAACGCAGCTATTAGCCTTTTTTGACGATCTGGGGACTAATTGCTTAGCCCTATCTCATAATTTCTACGGTAACTCTTTTTCCCTCTTTGGCGGCGGTAGCTTTGGTCAGGGTGCGGATCGACTGAGCGATTTTGCCCTGTTTCCCAATCACCTTGCCCATATCTTCGGGCGCCACCCTGAGTTCAATAATGTTGGATTTCTCATTGTCCACTTCGGTAACCTGAACCTGATCAGGATTATCCACCAGTGCGCGGGCAATATATTCAACCAGCTCTTTCACGAATGATTCACCCCCCCGGGCCTTTTGACCCTATTTGCGGCTTTCCGCAAACTTGCTGATAATTCCCTGCTTTTGCAAAAGTGATTTTGCTGTATCTGAAGGTTTTGCACCGGTAGCCAGCCATTTCAGTGCCTTTTCTTCATCAATCTTAATCGTGGCCGGATCAGTTGAAGGATCATAATAACCGATTTCTTCAATAAAACGTCCGTCACGAGGCGATCTCGCATCTGCTACGACCATTCTGTAGAAAGGATTTTTCTTGGCTCCCATTCTTTTCAGGCGAATTTTTGTTGCCATATCGTCACCTCCTTGTTGTTATCTATACTTTATCTGTACCGCGGCGTTACACCTGAAAGGTCGGCCGCAACAAAGTAAGCGGTTACATTCTTATTGCAGGGGAAATTTCATTCCCGGAACCAAACCCCGTTTGCCCTTTTTTGCGCCCGCATCGGTCAGTTGTTTCATCAATTTGCGGGATTCTTCAAACTGCTTCAGCAAACGATTTACATCTTGCACGCGGGAACCACTGCCCAAGGCGATTCTCTTTTTGCGGCTGCCGTTCAAAATAGCTGGATTGCGCCGCTCCTGCGGGGTCATTGATTTTATAATCGCCTCCACATGCAGCATTTCCTTTTCATCAATCTGGGCATCCATACCCTTTAATTGTTTGCCCATACCGGGGATCATCCCCAGCAGATCCTGCAAAGGACCCATTTTTTTAACCTGCTGCATCTGTTCGAGGAAATCCTCCAGGGTAAATTCCTGCTTGCGGATTTTTATTTCCATTTCGCGGGCTTTTTCCTCGTCAAAGTTCTCCTGGGCCTTCTCTACAAGGCTGAGGATATCCCCCATGCCCAGGATTCGTGATGCCATCCTATCGGGATAAAATGTTTCCAGGGCATCAAGCTTTTCGCCCATCCCGACCAGTTTGATCGGACGTCCGGTGACAGCTTTTACCGAGAGTGCAGCCCCGCCGCGGGTATCTCCGTCCAGTTTGGTCAGGATCAGTCCGGTGATGCCTAATTGTTCATTAAATGATTCCGCCACCGTTACTGCATCCTGACCGGTCATTGCATCCACCACCAGTAAGGTTTCATGCGGCTCAACCGCCTTTTGGATCTGGACCAGCTCTCCCATTAGTTCTTCATTGATATGCAGCCTGCCGGCAGTATCAATGATAACAATATCGCGATTGTTGCTGCGCGCGTATTCCAGTGAAGCTTTGGCAATATCTACCGGATTGCTCTGCCCCATGGAAAATACCGGCACCCCCAGCTGTTCACCCAGTACCTGCAGCTGTTTGATTGCCGCAGGACGATAGATATCGGCTGCAACCATCAACGGCCTGCGCCCCTGTTTAGTCAAATTGCGGGCCAGTTTGGCAACTGTGGTGGTTTTACCGGCTCCCTGCAGCCCGACCGCCATGATGACTGTCGGCGGTTTGGAGGACAGGTTCAGTTTGGTTTCACTGCCCCCCATCAAATGGGTCATTTCGTCATAAACGATTTTGACGATCTGCTGTCCGGGCGTGACGCTCTGGATCACTTCCTGGCCGACGGCTCTTTCACTCACGGCGGCCACAAAATTCTTTACGACTTTATAATTGACATCGGCTTCAAGCAGTGCCAGACGCACTTCACGCATGGCAGCTTTTACGTCTTCTTCGGAGATTTTGCCTTTGCCGCGCAGCTTTCGGAAGACCTCCTGCAAGCGGTCTGATAATCCTTCAAATGCCACGATATCTCTCCTTTTCTACAGCAGCTCGATGGTTTCCCGCAAAATATGCCGCGCCTTACGCAGACTGTCAGAGTCATTTTCATTATCCTCCAGCAGCTCACAGACCATTTCCAGATTGCGGTGCGTGGTTCTGAATCTCTCCAGCAAACCTAATTTGGTTTCGTATTGCAGCAACTGGTGCTCGGCTCTTTTGATCAGGTCATAAACCGCCTGGCGGCTGGTATGCATATCATCGGCTATTTCTGATAAAGAAAAATCATTTTCATAATAGTCTTTTAAAATGCGGCGTTGCTTTTCGGTGAGCAGCGCTCCATAAAAATCAATTAATAGCACAAAATGCTCAAGTTTTTCCAGCATTGCGCGATCTCCTTGCGTAAAGTATTTTCACTTTACATATGCTATTCTAATAATCCGCCGCACTGCTGTCAAGCTTTTTACTATTAAATAAACGCCGGCAGAAAAAAGAAATCCCGGGGCCGTGGTAAATGGCCCCGGGGGTTTACAAGATCAAAATGCAAATACTTAAAACTTATACGTACATCGCCTCAATTTCTTGCTTGAAATGTTGGAAAATTACCCGGTTCTTCAGCTTCAGGGTGGGGGTCATTTCGCCTTCCTCTTCACTAAAGCGGCGTTTCAATATGGTATACTTTTTAATCGTTTCATAATCTTCCAAATACTCGTTGATGCGGTTGATCTCGCTGTCAATCAGTTCCCTGAGCATGGGATTACTGATAACATCTTCACCCGCTTCAACACAGGCCTGAACGCCGTTGATTTCCGCATAAACAAGTTTACTTTCATCGTAGGTGTAGCCCTTTTCCTTCAACATGTACAAAATCATATCAAAAGCGGGAACCAGCAAGGCGGTTATGAATTTGCGGTCATTGCCCAGCACCAGCACCTGTTCAATAAAGGGACTGTTGACAAAGTGAGCTTCAATTTTAGCCGGAGCCACATTTTTGCCGGTATCCAAAACGATAATATACTTTTTGCGGTCGATGATACGCAGGAAACCTTCGTCATCAAATTCACCCAAATCGCCGGTCTTGAACCAACCATCTTCGGTAAAGGCTTCCGCGGTTTCCGCCGGGTTTTTATAATATTCACGGATAATACCAATGCCACGCACCAAAATCTCTCCGTCTGCTTCCAGTTTAGCCTCAACCCCGGGAACCATTTTGGCCAGCCAGCCGATCTTGGTGGCATTGGGAGCACCATGGCTGATCCCGGCTGCCGTTTCGGTCAGACCCCAGCCGTTAAGCAGCGGGAAATTGAGGGTAAGGAAGTTGCGGTGCAATTCAACCGGCAGAGCACCACCGCCTGAATAGGCTATTTTAAGCCTTCCCCCCAGCAGCTGGCGCAGTTGGCTAAAGACCATGGCATCGGCCTTCAAGAAATCAGCTTTGAGTTTTTCCTCCATGCCAATGGTGGGATCAGCAGTAAGATCTATGGCTCCATTTGGCCCGGTGCGGTGCTCCAGGGCTTTTTTCCCAATTTCAAAAGCCCAATCGTAGAGTTTTTTGCCCTCCGGATTGCTGGTAAAAGCAGCTCTGAAACCTGAATAAATACGATCCCACAGTCTGGGCACCAGCAGCACCCAGGTCGGTTTGATGGCTTGAATATCCTGCACCAGCGTGGTGGGTTTCTGCGCATAGCCGATGCATCCGCCCACGGCGATCATGGCCAGATATGAATTGTTGCGTTCCCAGATATGCGACAGCGGCAGCAGGGAAAAGGCCACATCATTGAAACTGGCACTGTAACCGCCAAGTACCATATGTTTCAAGCTTCTGCTCAAGGCCCCAACCAGATCCTGCTGGCTTAAAAGGCTGCCTTTCAAATCGCCAGTCGTCCCGGAAGTATAAATGATGCTGGAAGGGTCATCGCCGGTAATTGACTCCCAGGTGCGCTTATGAATGCCCCAGTCCTTAACCAGCAGTTGTTTACCCAGTTCTCTCAATTGGTCAATACTGATGATTCTTTCGTCGTTACTGATATAACCTGATTCCAGCACAATTATTTTTTTAAGATCCGGCATTTGCTCCCAGACAGAAGTAACCTTTTCGGCAATACTGGCGTTGCCGGCCAACAAATACCTGGCTTCGGAGTGATTGACGATAAACGCCGTCTCCTGGGCGGAAAGGCTAGGATATACTGTTACGGTAACTCCCCCGACCGTTTGAATGGCAAAATCAGCCCATCCCCAGGGGGCACTGGTATGAGCCATCAGACAAACCCGGTCTGCCTTGTTGAGGCCCAGCTGCAATAACCCGCAACCCATTTTCTCAACTATATCAGCAAAGCCATTGTAGTCAAGCGTCATATAATCTTCGCCCACCCGGTATTTCAAGGCCGGGCGCTCGCCGAAATTCTCAACCGTATTGTAAAACATTCTGGGAATCGTGTGTACCTGTTCCTGAAAACGTTCAAACATTACCAATTCCTGCTCCATTTATAATCCCCCCCATTTTATTAAATGAACTTAACTGTCGGGCTGTATCCTCCTTCTCATTAAACGCAATTACGCCAAGGCATATTAAATCGCTATTAATAATAAATATTATAACGTATTAAAATAATTATAGCAGAAATTGTTTGAATTTTCCGTTTATCAGGAAAATTGTTTCTTAAGTAAATAGGCTGTGGCAGCAGCAGTGCTTGGCAATGATGTTCCCGGCCAATTGTATCAATATCATAAGCACCTGATGTTTTTCGTTCGTGCAGTTTTATCAGGTATTGTTATCCGCCATATTATTTGGCCAACTCCCGATCGGATTCCACAGCTGCGTCCGGCAAAGATGCATCAAAACGCCGTTATTTGTCTTAATAATCACATCAGTACCGCATTTTGCAAGAATATTGTGTTTGTATATTTTTTCCAAATTGTTATAATACAAAAAAGTATGTTCTGCAGGAGGGTTTATGGCGTATAAATTAAGGATTCCCGGTTTGCTGGCAGTACTGATGCTCTTCCTTTTCTTCTTCGCCCGGCCGTTTTTGTCTGAACCCACATTGGCCCGCACGGAAGACAACCGCAATGAACTGGAAGAGCAGATTTTTCAGGATGCAGTAGCAAGCTTTGCATTTTATACCGACCTGATCGAAGATGTGCAATACCGCAGAGATTCAATATATCCGGTTGTTTTAAAGGCTGCCACTCTGGAGGAGGCCGTTAAATGGCTGAGTCAAGGTTTTCGGGAGGATCTGGCCCGTTCCGTGGCCTGCTGTTATCTAGCCTGGGATGAAAATTTAGATCAATTGGTGCTGCTCCCCCAGGATTCCATTCCTGTCTTGACCATGCATGACAAAGCCACCACTGCCATTACCATGCGCAATGATCGCCAGGCCCGACTGGAGTGTTTGTATTCTAACTGTTATGCTCCCGGTGATCGTTATCGCTACATCATTGAGGTTGAAAAAATCGAGGGTCGTTGGAAAGTGTATGAACTTGCCCTGGAGGAAACCGTACCCGGGCAGTTTTAATCGAAAGGCGAGAAGAAATCTACCGGGAATGCAGTAAACAAAGCTACCGCAAAGCCGAAAATAATCGGGATTAACACAAAAATAATTAACAGTACTTTGAAAAAATTTCGGTTGCGCAGGATAAAGCCTTCGCCAGGTTCTTCTTCGCCGGTCGGCAAAAGAGAATTGATTACCGCAGGTTCGTTAAAGTCAATTTCATCTGCTTCAAAAACCGGCAGATTGTCTATAATCTCCCTGGCTTCGGCGAGACGTTTGGCAGGTACATAAATATCATAACCGGTCAGGGACGCCCCCATGATGATATCCGTATAAGCACCCGAACCCTGGCTTTTCTTCATCACCAGAATACCTTCCCGGGCTAGGATAGAAGTTATCAACTCCAGTTCATAGTTTGAACCTACATTTTTCAAAAACTGCCATTCGTCACTCGGTCTTTCCCATCGTGCCATTTCTACACCCCATTTTAATCCGCTCATTTATTTCCCTAATATATATACTACCATTATCAGTTTATTTTACTACCTTGCGCGAATCTTAATCAGGCCAGAATATGTTTCACGTGAACCCTCAGGGCAGCTTCCCCTGCTGCAGATACATCTGTGCATAGTGAATAACTTTCAACACATTAACCGTCGCAGTTCCCCAGCCATCCTCACCGGAAAATTGGTTTTTCCAGATACTGGCTGCCAGCGATAAATATTTGTAATTCCCGGTTTCCTGGTACATATCATAATGGGTGAGACCCTTATGTAGAACCTCCAGGATATACTCCAGGGTCTTTTCAAGATAGTACTTTTCCACCTTGTTCGTAAAGGGATCTTTTACCTCATAATAAACAGAAAAGGGGTCAAGTTTACGAGGCAGGCTGAAACTGAGCCAGGGTTGGTAGTAAAATCCTCCTGCACAATCAGGCAGGTTAAACTGCAGAGTATAAATATTAATCAAGTGTTGCGAAATTCGGCGCAGATAATCTACCATATCATCATCAGAAAATTCCTCGGCCAGATTAATAAGCTCCCGGACATGGCCGGCAAATGTGGACAGTGGTTTCACCACCTGGTAATTATCGTTTACTTGCTCCAACAAAACCGGATAACTGCTGTTTGTCCGGTAACCGGACAGATCAGCACCGTTTTCCAGCAGGCCGATAACATATTCAGCCTCATCCAGCTGATATTTCGGTACAAAAATATCAGAATAAGACGTAGTATCACCCAATTCCCCTTCACCCCACTCGGATTCCCAATGGATATGGGGAACATATTGCCGCAATATTAGTATCATCTGCCGGGCTTTTTTATTGGTAAATCTGCCTGCGCGAACAAATTCCATATTTCACCTCTTTGCTGGGCCGGTTTATGGTTGACCCTATTGTATATATTTCTAGTTATTTTGTCGATTTCCTGCAAACAGGCAGCGCATTGCCCTCCATTTCGAGTTAAGAAAATTTTGTTGTTCAATCTATTAGATTAGGACAAACTCTCCAATACCCGCAATTGTCAATCGTTGCCGGCAGTTACCGACTGCCTGTATATACTGAGCGATCCCCAAGCTAAATACCCGCCTGATCATTCGTCCTACTTAAATGTCACACTAAAAAAAGGATCTCCGCAATAACGGAAATCCTTATTTTCATATGGTGGGCGATGACGGGCTCGAACCGCCGACATCCTGCTTGTAAGGCAGGCGCTCTCCCAGCTGAGCTAATCGCCCTTTGGTGACCCCTAGGGGACTCGAACCCCTGTTACCGCCGTGAAAGGGCGGTGTCTTGACCGCTTGACCAAGGGGCCATAACTGAAGTTGGAGGACAGAGGTAAGAAACAATACTGCTGCTCTTAATATACTCTGAATTCTAACTTCTATATCAGGAAACCCATCCAGAATCCCGGTTTTTACTCCGACTTCTGACTTCCGGCCTCTGACTTCTGAAATGGTGGGCCTACCAGGACTCGAACCTGGGACCAACCGGTTATGAGCCGGTAGCTCTACCAACTGAGCTATAGGCCCGGGATGCTTGGAAACCCCGCAAGAGTTAGTATATAGAAAATATCTGCAAAGGTCAATAGCAGAACCAAATATAAGGATTAATTTTCTCTCACAGTTTCCCAGCATTCTTTTGCAATAAAAAGCGGTAGCCTTAAAGGGTTACCGCCTGATTTACTTATGGCTCCCCGAGTAGGATTCGAACCTACAACCCTCCGGTTAACAGCCGGATGCTCTACCGTTGAGCTATCGAGGAAGGACCCAACGCAAATTATTATATAACCATTAACAGGTTCTTGTCAATAAGAGACTCTATTTTTTATTAACTACTCGATATAATCTTTCAATTTTTTGCTGCGGGAGGGATGTCTTAATTTCCTCAAGGCTTTGGCTTCGATTTGCCTTATTCTTTCCCTGGTTACACCAAATTCCTGGCCTACTTCCTCCAGGGTGCGGGGGCGTCCGTCATCGAGCCCGAAGCGCAGCCGCAGGACTTTTTCCTCCCGGTCGGTGAGGGTATTTAGTATTCCGTCCATATGCTCCCTAAGGAGTACAAACGAGGCTGATTCCTCCGGTGATTCAGCTTCTTCATCGGTGATAAAATCGCCCAGATGACTGTCATCTTCTTCCCCTATTGGTGTTTCCAGAGATACCGGCTCCTGGGCTACTTTCATAATTTCAATGACTCTGTCCACCGGGATGTCCATTTCTTCCGCCACTTCCTGGGGGGTGGGCTCACGGCCCAGGGTCTGCAACAGACTCCTTTGTACGCGGGACAGTTTATTGATGGTTTCCACCATATGAACGGGTATTCTTATCGTCCGGGCCTGGTCGGCGATGGCCCTGGTGATCGCCTGTCTGATCCACCAGGTGGCATAGGTACTGAATTTGAATCCTTTGCGGTAATCGAATTTTTCCACCGCTTTCATCAGGCCCAGGTTGCCTTCCTGAATCAAATCGAGGAAAAGCATACCGCGTCCGACATATCTTTTGGCAATACTGACCACCAGTCGGAGATTGGCTTCGACCAGCTGCCTTTTGGCCTCTTCGTCACCGTTTTCGATGCGCGTAGCCAGATCGATTTCTTCGTCGGCAGTCAGCAACCGGACTCTGCCTATTTCTTTCAGGTACATGCGTACCGGATCATCTATTTCAATACCATCAGGAACAATGACTTCTTCTGTCTCTATGTTTTCAGGTTCTATATCATCGGGTTCCGTTTCTGCATCGGCCCCCACTGATATCCCCAGAGACTGCAAATGTTCAAAAATATCGTCTATATTATCTGGTTCCAGCTGATAATTTTGCAGTTCATCCATTATTTCCTCGTAGCTGAGGTGTTTTTTCTTCTTGCCTTTTTCCGCTAGTAAAACGATAGTTTCAGCTAATTTGCGGTCAGATTTCATTGTTTTATCCCCCCTTCCGGGTTGGCATTTACTAGTTTGTCCAGATTCAGAATAAAGGTCAGGGCACTATTGAAATCTCCCCTGTCACTGAGCGTGTCAATGTTTTTCATGACCTTGTTCCATGCAGCTTCAGCTTTCTTGATTTCCACTCGCTTAATAAATTCCTCAACTTCTCTGTCTTCCAGATTTTGCTCTTCCATTATCATGGAGATCCGGGCAAATACTGCCTCCAGACCTTCCTCAGCCGCTATTCGGCTCATTTCATGCATCTTGTCTTCTTTTCCTTCCTGTAGTTGATCAAATATATTGGCCAGGGTTTTATAATCCGGGTTGGCAAAGAAGTTAATCCCTATTCTTGCACGTACTTTAACAAATGTATTTTCATCATTTAGCATTGCTGCCAGGATTTTTTCTTGGATACCATATTTTCCGTATTTATTATTATCCCTTATAATTCCAGTTTTATTCCTTACGCCTGCGGTTCGTCCCGAACGGATTTCACGGGCTACAACAATCTCCTCCAACCGCAATTTACGGGCCAGTATTTTAATGTAATGTTCCTTTTCCACTACGCTGCCTGATGAATTGATATCTTCTTTTAATTGTGCAATAATTCTGGTTTTTGTATCGAGATCAAGCCTGGTACTGGGATTAGTATTAATATATCTGTTCAGCTTGTATTCGATATGACTATAGGTATTATTCTGTATGTAATGCCAAAATCCCTCTTTACCATATTTTTCTACAAAATCATCCGGATCTTTCCCGGCCGGCAGTACAATTACTTCAACTCTTAAATCCTGCCGGCGCAGAATCTCAATTGCCCGCATTGTTTCCCGCTGGCCGGCTTCATCCCCATCGTATAGTATGATCGCTTTTTCAGCATAACGATGCAGCAATGATGCCTGTTCTTCAGTCAACGAGGTTCCCAGCGAGGCCGCCACGTTTATTATTCCGGATTGCTGCAGTTTGATACAATCCATATAACCTTCAACCAGAATTACTTCATTCCTGCTGCGGATTTCCTCTCGCGCCTGGGTCAACCCATACAAGTTTTTGCGTTTGGAATAAATATCAGTCTCCGCCGTATTAAGATATTTCGGCATATTATCTCCCAAAGCCCGTCCGCCAAATCCAAGCACATCACGGTTGTATTGGGTTATGGGGAAAATGATGCGGTCGCGGAACAAATCATAATATCGTTCCTGGTTGTCATTGCGTTTAATCAGCCCGGAATTCTTAACCAGTTCCAGAGAATACCCTTTTCTGAGCAGATAATCTGTCAAGGCCTGCCACTCGTTGGGCGCGTAGCCAAGATTAAATGCTGCTATCGTTTCCTGGCTTATGCCTCTTTGGGCCAAGTATTCCCTTGCCTGTCTGCCGTTAGCGGACTGCAGCTGCTGCTGGAAATATTCAGCGGCAGCATTGTTGATGGCAATCATCTGCTTGTGCAGGTCCTGATTTTTTTTGCTTTTACTAACAGCCAGCTCAACCCCGGCTTTGGCGGCCAGCATTTCCAGCGCTTCTTTGAATTCCAGACCATCACGTTTCATCAAGTAGGAAAAAATATTGCCTCCCGCATGGCAGCCAAAGCAGTAAAACATTTGCTTTTCCCGGCTGACACTGAATGAAGGGGTTTTTTCCTGATGAAACGGACAGAGTCCCCAGTATCGGTTTCCCCTGCGATTAAGACTCACATTTTCGGAAATTAGTTCCACAATATCGATTTTTGATTCTATTTCACGTAAAAGCTGATCATCAAAGTAATTTGTCATTACTCACCTACATTTCTATATCGAAAAAAAAAACCCTGCTTAATTTAATGAATTTTGTCAAAATCTAATTGATTATAAGATTTTTTTATATTTCTTCTTTTAAAGCCGAAGGATATGGTACATGGGAATGCGGTATATAAATATCTTCAAAAACTGCAATGCAGTAATCATCACTCATGCCTGAAATGTAGTCAACCACCGCCGCCTCCATGCCTTCTTCATCTGCAATCTGCTGATAAAGCCTGCTCATGTGGCCGGGATGTTTTTTATAATAACTAAACAACTGTTCAATAATAAACATGGCCCGGCGTCTTTCCGCCTGACAAACCGAACCCCGGTAAACGTTTTCAAACATAAACTCCCGCAAGCCTAACAAGGCTTTTTCTTTTTCCGGACCGGGTTCCACTCTGGGTCTGACCCCTTCTCCCATTAACCTGCGGCTGTGAATGATAGTGTCGGTAACCAGGGTGGCTATTCTTTGGCTGTGGGTATCACCCAAAACCTCACGATATTCGCGCGGGATCTGCTCCAGAACCAGCAACCCGGCGCGAATGGAATCGTCAATGTCGTGCTGGACATAGGCAATCTTATCACTCAGCCGGATTACCTGGCCTTCCAAGGTGGCAGCAGCCGGTACATTTCCCCCGTATCCGCTGTGGTGCAGCACTCCATCCAGTACTTCTTCGCTCAGATTCAACCCGTTGCCGGACTTATGCTGCTCAACCCGGGTCAGTACTCTTATGCTGTTTTCGTTGTGGCGGAAATGACCGCTGACCAGTTCATTTAAAATCTGCTCCCCGGCATGGGCAAAGGGAGTGTGCCCGACGTCATGGGCCAGAGCGATGGCTTCAATCAGATCCAGATTGAGGTTTAATCCGGCACCGATCGTTTTGGCGATCTGATTAACTTCCAGGGTATGGGTCAGTCTGGTCCGATAATGATCTCCCGGCGGAGCAATAAATACCTGGGTTTTATGTTTAAGCCTCCGGAATGACTTGGAATGAATCACCCGATCCCGGTCAACCATAAAACAGGTACGGATGGGGTCGCCTTCTTCAGACCTGCTTCTGCCCCGGGAAGAATCAGATCGGGTAGCGAATGGATGCAGAATGGCCCTTTCCCTTTGCTCAATTTCGTCCCTGATCATCATCCATTTCACCTCGTTAAATTGTGGCACCATACTGTATCTTCATCAATGCAGCACAAGATGTGGTACACAAACATCAGTTCACTTGTTTACTTTTAATACTACAATCTACAGATGAAATCCTTTTATTTTTGCAAATATTTTATTAGTTCGGTCGACAAAAAATTTAAAAATAAACTTGACATAGTAAAAACGGTGTCAAGTCAGAGCGTTAAAAAAAGGTGAATAGCTGCTGATAACCTGTCAACCGTAAAAATTCAGAATATGCTCACTTTTCTAATAATGAAAAACTATCTCCGCAAGTATTTATCCTATAAGTTTCAAACTGGCTTTTTATCTCGGGATGGTCAGACAGAAATTTATTTAAAGTATAAATAGCTTGTAAAGCGCCAGGACTCACATCATGTTCAATCAGTTCTGTATCTTTAAGGAGAGTCTCTTTTATCCCCAGATTACTTAAAAACTCTTGAATAATTTCATGTCGCTGCAGAAGAAACTCTCCTATGGCCTTCCCCCCCTCGGTGAGTTGGATAATTCCATATTTTTTGTATTCTACCAGGTTCAATTCACTCAATCTCTGAACCACCTTGGTTGTTGATGACGGCCGCACATTTAATCTGGCCGCCAGCTGATTAGTACGTGCGTATCCTTCTTCTAAACAAGTTCGATAAATCATTTCCAGGTAATCTTCCAAAGCAGAAGTTAATGTTTTTTCCTCGCTATGCAACATCTGATAGCCTCTAACCGTACGAAATTCTTTATTCATTTTCAAACCATTCATCTCCTTTTTTATTCTATATGTCACAAGTGTGTTGACTCAGTCATATCTTAGTTATTAGGTACAGCAAATAAAGTTTCCCACCACTAACTTATGATATGACCCGTATAAAAATAGCAAAGGAGTGTCGTTTATTAATAATCTAATTCCATTAAACCAATTACCGGTTGGATCCTTTGGTAAGGTTAAAGAACTTATTGCGGAGGGAATTGTTCGCAGAAGAATGCTGGATTTAGGTCTGATTTATAATACCACCGTAGAATCCTTAAGGAAAAGCCCGGCCGGCGACCCGGTTGCCTATGAGATCAGAGGGGCGGTAATTGCTCTGCGCTCTGAAGAAGCATCAAAAATCCTGGTAGAGTCGATTTAGCAGCAGGCATAAGGAGAGGGTTAAAAAAGTGGGGTTAACAAAACAATCAACTGGCACTGGTACCTTAAAGGAAATGTTTGCAGTTAAATTAGAATCAACTGATGATATAGTAGTAGCCCTTGCAGGTAATCCTAATACGGGCAAAAGTACAGTGTTTAACAGTCTTACCGGTCTTAATCAACATACCGGAAACTGGCCCGGAAAAACTGTCAGTAATGCGCAAGGAAAGTTCACCCATAGAAATAAGAAGTATATATTGGTTGATCTTCCCGGAACCTATTCCTTATTAGCTAATTCTGTGGAAGAACAAGTGGCCAGAGATTTTATCTGCTTTGGCAATCCTCATGCAACGGTAGTTGTAACTGATGCTACTTGTTTAGAAAGAAATCTGAACCTGGCTCTCCAAATCATGGAGATTACTAATAAGGTAATTGTATGTGTAAACCTTATGGATGAAGCCAAGCGGAAAAAAATTAATATTGACCTTAAAAAACTATCTGATTTACTCGGAGTTCCCGTGGTAGGAACCAGTGCCAGGAGCGGAAAAGGATTAGATGAACTAAAAGACATAATAGGGAAGGTGGCGGGCGGAGAAATTAATCCAACTCCTGTACAAGTAAGCTATGATGAAATCCTTGATAAAGCCATCCAAGAGGTAGAACCCCACATTCATAACTTGGTTGATCATCAAATGAATAGCAAATGGATATCACTTCGTCTACTCGATGGAGATCAGCCTCTGTTGGACTCTATGAATGAATACCTTAATTTTAATATATCCGAGGATAAGTTATTACAAGATAAATTACTGAATGCTCGTACTGAGTTGGAAGAGGATAAAATTAAACTTGAGGATTTACGTGATCGAATTGTTGGCAATATTGTTAAAACTGCGGAGGGCATTAGCACTAATGTTATTTGCTTGAAAAACCAGTCCCATAATCAGTTGGATCGCAAAATAGACAGCCTCCTAACCTCAAGGACCTTTGGCATTCCTATTATGATTGCTCTTTTAGGATTAGTTTTCTGGATAACAATTGTAGGTGCTAATTTTCCGTCTACTGTGTTGGCAAAGGGTTTATTCTGGATTGAAGGACAATTAACTGTTTTCTTTGGCTGGCTGGGCAGCCCTCTATGGGTCCACGATATCCTGGTGTTGGGTATGTATCGCACCTTGGCATGGGTTGTTTCGGTCATGCTTCCGCCCATGGCGATTTTTTTCCCCATGTTCACTTTATTGGAGGATTTGGGTTATCTTCCCCGGGTTGCTTTTAACCTTGATCATTATTTCAAGAAGGCTTGCGCTCATGGAAAACAGGCTCTAACCATGTGTATGGGATTTGGATGTAACGCTGCCGGGGTCATTGCCTGCAGAATCATAGATTCTCCAAGAGAACGATTGATTGCAACCATCACCAACAATTTCGTTCCTTGCAATGGACGCTTCCCTACTATAATTGCTCTGGCGACTATTTTTATTGCCAGTGCAACTGGTTCTTTCAGTTCCTTCGCAGCTACCTTATCAGTATTGGCAGCTATTATACTTGGTGTAATCATCACCTTGTTTATCTCTAAATTATTATCAAAAACGATTTTAAAGGGCCTGCCTTCTTCCTTTACCTTGGAATTGCCGCCCTATAGAAAACCTCAAGTAGGAAGAATTATCGTTCGTTCCATCTTTGACCGTACTTTATTCGTATTAGGCAGAGCAGTTGCGGTTGCTGCTCCCGCTGGTTTAGTTATATGGTTAATGGCCAACACCACCGTTGGTGAGGCAAGCATTTTGACCCTTTGTGCCCAGTTCCTGGATCCGTTTGCTCAACTTTTAGGTCTGGATGGATATATTATGATGGCCTTTATATTAGGGCTGCCTGCCAACGAAATAGTTATTCCTATATTGATTATGAGTTACTTGTCCAAAGGATCCATGCTGGAGCTAAACAGTTTGTCTGCAATGAGACAATTACTAATAGATAATGGCTGGACTTGGCTAACCGCTGTTTGCATGATGCTGTTTTCATTAAACCATTGGCCTTGTGGTACTACCTTGTGGACGATTCGCAAAGAAACTCAAAGCTGGAAATGGACCGGGGTTTCATTCCTGGTTCCGACAGTGACAGGTATTGCAGTATGCTTTGTCGTTGCTCAAGGAGCACAACTCCTGGGCCTGGTGTAGCTTCTCCTCACTGCCAGCGGGTGGTAGGACACAACCGTTGGACAGCCCATCGCCATATGCCATGACCCCCGCAGATTTCTGTCTCTTTACTGAAGTATCCATCCTCTTGTTGTATCATATTCTCTATGTTGACTTGAAACTTCCTTTAACCATTCGTCTATTTCATCTTTATAAAAATACTGTTTATTATTTATTGTAAAGTAAGGAAACCTCTTTCCTTCAAAACTATGCGTTTCATCTAACTTCTTTTTTTCAGTTTGAATTATGGCACATACTTCTTCCTCCGTCATATTCAGATATTCAGCTGCTTGAGATAATGTCAGAGTCTTACTATCAGTTAATCTAGAAGCCGGGGTTGAAATTGAGGCTTGTAAACCAACAGTTTTTTCTAGTGAATATCCTATCCAAATGGCGCCAAATATGACACTCATAGCAAGTATAACAACAGATATTGGTAATAACTTTTTATTTTCCATAATTTTCTCCTTTAAATTACTCGGTTGTTATAGAACACTAAAGTTTATTATAACATAGGGTACGTACAACCCTCGTTGCATATTTTAATACCAATGTTTATAATAACATGCTTTTCTATACCTAAAGCCTAATATATAACAAAAATAGGGTACTGCCCCTCAAAACTATTAAGTGACAGTACCCTTGTTCCATTTTTTATAGAAAGCTACAAAGCCTCGATATACATGTTCTTATCATTCCCAACCAAACTATCTTGAGACGTTATTCGATTGGTCTTTTTCGATCACAGCAGCTTGGGCGGCTGCCAGACGAGCAATGGGGATACGGTAAGGTGAACAGCTGACATAATTTAGGCCCAGCAGGTGACAGAATTCGATTGAACTCGGTTCTCCGCCGTGTTCTCCGCAAATACCCAAGGTTATTTCCGGACGGGTGCTGCGGGCTTTTTCGACCGCCAGTCTCATCAGCGAGCCAACTCCCTTGCGATCCAGTACGGCGAAGGGATTGTCCTTGATAATTTTTTTCTCCAGATAGACCGGAATAAACTTGCCCTCGGCATCATCACGGCTGAACCCTAAAGTTGTCTGGGTCAGATCATTGGTACCAAAGGAGAAAAACTCAGCTTGCTCGGCAATTTCATCCGCCACCATGCAGGCCCGCGGCAGTTCCAGCATCGTTCCCAGGGCAAAGTCAAGTTCAATATTCTTTTCTTGCTTGATACGGGCATAAACATCCATTATGTCCGTTTTGAGCAGGAGGAACTCGGCCTGATCCATAACCAGCGGGATTTCTATTTCCACCAGGCTTTTATATCCTTCCTGCTGCAGCTGAATCATGGCTTCGAATATGGCTCTGACCTGCATGATATATATTTCCGGATAAGTTATGCCCAGACGGCAGCCACGGTGTCCCAACATAGGATTGGCTTCATGCAGTTTGTGAACTTTTTTGAGCAGTTCTTCCTTTTCTGCTATTTCACGTATCGTTGCCTGATTATGTTTCATTTCCGCAATTTCGAGCATCAATTCCTCGCGTGCAGGTAAAAATTCATGCAGCGGTGGATCCAACAATCGTATGCATACCGGCAGCGGTGACATGGCTTTCAGGATTCCGTAAAAATCCTGTCTCTGGATAGGCAGTAATTTGGCCAGGGCTGCTTCCCGGTCGGCGATATCTTCGGAAAGGATCATTTCCTGAACGATCGGCAGGCGCTCCTGGGCCATAAACATATGCTCGGTGCGACACAGGCCAATACCTTCGGCGCCGAATTCACGTGCTTTGGCAGCATCTTCGGGGGCATCAGCGTTGGCTCTGACGGATAGTTTTTTGGTTTCGTTGGCCCAATTGAGCAGCTCTTCAAATTCATCCGAAAGGGTCGGCTCAATCATGGGTACCTCACCCAGCATTACTTTTCCGGTGGAGCCGTCCAGGGTGATAACCTCCCCGGCCTTGACCACCAGGTTATTTACCTTGAATTCTCCTGTTTCAGGATCTATTTTTATACTTTCGCAGCCGCAGACACAAGGTTTGCCCATTCCGCGTGCAACCACGGCCGCATGGGAGGTCATTCCTCCCCGAGAGGTCAGAACCCCCTGCGCATAGACGATCCCGTGGATATCATCAGGGGTGGTTTCATTGCGAACCAGAACTACCTTTTCGCCTGCCTCACCCAATTTTTCGGCAATATCGGCATCAAATACCACTTTACCGCAAGCTGCTCCCGGCGAAGCCGGCAGCCCTTGGGCAATTGCCTCCAGACTTACCGATGCATCGATTTGTCTATGTAATAATTGGTTGATCTGTTCAGGATCTACCCTGAGCAGGGCTTCTTCTTTACTGATCAGGCCTTCTTTTACCATGTCGACCGCAACCTTCACTGCCGCCCGGGTGGTTCTTTTGCCGTTGCGGGTTTGGAGCATATATAATTTGCCTTTTTCTACGGTAAACTCTATATCCTGCAGATCACGGTAATGCTGTTCCAATTTGTTGCAGGTATCTACAAACTGTTGATAAACGCCGGGCAGTTCTTCCTGAAGTTTGCTGATGGGCATGGGCGTACGAATACCAGCCACTACATCCTCGCCCTGGGCATTGATTAAAAATTCGCCGTAAAGCAGTTTCTCGCCGGTGGAGGGGTTACGGGTAAAGGCTACGCCGGTACCGCAATCCTGGCCCATGTTGCCGAAGGCCATACATTGGATATTGACAGCCGTACCCAGATCATCGGGTATTTTGTTGATCTTGCGGTAGACAATGGCGCGCTGATTGTTCCAGGAAGCAAATACGGCACGGATGGCTCTCTCCAGCTGCTCATTAACATCCTGGGGAAATTGGAAACCTTTTTCTTTGAAAACCAGGTCTTTGTATTCCTGAATAATGTTCTGCAGTTCTGCAGCCGGGATCTCATAATCAAAGATAAGGCCAAATTTGCGTTTGTATTTTTCTACTATTTCTCCAAACCGGGAATGACTGATCTCCAAAACGACATCGGAAAACATCTGGATAAAACGCCGGTAACAGTCGTAGGCAAATCTATCATCTCCGGTCAGCTCAGCCAGGCCCAATACTGATTCGTCATTGAGCCCCAGATTGAGGATGGTATCCATCATCCCCGGCATGGAAACTGCGGCTCCGGAACGAACCGAAACCAACAGCGGGTTGTTTTGGCTGCCAAAATGTTTACCGGTTTTTTCTTCCAGCTTTTTCAGGGCAGCAAAGGCGTCATCCATTAATCCCGGCGGGAACTCACCGTTCAATTCCTGATAAACGTTGCAGGCTTCAGCAGTTATGGTAAAACCCGGGGGCACCGGCAGACCGATCCGGGTCATTTCGGCCAGATTGGCCCCTTTGCCTCCCAGAATATTTTTCATGTCAGATTTTCCTTCTTCAAACAGGTAAATAAATTTCTTGCTAGACATTGCTTAACCTCCTATAGTATATTTCCAATATTTTGCTGGCAGTTTCTTCAACCGCACGATTGGTTACGTCGATGACCGGACAGCCTAGCTTTTTCATGATTTTATCCGAATATTCGAGTTCTTCAAGGATTCTTTCTTCATTGGCATAGCTGGCCTGATGGGTAAGACCCAGGGTCTTGAGCCGCTCGATGCGGATATTGTTAAGCAGTTCCGGATTAATAATCAGGCCGATCAGTTTGCCCCGCTCTACCGTAAAGAGCTCATCGGGAGGAGCAATTTCAGGCACCAGGGGAACGTTGGCTACCTTGAGACGTTTGTGGGCCAGGTACATGGACAGGGGTGTCTTGGAAGTACGTGATACGCCCACCAGCACTATATCAGCCAGGGCAATACCGCGGGGATCTTTGCCGTCATCATAACGCACTGCAAATTCCACTGCCTCGATGCGGCGGTAATACATTTCATCAACCTTGCGCAGCAGGCCAGGTTCAAGTTTGGGTTCGATATGGCTGGCATTTTTAAAAGCTTCTATAATCGGACCCAGGATATCAATACAAACGACGCCGGCTTCGCTGGCTTTCAGGTTGAGATAATCGGCCAGATCTTTTAATACCAGCGTGTAGGCAATAATGAAATTTTTCGCAGCCGCCTGATTCACAATTTCTTCCAGAATACTTTCATCTGAAATATTGGGGATGCGCCTGATTTCCATAGTGCCGGAGTTAAACTGACTGGCGGCCGCTCTTACCACCATTTCAGCCGTTTCCCCAATGGAATCCGAAACGATAAAAACACCGGGCAGATGATCTGTCAAAATGATTAACCCCCTCGTTATTTACATGCCAGATCCAAAAACAACCTGGCAATATTGGTTTTGGTTATCCGTCCGATAACCTCGCATTTTTCTTCATTGTTAGGACCAATAAAATCTTTGACTACCGGCAAACTATCCACTTCATGTTCAACAATTTTCTTGATCGTTTCCACGGCGGTATCATCACCGGTGGCGGTAATGATATTGGGCATGCGGGTCATGATAACACTAACCGGCATTTTATGGATATCTGCCTGTCCCAGGGTCGTTTTCAGCAAATCTTTGCGCGATACAACCCCGACCAGATAGTTTTCCGCATCCAGTACAAAAATACTGCCGGTATCTTCCACAAAAAGCGTCACGATGGCATCATAAATACTGCAGTTCTCTTTTACCACTACGGCCATTGACATAACGTCCCTGACCCGGTACTGGTTCAGGACTTTTCTTATTTTATTGTCCACTCCGTCTGCTTTATAGGTATAGCCTACCCGGGGCTTGGCTTCCAGATAACCGGACATGGTTAACACCGCCAGGTCAGAGCGCAACGCTGCCCGGGTTACTTGCAGGGCTTCGGCAATGCTTTCGCCGGTTATGGGACCGTTTTGTTTGACGATTTCCAGGATTTTAATTTGCCGTTCATTTAAATCGATTTTTTCCACCACCCGATTACGCTATACTTTTTGGGTATAATTCTACAAATCATATATACTATTTTCGCTAATAAAATCCTGTTTGCCAATACCTAATTTTAATTTTGATTCCCCTGCAAAAAGTGTATTTATACACTATAACCGTAGTATTTATACACTATATACCGTAGAGGAGACTTTAGTCTCCCCTACATATCGGCGTTTCAGGGATAGTCGGAGACTAAAGTCTCCTCTACGAGTATAAGTAACTGGGTTTTTGCAGTGGCATTAATTTTAAAACCTTTAAATAATTTTTGTAAAATCAGCCACCTGCCCGCACAACCCGGCGATGGTTTTTAAAATTCCCAGCCGCGCCGCTTTTAGTTTTTCGTCCTCGACCATAACCATAACCGCATTGAAAAACCGATCCAGAGCAGCGCGCAGATCGGTCAGAATGATCAGCGCCTGCTGATAATCCTTGGCCACTATACTCTTTTCCACTGCCTGTTGCACTTGCAGCAGCTGCTGGTAAAGTGCTTTTTCGCTCTCATCCTCAAGGTTTTCTGCCATAATTGCGGTGCTGTCCCATTTTTTGGACAGGTTATGGGAACGGTTGAATACAACCATAAAATCTTCAAATCGGGCTGAACCTTTAAATTCCTGTACCGCCTGCACTCGTTCCTGAATATCAAAAATATCAGATAGTGACAGAGCCAGGACGGCGTCTATCACATCGAAAGCAAATCCTTTGTCAAGCAGGATACCGCGCTGCCGCTGTCTGATGAAATCCATCAGTTCATCTGCAATCTGCTGAGCATCTCCTTCGGTTTTGACATTGACCAGGCCGTTATAGGCGGCAATAATAACGCAGCTTAAGTCGATTTTGATATTCATATCAGTGAGGATGTTCACCATTCCCAGAGCCTGACGCCGTAGAGCATAGGGATCCTGCGAACCGGTTGGTTTGATGCCGATGGCAAAACAGGCGGTTAGATTGTCAATTTTTTCGGTCAGCGCCAGCACCTTTCCGGTCGGACTGGCAGGCAGGTGGTCACCGGCAAAGCGAGGCATGTAGTGTTCGAGAATAGCTTCGGCAACTTCTTCATCTTCCCGGCTTTGAAGTGCATAGTAACGACCCATGATTCCCTGCAGTTCAGGAAATTCATAGACCATATTGCTGATCAGATCAGCTTTGCACAAAAGCGCCGCCCGTTCCAGTTTTTCCGGACTGCTAAGACCAGTTTCCCCGCCGATGAATATCGCCAGCTTTTTCAGCCGCTCCACCTTGTCCATGATGCTTCCCAAACGTTCATGGAACATTACTTTCTCCAACCCGGGGACAAAGTCAATCAGGGCCTTGGAGGTATCTTCCTTCCAGAAGAAGAGGGCATCCTCCAGACGCGCTTTCAGAACCCTTTCATTGCCGGCGCGGACAATATCAAGGCTTGTATCGGTTCCGTTCCTCACTCCGATAAAAGCATTCATCAGCCGCCCCTGGTCATCAAAGACAGGGAAGTAACGCTGATGCTCGATCATCGATGTGGTCAGGACTTCCGGTGGTACATCCAGATAGGATGATGAAAAACTGCCGGTAAAAGCAGTCGGATATTCCAACAGAAATGTTACCTCTTCCAGCAGTTCATCATTTTCCATGGCCTGCCCCCCGGCCTGCCGGGCAACTGCCTGAACCTGCTCCCGGATCATCTTTTTTCTTTCCTCGTGATCAACAATTACATACTTCTGGCGCAGCTGCGCAAAATACTCATCGATATTGTTTATGGCAAAACCTTCCGGAGCCAGGAAACGGTGACCATAACTTAAATTACTGCTCTTAACATTTTCAATCTGCACGGTCACGGTTTGATCGCCGTAAAGTGCCAACAGCCAGCGTATCGGGCGGGCAAAACGGGTCTGGTAGTAAGCCCAGCGCATTGACTTGGGAAAACTCAGTGAGTTTATTATATCAAGCAGAATTTCGGGCAGCACTTCTACAGTCGCTCCGCCCAATTCCTTTTTGACCGCAAATATATATTCGGTTCCGTCCACACTTCTGATCTCCAGGTCAGCTACATCTATTCCCTGACCCCGGGCAAAACCTAATGCTGCTTTGCTTGGATTTCCCTGTTGGTCATAAGCACTGGCTTTTTTAGGGCCGCGGTTTTCAATTACCGCGTCCTGTTGTTTTTCTTCCAGGCCCTCTACATACAAAACGAGACGCCGGGGGGTTCCCAGGCTTTTTACCTGGGTAAAGCCTACCCGGCGGGCCGTAAATTTTTGTTCGGCCAGGTTCTTCAGATCTGCCAGCGCTACGGACATAAAAGCAGAAGGCATTTCTTCCACTCCGATTTCCAATAATAGATCTCTTTTCATTATCCTTCTACCTCCACTTCCTGCAGCAGCTGCTGACGTAGTTTCTCATCTTTTATTAAGGGATAACCAAGGCGCTTGCGCTGCTCTATATATTCCCTGGCCACAATGCGGGCAATATTACGCACCCGGCCGATATAGCCGGTTCTTTCGGTTACACTGATGGCCCCGCGGGCATCGAGCAGGTTGAACAGATGGGAGCATTTCAGGACATAATCGTAAGCCGGCTGGGCCAGATGAAGGTCAGCCACGCGGCGGGCCTCTTCTTCACAGATACTAAACATGGTGGTCAGCGCTTCCACATCCGCCCCGTGGAAATTGTAATGGGAATAGTCGACCTCAGATTGATGATGGACATCCGCATAGGTGATGCCATCCACCCATTCGATATCAAAAACGCTTTCCTTGTTCTGTATATAGGTAGCAATCCGCTCCAAACCATAAGTTATTTCCGCACAGACTGGATGACAGTCAAACCCGCCGCATTGCTGAAAATAAGTGAACTGGGTTATTTCCATGCCGTCCAGCCAGATTTCCCAGCCCAATCCCCAGGCTCCCAAGGTGGGTGACTCCCAGTTGTCTTCTACCAAACGGATATCATGCTTGCCAGGCTCAATGCCTAGCTGACGCAAGCTTTCCATATACAGTTCGATGACATTGTCCGGTGACGGTTTCAGTATGACCTGGAACTGATAATAATGCTGCAGACGATTGGGGTTTTCTCCGTATCGACCGTCAGTCGGCCGGCGGGATGGTTCCACATAAGCAACATTCCACGGCTCCGGTCCCAGACATCGCAGGAAGGTGGCCGGATTCATGGTGCCCGCACCCTTTTCCAAATCGTATGGTTGCTGAATGATGCAGCCCTGTTTACTCCAATAATTTTGTAAATTTAAAATGATCTCCTGGAAATTCACAGTTTTTTCCTCCTTCTATTATGCCTCCGCTGGGGGGCAAATCTTGCAGAAAACAATAAAAAAAGCCCGTATCAAACAGGGACGGGATATTCCCGCGGTTCCACCCTGATTGGCACGCAGCCCACCTTCATTGCCAGGTTTTACTCGCCTTAGCGGCTTTCCTCCTGAAACTCCAAAGTGCCTTGGGAAAATGCCCTTACCGGTTTCCAGCTGCCCGGCTCTCTATTAAGCGGCTTGCCTTTCCTACTACTCTTTATCATCGTCTAGTTTATGAAATTTATAATAGTTTAACAAGCTGAATGATGCTTGTCAATTTTCAAAATGAATCGTCTTCTTGAGCAGACGAATCGTGTTTTTCAGTTTGAATCTCCGATCCAGATGGTATTCAAGATACTTTTCCAGCAGATATTCGAGTTCTTTCAAAGCGGACGGGCTGACTTTGACCCGGGGAAGAGCCTGAAATGAGCCTTCGCTGAGCAGCCGCAGCAGGCCCATCGTCTCTCCGCTGATGGTTATAACATCGTTGCCTTCCTCGCAGCAATCCGGACAGACCAGGCCGCCTTCGGCCAGGCTGAAACGAAATGATGATGACGCTTTCCGGTTGCAGCTTAGGCAGTGGGACAGAACTGGTTTATAACCCAGACTGGCCAGCAGCTGGGCTTCAAAATACCTGATAAAAAGAGGGTTTAGTCCTTGTTCATTGATAGCACTTAGAACCAGGAGCAACGTCTTGTACAAAGCTGGCAAGGGGATGTTCTCCAGCAAACTTTTGTCCAGCAGTTCCATTAGGTAAATGCAGTACAGTGATCGTTCCAAATCAGAACGGGAATTGGCATAAAAATCAAGTAGTCTGGCCTGGGTCAGCAGATCCATTTCCCTGCCCTGATTAAGATGAAGATAGGCATGACAGAAGGGCTGGGCGCAAGCTCGCAAACTGCTCTTGGGTTTCTTGATGCCTTTGGCTACCGCAGTTATTTTGCCTTTCTTTTCGGTAAAAATGCTCAGCAGCTTATCACTGTCCCTATAATCCCGCTGTCTTAAAATAAATCCCCGGCTGTTGTAATTCAATCTGCTTTCCTCCCGGCGGCCCAACCCAAAATGATTCTGCTACTATGTCTGTAAACCCCGACCGGTTTAATAATCCGGAAATCTAAGCAGCAGGCTGCTTGTTTTGACCGGTTCATTGACGATTTCCGTCTTTACCCCTATTTCCTGCTGCAGTTTTTGGGCATAAATTCCGGCCCGGGTTGGCTTAATGACAGCATAATCAAAGGCGATGTAGGCGATGCAAACATCGTCCAGTCCTAACTGGCGGCAGTATTTGGTTACCAGGTCAGGCTGCTTTATATATTCTTCATTGGCATAGATAAATATATACCCGCCGTATTTACTGATACGGGGGCGGCAGTTAACCTTAAAAGGTTCGGGTTCTTCATCGGCAAAATCAAGCCGGTTTAAAATCTCCCGGCTGATACTCTGCAGTGATGAATCAGTTTTCACCAAACGCCAGCGGGAAACCGTTGCCATTGCCGTAGGGATATGACTGGCGGTGAGGATCTCCAGGATTTTGTCCACTCTCATCCCGTCCTGCATATAGCCGTGTACGGCATAACCTCTGAAGGACGGCACAATTATAATATCCGGTGCCAGTCCCAAGGTCGGCAGGTGATGTCCGCCGTCAAAAACAACCACCCGGTAGGCCTGGTTGCGCAGTACAGGCAGCCAAGCCGAACCTTCCCGACTGGTATGCCATCCATCCAGTCCCGAGCATTCAACAATCATTTGCGCATCAGAGCACATAAATTCTTCCATCTGCTGACGGTTGCTCTTCTTAATACCGGGCAAACCGGTGTAAATATCAGATCGATTTTGAGCCCCCGGCAATCTGCGCAGCCCCGGGCTATAAAAAATTTTGCTGTCCTGGCTGAGCAGTGGTGTCCGCCCGTAAATCTCAACCAGACTTTCGTAGGCAGCAGTATGGACAACCATTTCCGTATTATTGACCATCAATGTTACCAGGCAGACCAGAGATATGACCAGACCGGAAAAGAAAAACTTTTTCACCGCTGACTGCTCCTTTATCTGCCTCCCCTGACTTCATACTCCTCCAAAATTCTGCCCGCATTGCTGCTGCCCAGACGGTCTGCCCCGGCAGCGATCAGCTGTAATGCAAAATCAAGCTCTCTTATCCCTCCGGCGGCTTTGATTTTCAGTCCGGCAGGACGATGGGCGTTGATAATCTGAATATCCTCCAAAGATGCCCCCCGGCTGGAAAAACCGGTCGAAGTCTTGATAAAATCCGCTCCGCAGTCACCCAACATACGGGTCAGGGCAATCAACTCGGTATGGCTTAACAGTGCCGTCTCCACAATTACTTTCAGGATAAAAGAATAGTCGTTTTTAAGCTTTAGAATACTTTTTACTTCTTCTTCCACTTTTCCATAATCACCGTCTTTTAAGGCCCCGAGGTTAATTACCATATCTAGTTCCTCCGCTCCGTCTTCCAGAGCACAGGCGGCTGAAAAAACCTTGCTGTTCCTACCCTCTGCCCCCAGGGGAAAACCTATGACCGTACAGAGCCTGACCCCGGTTCCCGGCAAGATTGCCTGTGCCTGAGGCAAACGGCAAGGATGGATGCAAACAGCCGCCATTTGCAATCTGGCGGCCTCTTCGCATAGTGCAGCAATATCCTTTTGGGTTGCTTGCGGTTTTAAATTGGTACTGTCCAAGTATGATGCAAGATTCATATATTTCCCCCGATATATTCTATCAGCAGCGAATCCTGGCCATGACCTACAATCTGTAGCCGAGCTGGTTCAGATTGCCTTCGTTGTCTCGCCAATTCTTCTGTACCTTGACCCACAGATCCAAATAAACAGAAGCAGACAGCATTTCCTCTATTTCCAGACGTGCTTGTTCGCCGATCTTTTTTAACATCTGCCCGTTTTTGCCGATGATAATCCCTTTCTGGGAGTCGCGCTCGGTATGGATCACGGCCCGCACATAAATTTTATCCTCGCCCTGATGCTTGAATTCTTCTATACTGATAGCCAGCGAATGCGGTACTTCATCACGGGTAAGCAGGAGTGCTTTTTCCCGAATCAGTTCCGACACGATAAATGACAGGGGCTGATCGGTCAAATCGTCGGCCGGATAATACAGCGGCCCTTCCGGCAAATATTGAAATGTCTTCTGCAGCAGCATATCAATATTAATTTTTTTATAAGCTGAGACAGGAATACATTCGCTGAAACTGATTTCATTCAGAAAGTCCTGGGTAAATTGTTTTATTTTATCTTCTTCTACCAGATCTATTTTGTTGACCAGCAGAAATACCGGCACCCGGACTGATTTTAACTGCTCAATGATATACTGTTCGCCGCCGCCGTAAGGCCGGGTGACGTCAGTCATGTAGTAAATCAAGTCCACCTCGTCCAGACTGCGGGTAGAGACCTTTACCATATATTCTCCAAGCAGATGCTTGGGTTTATGGATCCCGGGAGTATCGACAAAAACGATCTGTCCGTCATCACAGGTATGGACCCCCTGAATCCTGGTTCTGGTGGTTTGTGGTTTGTCGGAAACAATCGCAATTTTTTCGCCTATTATCGTATTAAGCAGCGTAGACTTGCCCACATTCGGTCTGCCTACGATACTTACAAAACCTGATTTCACAATTATTTACTCCTTTAATTCCGCTTGTTTTGCCCGGAACTATTATAATGAAAATATCTGCGGCAGCAGCTCTTTTAATTCATATTCCCGAAAATCATCGTTTTCATTGCTGATGATGACCCTGATCTGCGGGGAAAACTCGGCCAGAACCTGCAAACAGGCTCCGCAGGGATAAACGTATCCAGAACCGCTGGAACAGACTGCTATAGCTGCCAGGTCGCGTTCACCGTCATAAACAGCTTTAAAAACTGCATTGCGTTCAGCACAGACCGTCAAGCCAAAAGATGAATTCTCAATATTGGCACCTTGATAAATTTTCCCGCTGGCCGTAAGTAATGCTGCCCCTACCTGAAAATTGGAATAAGGTGCATATGCTTTTGATTGCGCCTGGCGCGCTTCGCTTATCAACTGAGCAGTGTTCATGGTTTCTCCTTTGCAGCTCTAGAATAAGTAGGATCCGAAAATCAACAGACCGATAATTACCGCATTGATGGCAGCCAGTAAAACTGCTCCGGCCGCCAGATTCTTGGCCTGTTTGGCCAAGGGATGGTATTCGCGGGTCACCAGATCAACGGTTTTCTCAATCGCGGTATTAACGGTTTCGGCAGCCAGAACCAGAAAAATAGTTATCGTTATGATAGCCCATTCCCAGCAATTTATTCCTAGCCACCATCCCGTCATGACGGCCATCAGCGCTGCAAAAATATGGATCTTCATGTTTCTGCCGCTTACAATAGCGGTTATAATTCCGCGGATTGCGTATGCAAAGCTTGCCCGCAAAGTGCCTTTACCCATCTATTGATTCTACCTCTCCAGCTTGGCCGCTTGCAATATCTTTTTCTCCAGTTCGCGCATTACTTTTTCCTCGGCTTCGTTTTCATGATCATATCCCAAGAGGTGTAAAAGCCCGTGGGCTACCAGAAATCCTAATTCACGTTCGAAACTATGTCCGTACTCCTTGCTTTGTTCGACTGCCTTTTCCAGCGATATGACAATATCCCCCAGTACATTTACTTCATTGGTAAAAGTAAACGCCGGTTCACCCTCGGTTAATTCATTCATGGCAAAGGACAGAACATCCGTAGCTGAATTGACATTTCGATAAACATAATTAAGATCTTTAATATAACTATTATCCACCAGAAGGATGCTAAGTTCTGTATTTTTGGGAATGCTGCCCAATTTGGCAATGGTTTTGACAACTTTCAGAATGACCTGCTGTACATCCCGGTTGTAATTGACCTTGTCCTGCTGGTTTATTATCATTGTGTCCATTTAAACCTTCCTCCTTGTCAATTCCTCGGCGATAATATCAGGATACTCGATGCGTCTATGATACACTCCCTCCAAAACTCGGACAAATGTTGCGGTAATAATGTCCAGATCCCGGAAAGTGAGATCACATTCTTCAAGTTGCCCATCATTCAGCTTGTCCCGTATAATTTTACGCACCATGTCTCTGATTTTTTCATTGGTAGGATCAGGAATTGAACGGACTGCTGCCTCAGTTGCATCAGCCAGCATAACCAGGGCCACTTCCTTGCTCTGCGGTTTGGGTCCTTCGTAACGGAAATTCTCTTCATTAGTATGTTCCCCTCCGTCCTCCTCAAGCGCCCGGCCATAAAAGTATTTGGTCAGGCTGGTACCGTGATGTCCGGCGATAAATTCCATAATAGGCTGGGGCAAATGCTTGTCCCTGGCCATTTCCAGTCCTTCCTTGACATGGGAGGTGATGATTAGAGCACTTAACGCCGGTGCAATTTTGGCATGGGGGTCAATGCCTCCCTGCTGATTCTCCACAAAATACTCAGGTCTTTTAGTCTTACCGATATCATGGTAATAAGCCCCAACCCTTACCAGCAAGGCATTTGCACCTATGGTTTCCGCTGCCGCCTCAGCCAGATTGCCAACCATCAGACTGTGATGATAAGTCCCCGGCGCCTCCAGCAGCAGGCGTCTCAGCAGATATTGATTAGGATTGGATAATTCCAGCAGTCTGATCATACTGGTGATCGAAAATGCCGATTCCAGGTAAGGAAGAAAACCAATCATCAGAATCGCTGACAGAAGTCCGCTGACGGTTCCGATAATAATGGCCAGTACCGCCAGATTGAGACTGAATTTACCAGCCAGCAAGGACATGGTTACAATCGTAGTTATGTTGGCTCCGGCCAGATAGATTCCGGATCGGGCCAGGTCAGAAGTCTGGCTGAGGCCGGATACTCTGAAAACTCCAATTGTTCCGCTGACCATGGCCACGATCACATAAGCCAGTTGATTGCCGCCAAAAAGCATCCCTACATATAGGGCCATAATTACGGTCATAAAATAAGCCAATTTGCCGTTGATGAGGATAGCAATCAGCATAGAGCCCGCTGCAACCGGTGCCAGATAACCGGTCATGGCATTTATGTTGGGCCGGTTGGGTATTTCCACAATGGTTACCAACCTGGCCAAAAGTATAACCAGGACAAAAATCAAACCCAACAGCAGCAACAGCTTTTCTTCATTATAAACTTTGTGGTGATTTTGCTTTATATACTCCAACGTGAGGAAAAAGAGCAGCAAAATAAACAGAATCGTACCGATGAGGGTGAGGGCATAGCTTTCGCTCCTTTGTATACCCAGTTGCTCCAGTACTGATATCTGCTCAGATGTAACCCTTTCGCCTTCACGGACGATAATCTCTCCGGCTTTTACATTCTTCTGTACCGGTTTAACCGCATTGCGGGCTTCATTCATCGCTTTTTCTGTCGTTTCCTGATCATATATCATATTAGGCCGGACTGTTTTTATGGCGATCAGGTCTATGATATTCTCGGCTGCAGGCGCAAAACCAAGCTGATTGATCTGCAGCGATATTTCATTGTATGTCCCTTCCAGAGCTTCATCGGTAATCGGCTTTTCCATGGCATGATCGACCATGCTCAGGGTAGCCGTTTCCATCTTCTCCAGATCATCAAGATTGGCGTTAAGAAGATACTGCGTCAATTCCTTGTAATTAACGTTGAGGGGATGGTTGGTGTTGTTGGCCGCCTTCAAAATCTTCTGCAAGCTGTCCTTGCGGTCAGATTTATCACTGTTTAGAACTTCTTTGATGCTGGCATAGATGCCGTTGACTTCGTCGCGGGCATTGACCAAGGCATAATTATCCTCTTGGTAAATCTTTTGAACCCTTGATGCAGCCTGCTGTCTTAATTCTGCGGTCTGTTTTTCATCTACTACTACCGCATTAATTTCTGATACAATATCACGTTTGGATACTTCATCCGTGTGTAAACTGACCTGCTGAGGAATAAAACTGCTAAACATAACGAAAAACGTGATTGCAAAAAAGACGGCCAGCGCCAATATTTTTCTCACGATTTGGTTTTTCCATACCACAGACAATTTATCAGCAAAAAAGTATTTCAATATATTGCTTAGCTTCATGCAAAAAACGCTCCTTAATTATCTGGGATATCGAACCAGGCGGTACTTTCTTATGCTGCCGCTATCCCTTAAGGTTTTACCGGCAATGGTATTATCCATAAGGTTTATTTAAGCAATTCGTAAGCATTGATAATTTTCTGTACCAAAGGATGGCGTACCACATCTTCTTTGCCCAAATATTCGAATGAAATACCTGGAATCGAAGACAGTATCTTCTGTATCTCAATCAAGCCGGATTGTTCGTCCGCCGGCAAATCAACCTGGGTTATGTCCCCGGTGATAACCATTTTGGAACCAAAACCCAGCCGGGTCAGAAACATTTTCATTTGCTGCGGAGTTGTATTCTGGGCTTCGTCAAGAATGATAAAAGCATTATTTAAAGTACGGCCCCGCATATAGGCCAGCGGTGCTATTTCGATAATGTTTTTCTCCAGATAACGCTGGGTAACATCTACTCCTAGTATATCAAAAAGGCTGTCATAAAGAGGACGCAGATAGGGATTTACTTTTTCGATTAAATCACCCGGCAAAAAGCCCAATTTTTCACCTGCTTCAACCGCGGGCCGAACGAGTATGATTCGTTCCACTTCCTTGTTACGCAAAGCCCGTACCGCCATCACCACTGATAAATAAGTTTTGCCGGTGCCCGCCGGGCCAATCGAAAAAACGATATCGTCCCGCAATATGGCCTGGATATATTTTTTCTGTCCTATGGTTCTGGCCTTGACGGCTTTGCCCCGGGCAGTACTCAATATGGTGGCCGAAACGATATCCTGATGACGGGGGGCATCACCTTTCTGCAAAAGGTTGTCCACATAAATGATATCGTTAATATTCAAGGCTTGTTCATTTTCTACAATATCAATCAGACCATGAACTAATTTCACCGTATGGTCAACAGCAGTTTCTTCCCCGCGAATAATTAATTCTGAACCTCGGGCAACGATATCTGCATTACTGATATCCTGCAGATGTTTTAAATTGGTATCACCGGTTCCGAAAAATACTGCTGCCTGCTGGTTATCTGTGATGGTAATCTTTGCTTCCTTGGTCGACAAATAAGCATCCTCCTATTGTCAAAACATCATTTGGCTACAATTATAGCATAAGCATTGGCAAGGTACTAATTTCTTATTCAATCGGCTGTACCCTTGATATATCTTCGATACTTTCAATCGCGATCTTGATGCGCACCAAATTATCACTGGGTGATGATAGCACTTCTATATAGGAATCGCTGATCTGTACATCCGGGCGGATTTTCCGGCGCAGGTTGTTGAAACCGTTTTCACGGGCAATTTCAGTTGCTCGGGCTTCAGTGTATATCTGCACTTTCTTTTCCTGCTCATGATACTGATTTATATAAATTCCCCATATACCAAGCGGTGTATTTATCTTTACAGGTTTACTGGCCAATTTATAGAAACCGTCAGGGGAGAGCTTCGCTTTTTTTAAACCTAATTCCTTCCAGGGAGTGGTTAATTTTATTTCCCATGCCTTTTTGCCGGTCAATATTTTTGTTTCCAGCCGGCGCGGGCATTCTCCGTAACCCTCGTACCAGGTGCGTGCTTTAATCGTTCCCCTCGCCCTTACGAAGGAAGGTTCCTCCGGGGCTCCAATCTCGCTATCCTCAGTAATTTCAGGCTCAGGCTCAGGTGGATAGACTATACCTGAAATAAGAATGTCTCCGTGGCCGACTACCTGACCACGCTTGACGATAGCCTGCCCCTCCAGAACCAGAATATCTTCAACCACCCCGTCGCGGTCGGCAACAATATGGCAGGGTCCATAAAAATCATCATCAGGCCAGACCTTTTCCACTACCCTGATGTGGGCCTTAACCCCCCGCAGTTCACATTGCGCATACGTTAAGCGGGGTAGTTCACGCAGCATGGCCTTTTCGACCTCGCTGCAACTGAATTTCCACTTGCCGCTGCCCTGATACAAGCCGTTGCGGGCCGCACTTTGCAGGATTTGTTTGCTATCCACCACCTTATTGCCGTCAACCTCAATAAACCAAACGAATAAAGATAAAACATACAAGGCCAGTATAAAAACTGCAGCTCCGCCTAAAAATCCTATCCGCCTCCGTGCTTTCGTTTTTAAAAAAGGCAGTCCTCTTTTGGATGCAATCTCCAGCTCGAAATCATTTTCTTCAGCAATCGCCTGAAAGGCTTGTAGGGCGCTGCTGCGGATACGCAGGTAAAGATTATTGCCCTGCCATTTTATATCCCAAATATATATTCCCCTGCTTAAGGCCAGATTGATAATCCGTTCCTGGTTTTTCCCTTTTACCAGCAAGGTAATGACCCCGCCGAGACTATTGAAAAACTTGTTTATCATTCTGCCCTCCTTGATCAGTCAACAAATTTGCAGGTGCTGATGTCGCCCTCGATTTTTATTTCATCCGGCAGCAGCGCCTTAATTTCCAGCTGATTGCCCAATATTTCCAAAAATCCCCGGCTAAGGTTGATGCGCAGGCGCTGACTGCTGAATTCAATGATGCCGCGATGATTTTCCAGATATAATTCACTTCTGCCAATCAGGGTAATTTTGGGAATATCCAAAACCAGATCCTTTGGTATTTCCAGGAGATCTGCCATCGCCCGGTTGATAATATCTTTGCTTTTTTCCACTTTTATGCCTCCTCGAACAGGATGAACCTGTTGCCCTATCAATGCAAATATATGCCTTATACTGGATTTCCATGCTTTCAATAAATAAGGGCAGACCCTGGAACAGACTACCTAAAAAACGAGATTATGCGGACAAAAAAAGCAGCCTCCAGGCAAGGCCGCTCATTAGCTGCTGATTCAGCCGATATCCATTGCATCCAGATCCAGGTCCTGCAGCAGGTGTTTTAATTCTTTTGCCTCCGCTTTGCTCAAAGTAACTCCTTTGCCCATCCGTTCATGTTCCGGTCCCCAATCTCGTATATCTAATTTTGCCTTGCGGTCATTCCAGCTAATTAGATTGATTTCTTTCTGCCAGCCCTTGCTTCCTTCCCCCAATACCCCCAACTCCTGCGTAATTAAAAATTTAATATCTGCCATGCGTGTTCCTCCCTTTTGTTTTTTTCTGAACAACTTGTATTGATTACTAATTAAAATATTGATGATTTTTAACCGAAACATCTGTTCTTTTTACATATTAAACCATTAATGGTATTTTGTCATCCTTATTTTATATTATTTATTATAATAAAACCGCCCATGACTAAAAAGCCGGGCGGTTCAGATAGTTTATTGAAATTTGCAATCAAAATCAGAAGAAAGACAAGGCAACAATACTGACCAAAAAACTTACCAAAACGATACCAATAATGATAAGTACCGTCAGCCTCTGTTTTTTGTTTTGCATCCCCCGGTTCATGAAGGTCACAAATACACCCCCCAATATAATTAAAACCTGGCGGCATGAAAGCTACCAGGCTTTTTACTGATATTTACATGATTTTATTTGCTGACAAGCCGGTATATTTACGGTTATTTGTCATATGAAACGCAAGAAATATTAGAATTTCTTCTTTTTACGAGCCGCCTCTGATTTTTTCTTTTTCCTTACACTGGGCTTTTCGTAGTGTTCATGTTTTCTAATATCCTGTAAAACTCCTGACTTTTGACAGGAGCGCTTGAATCTCTTCAATGCACTGTCCAGGGACTCGTTTTTACCTACTTTAACTTCGCTCATTATATCCCTCCCCTCATATGACCAGGCTATATAAGCACCTAAATATTGTACAATTTATTATCATTCAAAGTCAAGTTATTCCGGGGGCCAACCCATTTCTTTCCCTCCCAGCAAATGGTAATGGAGATGGAAAATTGCCTGTCCCCCCCAGATGCCGCAATTATTTACCAGACGAAAGCCCTGTTCGGCAATGCCCAGAGTTTCAGCCAGCTGAGCGGCCAGTAACTGTAACTTTCCCAGTATTTCGATATGTTGTGCCCCAACCTGACTTAAGGATTCTATATGCATTTTAGGCATAAGCAGAAGATGCACCGGGGCCGCGGGTTCAATATCCTTGATTGCAAGTACATAATCATCCTGATAGATGATTTCAGACGGGATTTCACCGTTAATAATTTTGCAGAACAAGCAATCTGTTTGGCTCACAGCTTTCACCTCCTCAATGCTGTATAAATTCTTTTAGGCCAGAGGGCTTAATCCATTTTATCAGAATTTTTGATTATACTAAATGTATTTTTGCTTTTCGAGCTGGATATTAATTAATTTTCTGTCAAAACCTGATCGCCGCAGCATTTTTCCTAGATTTGCTGTGACAATACCTGTTTGTGCAGGTGTTCACTGCCGGCTATCATCGATAACATCTGGGCATCACGCAGATATTTTTCCGCCGGATGGCCAACCGTGAATCCTAACCGTCCAATGATATTAACCGCCTGGAAGGTTGTACGCTGCGCTACTCTGGTGGCATATAGCTTTGACATGTAAGCTGCCCGGGAATAATTGTCATCCTTGTCAATATAATATGCAGCACGCATTACTGCCAACCTTGCCGCATCAATCTCGGTTGACATTTCCACCAGGGCGGAGCTTACATATTGGTTCAAATTTAAATTGCGGTTCAGCATTTTGTTGGTGCGGGCCACTTTCAAGGTTAATTCAAATGCAGCCCGGGCAACGCCAACCCCAATCGCAGCCACCAGCGGCATGTTGCGATCATATATCTGGGTGAGGAGAAAATAACCTCCTCCATCCCGTCCGATCCTGTATTCAAGCGGAATAGAGGCATCTCTGAAACCCATCTGCACCGTATGGCTGGATCGCATGCCCACTTTATTTAATACTCTGCCGGTTTCCAGTCCCGGAGTTTTAGCGGGCACGAGATACATCTGCAGATGTGATTTTTGTTTGGATTCCTTGCTTCGGGCCAGTACTACCACAAAGTCCGATGCTGCACCGTTCATGACAAAATCCTTGGTACCGTTGAGCGAGATCTGGTCATCTTTTAATTCTGCGGTGGTAGTTATCCTGGTTATATCTTCACGCGGACGGCTGCTGCGCTCCAAATCATTTTCGGGGGTAATTTCACTGATTGCCAAACAAGCCAAATGAGGTCTTTCTGCGCAGAGATCAGGTAAGAATTGCTGCTTTAGTTTTTCGCTGCCGGTAATCAGCAAGGGGGTAAGCGCAAAAATATTCATAACCACGACCGCTGCAGCTCCTGCACATCCCAGCGCGATTTCTTCAATAATGCTGGTGGCTGCCATCATGCTCAGGCCTCTGCCCCCATATTCTGCCGGAATGATAGGGGCAAGCAAATTCATTTTGGCCAGATATTCAGGAATTTTCCAATCTACCTTGTCATCACCGATTCTATCCAAATAAGCTCCGCGTTCAGCTATTTTACTGACGGATAATTCATGCACATCCGATATAAGCTGGTTTCTTTCCTTGTTTAAGGTAAAAGCAGGCATTGCTTTTCTCCTTCCTGTTCGTCAAATGATTTATAACTGGGCAGCAATTAGCGATTTATGAAACTGCTCACTTCCGTCAATAATCGAAAGCATTTCCGCATCCCGCAAATATATCTCCGAGGGATAGCCTTTGATACATGCCCGACCCCCGACGATTTCCATGGCTTTGCTGCTGATTTCATGCGCAGCCCGGCTGGATAAGATTTTAGCTTTTGAAGACGCCTGGGAACTATCCAGTTCCTTGTCAATCAGCCAACTGGCCAAATAGACGCTTTGACGGGCAGCATTCAATTGGGCTGCCATATCCACCAAGGCAAAACTGACGGCTGATTCTTCAAAACTCGGGTGCCCCATAATATTGCGTTTTTTGGCTACAGCTACGGCGGTTTCAAAAGCTGCCCGCGCTACTCCCAGAGAAACTGCACTGGCATAGGGCAACATCCGGTCAAGATTTTGCATAAAAATTAAAAAGCCGCTGCCTGGTTTGCCAACAATGTATTGGGGCTCGACTTTAACATTTTCGAAAATGATCTCACATGAATTACAGTATTTTAAACCGATTTTATGCCTGACCGCTCCCATTCGTATTCCTGGCAGGGATACCGGAAGTACGACGATCTGCAAGCCGGATTTTTTTTCGGAGCGATCCAGAGAAACCAGGACTGTAATAAAACTTGCCACCTGGCCGTTTAAAACATAATCCTTAAAACCGTTTAATATCAAACAATTATCTTGCCAATATCCGGTTACTGAAGAACTTATTATTTCAACCTGGGAATTCACTACCGAAATATTCAGGTTGGGGCGATTCTCGGTCATCGCCAGCGCACCGAGACGTGCTTTCCCGCCGGTCAGTTGGGTCAAAAATTCCTGCCGCTGTGCTTCGGTTCCGGAAGTAACCAGGGGACTGACGGTATGCATATTGGCAACTGCAACTGTCGCAACACCGGCACAGGCTACGGCAATTTCCTCCAGAATCATGGTGGTAGTAAGATGACTTAAACCCCGGCCGCCGTACTTTTGGGATATGCCGGGGGCAAGCAGATTATGTTCAGCCAAAAGATCAACCGCTGACCAGTCAAAGTTTTCATTTCCCTGGGCATCATAAAGAACAGCCTGGGGCGCAATTTCTTGCCGAGCCAAATCGCGCACCATCATCACCAGGTCCCGGTCCTGATCGGAGATAGTACTTCTAAACATATCAAGTCCTCCTAGTTGCTACGAGTCTTTTGCCAGATAATATAATCCATAACGGAGCGCCGCCGTTCCCGTGGAAGAGTATAAAGTGTATTGATGATCTGCAGCAATTCCTGATCATCATCTTCGGAATTGGTAATATTGTTTACTGCTGACGTTTCCGTATGGCTGGATGAACTTTCCATGAAATACTCTATTGGCTTGTCCAGAAGTTCAGCAATATTTTCCAGTTGCGTAAGGTATAAACGCCGTTTGCCCTTTTCATAGTTGGATAATGTTGATTGCGCACATCCCAACATATTCGCCAGCTGTTCCTGGCTTAGGCCGGCTTCTTCGCGGGCCAGCTGCAGCTTTTTGCCAATCTCCTTAAATCCCATGGGTAGACCCCTTTCACAATTGTTGTAAAATTATTATTCCGAATGCTGTTTAATAAAGTATTCAGAAATTACCGCCGCTCTATGCATATATTTCCCGTTATTACTTGGGAGTCAGCAGACGCGATTTCAACCGTTACTGACTGACCGCACAAATTCTCTTCAGATTGAACCGCGACTTCCAAATAGTTGTCTGTCATTCCTATATATTTATCTTTACCTGATTTTTCTTCAACAAGCAAGTTAAATCGTTGGCCAATAAATTGTTTTGCAAATGCCAACTTCTTATTTTTCGCTAATTCAAGTAATTTTTCGCTGCGGAGATTTTTTTCTGGCTCAGGTACTTGCACAAACATTTGCGCTGCTCTGGTACCCTTGCGTATGGAATATTTAAAAACATGCAGATCAGACAAGGGTAATTCTGCAATCAAATCATATGTGTCCTTAAAATCCCGGTCGGTCTCGGCGGGGAAACCAACCATGACGTCAGCGGTAAAGGCCATGCCAGGTATGCGGGCAGCGGCAAAATTTATTAATTGCTTGTAATAATCGCGGTCATAATGCCGGCCCATGGCTTTGAGTACTGCGTTGCTGCCGCTCTGCAAAGGAATGTGTAAATGCCTGCACATACGCCGGTCGGCCGCCAATATGGACAACAGCTTTTCGTCAAGCTCCAGCGGTTCAATTGAGCTTAAACGGATCCGGTACGGCCCCGCAATTTGATCCAGAATTGCGGCAATCAGACGGCTTAAATCCCAATCAGGGATATCTGCTCCATAACAACCAGTATGGATGCCGGTGAGCACGATTTCCTTGTAGCCAAGCTGCACCAATTGATCTATTTCCTGCAGGACAATTTCCGGTGCCTTGCTTCTAACCGGTCCCCGGGCCATCGGTACAATGCAATAACTGCAAAAGTTCTGACACCCATCCTGGATTTTGACGAAAGCCCGGGTGCGCTGATGGTGGTAACTGTACAGGATTTTCCGCGGTTTATCTGCACGGGTAATGGGGCTAACGAAGATTTCTTTGCTTGCATGGCCGCGCTGCATATAATCCTCTATAATAACAGCCAGGTTCTCCTTGTCATGATTGCCAACCACCAGGTTAACCCCTTCAATTGCTGCGAGTTGCTCTGCATCGACCTGGGCAACACAGCCGGTTGCCACCACCAGTGCATCCGGGTTGCGGCGCACTGCCCGTCTTAGCATGGCCCGTGATTTGCGGTCACTGACATGGGTAACCGTACAGCTGTTGATTACATAGATATCAGCTGTATCATCAAACTCCACCAGTTCATAACCACGGCTTACGAAATCTTCAATCAAAGCCTCGGTTTCCACCTGATTGACCTTGCAGCCCAGGGTATGAAATGCAATTTTTTTCATAAGACCAACCTGCTTCTTTATTTTACTTCATGTGAGTCTATGTTGTCTTCCCCTGCGCCCAGATCAGCCAGTTCGTATAGAATAATGGATAAAGCTGCCAGAGATGCGGTTTCTGTGCGCAATATGCGCGGCCCCAGCCCGGCAGTCATAACCCCCCGGGAGCGTGCCATTTCAACTTCAGATAGGGCAAAACCGCCTTCCGGACCGATAATTAAAAAAAGCTCCGGTTCACATAAAAGTGAAGGTCGCTTCTCCGTCAGCAATTCTTTCAACCCATGCCGGGTTTCGTTTTCATACAGCATGATGGCCGGTTTGCCGTTGATAATCTCCAGCATAAGCGGCAGAGAACCAGGCTGATGAACAGATGGTATATGGTTGCGCCGGCACTGCTTACAGGCTTCGCGGGCAATCGCCTGCCATCTCTTCTGTTTCTTGGCCGCTTTTTCTTGATCCAGCTTCACCACCGCATGTTGGCTGAAAAAAGGATAGATGGCAGCAACCCCAAGCTCAACCGCCTTTTGCATGATAAAATCCATTTTATCGCCTTTGGCGATTCCCTGCACTAATGAAAGCCTAAGCGAGGGCTCTGCGCTATGCGCAAGCATCCGGATAATTTCGCCCTCAATTCGGCCGTTGTGCAGTCCTTGTAACCGGATTTCGTATTCCCGGCCCAGCCCGTCAAAAATGCTCACACTGTCGCCCGGCCCGAGCCGCAAAACTCTGTCTATATGACGGCTCTGCTCCTGATCGAGCCTTACCTGCCGGTCACTTATATCCTGGGGGCAGACATAAAAACGGTGCATGATTGCAAACTCCTTAGCCATCAGAAAGATCACACAGAATTATTTTTTTGGGCTACAATACCCATCCATTCGTTTTCTTGCAGCACCTGCCTGATTTCAAAGTCATAACTTTCCAGCTGCTGCCGTACTTGTGGCCAGCGGCTGTCAATGATGCCTGAGCAAAACAGGTATGCCCCACCGGACAACAACTCGGCGGCCCGAGGAATCAGCAAAAATACGACTTCTGCAGTAATGTTGGCAAATATATAATCAGCCTTAAAACCGGCCAGATCTTCCGTAATATCTTTGACTTCGACGTTTACGACCTCTTCCAGACTGTTCATTTTTATATTAGCCCGGGCAATCCTGACTGCCAGTTCGTCAATATCCATCGCCAGCACCTGGGCGGCACCTAATTTGGCCGCAGCAATCGCCAGGATTCCGGATCCGCATCCGGCGTCGATAATATTTTCTCCGCCTTTAACGTACTGGTCAATAAAACGCAGACAAAATTGGGTTGATGCATGACTGCCGGTTCCAAACGCCATGCCCGGGTCAAGCTCGATAACCACCTCGCCGGGCTGCGCTTTATATTCTTCCCAGGAAGGCTTGACGACCAGGCGATCACCAATTTTAAAACAATGGTAATATTTTTTCCAGGACGTTTCCCAATCTTCTTCCTTTACTTCACCCAGGATCAGCCGGGAGCAGACTGAAAAATTTTCTTCCACCAATTGCAGTGATGCTTGCAGCTCATCTAAAATGTCGCGTTCCTCGGGAAAATAGGCCTTGATTAGAACCAAATCGTGCTCCCCGTATGTAGGGATAACCGGCTCTTCAGCAATTCCAGCCACGATTTGCCCAATTTCTGACCGGTTAGGGACAATGCTGACCCCACCGGAACCAAGGTTGTGAAAAATTCCGGCCACAGCTTCTACGCATTGGCCTTCTGTAACTACCGCATATTCTTTCCAGTTCAATTATTATTCCCCTTTATCCCATGGCATCTTTTAACTTATCAATAATTCCTTTTTTACTTTCTTTACTGTCACTATCATCATAAAAGCTCTGCAGCAGTTCTTTTTGCCGTTTGCTTAATTTAGTCGGTATTTTTATTTTCAGGTAAACTTTCAAGTCACCGCTGCGCTGGCCGTGCAAATGAGGTATGCCTTTGCCTTTGACTGTCAATACGTCACCGGGCTGACTGCCGGCTGGAATTTCCAGTTTATGACTCATGCCGCCCAGCAACGGCACTTCAATTTCAGCCCCCAGCGAAGCCTGTACAAAATCTATTTCCGTTTCCGTAATGAGCGTATAACCATCGCGGGTGAACCTCTCATGCGGACGGACTACGATGATGATATAAAGATCTCCCGCCGGACCTCCGTTAATCCCTATCTCACCTTCACCCTGCATGCGCAGACGGGCACCGGTATCAATGCCGGCCGGGACACGAACATTTATGGTGCGTTTCTTTCTGACTTTGCCGGTTCCTTTACAAGCAGAACATGGTTTTTCAATTATTTTGCCCTCACCCTGACAGCGGTTACATGGTTTCACCGTTTCAAAACGTCCGAAAGGTGTACTCTGGGCACTGCGCACCTGACCTGAGCCTTTGCACTGGGGACAAGTTTTAATCGGGCTGCCCGGTTCTGCTCCATTGCCTTTGCAGGTGCCACATTTTTCAATCCGCTGCAGATCAAAATCCTTTTCACTGCCAAAAACGGCTTCCTCAAAATCTATATCCAACCTTACTTCCCGGTCACTGCCACGCTGCGGTCCGCTGCGCCGGCGTTGTCCACCGCCCCCGGCGGCACCGAAAAGCAGATCAAAAATATCACCGAATCCGCCCATTCCTTCGCCAAATCCACCAAATCCGCCGGCTCCGCCCCGGGTCGGGTCAAAAGCATCGTGTCCGAAGCGATCGTAAGTAGCCCTCTTTTGATCATCACTTAATATTTCATAAGCTTCGGCTACTTCTTTGAATTTTTCCGCCGCATCCTTGTCATCCTTGTTTACATCGGGATGGAATTTTTTGGCCAGTTGCCGATAGGCTTTCTTAATTTGATCAGGGGTTGCATCACGTGACACCCCCAATATATCATAATAATCTCTTTTATCGGCCATTTTTCCCCACCTTCCTGCTTGCCACATTAATTATTTTACAAAATTCCCGGAACAGATTAACACGGATTGATCAAGCTACCGCCAGAACAGCAGTGTTATCGATGCTCATCCGTGTTAAAACTTAATTGTTTTGCAGCTATTAAACGCTTTAGTCTTCGTCCGGAATATTGTAATCCGCGTCAAACACGCCATCATCTGCTTGATCCCCCGGATTTGCCTTTTCATAGGCTTTGGCTGAAACTGCATAAATGGCATTGGTCAGTACCTCGGTTTTGGCGGCAATGTCGTCAATGTCGCTGCCTTCCAGGGATTTTTTCAGCTCTTCTTTGGCATCTTCAATTGAATTCCGGTCACTTTCCTCGATTTGCTCGGCAAAATCCTTCAGCGTCTTGTCCGCTTGATAAATCATACTGTCAGCCGCATTGCGGGTTTCAATTTCCTTTAAGCGTTTCTCGTCTTCTTCGGCATAAAGCTCAGCGTCTCTTACCATACGGTCGATCTCATCATCATTCAGGCCGCTGTTGCCGGTGATGGTGATGCGCTGCTCCTTATTGGTGGCCAGATCTTTGGCTGTTACCGATACGATACCGTTAACATCAATATCAAATTTTACCTCAATCTGCGGTACCCCACGCGGAGCCGGGGGAATCCCGGTCAGCTGAAATCTTCCCAAAGTGACGTTATGTTCAGCCATTTTACGTTCACCCTGCAGAACGTGAATATCTACCGAAGGCTGGTTGTCGCCGGCGGTAGTAAATACCTGACTTTTCTCAGTAGGGATGGTGGTATTGCGGTCTATCACCCGGGTAAATACGCCGCCCAGGGTTTCAATACCCAAGGACAGAGGGGTTACATCCAGCAAAACTACATCGGTGATATCCCCGGTTAACACCCCGCCCTGGATGGCCGCACCCAGGCCAACAACCTCATCAGGATTTATACCTTTAAACGGTTCTTTGCCCAGGAAGTTCTTAACTGCATCCTGAACCGCCGGAATACGGGTCGAACCGCCTACCAGAATAATCTTGTCAATATCAGCAGGTTTCGTGCCGGCATCCTTCATCGCCTGTTTGAGCGGACCCATGGTTTTCTCTACCAGATCGGCAGTCATTTCATTGAATCTAGCCCGGGTAAGCGACCTTTCAAGATGCAGCGGTCCCTCCTGGGTAGCTGTAATATAGGGTATGTTGATATCCGTGCTCATCATGCCGGATAGTTCATGTTTGGCTTTTTCGGCTGCTTCCTTCAGTCGGTGCATAGCCATTTTGTCATTGCTTAAATCGATACCGTTGGCAGTTTTAAATTCCTGGGTCAGCCAATTAATGATTCGGTCATCGAAGTCATCACCGCCCAGACGGTTGTTGCCGCTGGTCGCTTTGACCTCAAAGGTTCCATCACCGATATCTAAAATGGATACATCGAAGGTTCCTCCACCCAGGTCAAATACCATGATGGTCTGGTTCTCTTCTTTGTCCAAACCATAGGCCAGCGCTGCGGCGGTTGGTTCGTTTATAATCCGCAGCACTTCCATACCGGCGATTTTGCCGGCATCTTTGGTGGCCTGGCGCTGTGAATCGGTAAAATAAGCCGGCACGGTAATGACCGCCTGAGTGATTTTTTCTCCCAGATAGGCTTCCGCATCGGTTTTCAGCTTTTGCAGGACCATGGCTGATATTTCCTGCGGTGAATAGGTTTTACCCTCAATCGATATCTTGTAATCGGTTCCCATTTTTCTTTTTATTGACGTTACGGTTCTATCCGGGTTAGTGATTGCCTGTCTTTTGGCAACCCGGCCTACCAGCCGCTCACCGGTTTTTGAAAAGCCAACCACCGATGGAGTCGTTCTCTCTCCCTCGGCACTGGCTATAACAACAGCCTCGCCGCCTTCCATAATGGCAATTACTGAATTGGTCGTTCCCAGGTCAATTCCAACAACTCTTCCCATTCTAAAGGACACCTCCACTAATTCATAAATTTTTCATGTCATTTTCGGAAATCGCCCTCTCGCTATTTCCTTTTTATAATAACAACCATTTAAAAAGTTTTTGGCTGTAATCCAGTTATTTACCGCTGACTTTGACCAGGCTGGGCCTTATTACCCGGTCATGCATGATATACCCTTTGTTCAGTTCTTCCAGGATCGTATTTTCCGGATGTTCATCGCTGCTTACCACCATCAGAGGTTCGTGATATTGGGGGTCAAAGGGTTTGCCCACACATTCAATCTCTTGCACACCCTCCTGCCGGAGCAGATCTAATAGATTTCTGGCGGTAATCTCCATGCCTTTTTTTAATCCTTCAAAGTCCTGGGTAACACTGGCGGCTCCCATACCCCGGTTTAAATCATCAATAATCGGCAGCAGCTTTTTGATAATAGATAAATGAGCAAATTTTATATACTCTTCCTTATCCCTTTGACTGCGCTTTTTTATATTCTCGATTTCAGCCAGACTTCTTAAATACTGGTCGTAATATTTCTTGGCTTCCTCACTTTTATCCAACAATTGTTCCTGCAGCAGCTCAACTTCACTTTTTTCCGCAGTTGTCTCTGCCTGCCTGGTATCTTCATACGCAACCGCAGAATCCTCATTCAAAACATTCATTTCCTCTTTATCATATGCATTATTGTTCATATCATTATCACTCCTACTCCATATTAGGCACTTTGGCAACATCCAGTGCAGTCATTTTAATAATGGTATTTATTTTTAAGATAGCAACAGTGACATCTGCGGCGGTCTTTATGGCATACATCTTAACCCAGGTCGGATCAACGATCCCGGCCTCCATAACATCAATAATCTCCCCGCTGTCGCAGTCCATCCCTATGGAACCGGACGCATTCTTCATCTGAGCGGCAACAACTTCTTCCATTTTCTCCAACGGGTTAAAGCCAGAATTCTGTGCGATACAATGGAACGGTTTTAACAAAGCCTCTTTTACGCACATAACACCGTAGGAACTCATTCCCCTCAGTTCCCAGGCCAGTTCATTCAGATTCTGGGCCGCCCAAATCTCAATTGATCCCGCCCCAGGGACAATCCCTTTCTGCAGCGCCGCCTGCACAGCTGCGGCAGCATCACGGGCAATTCGTTCTCTTTCTTCCACCAATTCCGCGGTGGCCGCTCCGATCAAAATAGTTGCCGTGCTTTCGCCGCCGCCATTATATAACAGAGTATGGCCGGCCTTCTGATCGACCTCCACTTTTTCCGCAAAGCCAAGATATTTTTGCAGCATTTCTGCTTCCTTGTTGAGTGCGCTGCGTTTAATTTTACGGGCACCACTGCTCTTGGCGATACTTTCCATTTCCAACCGGGAAACCCTTTGTATAGCCATGATGCCGGCATCGCTGAAACTCTGCTCGGCTATATCGTCAATGCTGCGGTCAGTTACCACCAGTTTAACTCCCATTGCAGCTATTTTGTTCAGGTTATGCTGATATTGTTCCTGATTACGCAAAAAATATTGAAAGCCGTTCTCTGTGCCGCGAGCCTCGCTGTCAACTTCTTCAGGGGCCAGCGCATCGTTGAGCAGAAGAATCTTCACATTATCAAGAGACAGCGGCATTTCCTGGTTAAGCGGCTCCCGGTTGATAAGCACCCCGGTGAATACCTTGCTTTCCACTGCTTCCCGGGCTACCACTGTATCACAAAAGGTAAAATCAGGGGCAATCAATCTATCGATGCCAACAATTTTTGCGCCTTCAATAACCAGGCGGGCAAGTTCCATCTCCCCACGTCCGGCAATAAGAGCAACGTTCAGAAGTTTTTCATCGTCAAGCGATTCAATCTTGATACTCTGGGACTTTATCACTTCCAGACAATGCTCGGTGCCGATGGTAATGCCCTGAATCACTTTGGTCACCGGCACTCCTTTCAATACCTGCTCTGCCCCGACCGAGATCATGGCCCCGGCCAGCAAAGTAGCGGTGGTGGTTCCATCGCCCACCTCAGCCTGTTGGGCTTTAGCGGCGTTGATGATCATGCGTGCGGCCGGGTGGTTGACCTCCATCAGCTTTAGAATGGTAACCCCGTCATTGCTTATAACCACGTCGCCAAACTTGTCAACCATCATAATATCAAGCCCTTTGGGACCAATCGTTCCTTCGATCGCCTGTGATATTACACGGGCAGCATTGGCGTTGCTTAACAGCGTTTGAAATTTCTGATCTACTTCACCGTTTACAAGGTTTTTCTCTGTCATTTTTATCTCCTGTTTATATGTGTTTTTTCAGTAATTCTTCAATAAATGACCGGACTGAGTCGAGCGTACCGGCGGCTTTCCAGTATTCCATCCGTACCGGACCGATCAATCCCATCTTGCCCATATCACCGCTGGTCTTGTAGCCGGTAAATACCAGACTCATTTCCCTGATGTCTTCGGATACGTTTTCCTTGCCGATGCGATAGTCGACTTTTTGCGTGATGCTGTCCGGCAGAATATCTTTGAGCAAATCATCCTCTTCAAGAAGGGTGAGGATGCGCTTCAATTTGTAAAGATCCTTAAACTCAGGTTCATTAAGTATATTCAATGCGCCGCTGATGAGCACTTTTTCTTCGTTTGAGTTCTCCAGCAGATTATCGATTGCATCCAGCGCTTTGTTAATCACCTGTCGGCGTTTTTTCAAATCTTCCCTCAGCATTTGCAGCTGACTACGCTTCATTTCAGCTAGTTTTTTTCCTTTAAAGACCCGATTGAAAACATCGGCAACGGATTGCAGATCACTGGTGGTAACGCTTGTAGGGATATCAATCTTGCGATGCAGCAAGAGGCCGATATCTGTCACCATCAGCACCAATGCCTGACCTTCCTGGATCGGAATCAGATGCAAATACTGAAACCGGGTGAATTTAATGGAAGGTACAATTATAAATGAAGTATAATTGCTGACCTGGGCTAGAAAATTTCCTACCCCCTGGGCGATTTCACCCCAATCACGAATATTTTCATTTAATAACTTCTCTAATACTTCCATTTCCTCATCGTTGAGATTTTCTTTTTCCATCATCCAGTCAACATAGTAGCGGAAACCCTTTTCAGATGGAATCCTCCCCGCTGAAGTATGGGGCTGCTCCAAATAGCCCATCTCTTCCAGATCGGCCATTTCATTGCGTACGGTAGCAGCACTTATATTCAACCCATGTTTTCTCACAATTGCCCGTGATCCGACCGGTTCAGCCGTTTCCACGTAATCTTTGATGATCGATTCCAGAATGTATTTTTTTCTTTCATCCAAACTCATATTTTTCACCACCTACTCTGTTAGCACTCGCATGCATTGAGTGCTAATTGGTGTTTATTAAAAAATATCACCAGTGCCAATCTTTGTCAAGCCGTATCGGCGAGTTACGAATATGACTTCGGTTTGGGGTTCAGGCTCCAGTCTTTACAGAAGTTCTGCCAGCAGTTGGTTGGAAAGGAAATAACCACGGTGGCTAAGGCATATACGATCCTGATCGGCAAGTAAAATTCCTTCCCGGCTGAACTTCTCAATTATAGAATGATACTCCTGATAAAAATCTATACCGAACCGATCCATAAATTGCTGCCGGGATATTCCTTCGGTCAGGCGCAGCCCTAAAACAACCGCATCAACAAAACGATCACGATCATTCATGATTTCCAGCGTTTCAACTGCAACCGTGTCAGTTTGGGATGTAATTTCCGGGCAGGATTTTATCTCTTTGTTCATCCACCTTTGTCCGTCCCGGAAGCTGACTGCACCCGGGCCCAGTCCCAGGTATTCACCCGCTTGCCAGTAGATAAGGTTGTGCTTGCACTCATAGCCCGGGCGTGCGAAATTGGAAATTTCATAATGATGAAAGCCCTCGTTTATAAGGCAATCCAAGGCATCATAATACATATCGGCTTCCTGATCTTCCGACAGGGCTTTGTATTTGCCTGCCTTGATCTGCTGAGCGAGCGCTACGCAAGGATCAAGCTGCAGCAGATAGGTGGAAATATGCCGGGGCCCACAAGAAACTGCCATCTTTAAGTTGTATATCCAGTCATCATGAGTCTGACCGGGAATGCCGTAGATCAGATCCAGATTGAAATTTTCAAACCCGGCTCTGATTATATCATCCACCGCTTCCATGGCTGCTTGCGCCCCGTGGATTCTTCCCAGAATTTTCAGTTCTTCATCCCGAAAGCTCTGTACCCCCAGGGAGATGCGATTGATACCGGCACTTTTCAGTTCCTGCAGACGATCGGAGTTAAGGGTAGCGGGATTGGCTTCCAGGGATATTTCTGCTTGGGGCAGGATGTGCAGATGATGCTCCAAATCGGTCAGGATTATGTTAATCTGTTCCGGGCTGAGCAAACTGGGTGTTCCTCCGCCCATATAGACGGTACTGAATTGCCGGTTTTCCCAGTTGGCAGCCTGTTGCTCCATTTCCCGCAGCAGATTCTTGGTATACTTTTCCAAGCTGTCCCCATTCTGCAGAGGTAAGGAATAAAAATCACAATAGCTGCACTTCTGTAAGCAAAAAGGCACATGGATATATATTCCGGTAGCGCTGTTATTTATCACTTTCAATATCCATAACCGACATGAAAGCATCCCTTGGTACTTCCACCCGACCGATCTGTTTCATTCTTTTCTTGCCTTCTTTTTGTTTTTCCAGCAGTTTCTTTTTGCGGGTAATGTCGCCTCCGTAGCATTTGGCCAGTACGTCCTTGCGCATGGCTTTGACTGATTCGCGGGCAATGATCCGGTTACCGATGGAAGCCTGAATGGCGACTTCATACATCTGCCGGGGAATGATTTTACGCAGTTTTTCAACCAGTGTCCGGCCCCGGTAATAGGCCTTGTCCTTATGGGCAATCGTACTGAGGGCATCAACAACTTCGCCGTTTAAAAGAATATCCATCTTGACCAGGTCGGATTCCTCGTATCCTTTGAGCTCATAATCCAAAGAAGCGTAGCCTTTGGTTCTGGATTTAAGTCCGTCAAAGAAATCAAACAGAATCTCGGCCAGGGGTAAATTATAGCTAATCAGCACCCGCTGCGGGGTAATATATTCAATGTTAATGTAACTACCGCGTTTTTCCTGACACAGTTCCATCACCGTACCCACATATTCATTGGGAACCATGATCGAGGCCTTGACATAAGGCTCCATCACCTTTTCAATCCGCTGCGGATCAGGCCAGCGGGATGGGTTTTGTACAAATATTTCGCTGCCGTCAGTTAGCAATATGCGATAGATTACGCTGGGAGCAGTAGCCAGCAGGGTAAGATCATATTCTCTTTCCAATCTTTCCCGTATGATTTCCATGTGCAGCAGTCCCAGAAATCCGCAGCGGAAACCAAATCCCAGGGCATCTGATGATTCCGGTTCATAAATCAGGGAGGCATCGTTCAGTTTAAGTTTTTCCAATGCATCCCTCAGTTTATCAAATTCATTGTTTTCCAAGGGATAAAGACCGCAGAAGACGACCGGCTTGACCTCCTTGTATCCTGCCAGAGGTTTGGCTGCAGGTCTTACGGCGCTGGTTATGGTATCACCCACTTTGGTATCGGCTACATTTTTTATGGCTGCAGCCATATAACCAACTTCACCCGCCCGGAGTACTTCGACCTGGGTCATATAGGGAGAGATGACGCCAATTTCAATGACTTCATATTCCTTGCCGGAAGACATCATGCGAATCATATCGCCCTTGCGCAACTCTCCGCAATCAAGCCGGATATAGGAAATCGCTCCTTTATAGGCATCAAAGTAGGAATCAAAGATCAAGGCCTGCAGCGGAGCCTTTTCGTCTCCGTGCGGGGCTGGTATTTTGGCTACAATGGTTTCCAGCACCTCTTCAATACCGATGCCCAATTTGGCAGAGATGGGCAGTATTTCTTCCTGGTCAATACCCAAAACGTTTTCCATTTCCTGTTTGACCATTTCCGGTTCTGCTCCGGGCAGATCAATCTTGTTTACAACCCCTATAATTTCAAGGTTCAGATCCATGGCCATATATACGTTGGCCAACGTCTGGGCCTCAATCCCCTGGGAAGCATCCACGACCAGCAGGGCTCCTTCACAGGCGGCCAGGCTGCGGGACACTTCATAGGAAAAGTCTACATGACCAGGTGTATCAATAAGATTTAGAATATAAGTTTCGCCATCACGGGCTTTATAATCAAGCCGTACCGGCTGCAGCTTGATGGTAATCCCCTTTTCTCTTTCCAGATCCATCTTGTCCAAGAATTGTTCGCGCATTTCCCGTTCGGAAAGAGCACCGGTAAATTGCATCAAACGATCCGCCAATGTAGATTTGCCGTGATCTATGTGAGCGATAATGCTAAAATTTCTGATTTTATCCTGCAATGTAACCCCTCCAGGCTGCTCCTAATTTATAATCCAACTATCCGGTAACTGTACGGAACAATTGCCATAAATTATAACGTAAAATCATCCCGCGGTTCAAATTAATCCTTTAAAAATCCACTTGGCGCAGTTTCAATTTATCGTTCCCCCGCCGATAACCATATCTCCCTCGTAAAATACTATAGCCTGTCCAGGCGTTATCGCCCTTACCGCTTCCTTGAACTCCACCTGAACCGTGCCGTTGCTGTTGGGGCTCAGCATGGCCCTTACCGGTTTGGCTGTATACCGAATTTGGGCCTCAACTTCCAAAGGTTGCCCCAGTTTTTCCATGGCAATCCAATTCAGATTGACCGCAGTGCAGCCATGGGAAAAAACTTCATCGTTGCTGCCGACAATGACTGCATTGCGCTGCGGGTCAAGGGCAACCACATAAACCGGATAACCCTGTGCCAGCCTCAGTCCGCGTCGCTGACCAATGGTATAGCGGATGATGCCTTGATGCTGCCCCAGCACTTCCCCCTGCAAATTAAGAATTGGGCCTGGCTGGGAACTACCCGGATAACGCTCTTCCACCAAACGAGCATAGTTATCATCAGTCACAAAACATATTTCCTGGCTCTCGGCTTTTTCTGCCGCTGCTAATCCCATTGCCCTCGCCATGGCTCTTATTTCGGGTTTTTTATATTCGCCTAATGGAAAAAGGCTGTGGGCCAGTTGCTCCTGATCCAGCAAATATAGGAAGTAACTCTGATCCTTGCGCGGGTCAAGTCCGCGATACAAAATATAGCGCTGCTGTTGTGAGTCATATTTGATGCGGGCATAATGGCCGGTAGCCAAAAACTCCATTCCCATTGATTGCGCCTGTTTTAGAAGATCCCCAAATTTAATCAGGCGGTTACAGACGACGCAGGGGTTGGGAGTCTTGCCCTGCAAATAATCATTACAGAAGTAATCAATTACCTGCTTGGCAAACAGATCCTGGTAATTAAAAACATAATGCGGGATTTTCAGTTGATCAGCTACCCGGCGGGCATCGTCGCTTACCGACCCGCCGCAGCAATCGGGCTCCTCTGCCGGTGAGCAGGGCATAAGATCCAGGGTCGCACCCGCCACTTCATATCCGGCTCGTATAAGCAGCCAGGCTGCCACGGAACTGTCAACTCCGCCGCTCATGGCAACCATAACTTTACCTGTATCCATTAAGTCTCCACCTCATCTTTTTTTGCCACATCCCGGAAATTTTTGTTTTATCATAGCCAGAACCAGTTCTGATTCCTCCACTTTCAGGCTGTGGATAATCAATCCATAGACCGTAACCCCGAGGCCAATCCCCGTTGTAACACTGATTAAATAATTGATTTTATCTGCAAATGATAAATATTGTAACATATACTCAACACTATAGTTTACTACAAAATACATAACCGTTGCGCCCAGGAGCGCAATCACCAAACTGCGAAGTATCGTTCTGCCCCCCAACGGTCCCGATTTTATCCGCAACACCACAAACAAAACCAGCAAATTAAAAATGCCGGACAGAGAAGTTGCCAGCGCCAGTCCTCTAACTCCCATAGGGCCTGCCAGCTGCAGCGCCAGGAAAACATTCAGGCCGATGGTGATCACCGCTGCCAGCAACGGGGTAACAGTATCCTTGAGGGCGTAGAAACTGCGGTTTAATACCATTATTGCCGCATATGCGGCCAATCCCACACAGAAGTACAGCAAAACCTGAAATGTTGTATGCGCCATGGAGGCAGTAAACTGGCCCTGCTGAAACAGCAGTTTGATGAGCGGTTCACCTAAAGCAGCCAGACCAAACGCTGCTGGAATCGTAACCAGGAATATGGCTCTGAGGCCCAGCGAACTACTGCGGCGAAAACCAGCCATTTCACCTCGGGCGGTGAGCGCGGTCAGAGCAGGAAATATTGCAGTGGCGATGGCCGCCCCGAATATGCCAACCGGCAGGTTCATGACCTTCTGCGCAAGATTCAGGGCGCTGAGCATACCTGATCCGGCGGATGAGGCCAGATTCTGGACAACAAAAAGATTTAACTGGGATACACTTAAGCCAGCCAAAACCGGTACAACCAAAATCATGATTTTGATAAAACCGGGATTTTTATAGTCAAAGGTGAAATGATAACGAATACCAACCTGGCGCAAAGCCGGAATCTGAACCGCAAAATTAAAAACTGCACCAATCACTACGCCGATGGCAAATGCATGGATACCAAGCTGCTTGACCAGAGCAATTCCTATAACAATAATGAAAAGGTTGTACAAAACGCTGCCTATCGCGGGTGCGGCAAATTTGTTATATGAATTTAATATGCCCTGGGATATGCCACTCAGGGCCATAAAAAAAGTCTGAATGAACATGATATGGGTAAGGCTTATGGCCAGTGCAGCATAAGTAGTGGGAAGTCCGGGAGCCAGCAGCCTGATCAAGGGAGCCGTAAAAAAATAGGCCATGGCAATTAGTATAATAAGCAGCAGGACGATATAATTAAAGACTACACTGGCTGATTCCCACGCCTCTTCTTCCCGGCCGTTGCTTATGTAGGATGAGAATACCGGAATAAAGGCAGCGCTTAATGCCCCCCCCACCAGCAGCATATAAATAAAATCCGGAATGGAAAAGGCCGCCCGGTAAGCATCAGTCAGATAATTTTGACCAAACAGGGTCATCATCACCGCTTCCCGGGCAAAACCCAAAATCCTGGAAACAGCTGTCATTATCATCATGAACAGGGCTGCCCGGGCTATCGTTCGGCCGGCATTTGTCAATTCATTCAACTCCTTGTCCAAGCCGGTGATTAGATCTGGAATTTGCGCTTGCCTTCTTATCGCGTTCAGCATCAGATGCCATATGGCATCGTCGCTACGCTATCGCTTAAAGTGACATTATTACATTATTTTTTGAATTACGCAAAACTCTCACCTAATACAAAGAAAAAAACAGGAGTTTGCACTCCTGTCGGCGGTAAAAATTTATTTTAAAAACAGGACATTAAAAATCGTCCAGATTTTTTTCAGGTAATTAACAAATATACTGCACTGCTGTCTGGCAGCATGCCAGGCGCCTTCCCCTGCCTGGCTTATATCCTGACTTGATATACGATACTCTTGCCCTAGAGCAAAGACATTGACTTGTTGATTTTCAATCTGCCAACCTATGACCGGCTTGCGTTCCTCTGCGGTAAGACTGCTTATCCCCTGACTGCTGGTATTAAGGCCCAAAATAACCAGGATAATCACGGCCATTATTAACAGGGAACTGATTATTTTGCTCATTGAAGTTCTATTTCCTCCTTTAAAACCTGCATCAGTACATCGGAAAATAATTGGGCCGCATAATTGGCTTCCTCCAGAGTATTATAATCGCTGCCGAATTCCAAAAGCAAGGCATGGGGATGAAATTCCTGATTGTAAGTACCTGCTTTGGTGGTAACCCCTTTGATCAATCCGGGATACATTTTTTCTCCTTGTTCATATATAGCCTGGGCAAAAGCAAGATTCTTTTTCCATGCCGGATGGGGTTTGCGTTCATCGGTGCCCACAATGATAAGGATACGGGCACTCTTGCGTCCGGCGGCAGTAATGGTAGCGGCTTTGGTCGTACCGGGCAGACTGTCCCGATGTACATCAAACAAAGCCAAAACATTATCATTTTCTTGCAACAGCTGTTTTACAGTGCTGCGCGAATTAGTATAACTCTGATCATAATCAGGATAATCATGGATCTTGTCAATAAATTCGGCCGCTAAACCCTGAGCAGAGATATTTTTTTGCAAATTTTGCGCCACTTTGTTAACCAGACCCCGTTTTCCGTCCAAACGTGCCTTGCCACTGGTGGGTATATAACTTTCTGCACTGTGGGTGCAATAGATAAAAACCTTTTTGCCTCCAAACAGACTGGCATCAAATGATTGCTTCCGTATGTCTTCCTGAACTTCTTCTGTGACCGCAGCAGCCTTCGGCGCAACGGTTTCAGTTGCCGGTGTTTCAGGCCCGGCATAGGCCAGTACCTGAATGTGCGAATCGATCATATTTTCAGCAATACTGGCGGCCTGTATTTTATTTAAGCCAAGATTTAGCAGACTTTCATTGTCCAGAATCGGCAAATAGGTTTCCATAAACATCAAATCCGCCTGACGCTGGCTGATCTTGACCTCAGAAAAAGGCATACCCAAATTTATCGCTTGCAGCTTGTACAGAACTCCAGGAAAACCGGTGCTGAAATCCACCGTAAGTCCCGCCGCCACAGATAATAAAAAGAGCTGTATCAAAAGCAACCCTTTCAGAAAAGACTTAAAATTTTTTCTTCTCATTCCTGTCCACCCCGCCAAGCTTTTCCTGCTTTATTTTATGGCATTCAGACAGGGCTTAGAACCAGTTGAAACTTTAAAGTCTTTGGGTTCAGGGCTGCAAGTGTACCGCTGCCCTTAGTTTTCCCCTACATAAAAAAGCTATCCATATTAGCTCCAGTTCTTGACTGGACCAGCGTTTTGCGGTACGCTTTATGCGCCTGATGTGCTTTTACCAAGCTTTGCAGCAATTTGCTTGATAGAAACCCGTTCTTTAAGTAAACGTTCAATATGTAGGCGTTCCTCATCTGTTATTTATTCTTAGGCATTATACACACTCCTGATCGTCCCGCAAGGCATTAAAATAATATCTCACGCAGGGCAACCAGGAGAAGTTTTTTTGTAAGATTAAATGCAACCTTTACTTTGTAAGATTAAACGCAACCCTTTTCACTTGGCAGGGTCGCATTTACTTTGTCTATTGAGGCTATACGTTTACACAATTTTTTTACCCAGTCTTTTATTGCAATTTGAAAAACATAGTGATATAGTAGTTCTGTTAGCTTTACATATCCAAGGAGGTGAAAAGGTGGCCATAAGTAAAACACCTGCTAAAAGAGCTCGTATAGCAGAAGATAACCGGCTCAGAAATAAAGCCCAGAAAAGTAGGCTGAAAACCAGTATTAAAAACTATGAGGCTTCATTATCTGGGGATAATGTTGACGCAGCCAGAGAAAACTTAATCCAAGTAACCTCTCTGATAGATAAAAGCGTTACCAAAGGTGTTCTCCATAAAAACACCGCTGCCCGCAAGAAATCAGCTTTAGCCAAAAAATTAAACAGCATGGCGAATCAATAAAAATAAAACCTGTCAGCCGACAGGTTTTTATTTTTATATAGCCATTAATTGAAAATACGGCTGTCTTCGGCTGTACATGCCTGACATTATTTTCGGGCCAAGGCTTTTATATGGTTCGGGCGGATTATTTATTGCAGAATTCTGCGATCAGAGTCTCCATTAGTATACGCTGATCCTTGCTCTGACTTTTAATGCTGACATCCAGCTCAAGCAGTTTCTGGAACAACACCTGAATATCCTGCGTGGAAAACCGACTGCTTTTTTCCAGCATCTTGCGAATCACAAAATCTTTCTGTTTGCTCATCTCTGCGATCTGGTTGAATGAAAAACCGGCTTCCTGCCAAAATTTAATTTTTGCAAACGTCACCATTTGTCCGGTGATCATATGCAGCATCAGCAAATAGGGATGACCTTGCTCCTGCAGCTGCTGAAAAGCTTCCAGCGAAGCAGCAGTATTACGGTTCAAAAGTGCATCGGTAAGCTTAAAAATACTTGTTTCCTGACGGCTGTCCAGTTCATCGATCAGATCCCCGGCCTTAAGGCTGTCATTTTGAACTGTCAGTGCTGCCTTCTCGATCAGATTCTCCAGGTAATACATGTCCTGGCCGCTGGCAACCAGCATATTGATTGCCGCCGGATCTATGGCAATCCCTCTCTGATGGCATTTGTCCCTGACCCAATCACCCAAAGCCTTGGGACTGAGCGCCTTGACGTTTTCCGTATAGGCACGCTTGTTCAGTACTTTGGCAACCGGATTGGAGGCAACATGTTCCGGGCAGCAGATTACAAGTGTCTGGCCGGCCGGAATGGAAGCCATGTAATCATCCAATATATGAGCCACTTCTTCTGCTTTTTTGAGCTTGCGGCTGCTTTTACTAAGCCAGGCAGGATTTTTTATAACCACCACCCGCTGCAGAGAAAACAGGCTGCTGGAATGCAGCGTTTCCCCCAATTCAAGCGAACTCATTTCATCACTGTCCAGTAGCAGCACTTCCGGTTCTTCCCCGTCCTCCGCCTGAATCCTGGCAACGATCTTACTAATCCTCTGATCAATCAGATAGGGTTCATTACCCCAGAAGTAATAGATTTTCTGTACTTGTTCCATACGGCGCTGCTCCCTGCATATTTTGTATCCTGTTATGGATATTATAACCTATGCCCGTGTCCATCTGCAGCTAAGGTCAGATAAATTTATTAATTATGGTATAATCTAGGCGGATACTTATTTGAGAGTTTTGCATAATTCAAAAAATCATGTAATATGTCATTCTGAGCGCTAGCGAAGAATCTCGCAAATGCCGTAGATCCTTCGCTAACGCTCAGGATGACATTCTAAAAGCGACATTGCAATATAAAAATAATCAATTATGCAAAATCCTCATTTATAAATATAAACAGGCATCCGTATGCCGGTTCAGGAATTGTATTTAATCGAGGAGGAACTTTTATGGCTGAGCGTTATGATGTGATTATTATTGGGGCCGGTCCCGCCGGAATTTTTGCCGCCCGGGAAATATGCCGCAACAGTTCCGCCAAGGTGCTGCTGCTGGAAAAGGGACGCCTGGTAGATAAACGCAACTGCCCGGTCAGTGAGGGTGCAACCTCATGTATTCATTGCCAGCCCTGCTCGATTATGAGCGGCTGGGGCGGCGCCGGCGCTTTTTCTGATGGCAAGCTTACCCTGACGACAGAATTTGGTGGCTGGCTGAGCGATTATATCGGCAAAGAACAGCTGGCTGATTTAATTGATTATGTTGACAAAGTATATCTTCAACACGGCGCTCCTGAAACCGTCTATGGACAAAATGAGGAAGAGTTTGAATCGATGCGTCTGCATATGGCACGCGCCAACTTAAAGCTTCTGCCGGCCCGAATCAGACATATGGGTACCGACAACACTCTGAAAGTACTGCAGAATTTAAAAAATGAACTGGATCCCCATATCACTATAAAAACCGGGGAAACAGTAGAAGATATTCTGGTGGAAAAACGCCGGGTAAAAGGAGTTAAGACCAAAAAAGGTTCCTATTATGCCCCCCGGGTAATATGTGCTCCTGGTCGTGACGGGGCGCAATGGTTTTCCGAGCAGCTGCTGAAATTAAAAATTCCGCTCAGCAACAACCAGGTGGATATCGGGGTTAGAGTTGAACTGCCGGCGGTAACGATGCAGGACTTTACCGACAAAGTCTATGAACCGAAAATCGTCTACAACACCAAAGAATTTGATGATCTGGTGCGAACCTTCTGCGTGAATCCCAACGGTCACGTAGTCATGGAAAACACCAACGGCATCATTACCGTCAATGGCCATTCTTACGCGGAAAGCAAGAGCAACAACAGCAATTTCGCCCTGCTTTTAAGCCAGGAATTTACCGAACCCTTTAACCAGCCTATTATATATGGACGCTGTATTGCCAGTCTGGCCAACATGCTCAGCGGCGGGATTATTGTGCAGCGCTTCGGGGATTTAAAACGGGGTCGCCGTTCTACCAAAGCCCGGATCGCCAAAGGCCTGGTGGAACCTACCCTGAAGGCAGCGGTGCCGGGAGATTTGTCGCTGGTATTGCCCCATCGCTATATGGTGGGCATTAAGGAATGTCTGGAAGCTCTGGATAAAGCCATCCCCGGTCTGGGCGCAGACCATACCCTGCTTTACGGCATTGAGACCAAGTTTTACTCCGCCCGTCCGCAATTGAGCAACAACCTAAAAACCTGCATCGAAGGATTGTGGGCCAGCGGCGACGGTGCGGGCGTAACCCGCGGCCTTATCCAGGCCAGTGTTTCAGGAGTAGTGGCCGCACGTGAAATTCTTGCAGAAATTTAAAAACAGCCCCTGCCGATATTTTAGAGCGGCAGGGGCTGCCTTTTTGTCGGGCGACCTGAATACATTATCTGAGCTCAGTTGGGATAAAGGCATCCACCAAACCGATAACAAATGCTGCCAGTAAACTGCCCAAGAGCGATACACTAAGATAGCTGGGAATGATATACTGGGCCAGATATATGACCACAGCCGCTACCACAAATCCAACAATCCCACGACTGCGCGGGGATACGTTCTCTCCCAGCACCAATTCCACCAGATAGCCTAAAATGGCAATCACGACGGCGGCAAGCAATGCCCCCAAAAAGCCTGATACCTTGATTCCGGGAAGAAGATAACTGATTAGAAGCAAGACGATTGCTGATACAACAAAACGAACGATGGTGCGAACCATTTTGAAACCTCCTTTTATTGATCATATAATTTACTATAGAATAGTTTTACCCAAGTATTTACCGAAACATACATTCATTTAAACTGTTGAGGAGGCAAATTATGCATCTGAAAAAAATCAACGGTCACAGTTACTATATTCCTGCCCCTGCCAACATCGGCGTTTTTCATTTTAAAGACAAATACGCATTGCTAATCGACAGCGGTGACAACAAACAGCAGGCCCGCAAGATCGATGAAATATTAAAGGAGCAAAAACTATCCGTAAAATACATCATAAATACCCACAACCATATCGATCACTGTGGCGGAAACGGATTTTTCCAGGAACGTTCCCCAGGAATTGAGATATTAGCCTCAGTGCCCGAAAAACAACTGATTGAAGAAAACCGACTTTTTCCGGACCATTTGTATGGTGGCAAGGCACCGCATGAATTGGCCCGTCATTTTACAAAAAGCCCTGCCATCCATATAACCGATACTATTTTCCCTGGAACCTGCAAAATCAATGAAGAAAAATTTGAGATTATATCCTTACCGGGACACAGTCCCGGGCAGATAGGCATCGCCACTTGTGAACGCGTTTGTTATCTGGGGGATGCTCTCTTCAGCGAAGAAAAAATTGCCAAATATGATTTGCCATTTTTATTTGATATAGCCGCCCAGTTGGAGACTTACCAGACTTTGTCCCATTTGGATTATGACTATTTCGTACTGGGACATGCCGACCAGGTTTATGACCGGGAGCAATTACAACATCTTATCAACGTTAATCGTTCTCATCTGCAGGAGTATATCGACCTGGCCGGAGAAATTTTAAATCAGCCCAAAACCCGGGAAGAATTGCTGGAAGAGATCAGTATACTAAAAGATCTGCAGCTTGATTACAAAGAATATTACTTTTCACTTTCCACCGTCGGCGCAATCATCACTTATCTGTATGATAAAAAACTGCTGGTTTATCAGGTGGAAAACGGTAAACTTTATTATTATATAAAATGACCTGCATACTACCATTTCAGCCAGGCTAAAAAGCGGTTTTTAAAATATCCCCGGCGCCGCAGCATAACCAGGGTATAGCGCTTACGCTCCTGCAACTGTTTCCATAGGTTTATAAAAAAGATACCCGCCACAAAGGTCGACAGCAATTCGGTAAGCGAGAATGCCAGCCACACCCCTTTTACCCCAAAATAATGCGGCAGCAGGATCAGCGAGGGCAGAAATATACCCAGCTGCCGCAAAAGCGAAAGATACATGGCCGCCGTTCCCTTGCCCAAAGCCTGCAATACGTTGTTCAGAATTATGATCGGGCCCATGATCGGCAAAAATAAAGTTGCCAAATGCAGGCAATCTATACCCATACTGATCAAAACCGGATCTTTTGAAAATATCTCTATCATTTCCCGGGCATAATTATGCATGATAAACCAGGCGATAATCAGAATGATAAAAGACAGAAATGAAGTCTTGAAAATCGTTTCCTTGACTCGATCCGGCTGGCGGGCCCCGTAAGCAAACCCGGCGATTGGCATGGCTGCCTGCGCCAGACCATAAACGGGCATATAAAAGATGGAGCGGATGCGGAAGAATACTCCCAGTGCGGCCACTGCGGTATGATCGTAGCCAACCAGTACTTTATTTAAATAACTCATAATAAAAACTGCCGACAGCTCCATTATAAGACTGGGCATACCTACCCGGTAAATTCCCGCCACAACACTTACCCGGGGACGAAAGTGAGACAGTTTCCAGGATAACAGGATTTTATCTTTAAACATCAGATAAATTAACACCACTGTACTTATCATTTGCGACAAAACTGTGGCTAGTGCTGCGCCTCGCATACCCAGAGCCGGAAAAGCTCCCGGCCCGAAGATCAGCAGCGGATCTAAAAGTACATTAAGAGAGACGGCAACAACGTTACACAGCATGGGTAAACGGGTATTTCCTTCTCCCTGTACAATATGGGAGGCGATCATGGGAATAAAGCTAAAAATACTACCGAGGAGGATAATAAAAAGATAATCACGGCAAAGCGTAAATATTGCCGGACTGCATCCAAAAATGAGCAAAAGCTGCTCCAGACTGACCAGTCCCAGCCAGGTAAAAAAAGCGCCATAAATTACAGCTATCATCAAACCGTGCCAGGCAATATTATCAGCTTCGGCATAATTCTTTTTTCCCAGGGTACGTGACAGCAAAGAAGTGATTCCCATCCCGGCAGCTGCCCCAGTCGAAGTCAGCAATACTTCAATGGGGATGCAGAAGGTCAGTGCAGCCAGGGCCGAGGAGCCTAGAAGCGAAACAAAGAAAGTATCAATTAAAGCAAAAAGAGCTGTAATCATCATCCCGGTCATGGCCGGAAAGGAGAGGCTGGCAATGAGTCTGCCCACTCTATCCTCACCCAGCGCTTGCTTCTTCATCACCCTCCCCCTTTCTTCCAAAACCTATGAAAGAAATGAGGGGATTAGTATTTAATTTAATTGCAGGTACATCGCTGGAAAGCCTTGGCAAGATTTTAGTTGATTTTTAGGATTAATATTTAATTTAAACGCAGGCGATTTTCGGATGCAGATTAAAGTTCCGACAAGACAAGCAAGGCTATTTGGAAACGGCCCACAGATAAAGCGAGGCAACCGAACCGAAAGGCGAATAGCAGGAACGATATTGTTGAAATGTATCTCGGGATAGATCAGGGAGTCCGTATAATTTCATCATTCCCCGGCGGATGCCGAGGTCGCCAAAGCTTACAACATCGGGCCTCTGAAGTGAAAAAATCAGCAGCATTTCAACGGTCCAAACCCCTACCCCCTTGAGCCGGGTCAGTTGTCGGATAATTTCTTCGTCGGACAAAGCAGCAAGCTTCGCGAAATCAACCTCGCCTGCCAGCGCTGCATCAGCAATTCCTTTTATATACCCGGCCTTGCGCAATGATATGCCGCACTGTTTTATATCATCAATGCCCAGCGCGGCAATAGTTTCCGCAGACAGGCTGCCGGTCAGATGAACCAGGCGATTATAGACGGTTTGCGCCGCCTGCTTCGAAACCTGCTGACTAATAATACTCTCAATCAAAGCCGCAAAGATATCCGGATTGGTTGCCCGTTGGATGAATCCGATCTCATCAATAATTTGCCCGAGCTTTTTATCCCGTTTTTTCAGGTAGTTTATTTCTTTCTCACCATACTGAAAACAAGCCACACAATTTCCCTTCCGGAAGCACGGGGGAAGCACGGGGACGGTTCTTTTGCTTCCTTGATGCTTCCTATGATTTAAAAATAAAGTTGAGAGGTATGCCGAGAATCCCAATAGTTTCACTTTTTTCTCTTTCTTTTCTTGGCATACTATTCATTCACATATTTATTAATTAATTGGAAGCAAAAAGAACGTCCCCATGCTTCCCTATATCCTCTGGGTCGTTAAAAAATTCTTTATTGTCTCAAAAACTTTAATGATGCTTTCAGCTGTGTCTGGCGTATGGCCGATATTGGGCAGATATAGTACCTCGGGTATATTCCCTGCTTGCGTCAGATCTTTAATAGCCCTTATATTCTGACTTGGATATACTGCATCGTCTTTACCTGAATAAATAATCAAAACAGGGCATTTCAGTTTATCAACATAGCTTGATGGTGATAATGCCTGGGCAAGCTCAGTGTGTGGTTCGGGGGCAGAACACTTATGGTAATCAGGAACCGGTTCACCACCTATTAATTCATCACCCAGATCAGTCCAATCCCATACTCCCATTAAAGATATGGCTGCTTTATAAGTA